>JAEEGL016930795.1_pt1 | contig 13611 bp, 10 predicted proteins | sample 9134231 | NCBI WGS metagenome assembly JAEEGL01 (sample SAMN16246548, study PRJNA631951) | gut metagenome | biome: gut microbiome; feature: rumen; material: fiber-attached | host: Bos | place: Iran: Karaj | collected 2018-10
CATGGCCTGAGCAGGCGGACATACTCGCGCTCGTGCGTGGTGGCATCCCGTACGACGAGGCTCTTGCCATGAGCCCGCTCGAATGCGACAAGACGCTTGCGATCCTCTCCGCGTGGGCGATACCGCCGGAGGAGCGCACGGGCGGAACCATCGCGGGGGCGGCCGCAGTTGACGCGCTGTATGGCTGACCAATACCACAAATCAAAACCTAGTACGCAAACGGGAGGGATTGCCTTATGGCGACCAAGGACTACTACAAGGGCGTGACCATCCAGTACAAGGGCGACAGCACGCAGCTTTCCAAGGTACTTGCCGACATGAACTCCCAGATGCGTCAGTCCCAGGGCGCCGCGCGGCAGCTCGACGCAGCGCTCAGGATGGACCCCGCGAGCCTCAACCTCATCCACGACCGCGCGGAGGTCGTCGCGAAGCAGATAAAGATCACGGAGGAGCGGGTGCAGGCGCTCAGGGACGCCCTTGGCAAGGCGGAGGACCCAGAGGTAATAACGAGGCTGACCCAGCAGGTTGACATAGCGCAGGCCAAGCTCAAGAACCTCAACGACCAGATGGCGGAGCTTGGCAAGAAGCGGACCGCGGCGGGAGGTCTCGCGCCGCTCGCGGAGGACGCGCAGACGTTCGGCGACAAGATGCAGGATGTCGGCAAGACCATGCAGGCCATCGGCGACAAGGCGGCATCCGTCGGCGACACGATGACCAAGCACCTCACCGCACCCATAGTCGGGTTTTCTGCAGCCGCCATAGGCGTCGCGACGACCGTCGACACTGCTCTCACCGACGTGCGCAAGACCGTTGACGGCACGGAGCAGGACTACCAGAAGCTCAAGGAAGCGGCTATCGAGTACAGCAAGACCAACGCGGTCACCGCAGATCAGATACTGCAGGTGCAGGCGCTCGGCGCTCAACTCGGCTACACACTCGACGAGCTTGAGATGATAGGTCGAGTCGGCAGCGGTCTTGACATCGCCACCGACATGAACGCCGAGCAGGCCACCACCGACATGGCGCAGTTCGCCAACATCACGAAGATGGCGCACTCGGAATCCGAGAATTACGCATCCACCATCGTCGCGCTTGGCAACACGACCGCCACCACCGAGAGCAAGATTAGCTCCATGGCGCAGCGCATAGCCGCGGCTGGCTCGCAGGTTGGCATGAGCAACTCAGAGATTCTTGGTCTCGCCGCTGGATTGTCCTCCGTAGGCATGGAGGCGGAGGCGGGTGGCACTGCCATCTCGACCATCATCAGCCAAATCGACAAGGACATAGCCACTGGCAGCGAGAACGTGGCGACGTGGGCGGAGACTGCCGGCATGAGCGCCGAGCAGTTTGCATCCGCGTGGCGCGACAAGCCGACCGAGGCATTGGAGGCACTGCTCACGAACATGGGAGCAGCCGCCGATGCGGGCGGAAACATGAGCGTGATGCTCGAGAACCTCGGCGTCTCGTCCATCCGCCAGACCGACGCCATGAAGCGACTCGCGGGAAACTCCGAGGCACTCTCCACTGCCATCGACACGGCGAACCGCGCGTGGCAGGAGAACACGGCGCTCTCCGAGGAGGTGGCGAACCGCAACGACTCGCTCGCCGCGAAGATGGAGATGCTGCGCAACCGCGTGACGGCCATCCTCGAGAAGATCGGCAAGCCGCTCGCGGATGCCCTCCTGGCCGCTCTCGACGCGGCGCAGCCGCTCTTCGACGCCATAGAGAGCGGAGCACAGTCGTTCGCTGACATGGACGAGGGGCAGCAGCGCGCGATCGTGTCGGCGCTTGCGATGGCGGCAGCCTTCGGGCCCGTGCTGTCCGTCGTCGGGCGCGCAACCAGCGACGTCGGGTCGCTCATAACCGCGCTCGGGGGCGGAGCCGAGGCGCTTGCGACGATAGGCAAGATCGCTCCCGTTGCGGGAGCGGCCCTAGCCGCCGTCTTTGCCACGGAGGAAGTAGTAAGGATCGTCGGCGGGTACATCGAAAATCTCGAGCTCGTGAGGGACGCCACGCAAGGAGTGGCAGAGGTCACGACGCTGGCCGGCGGCTCGGTCGACGACCTCGCGGAGAGCGTGTCGGCGCTGTCCGAGGCCGAGGGCGGGGCGTCCTCCTCTTCGGTCACGCTGGCTGGCACGCTCAAAGAGGCGAACGAGGGACTCAGGACGGCAGCGGACTACGCCAAGGAGGCCAAGGACACGCTTGGCGAGCTTGGCACGAACGCAGCACTCGTGGACGAGTACGCGAACACGATGAAGGAGCTCTCGTCGCAGAGCGAGCTCACGGCAGCGGAGCAGGAAAGGCTCAGGAACGCCGTAGAGCAGTACAACGACATCACTGGCGCCGCGGTCGAAATCACGGATGCCACGCGCGGGGCGCTCAGTCTCCTGCCTGGTCAGATTGACGAGGTGACGGAGGCGTACAAGCGCCAGGCAGAGCAGAAGGCGTACATCGACCTGTACAACGACGCCATCAAGGCGCAGGTCGAGAACGAGATGAAGCTCAAGCAGGTCGCAAAGGACATGGGCGACGCGTACCGTGACGCTGCGGGCAACATAAAGCTGGCGCTCGACCCGCTTACGGCGCTAGGCAACGCCCAGACCGCTGCCGACATGGTAAAGCTCACGGACTCGTTCAACGGCCTGCAGCAGTCCAGTGTCGATTTGGCAAACAACGTCGAGTTCCTTGACGGGAAGCTCAAAACGCTGGGCGACGGGTCCTTCTCGTTCTCTTCCCTCGAAGCGGCAATGAGCGCCGCAGGCGTCACGGGGCAGCAGTACGCCAACCTCACCGAGTCACAGCTTGCGGAGATTCGCGCCGCCTTCGACAGCACGATCCCGTCAATCTCGGGCACCCTCGCGAAGTTCGGCATCGCAGTCGGCCAGACTGGCGCAAAGGTCGTGTCGTCCGTGGCTGACACGACAGGCGCCGTCGCTGACACCGTCAACGAAGGAGCGAAGCAAGCAGCGGAAGCCCAGCGCAAGGCCAACGACGAGATATACCGCCAGCAGCAGAAGGCAAACGAACGCGCCCTGAAAGAGCAGCAGAAGGCCAACGAGAGGTACAACAAGCAGCTTCAGAAGCAGTTCAGCGCCGAGGAGAAGCAGCGCTCCAAGGAACTGTCCGCCGAAGAGGACCAGATTCGCAAGTCGAACGAGAAGCAGCTCTCCGAGCAGAAGAAGCAACAGGAGGCCCAAGAGAAAAGCCTTCGCTCCTCGCTCGACAGGCGATATTCCGCCAGGTCAAAAGAGCTTGAGGCCGAGGTAGACGCCGCGCGCAATGCCAACGAAAAAATCCTCAAGGACCTAAAGGCTTCGCAGGCTGCGGAGGTGAAGCAGTTCAAGGCCGCGACCGACGCCAGAATCAAGGAAATCGACCGCGAGTACCAGGCCAAGGTCAAGCTGCTCGAAGAGAACGACGGAACCAAGCAAATCGACTCGCGCATCAAGCAGCTTGAGGACGAGTCTGAGGCCGAGAAGCGCGCGGGCACCGAGAGGGACCGCGCCGAGAAGGTGGCCGAGCTGCAACGCGAGGTAGACCGCGCGAAGTCGCGTCGCAAGCGTGCCGAAGCGGAGAAGGCGCTCAATGACTACCTTGCCGAAATAGCGCAGGAGAACCGCGAGCAGGAGCGCAAGGACGAGATAGACCGACTCGAGGAGCAGAAGTCCCTCATCAAGGAAGAAACTTCTGCCAAGAAGGACGCGCTCAAGGAGCAAGCAGACAACGCCAAGGAGCAGTATCGCCAGCAGAGGGACGAGAGACTCGAGCAGATCCAGTCCGACAACGAAATTGAATACGAAAAGCGGAAAGAAGCTCTCGACCTCGAAATCGAGCAGAGGCGCGAGCAGAACGCCCAGATTCTCGAAGATCTAAAAGCCAGAAACGACGAGCAGATTCAACAGATGCGCGATTTGCACGAGCAGCAGACCGCGAGCCTGAAAGAAATGCTCGACAACCAGCTCTCCGCCACGCGCGAAGCCCATGAAACCGAGCTCGAAAATCTAAAAGAGCAGCACTCCGAAATCATGGACCAGATCCGCGAAGCCCAGCAAGAGGAAATCGACGCGCTGCGCGACTCCCAGCAGGAGCAGCTTCGCGCGCTAAAAGACTCCATGGACGAGCAGGTGAGGGCGATCGAGTCCGGTCAGTCAGGCATGGTTGGCGCCGCGACCAAGGGCACCAGCGACATGAAGGACGACCAGGCACAGAAGCTCAAGGACGCCGACTCGTGGAAGAAACAGACGATTGAGAAGTACCAGCAGGCGGCGCTTGGCATGGGCGGCAACCTCATCGCCACGCTCACCGGGTTCAACCCGACGCTCTCCGCCACCACGTCCGCTCTGTTCGACGCAGCGACGCGAAAGCCCAACGAGCTGCCGAGGGCGTACAGGAGGATCGCGGACGATTCGGGAAACGAGATGAAGGGCGCTCTCGACAACGCTCAGCCGAAGGTATCGGCATCCGCCACCAACCTCGTGGACGAGGCAGAGCGAAGCCTGATGGTGCTGCAGGCAAAGGCGGCGAACGCGGGCTACAATGGTGGCGCCAGCTACGCGAAGTCCATCGGCTCCACCGAAGACGACGCCGCGAGTGCGGCGCGCAACGCCGCGAGGGCGGCATATCAGGAGTTCGACGACGTCCAGAACTGGACGGACACCAGCGGATGGAACGCGGGCATCAACTTCGCCAACGGCCTGTCGAGGACGCAGGTCCACGCAGAGAACGCAGCCGGCGGCATCGCGGCGGCGGTGGCGAACCTGCTGCACCACTCGACGCCCGACAAGGGGCCGCTGCACGGCGACGACAGGTGGGGCTACGAGCTGGTGGACAACCTCATCAGCGGTATGGCGTCCAAGGAGTCGGAGCTGGCCCTGCAGACGCGAAGGCTGGCAAGCATCGTGAGCGACGAGTTCTCCCCCGAACTGTCAGCGCGATATGACGCGAGCCTTAACACGGCAATCGCCGCGCAGCGACAGCAACAGCAGCAGCACCGGCAATGGTGGCTGCAGGGAGCAGCACCGAGCATCAATGTCGACCTTCATCTTGATGGCGTAACTATCGACAGCAGCATGGACATTCGCCAGACTGCGCGAGACCTTGCGTTTGAGACGGCCAGGCAGCTTGCGGCGAGTCTCGGTTAGGAGGGCATATGAGCCTTAAGTTCGATGGGTTCGACCTCACGAGGTACGCGTTCGTGCGGCTTGACAGGCCAGTCGGCCCTGGCATGCGCGTAACGGCCGAGCAGGTTCCAGGGCGCTCCGGCGACGTCGTCACAGCCATGGTCGCCGACGTGCTCACCGTCACGGCGCACTGCACGCTCAAGCGCAACTACCTCACGCAGTGGGATCGCGTGCGCATGGAGCTTGCGAAGGTGTTCACCGCGACGGAGCCTAAGGTGCTGCAGCTGCCGGACGAGCCAGAGCTTCATCGGTACGCGACCGCTTCCCTGACGAGCGGCGTATCGATGCCGCTCGAGCCGCCGGTGACGTTTGATGTGGAGTTCGTCTGTCACGACCCCGTGGCCTACCGAGACGAGCACAGCGTCACCGTGCCGAGCGGTGGGAGCGTCACGTTCGACGTGGGCGGGCTCCTGCCGGCACGCATGCGCATCGTCGCCTCGTCTGCGTATCGCGATGCGTCTACGTACCTCTGGGGCATTCGCTTCGACGAACAGGACTTCACGCGCGTCAAATTCTCGACTTCCGGCGCCAAGAGCGTCGATATCGATTGCAGAGAGCGCGTCGCATTGGTGGCTGGTGCCACATCCATGATCACCGTTGACTCGCACTGGATTGAGCTTGCGCCCGGGCAGCACACGGCACGGATGGACCAAGGCACGGGCGCCGCCATAATCTCATGGATTGAGAGGTACCTGTAATGCCGGGATATCCGACTGACCGAGTGATCGTGTACAACCGAGACGCGACCTATGCGTTCGAGCTGACGCCTGACGAGCAGCGCAGCCGCAGGCGTATCGAGGAGATCAATGGCGAGCACTCTCTCACCATCAGGACCACGCGAAGGCTCACTGAGGGCATGCGCCTGATAACGCAAGATGACACGGGCAAGGTACGCGAGCATGTCGTGTACAAGCCCGACGAGGGCCACCACGAGGGCAAGTACGCCATCGGCACCTACCTCTGCATGTGGTCGCTCCAGTACGACCTCATGGGGGCGTACGCCAAGGACCACGCAGAGCCTGGCATGGGCTCGGCGTGCACGTCTCGTAATGCCGTAATCGCTGCCTTGGACGGCCAGTCGCTTTGGTCTGTCGGCACGTGCGACGCACCGTCCGTGGCGGCTGGCAAGGGCTGCGTGATGATTGGCGTCTCCGCGTGGGAGCGCCTGTCTCTCGCGGTCAGGCATTGGCACGGCGAGGTTGACGCCGAGATCGTAATGGACGATACGCGCGTGGTATCACGCAAGGTAAACTTCATCGCGCATCTTGGCTCGTCTGAGGTCACGCGGCGATTTGACTGGGGCGAGGACCTCACAAACATCAGTCGCACGCCTGACCCGGGACCGTACTATTGCCGAATCGTACCTCTTGGCCGTGGGCAGCGCGAATATGCCGAGGACGACGAGACCGAGTTCGACTGGCCGCTCGACATCTCAGAGGAGACGCCAGACGGACGCGTGTACATCGAGGACAGCGAGTCAGCGCAGGTGTTTCGCACAAAGCTGCCGGATGGCACATGGCATTACCCGACCAAGGTCGTGCACTACGACGAGGATGACCCCGAGCTGTTGCTCAATGCTGCCATGGAGGACCTGCATAACCACACGCGACCGGGCGCGTCGTACGAGGCGAGCGTGCTGCAGTTCGCACGAGCTGGCATGGATGTCAAGGGCGTGCAGCTCGGAGACAACACGCAATGCGTCGACTTCGGCTTCAACCCAGACGCAGGACTTACGCTCGAAGGTCGCATTACCCGTCTCGAGGTAGAGGAGCTCGCGCCAGAGACTGAGACGATCCTCACGATTGGCGACCTCGCACCCAACTTCGCACAGACGATGCAAGAGCTAGTAAGCAGGCAGACTGCGAGCATCTCTGACGGCATAAAGCGCGTAGAGGGCGGCGGCACGATTGCGTACGTCGAAGGGCTGCTCGATGCGATCAACGCCCAGATAGCAGCCGATGGCGGTTACACCTACCTAGTCGGTGGCCAAGGAAGCATCACCTACGACAGGGCCGTTGCCAACCCGCTGATTGGCACGGAGGCCACGCAGGTCACACAGATGAAGGGCGGCTCGCTGCGATTCGCGAACAGCAAGAAGCCTGCATTCAGCGGCATCAACGACTGGAACTGGGCGACGGTAATCACGCCAGAGGGGTACTTGGGACTCGCCGCCACCATCGCGGCGATAACGACGGGGTACATCGGAAGCTCTGGTGACACGTACATCGACTTAGACAACCACACGGCACAACTCGGTCAGACGAGCGGACCGCATCTGGTCATAGATTCGTCTGGCATGCAGGTATACGACGGTGATACGTCGCTCGGGTTCTTCGGGTCCGAGTCGAACGTGGGCATAGCGCGTGTCGGTCATGCGTCACAAGGCAACGTCGTGATGAGCAGCGAGGGCTACGTTGACATTCGCAAAGGGTCTGTGGTCATGGCTCACTTCGGATATGCCGAAGGCAATAACCCATCTGGCATATTGACCGTAGCGCCATACTACAGCATCGGCATACGCAGCAGTTCTGGCACCATAGGTAACTACTCGGTCACGGAGGGATACTACAACATCGCCGCTGGATATGCGTCACACGCAGAGGGTTGCGATAACGTCGCAGGCGGCAATTATTCCCATGCGGAGGGCGAAAGCACGTCCGCAGGGGGAAATTACTCGCATTCTGAGGGTCGCAATACTACTGCCAGCGGCTTGTATTCGCACGCTGAGGGATACAGTACAACTGCTAGAGGAAACAATTCACACGCCGAAGGCTACTACACCGTTGCTGATAAATTCGCTTGTCATGCCGAGGGACAAGAAACCACAGCGTACGGGTACTGTTCACACGCGGAGGGATGGGGCACCTATGCAAGCGGGGAAGGTCAGCACGTCTGCGGAAAATATAACGTCACGTCCAGCACCCATCTCCTCATTGTCGGGAACGGGTACTCATCAGGTCGCTCCAACGCATTCTACGTAGGCTCGACTGGCAACGTCTGGTGCGCGGGAACGCTCACACAGAATTCAGACCGCAGACTGAAGGAGCACCACTCCTATCTTGGTGAGGACGCATGTGAGTTCGTGCGTAAGCTGAGGCCAGCGCTCTACACCAAGGACGGCGAACGTCACACAGGATTCTACGCACAGGACGTTCAAGAGGCCGAGCCTGACGGGTGGGACACCGCGACTGTCACCTCGCAGCACACGGACGAATCGCTTGACTTCGACCCGCTGACGCTTGACTACAACGCATTGATAGCCCCGCTCGTGGCCTACGCACAGCAGCTTGAGAAGCGCGTCAACGCTCAGGACAAGACGATTGCGGACATGGAATCACGTCTCGCGGCATTGGAGGCGAGGCTGGCATGAACGCGAAGCTCAACCTCGACGTGAGCAAGCTCACTGACATCGTCCAGACGGTCTATGTCGGCGCTGGCGACCACAACGGCACCACGCTTGATGTGACTGTGACCGATTGGGGGATACCCGCAGACCTCACGGGCACGACCACGAGCGTTGAGATGCGCCTAAGCGACGGCAGTGCGCTGAGCGTACCGTGCGCCATCGTAGCCCCGAACAGGGCGAGCGCGACCATCGACGCCCAAGACCTCGACGGCCTGCAAGTGTATTTCGCGTACCTTGCAATCGTAGACGGTGACCGCATGTACTCGACCGAGCGATTCGAAATCGTGACCGTTCCAGGCAACAACGCGTAGTAGGAGGATGTATGAACACACAAGAAATCAGACTCGATCTCGACAAGCGCGTGACCGTTGCCGAACGCGTCGTGATCGGCCAGGGCGACAAGGGCGGCACGACCATAGTCGCCCACATATTTGACCATAGCGTGGCGTACGACCTTACTGACAAATCTGCCCGATTCGAAATGCGGCTACCACGACACACGGAATACGTCCGTGATGCCAACTGTACGACGAGTGGGAACACGATCACTTACGTTGTGGACGAAGACCACGCGGCTGCGGTGCACGGAACGACCGATTGCGCTTACTTCGACATCATGGCAGGCGATGACGTAATCGCTTCGACCGCTCGCTTCTCCGTCGAGGTACTACGCTCCGCACATGACGGCGCGGTGCCTGCCGAGTCGTGGGACAACGCAGTTGACGAGCTTATCGAGCGCGGCAGCGAGCAGCTGGAAGAGTATGCCAGCGCCGAAGAGGGGAGGGCGGAGGCCGAGGAACAGCGCGAGAGCGCCGAGACCGCGCGAAACAACGCCATCATCACTGGCGCTGACGCCACCATAGACAACACGACTGGCACGCCAACGGTGAGCGTCACGCTCGACTCACCAAGTGTCCTTGGCCGCGCACTGCATTTCACCTTCACGCACCTCAAAGGGCTTCAGGGGGATAAGGGTGATAAGGGTGATAAGGGTGATAAGGGTGACAAAGGTGACAAGGGTGATACCGTGAGCGTGGAGCCCGTTACCGCATCACAGATAGACACCATCGCCGCTGACGGCACCGTGACGAGCGATAACGCGCTGACGGGCACGGGACTCACCTACCTCTGGGGCAAGCTCAAGGCCAAGTTCGCAGCGCTCGTCAACGGAGCGGTGACAGTCGCACAGGGCGGCACGGGCGCAACCACGGCGGCGGGAGCGGTCGAGAACGTGGTGGACGGACAGGCGCTTGCGCCAGCGTCCGTCACGGCCACGGGAGAGGTCAGCGCCAAGAGCGGCACGACCACCCACAAGCTCACCGAGAAGGCGCAGGACTCGCGCGCCGACAACCTTGAGGCGTCCATCGCCCCCGTCGAGTCGGTCACGGCAACGGCGAACCACGCGGTGGGAGACTACTTCATGCTGGGCGACGTGCTGATGAAGGCCACGTCGGCAATCGCCATGGGCGAGCAGATAACGACCAGCAACGCCACGCCAGCCACCGTGCAGGCCCAAATCGACGCCCTCCGGGATTCGGTGTCCGTTAGCCCATCAATCACGTACCAAAGCGGATTCTCGCAGCGGGCCGCAGGGTTCTACGTTCATAACGGCTTTCTGTACTTCGCCCTCGGCATCAACCACGCGAACACGCTGAACGGCAACACGACGTACACAGTGGCGACCATGCCGACTGGCTTCAGGCCGAAGCTCGCGTTCTCGGCAGTCGACGTGTTCAACGGCGCGTTCGTCAACATCGCGATAAACGTGGACGGAGCCATAACGGCATATCTGAGCTCGCAGAAGACCGCTGGCTGGTTCTGGGTACGCGGCTGCTACCTGCTCGCGTGATGCCGTCACTCCGCCGAGAGGTACGTCACTACCATTCTCGCACCTGCGAAGGCCGAGACACGCCTGGCACCAGACCACGGCCTCCCACGGCTCGCCCCTGCACTCGTAGAGCATGCGGTTGAGCTGCCTGTCATCGAGCACGGTGGCCGCGCGGCGCTTGGGCCTTGGCACGATGACGCCAATCGTGGGGTCCGCCATCGTGACGATCCGTCGCGCAATCGCCCAGCGAATCATCTGGCGAAGCGTCTTGTACGCCTTCTCGGCGCCGCGCCCCTCGGGAAAGGAGTCCACCCATGACTGCACGTCATCGTAAGTCACCGACCCGACCTCCACCTGCGACCAGTGCGGCAGGACGTGACGCCTGATGGCCGACTCGTAGCCTTCCAACGTGTTGGCGCGCACGGCCTTCCGTCCGTCGCGCTTGTCGGCCAGGTACATCCCCACAAGCTCAGAAAACCTCATATCCACTCCAAATCCCAGACCCCGCAAGCCCCGTGCCTGCGGGCACCGTCTGGGATTTTTCGCTATCCACTAGACACGAAATCGACCTTTTGGAGGACTCATGGACCCCGTCTACATCGTCATGGAAATCAAGACCGTTGAGCACGAGGGCGGCTATGCCGTCGTCACGAGCAACACGCAGCACAGCACGCGACAGAGCGCGGAGAGCCAGTATTACACCAAGCTCGCCGCTGCCGCCAACCCGGACAGCCAGTACCCGAGGCACGCCGTCACGCTCATGACGAACGACGGCTTCGTCATCGACAGCAAGAGCTACGTCCACGAGCAGGAGCCCGAGCAGACGGAGGAGGCGTAGTGGACGCAATCACCCCAGCGTTGCTGGTGGTGGGAGCGGTGAACCTGGTGGCGTTCCCACTCATTCTTTGGGCGATAAGGCGGCAGCTCGAGCGGTTCGATGCCAAGCGCGAGGATGCCAGGATCGCACAGGCCGAGGCCGAGAGCAAGGCAATCGAGCAGCGCGAGGCGGAGCGCACCATCATCCTCGCCATGAGCCGAACGATGCTCTTGAACAACTACGAGAAATGCGTTGAAAAGGGCTATTACTCGCTTGAGGAGCGCGAGGTCTACCACAAGCTGTACGAAGCGTACAAATCGGATGGCGGCAACTCGATCATAGACGAGATTGCCCCGCGCATCCGCAGGCTGCCCATCGAGCCGCCGAAGCAATGACGTGACGGCCGCCTTGATGGGCGGCCGTCTCTTTGAGGAGGAAAACATGAACATCAACTGGACGGTACGTATCAAGCACAAGGCGTTCTGGTTGGCGATAGTGCCCGCAGTGCTGCTGCTGATACAGGCGGTTGCGGCCGTGTTCGGCTACGCGCTGGACTTCGCCGACCTGCAAGGCAAGCTGCTCGCCGTGGTGGAGGCCATCTTCGTGGTGCTGACGATACTCGGCATCGTGGTTGACCCAACGACCGTCGGTCTGTCCGACAGCGCAAGGGCGCTCGGCTACGACGAGCCGAACGACGACACGGCGGGCCTCAGATGAGCATGCACGGCGTTGACATCGCGGGCTACCAAGAGGGCATCGACGTGCGCTCGCTCACGGCCGACTTCGTCATCGTCAAGGCCACCGAGGGCGTGCAGGGCACCGTCTACAACCCCGACTACCGCGAGATGGCGGACGCGGCGCTTGCGTCGGGCAAGCTGCTGGGGTTCTATCACTACGCCAACGGGGGTAACCCCATAGACGAGGCCGACAGCTTCTTCGATGCCATCAGGGACTACAAGGGCAAGACGATTCCGTGCCTCGACTGGGAGGGCCACGGCAACCCGACCTTCTCCACGGGCATGGACGTGGGCTGGTGCAAGTCGTTCCTAGACCGCATCGCAGACAGGATGGGCGCGACACCGATGCTCTACACGGGCAAGGCCATGTGCAACACCTACGACTGGTCCCCATGTTCCACGTACCCCCTATGGGGCGCGGAGTACGCCTACGCTGACAAGGTTTACCAAGGCTACGAGACGAAACCTTGGCAGTCGGCCATGGGCTGGGGCGCGTGGGGCCATGACATCGCCATCCACCAGTACGGCTACGTCCTGCCCAAGCCCAACGACGGCGGGGTGGGAGCCTTGGACGGCGACATATGCTACCTCACGCGCGAGGAGTGGCAGAGGATGTGCGGGGAGAAGAGCGATGGCAAGCAGATGGTGTCGATTGCCGACGTGGCGGCACGCATCCACTACGACATGGTCACCGACGAGCGCAACGGCTACAGCCAAGCTCCCACGCGCTGGGGTGGCGACTACGGCGGGACCAAGACGCTCACCATCAACGGGCACGATTACACGTACCCGCTCGGCTCCTACGACTGCTCAAGCTCCTGCATCCTCGCGTGGCGTCTGGCGCTCAAGGGCACCGAGTACGAGGGGGCCTTGGACGCGGCCACCTACACGGGCGACATGCGCTCCGTCTTCGTCAACAGCGGACTGTTCACATCGTCCCTCACCCCAGCCAAGCGCGGCGACCTGTACCTCTCTGACGGCCACCACGTGGCGATGTGTCAGGACGGAGGATCCGATGGTGTCTTTGGCTACGACTGCCTGAGCGAGTTCAACCGCAATGAGAACCATGCCGCGACGGGCGGGCGAGCTGGTGACCAAGACGGTCAGGAGAGCGTCTTGCGCGCGTACTACAGCTACCCGTGGTCCACGGTCCTGCACTACAACGGCAAGGCCGACTACGAGGCGGAGGGCGCCGAGCCAGATCCTGCTCCCGAGCCTGCGCCGCAGGTCGGCGGCACGTACCGCTGCGCCGTGCCCGCGCTCAACGTGCGCGACCAGCCGAGCACCAAGGGGCGCGTGGTCACGCAGTACCACGAGGGCCAGACCGTCACGCTCGACTCGTGGAGCGAGGTAGCGGACGGCTGTGTGTGGGGCAGGTACACGGGTGCGTCCTCTGGCAAGCGTCGCTATGTGGCCGTGTCCAAGGGCGGCGCCGAGTATCTCGTGAGGGTGGTCTAGATGGGCAGGAGAGAGGCGGCGCTGCTCTATGCGTGCGTCATATCCATCATCCTGACGGGAGCGCTCGTCGTGGGCGCCGTGCTGCTGCGCGCCTACGTGGATTCCGTCGAGGCGGACGCGCTCAGCCGCATGGTCGCAAGGCCCGCGTGCGTGAGGTGCGAGTAGGTACGAGCAAGGTACGAGCA
>JAEEGL015665935.1_pt1 | contig 13610 bp, 12 predicted proteins | sample 9134231 | NCBI WGS metagenome assembly JAEEGL01 (sample SAMN16246548, study PRJNA631951) | gut metagenome | biome: gut microbiome; feature: rumen; material: fiber-attached | host: Bos | place: Iran: Karaj | collected 2018-10
CTGCTGGAAGCATTGTCCTGAGAGTAATTACCGGAGTAATTTGATCCACTGGGTGCAGCTTCTGAATTGCCGGTGACCGTAACAGTTGTTTCGGCCTTTCCATCATCATATATCAAGTTTTTTTCACTCCTTGCATGGGGGTTTTTATTATGGTAAAATTAATAGAAAAATGAATAGGGGGTAACGATAATGGCTTCTGATGGACCCCGCGTCATACGTACGGTGCTGGACAATCTGCCGTTCGGTGACGAGAACAATGATTACGGTCTGCATGAAAAAGTAAAAGATCGTCTGCCGGATGGCGTTTCCAGTAAGGCACTCTACAGCGATATCGTCAAGATCGCCTGGCCTTCCTTCATTGAGCTGATGCTGACACAGCTGGCATCGATGGTGGATCTGATGATGGTCGGACGGCTTGGCCCCTGGGCGCTTACCGCTGTGGGACTTACGACGCAGCCCAAATTCCTGCTGATGACAATGTTCATTGCAATGAACGTTGGTGCTACCGCCATGGTAGCGCGCTACCGCGGTGCCGGTGAACAGGAGAAGGCTAACAACATCATGCGGCAGTCTCTTCTGCTGGTGCTGTTCTTCTCGCTGCTTTCTTCGGTTCTTGGGTATATCTTTGCCGAGCCGATGGTCATCTTCATGGGTGCTTCGGATGAGGAATCCCTTCGCGGAGCTGTCGATTATCTGCAGATTCAGATGATCGGTTTCGTATTCATGGCACTGACTTCCACCATTACCGCTTCGCTTCGCGGAGTCGGTGATTCGCGGACAGCCATGATCTACAACATGACAGCCAACATCGTCAACGTATTTATGAACTGGGTCATGATCTACGGTCATCTGGGGTGTCCGGCCATGGGTGTCGCAGGTGCTTCCTGGGCAACGATCATAGGTCAGTTTGTCGCGTTTATCTATGCGCTGTTCTATGTTGTATTTGGAAAACGATATCTGCACCTGTCCATAAAAGATAACTGGAAACCGGATTTCCCCGAAATGAAGAAAGTTGTGGACATCGGTATTCCGTCTATGATCGAACAGTTGGTCATGCGTGCCGGTATGGTCATCTATGCTAAGACGGTTGCATCACTTGGTACGATCGCATTCGCGACACATCAGGTCTGCATGAACATTCAGGCGCTATCCTTCATGAACGGTCAGGCATTTGCCGTATCTGCAACTTCTCTGGTAGGACAAAGCCTTGGACGAAGGCGTCCGGATATGGCAGAAGCTTACTGCAGCCGGACTCAGCGGATCGGATTTGCGGTAGCGATCCTGATCGGTGTAGCATTCTTCTTCTTCGGAGGCCAGATCGTCTGGCTGTACAACGAAGACCCGACGATTGTAGATATGGGTGCGGGGATTCTTAAACTGGTAGCATTTATGCAGCCACTGCAGTCCAGTCAGTTCATTCTTGCCGGTGGTCTGCGCGGTGCAGGTGACACCAAGGCGACGGCTGTGATCACGTTTATTACGGTCCTCCTGGTGCGCCCGGGTATTGCGATCCTGATGATTTATGGATTCCACTGGGGTCTGGAAGGTGCGTGGATCGCACTGGTTTGTGATCAGCTGCTTCGTACCATTCTGGTCTTCTTCCGGTATAAGTCCGGTAAATGGAAGAGCGCCAAGCTCAAACCCATTCAGAAAGAAGCAAAAGCATAATATCTTTGAGACAAAAAAGCCACGACGATTCAATGCTGGATCGTTCGTGGCTTTTTGATGTTGAGGATCTTTAGTTGACCTGTCCTTCGTAGATTACGGTGACATGATAGTATTCAGACTGCTGTTGAGTGAGTTCCCCTTCGGCCAGAAAGAACATTGTCGAATACAGATCGGCAATTCCTGAGTCATCACAGATAACCGTGACCGAGTGATGATAACAAGCCGGGTAAAGCGTTTCGGGATCGATGATATGATGGTATCGGACGCCATCTACTTCAAAATAGCGCTGATAGTCACCGCTGGTAACGACGCAGCCGTCAGTAAGCTCGATCGTATCGCGATAAGAACCTTCCTCGCCGTTTGGATCCTGAAGGCCGATGACAAAGTGGTCTCTGCCGGTACCGACAGGCTTTCCGTGGGCGATGATGTTGCCGCCGAGGCTGAGAAGGAAATTATCTACGCCCATCGTCTCCAGAAACTGAGCAGCAAGGTGCCCGGCATATCCCTTGGCCAGAGCCCCAACATCGATGGATGCCTCAGGATCGGTGATCATGGCAGTATTGTTTTCCCGATTTACTTCGAGCAGGGTTATATCGGTATGAAGAGAGGCTTCTTTCAGTGCTTCTTCTTCCGGCAGCTTTTTTTCTTCACGGGCATCATGCCACAGACGAGTTACGCTGCCGAGCATGACATTGACTTTACCATCGGATATTTCATATGCGTCTTTGCAGAAACAGAGAAAATCAACAAGACGTGATGAAAGTGTAAGCCCAGTTTTGCCGGCGGTATCATTGAGTGTTTTCAGATTTACCATGCCCTCATAAGCATGGTAGATGTCCGTTTCCTGATGGAAAGTGAGAAGAAGATTATAGAGCCCGTCTTTTACCATAGTGAAGTCTTCATCCGAAAGATTATAGCAGGTAAAAGCGGAAAAAGTGTCGAAGAGATCGAAAAACTGCTCAGTGTGAATCTTCGGTGCAGGCTGACAGGCAGTTGTGCTTGTCAGCAGGACGAAGACCAAAAAAAGAGAAACCAGTTTCTTATGCATCAGGCACCTCCTTTCTGACCGATCCCGAAAGAATGATGAAGCGCCGGAAGCAGCAGATAGAGAAGGCTTCCGGTAATAAGCCCCATAAGAATCCCGCTGACGATCAGAACCGGAACATAGGCCAGAAAGCTGTGGGAAATCATGAAGTAAACACCGATCAGCTGGCCGAGATTGTGGAAGATCGCGCCACAGATGCTTAGAAAGAGATAGGTCAGTTTTTTGGAATCATCTTTTCTTCCGGGAAGAGAAAGCAGTGCCATGATCAGGACAGAGGCAAGTCCTCCGAGCAAAGATAATATAGCAGCGATCGTTCCCCGGGTCATCAGGACAAAGCCTGCTTTTAGAACAGCGATGATCAGAGCCTGAGGAATACCGATGAAGAAAAGCGTATACATGGTGATGATATTGCTGAGTCCAAGCTTGATACCGGGCGGTGTGAAAGGCAGAGGCGGAATCAGATGTTCCAGATACGCCATAACAATGGACAGAGCAAAAAGCAAAGCTGTGCGGGTAAGGGTCTTTGTTTTCATGGCATAGCCCTCCCGGTCACAGCATCAGGGTTTTTACTCCTGTTATTTTCCGGTATCCGGATCATTAATCGGTGCGGCAGGCAGACCGCATATTCACCAGGACGGGAAATAAAGCCGCTTCTTACACAGATCTGATCCGGACAGTCGGATGAAAGGAAACGGATCCTGCCTTCTTTTATTTCCAGCTGGACCTGCGGCACCTCATCTAAAGAGAAGATGCGGTCCTGTGATAAAGATACAGTCGTGATTTTTTCACCGTCCAGAATGATCTCACAGGTTGATCCGGCCTGCTTCCTGGAAAACAGCATGTACAACAAGCCTGCAGTGATCAGCAGGCTTACGATCAGCAGGATATCTTTGCGATCGGTATATTTTCTTTCCATGAAGCAGGATCCTCCAAACGGCAGTCATTCTCATATATTGTGAATCCCGTCAGGATGATTGTCAATGCTTTTTTGAGAAAACGGCTGTGGAGAGAGTGTAATGAATCCATGTTTTTCCTCTTCCCAAAAGGGCCCTGATGTGGTAAAATATGTCGATTATCAATTTATCTGGAGGTACAGCAATGGTTACCATTACGATGCAGAACGGAAAACAGATCAAGCTGGAGCTTTATCCCGAGATCGCACCAATCACAGTACAGAATTTTATCGATCTGGTCAATAAAGGATTTTATAACGGACTTTGCTTTCATCGCGTTATCAGCGGATTCATGATTCAGGGAGGGTGCCCGGAAGGAACCGGAATGGGCGGCCCGGGCTATCATATCAAAGGTGAATTTGATGCAAACGGGGTGCCCAATCCGCTGAAGCATGAACGCGGTGTCATTTCCATGGCAAGAGCCTACAATCCGAACAGCGCCGGATCTCAGTTCTTTATTATGCATCAGGATGCGCCGCATCTTGACGGACAGTATGCAGCCTTTGGCAAAGTGGTGGAAGGAATCGAAGTCGTCGATGAGATCGCGTCCGTTGACACGGATTATTCTGATCGCCCGCTGAATCCGCAAATCATGGAAAAAGTTGAGATCACCGAGTAAAATGACGTTTGAAGAATTAGGACTGGACGAGGATCTTCTGGAGGCAGTCAAAGATCTCGGATATGAAAATCCTACGCCGATACAGGAAGCATGTATCGGAAAGCTCCTGAAGGGATTTGATCTGATCGGGCAGTCGAAAACCGGTACCGGCAAGACAGCGGCCTTTGGTATCCCGCTGACCCTTCTGATCGATCCGGATGACAGAAGAATGCAGGCGCTGGTACTTTGTCCGACCAGAGAACTTTGCATGCAGGTAGCGGAAGATCTGCGAAGGCTTCTCAAGTATAAATCAGGTATCCGGGTCGTTCCGGTATATGGCGGACAGCCGATCGCTCATCAGATCAACGACCTGAAAAAGGGAGCGCAGATCATTGTCGGGACGCCCGGCCGATTTATTGATCATGTCAGACGACATACGCTTCGGACAGAGCAGGTTCAGATGGTGGTCCTGGATGAGGCTGATGAGATGTTCAGTATGGGTTTCAAGGATGATATCGATCTGATCCTTGCTCAGCTGCCGGTCCCCAGACAGACTGTGCTTTTTTCCGCTACGATGCCGGAAGAAGTAGAAAAACTGGCCAGACAGTATATGGAAGACCCAAGCCGAATTCACATAGGTGAAGAAAACTCCATGACTGTTGATCAGGTCAAACAGTATTATTTTGAGCTCAGACCCGGCCAGAAGACAGAGGCTCTTCTGCGGCTTTTGAAGGTTGAGGATCCGAAATCTGCCATCATCTTCTGCAATACGAAAAAGCGTGTCAGTGATCTGACGGAAGAATTGAAAGATCAGGGCATTCAAGCGGAAGGACTGCATGGCGATCTCAAGCAGGTACAAAGGGATCTGGTGATGCGGCGTTTCAGAGGCAGAGAGATCAAACTGCTCATTGCAACGGATGTGGCAGCGAGAGGACTGGATATTTCAGACGTTGAACTGATCGTTCACTACGATCTGCCGGAAGACGATGAACTCTATGTCCACCGGACCGGAAGAACAGCCAGAGCAGGCAGGAGCGGAAAATCCTATGTGTTTGTTTCGCCGAAAGAGCTGGAACGGCTGTCAAAGGTGGCATCCTTCACGGGGGCTAACATCGAAGCAAGGAAAATTCCCACTCTCCAGGAGATAGAAGAAGCCCGCAAGCAGCGGATCCTCAAAGATCTCCGGCTGATTCTCAAAGAGAACTCGCAGAACGCCAAAGAGCTGACTTTTGGAAGGATCGGGAAATATGAACAAGAGATCCAGACGCTGAAAAGTGAAGGATATCCGGCAGAACAGATCGCAGCCGGACTGCTGCTTTTATCTCTTTATGTGCCTTCTGATCAGACAGACGAATTGTCCCGGACGCCAAAGAGGTATCTGGCAAAGACAGACAAGGAGTCCATGGTAAGACTGTATATTAACCTGGGCAAACAACAGAAGATCCGGGTGAAGGATCTGACCGGACTCTTGGAAGAAAAATGCGGCATCACCTATCAGATGATCGGACGGATCGATCTTCTGGAGAGTTTTACCTATATGGAAATTCCATCTTCACTGGCTTCCTCGGTGATTAGCGAGATAGACGGGACAAGTCTGAAAGGGCATCGTCTGCATGTGGAGCTGGCAAAAAGTTAATTGAGATATGTCCGTCAGAGGAAAAGTGTTTTCCAACGACGGACATTTGTCTTTGATTTGATAAAAAATTGAAGGTGTATTGAAGAACGGGTTCAAGAAAATGCAAAATTGAACAGATAGTATATTTACAACGAGGGCAATATTCTTATATTTTTACACAAAATCTATATAAGGAGGGTTGTCCTATGAGCAGACAATCGAATTACTTACTTAACTACCAGATCCTGGGAAAAAGAATCAGCAATGTCCGAAAAGAAAAACAGATCACCCAGGACGCACTGGCCAGGGCCTGTCACTGTTCTGTGACCCATCTTTCGCATATTGAGAACGGCGAAAGCGCCAGCCTTGAAATACTGGTGCGCATCTGTTCCTATTTGCAGATCAGCATGGATGATGCCCTGGGAATCACAGCTGCCAGATATCCTTTGCAGAGGAAATTCCTGGACCTTCTGCTGATTCACAGCTTTGATGAACAGCAGCTCGCCTTCTATTTGATGAAAGTATTTTTCGTCACGATGGACCTCATGAAAGAACTCAAGCGATCGGTCAGATTGGAAGATGTTCTCAGGAAAAAGTCGATCGATATCAACAAATTGCCGAAGATCGAGCTTTTTGAAGAAACCGACAGGAGACCCTCCAAACCGGGGAAACTGATGCCGGCACCGATGGCATCGGAAGATGCGGAAGAAATCATCCTGCCGATCAGAAAGAAAAACGATCTTCCAAAGAACGACGAAAAAGCGTAAAAAACTGAAAGTTCTTTGAACAAATCGCCGAAAAGGGCCTGATTTCACGGAATCTATTGAAATCAGGCCCTTTTTTTATGTATAATAAGAGAATACTCAATAAAGATCAGAGGAAGGAAGCATGGATCCGTTATACACTCAATTGGTCGAGACGATACAGAAATATCATCCCGCGACCGATCTTAGTAAAGTACAGAAGGCTTATGAGCTTGCGGCCAAGGCTCACGAGGGACAGATGCGCCAATCCGGCGAACCCTATATCATCCATCCCTTAAACGTGGCTATTATTTTAGCGCAGCTTGAACTGGATCTGGAAACGATCGAGGCAGGACTTCTGCATGATGTTGTCGAGGATACCAATGTTACCATTGAGGAAATCCGGGAACAATTCGGTAATGAGGTCGCCGAGCTCGTTGACGGGGTTACCGTGCTGAAACAACTCAAATATCGTACAACGGACAAACAGGAGATTCAGGCAGAAAACTACCGCAAGATGTTTCTCGCTATGGCGAAGGACATCCGCGTCATCCTGATCAAATTGGCAGATCGTCTCCACAACATGCGGACCCTTGAGTATAAAGAACCTTCCAAACAGAAAGCAAAAGCGCGCGAAACGATCGATATCTATGCGCCTATTGCCGAGCGGCTTGGTATCAGCAAGATCAAGGTTGAACTGGATGATCTGTGTCTGAAATATCTGGAACCGGAGCAGTATCAGGAGCTCACCAAACTGATTCATGAAAAACTATCGACCCGTGAAAAGTACATAGAAGATATCGTTACAGCCATTAAATCCAAACTGGATGAGATGGATATCAAGGCGACCGTTTACGGAAGACCCAAGCATTTCTTCAGCATCTACAAGAAGATGATCACCAAGACGAAATCCATCGATCAGATCTATGATCTGCTGGCTGTCCGTGTGATCGTAGATACGGTGAAAGACTGTTATGGCTCTCTCGGTGTGATCCATGATATGTATACACCGATGCCCGGACGATTCAAAGATTATATCGCCATGCCCAAATCCAATATGTATCAGTCGCTGCATACGACCCTGATGGGGCCGGGGGGCAGTCCTTTTGAAGTGCAGATCCGTACCTGGGAGATGCACAGGACTGCGGAATACGGCATTGCCGCGCACTGGAAATACAAAGAAGGCAAGACAGGTTCGGCTGATACGTCCGAACTTGAGAAAATGAAGTGGCTGCAGAAGATCCTTGAATGGCAGCAGGATCTTTCGGACAATCATGAATTCGTCGATACCCTGAAGGATGATCTGAATCTGTTCAAGGAAAACGTTTACTGTTTTACACCGGGCGGAGAAGTCATCACCATGCCTTATGGTGCAACCGTAGTGGACTTTGCCTATCAGATCCACAGTGCGGTGGGCAATAAGATGGTCGGTGCCAGAGTCAACGGCCGGATCGTGCCGCTCGATACGGTGCTTGAAAATGCAGATCAGGTCGAGATCATGACCTCACAGAATTCACGCGGACCCAGTGCGGACTGGCTTTCCATTGCAAAGACCTCGCAGGCGAGAAACAAGATCAACCAGTGGTTCCGTAAAGAACAGAAACAGGAGAACGTAACAAAGGGCAAAGATCTGATCGAGCGTTACATCCGGATGAAGCAGCTGCCGGATGCCCATGAACTGCTGGTACCGGAATGGATGGAGATCGTCCAGAGAAAGTATGGGTTCAAGGATTGGAACTCAGTACTCGCGGCGATAGGATTCGGCGGTCTTAAAGAAGGTCAGGTCGTCAATCGTCTGTACGAAGAATACAAAAAGAAACAGGCCAGAGAGATCAGCAATGAGGATCTCGCTCAACAGATCAGTGAACAGGCTTCAGCTTCCAAGGAAAGCAAGGAAGCCCGTGTGCATAAGGGAAAATCAGCGATCATCGTCAAAGGACTGCAGGATGTGGCGGTTCGGTTCTCCCGCTGCTGCAATCCGGTGCCCGGAGATGAAATCATCGGGTATGTTACCCGTGGCCGCGGTGTTTCGATCCATCGGACAGACTGTCCGAACATCCTGAATATGCCTCAGGATGAAAGAGAAAGGCTTCTGGAGGCTGAGTGGGCAGATAAGAGCAATGAAGGCGGAACCTTTATCTCCAATCTGCAGCTGATTACGACCGATAAGAAAGGTCTTCTGATGGAGATCAGTTCCGTTATCAGTCATCTGGACATCAATATCCACGCACTGTCCGGTAAACGAACCAAGGACGGCAACGATAATATCTTTATGATCAGCGTGGAGATTTCGGACCGATCTCAGCTGGAACAGCTAGTAAACAAGCTTTCCCAGGTATCCGGCGTTTATGAGGTCATCCGAACCTAAGGAGTTTTTATGCGAATTGTAATACAGCGGGTCAGCTCCGTTTCACTTACTGCCGATGGAGTACCCTACGACCAGATGGGAGAAGGAATTCTTGCGATGGTCGGGATCGAAAGCGGCGATAACAGTGAGAAAGTTATGAACTATATGCTGGATAAACTGGTTCATATGCGGATTTTTGAAGATGAAAACGGCAAGATGAATCTTTCCGTCAAGGATCTCGGTCTGGGACTGTTCCTGGTTTCAAACTTTACCCTTTATGGTGATTGCCGCCATGGAAGAAGACCCAGTTATTCAAGCGGGGCACCTGTCGATGAAGCTGCCCGGATCTACGATGCTTTTCTGGCTTATGCGAAACAGAATGCCGGTGTTGAGATCCATTCCGGGCTGTTCCAGGCGGATATGCAGATCGATGTGCATTTGTCCGGGCCGGTGACACTGCTGCTGGACAGCGATAAGGTGTTCTGATGAAACAGTTTTCTCTATGTGTGAACGAACGGCATTTCTATGAGCTGTCGACCCTTGTCCGAGAGTTCTTTCCCCTGTGCACTGTTCTTTCTGAAAAACAGGACGGCTGCCCGGGGATTTCTCTTTCAGGAACAAATCCGGATATCGTCTCCGGGCTTCTCTTCGATGAAAATGGCCGTGAGATTCTTTCGCTTTCCGTAACGGACCCCTTCGATGATTTTCAGGGAGAACGGTGGAAAAATCTGGCAAAGATCTGTATTTCCCGTCTTCTGACAGAAGCTCAGGCACCGTGGGGTTCGAAAAAGCCGCTTCCCTGGGGCATTCTGACAGGGGTTCGTCCCTCCAAGATCGCCTATGCTTACCTGGAAGAAGGAAAGCAGCCCTATGAAATTGTATCGATCCTTAAGGATCATTATCTGCTTCGGGAGGATAAAGCCGCTCTGACAGCGAAAGTCGCTTTCTCTGAGCGAAGGCTGATGGCATCTCAGAACGGAAATGACGTCAGCATTTATGTTGGCATTCCTTTTTGTCCTACTCGCTGTTCCTATTGCAGTTTCATCAGCTCAGATGCCAGGTCTTTTCGGAAATATTCTGAAGATTACCTGAAAATGCTGATCCGCGAGATCCGGGCCGGAGGAGAACTGCTCAAAAATCTTCCCGGAGAAAGAAAGATCCGCTCTCTTTATATGGGAGGGGGTACACCGACTACACTAAGCGAAGAACAGCTGAGGGTCCTTCTGGAAGAATGCGAGAAGGCTTTTCATCTGTCAGATCTTCTGGAGGTGACGGTGGAAGCAGGAAGACCGGATACGATAACCCGTGAAAAACTCATGGCATTGAAAGAAGCCGGAGTAGGAAGGATTTCCATTAATCCGCAGACGATGGTTCAGGCTACGCTTGATCGGATCGGGCGGCATCATACGACAGAGCAGGTGGAAGAGGCTTTTCATCTTGCCAGGGAAATCGGCGGTTTTATCATCAACATGGATCTGATTCTGGGGCTTCCCGGAGAAGGTTTGGAAGATGTCATTCATACGCTGAATAAAGTGAAGGAATTAACACCGGACAACCTGACCGTCCACACGCTCGCCGTTAAACGATCTTCAAGGATGAACGAAGTGGGGGATGGAGAACGTTTGCTGATGGAAGATCCTGAAAAAATGGCAGATCAGATCGATGAAATGATCACCCTTTCGGCAAAGACAGCTGCGGAACTTGGTCTGTACCCTTATTATATGTACCGTCAGAAGAATATGGCAGGAAACTTTGAAAACGTGGGTTATTCTCTGCCGGGAAAAGAAGGTCTTTATAATATCGAGATCATGGAAGAACGGCAGTCGATCATAGCTTTTGGTGCTGGAGGAGTTTCCAAGATCTATACGCCGGATATCAACCGGATCGAACGGGTTCCGAATGTAAAAGGCGTGGAAGAATATATTCGCCGGATCGATGAGATGATCCAAAGGAAAAAGGAAGGATTGAAGACACATGCTTGAACAGATGAGAGAACGATATCTCACCGGAATGGAAGATTTCCGCTATGCGCTGTCGATCGTAAAGGCACGTCTCGGCGATTATGCTTTGCTGATGCTGCTTGTTTATCTGCCCATTCAGCTGGTCCTGCATTATCAGTCCATTCAGCTGGATCTGACTGTGGAATCGCCGGAACTTCTGATGGCTCAGATTGGCCGATTTGGTGTGGTGGAACTGGTAGTGACCCTTTTGGAAGAAGTGGCGATCCTGGTCGTTGCGGTCATGACTTCGGTCAGTATTGATCCGAGTCTGATGAAAGACAGGTCATTCTCGGCTGTGTTCTATCACGGTATCCGTATGTGGCCAAGAGCCGTCCTGACGCTGGTCGTCATTCTGCTCGGAGTGGCAGCTTCGATCTTTGCACTTTCTGTCTTTGCCATGATTCCGATCATCGGACTGGTTGTAATCGGTGCAGTTGTTCTGCTCATCGTACTGATCGTACTTCTGCAGAGTTGTACGGCTACAGCTGCCGCTCTGCGCGGAAGGATGGGATTCGATAATATCCGTTATGTGTTTTTTATCCTTCGGGGAAGAGAATGGAAAGCCATGGGTACGTTTGCAATCATTTCGGTGCTATCCATGCTCCTTCAGACTGGGATCAGCACCATTCTGTCGCTGGCTTTTTCATGGATCCAGCAGGACCTCGTCCAGATGATCGTATCTGTCCTGATTGCGACACTTCTTTCGATCATCACACTGTACGGTTATACGGTCGGTGCTGTGCTGTTTATCGGTGCTGAATACCGTAAAGAGAGACTATTGACACAGAACACATAAATCGTGTATAATATTGATTTAGGTTTGTCTATTAATGCAGGAGGAACATAAACAATGAGCAAAGTAGAACAACTGGGCGGATCTATGGTAAAGCTGACTCTTGAGATCAGCCCCGAAAAATTTGAACAGGCGATCCGCACTGTCTACAACAAGCAGAAGCATCAGATCTCTATCCCCGGCTTCCGCAAGGGTAAAGTGCCTTATCAGATGGTCGTACGTGCGTACGGCAAAGAGGTCTTCTACGAGGATGCGCTGAATGAGGTACTGCCGGATGAATATCAGCAGGCTGTCGAAGAAGAAAAGCTGGATGTCATGTCCCGCCCGAATGTCAATGTTGAGAAGATCGTAGCCGGCGAGCCGATCGTCGTGACCTGTGAACTGGCTGTCCGTCCGGAAGTTAAGCTGGGCGAGTACAAAGGCCTTAAGAAAGAACAGACTCCTGTCGAAGTGACAGAAGAAGACATCAAGACTGAGCTTGATCGTATTGCCAATACCAATGCCCGCACTCTGGACATCACAGATCGTCCGGTACAGGCAGATGATACTGTCAATATCGATTATGCCGGTACGGTTGATGGAGTCGCTTTTGACGGCGGCACAGCTGAAGGATATGATCTGAAGATCGGTTCCCACAGCTTTATCGATACGTTTGAAGATCAGATCATTGGTCATTCAATTGGTGAAGAGTTTGATGTCAATGTAACTTTCCCCGAAGAGTATCATGCAGCGGAACTGGCTGGCAAACCGGCAGTTTTCCATGTAAAGGTCAACGGTATCAAAGCCAAGGAACTTCCTGAGATCAATGATGAATTTGCACAGGACGTTTCCGAGTTTGATACGCTGGAAGAGTATAAGGAAGATCTGAAGAAGGCGATCCTTGAGCGCAAGGAAAAGGCTGCCGAGTCCGAGCTGAAGAACAAGCTGCTGGATGCAGTCGTTGCCACTGCCGAGATGGATATGCCCAAACCCATGGTCGATGAAGAATGTGATCAGATGATCAATGACTATGCTCAGACCCTTCGTTATCAGGGAATGGACATGAATCAGTACATGAAGTATACCGGAACGACGATGGAAAGCCTGGTTGCTTCTGTCCGTCCGGAAGCGGAAAAGAGACTGAAAGAGAATCTGGTGCTGGAAGCGATCGCGAAGGCTGAAAACCTCGAAGTTTCCGAGGAAGAGATCGAGGCTGAGTTTGAGAAGATGGCTACTATGTACGGTATGGAAGTTGAACAGATCAAAAACAGCATCGGAAAGAGCGAGACTGACAGTATCCGTTCAAGCTTACTCAACACCAAGGCGTTGGATTTCCTGGTGGCAAACGCAGTCGACTAACAAACCCTGCTTAGGCTCCGGTAAGTTACTTGCCGGTTATAACCACCGGTGAAAAGCCGGTGGTTTTAATTTCAAGAAGAGTAAGGAGATTTCTATGAATCCTATTCAAAACGCATTAGTTCCTGTCGTCGTCGAAGAGACGAGCCGCGGCGAACGTTCTTTTGATATTTATTCCCGTCTGCTGAAAGAAAGAATCGTTCTTCTTTGCGACGAGGTCAATGATGTAACCGCATCCCTGGTAGTTGCACAGCTCCTTTTCCTGGATTCGGAAGATCCCACCAAAGATATTCAGCTGTACATCAACAGCCCCGGAGGATCTGTTACAGCAGGTCTTGCGATCTATGATACGATGCAGCTCGTCCGTGCAGATGTTTCCACGATCTGTATGGGTATGGCCGCTTCCATGGGTGCTTTCCTGCTGGCCGGCGGCCAGAAGGGCAAACGCTATGTCCTGCCGAATGCCGAAGTCATGATTCATCAGCCTTCCGGCGGATCCCAGGGTCAGGCTAC
>JAEEGL017225981.1_pt1 | contig 13610 bp, 10 predicted proteins | sample 9134231 | NCBI WGS metagenome assembly JAEEGL01 (sample SAMN16246548, study PRJNA631951) | gut metagenome | biome: gut microbiome; feature: rumen; material: fiber-attached | host: Bos | place: Iran: Karaj | collected 2018-10
CCCGCGCCGTATGGGATCCCGTACCGCTGCCTGTATTCGAAGAATATCGGGAACCTGTTCTTCGCCGGGCGGAACATTTCATTGACCCATGCCGCCATGAGCTCCGCACGTGTCATGGCCACCTGCGCCACCCTCGGCGAAGCGGCGGGGACGGCGGCGGACATCGCCCGGGAATTCGGGACCTCCCCGCGCGGCGTGTACCGGGACCGCATCGGCCTGCTGCAGCAGAGGCTCATGGAAAACGGGTGCTTCCTTCCCCGCATCGAGCGGGAGATCCCCGCGTTCATCCGGGAAGCGGACCTGCTGGCCGACGGGACGGAAAACCTCCGCAACGGCAGGGACCGGACCAACAGGATCTGGGGTCCCGAGGACCAGGGCGTGCGCGTTCCGCTCGGGTCGCCGGTCGGCTACCGCTTCAAAACGCCCGTCCGGATCCGGAACGTCCACCTCGCGCTCGACTCCGATCTGGCCCGGGCTTCGCTCCCGGGGGACGACTGCGAACGCCGGCATTCCATGCGTGCCAACGTCTGGTGGGACAATCCGGCGAAGTCCCCGTCCATGACGATGCCCGCCCCTCTCGTGAAGGCGTACCGCATCGAAGGCGTGACGGAGACCGGGGAGACCGTGACGCTCGCCGAAGAATCCTCCAACCTGCTCCAGTGCGTGAACGTGAAAACGGACGCCGTGCTCGGAGAGCTGCGCCTGATCCCGCTCGAAGTCTGGGGAGGCGGGGAAGAAGCGCACATCCTTTCCTTCGACGCCCGCTGACCTTCGACGATCTATTTGTAAACAATGCCTTGCCAATCTTGACAAAATCCCTTCCCTATTGTATTATATATCTATATTGTCACGATTGTCACGATATTGCCGGACCTCTGCGTCAGGTCCCGTACCCGGGGAGGAACCGATGAAACGACCGATCCTGATTTCCACCGGCACGCTGGTCGGGCGTGTGAACGCATACGACCTCACGGGAGGGCTCGCCGTGATCCGCTCCTGCTTTGAAGAGGGACTGTGCCGGGGGGTCGAATGGATGATGCTCGGCGCGTTTTACTCCCAGAGGGAAGAAGCGGTCCGCTCCGTCCGGGAATGCGGCGTTCCCGTTCCCGTGATCCACTGCGACAAGGACGTCGGCACCCTGCTCTCGGACGCGGGGACCCTCTCCGCCGCCGGACGGCAGGACGACGCCGCGGAAACAAAGAAAAAAGCCGTCGATCTGTTCCGGCTCAACTGCGTGTTCGCGGAAGCGCTCGCCGTCCCGCGGATGGTGCTGCATCTCTGGGGCGGATACGCCTCGGACCGGCAGGTGGAATACAACATCTCTCTCCTTCCGGAGTTCGAAGCCCTTGCCGGAGAACACGGCGTCCGACTGCTGATCGAAAACGTCCCTTCCTCGCTCCACGACCCCTTATCCAACTGGAAGCGTCTTCTGCCGGTACTCGGGAACGGCGGGCTGATTTTCGACACCCGGTTCGGCAAGCTGCACGATCAGATCCGCGAAACGCTCACCGATCCCGCCGTGACGCCGCGGATCGAACACGTCCACATCAGCGATTTCGGCGGGAACACGCGTGAGTTCGCCGCGCTCCGCCCCGTCCTGCATCCGGGCGAGGGAAAGGTGGACTTTTCCGCCGTCGCCGCGCTTCTCGATGCAATCGGCTACGCAGGGACCGTCACGCTTGAATCCCCGGTCATGTCCGAAAGCGGCCGGGACACGGCCAAACTGGAACGCACCCTCCGCCTGCTCGGAGATCTATTTTAACTCATCTGCACAAGAACGGGAGTACATCTATGAAACACTTCATGGGGCGCAATTTCCTCCTGACGACGGAAACGGCGAAAGCCCTGTACCACCGGTACGCCGAAAAACTGCCGATCATCGACTACCACTGCCACGTCTCGCCGAAGGAAATCGCCGAGGACCGGCAGATCCCCAACATCACCGCGCTCTGGCTGGGAGGGGACCATTATAAATGGCGTGCGATGCGCAGCTGCGGCGTCCCGGAGAAATTCATCACCGGCGACGCGTCCGACTACGATAAGTTCCTCGCCTACGCGAAAATCATGCCCTCCCTGATCGGGAATCCGCTCTATCACTGGACGCATCTGGAACTGAGGCGGTATTTCGGCATCGAAGACATCCTCTCCGAAGAGACCGCCGAGCGCATCTGGACCGAGACAGCCGAAAAGCTGGCGGATCCCTCCATGAGTGTGAAAAACCTGATCCGTCAGTCCGACGTGGAGCTGCTCTGCACCACGGACGATCCGGCGGATTCGCTCGAATACCACAAGCTCATCGCCGCGGACCCGGATTTTACCGCAAAAGTCCTCCCCGCGTTCCGCCCGGACAAGTGCTTCAACATCAACAAGCCCGGCCTCGCTGAGTATTATGAAAAGCTCGGCGCCGCGGCGGGCGTTGAGATCAAGGACGTGGATTCCCTGAAGGCGGCGCTTCTCAGCCGCATCGACTTCTTCGATTCGATGGGATGCCGGACCGCGGACCACGGACTCGACGAATTCCCGCTGTTCGTGAAGCCCAATCCGTACGCAGCGAACGAAGCGATGAAAACCGCGCTGGCTTCCGACGGACGCGACGTGACGGCCGAACAGCTCTGCGTTCTGAAATGCGAAATGCTTTCCTTCCTCGCCGGTGAATACGCGAAGCGCGGATGGGTCATGCAGCTGCACATGGGCGTAGCACGGAACACGAACTCCGCCATGTGGAAAAAACTCGGCCCCGACACCGGCTTCGATACGATCGGCTTCACGAACGTGCCGGCGATCATCGATCTGCTCGATCTGATGGAAAGCGGAGCAGGACTGCCGCGGACGGTCCTGTACTCCATCGATCCCACCGCGAACGCCGCGATCGGTTCCGTGATCGGCGCATTCCAGACTTCAGGGGACGGATTCCCGAAGATCATGCAGGGCTCGGCGTGGTGGTTCAACGACTCCATCGACGGCATGAGAGCGCAGATGAAGTCCCTCGCCAACCTCTCCGCATTCGGAAAATTCCTCGGGATGCTGACGGACAGCCGTTCGTTCACCTCCTACCCGCGGCACGAATACTTCCGCCGGATCCTCTGCGATCTCGTCGGCGGCTGGGTGGAGGACGGGCTGTATCCGTTCGATCCGGATTCGCTGGCAACGCTGATCTGCGATATCTGCTACAACAACACGAAGGAATTCTTCGGGTTCAAGATCTGAAGGACGGGAGAGAACGCCATGACAAACAGGGAATGGTTCAAAGCCGCGAAATTCGGCATGATGATCCACTGGGGACTGTACGCGCTGCCAGCCGGCGAGTGGAAGGGCGGCCGCATGGAGGATATCGGCGAATGGGCGCAGCAGTATTTCCGCATCCCGAACGCCGAATACGGGCGGCTGGCCGAGGCCTTCAACCCCATCCTTTTCGACGCGGAGGAATGGGTCCGTCTCGCGCTCGACGCGGGAATGAAATACATGGTCTTCACCTCCAAGCATCACGACGGGTTCGCCATGTACAAGTCCTCCGTCTCCTCCTACAACATCGTCGACGCGACGCCCTTCGGAAGGGACGTCGTCGGAGAACTGGCCGAAGCCTGCCGGAAATACGGACTGAAGTTCGGCTTATACTACTCGCAGGATCTCGACTGGAACCATCCCCACGGGGGCGGGTACCGGACCGGAAAGACCTGGTGCGGCGGCAAGGCGTACTGGACCAACAACTGGGACTTCCCTGAGACGGATAAAAAAGATTACGCCATTTGCTTCGAAGAAAAGATCAAGCCGCAGGTGACGGAGATCCTCACGCGGTACGGCGATCTCTGCCTCATCTGGTTCGACGTGCCGTTCACCATCTCCCCGGCTCAGACGGACGAGCTTTACCGCCTCGTCAAGCGGTATCAGCCGGACTGCCTCGTCAATTCCCGGATCGGGAACGGATACGGGGACTACACTTCGGCCGGCGACAACCAGATCCCGGACGACGACAAGGGAGAAGCGCTCTTCGAGACTCCCGCGACCCTGAATGACACGTGGGGCTACAAGAGCTTTGACAACAACTGGAAGCCCGCCGATGAGGTGATCCGCCTGAAGGAGCACCTGAACCGGCGCGGCATCAACTACCTGCTGAACGTGGGTCCGGACGCCCTGGGGAGGATCCCCGCCCCGGCCTGCGCCATCCTGCGGGAGGTCGGCAGACGCACAAGGGAGGACACGGAGAAAGTATGAAAAAGCTGTTTGTAAAGGCCGGACGCTGGCTGGCGGTGATCGCGCTCACGGCGGCGGCTGTCCTGCTCGTCGCATCCGCTGCGGCTGCGGCCGACGCTCCCCTCGTCTATCAGACGAAGGACGCGCCCCCGTTCACGGTCGTCGCGGCGCAGAACGCGGACGGGACATGGATCACGGGCTGCGACATCGGATTTTACAGGAACAGGAGCAAGCAGTCCTTCCTCTTCCTCCCCGGCACGGCGGACCTGACCTCCGTTACGGTCCGGTATGACGGCAAAAAAGCCGCCTACAACGACATGACGGGCACGACCGTACAGCCCGGCGAGACCTTCGTATACGACTTTTCCGCCGGGAACACCGCTCTGTTCGAGTACGACGCGGAATACGGCGTATACGACAAATACCCCGTCACCGTCATGAGGGGCGGGAACCTCCCCACGCTGTACATCAGCCTCCGCAACGGGGAGAAATCCCTGATCGCGATCAACTCCAACCAGTCCACCGTCGAATCCGGCATGCTCATGATGGTCGACACGGACGGCAGCGTTCTTTACGACAACGAGCTGACCCGCATGAAGGGGCACGGCCTGACCTCCTACGAGCGCAGCGGCCGGGCCAATACGAAGAACTCCTACAACATCAATCTCTCCGAAAAGACGGAGTTGATCCCAGGCGCGGGCCGCAGCAAGAAATGGTCGCTGCTCCGGATCCGGACCTGGGGCAACTACGATCCGACGGGGCTTTCCTACGTCACCGCCTTCGCCTCCTACAACGCGCTGGTGAAGGACGCCTACTTCAACCTCTGCGCCCGCTTCGTGGACGTGTACATCAACGGGGAGTACCGCGGCGTGTACGTCATGACGGAGCGCATGGACATCAACGGCTCCATGAACGTGGAGGACCTCGAGGAAAAGACCTCCATGCCGTCCTCGAAAACCAAGCAGGTCCAGAGAAAGAAGAGCGATCCCGCCATCGCGAAGGGCATCCAGAGCTACAGCTACGCTTCGGATTCCTCCGTCCCGGAGGGAACGGACATCACGGGCGGCTACATTCTCGAGATCATGTGCGGCCATTACGGCACCTGCGGCTTCAAGACGAAGGAGGGCATGTACGTCAACATCAAGTCCCCCGCGTATCCGACGCAGGAAATGGTGCAGTACATCGCCGGCTACGTGCAGGACTTCGAAAATGCGCTCTTCTCCGAGACCGGCTACAACAGCGAAGGAAAGCACTGGACGGAATACGCCGACGCGAAGAGCTACGCGGCGCAGACGCTGATCTACGCCTTCTACCTCAACTGGGAGATCTACCGCACCTCGACCTACATGACGAAGGACGCGGGCGGAGTCATCAAGTTCGGTCCCGTCTGGGACTTCGAGTCCGGCCCCGGCGTCATGTACGACCAGACCCTCTTCGGCGTGACGTTCGCCTATAACGAAAAGCAGCAGTACATCTGGTTCCAGCAGGCATGGAAGAAGGGCGACTATCTCCACATGGTTTCGGAGATGAACCTCGAACTGCAGGGCATTCTCGACCAGATGTTCGGCAAAGCGCAGGCAGAAGACGGCGGACGGGTCATATGGGACCTGACGGACACCGCTGCCGAAGTTCAGCCTTCCCATGAGATGAACTGGATCCGCTGGGATCAGCCGAACACCTACTCCGACTGGTACGGAGGCATGCGGGACGCGCTGGAATACCGTTACGACCACTGGTTCAACACGCTCTGGAACCCGAACAAATATCTGACCGGCCTGACGGCGGAGTGCATGGACAACGGGGACGGAACGTGGACCCTCACCGCGCATCCTTACGGCAAACTCGAATCCGACTACGCCGTATGGTTTGAGATCAAGGACGATTATACAAAGGGCGTGCAGTTCGAAACGGGCGACAGCATCGTCGTCCCGGCGGGAGGAAAATACTACTGCACGATCACCGGGCCGAACAACGCTTACTGCGGCAGCGCGTCCGGAAAGATCTTCCAGTCGCGGAACCTGACCGTGGCAAGCAACGTCATCACCTCCCCTGACGACGTTCCCATGAGCGCCGTGATCACCGGTTCGAAGCAGTACTACCGTCAGTATGAACTCAAGAACGGGCTCATCGACCCGTCTATGCCCGTCTCCGCGGACACGGAAAAGACCGGAAGCAAGACCTCAAAGCCGTCCGAAGCCGCAGATTCCGCCGCGGTCGACACGCCGGCGCAGACAAAACGAGCCGTTTCCGACGCGGAATGGATCGTCCTCACGGGCAGCGTCGTGCTTCTCAGCGGGTTCGTCACGGCGGGAACGCTTCTCAGAAAAAAGACAGGAGGCCGGACCGATGCAAAATAAAATTCTTTCGAAATTGCTTTTCGGCCTCTTCATGACGCTGATCACGGGGATCCTTCTCACGGCGGCGGCATGCGCGGCATATCCCTCCTCCGGCGCGGAGATCCCCGAGGGTTCCACGCTCCTCAAAGGGGAGATCATCGGCGAAAAGAACGGCTGGGACGGCTCTTCCCACACGGGCGCCGCGGCCGCGTTCGACGGCGATCCCTATTCCTACTACGACCCGACCGCCGCAAGCCAGGATTACACCTATTGCGGCATGGACCTCGGGGGGCAGTACATCCTCACGAAGGTCATGATCCTTCCGCGCGACAGCCAGCTCGGCCGGTACGAAGGCGCCGCGATTGAGGGCTCAAACGACATGGACGACTGGACGACGCTGTTCGTCAGTTCCCGCGGCGCTACCTCATTCGACTGGAAGGAAATCACCGACTTCGACGACAACACCGGCTACCGCTATTACCGGTACTGGAACGGCCAGAATCACGGCGACGTGGCGGAGGTGGAGTTTTACGGACGGCCCGCCGACGGAGCGTACAGCGGCCCCGTCAAGCTGACCGGCGAGGTCATCGGCGAGAGCTTCGGCTGGGACGGCTCTCCGGAAAAAGGCGCGGTCTCGGCATTCGACGGCGACCCGTACACCTATTACGATCCGACCAAGAAGGCCAACGACGACGCGTACGCCGGTCTCGATCTCGGGCAGCCCTTCATTCTGAGCAAGGTGCGGATCATGCCCCGCGAAGGATGGCTGGACCGCTTCCGCGGCGCGAGCATTCAGGGCTCCAACGATCTGTCGGAATGGACCACTCTCTGCGTCAGTTCCTCCGCCGCATCCTCCTGGGACTGGCAGGTCTTCACCGAATTCGACGACAACGCCGGCTACCGCTATTACCGGTACTGGAACGGACAGGAACACGGCGACGTGGGCGAAGTCCAGCTGTACGGCTATCCGCTGGATGGGAACTACACGCCTCCGACGCCCGCCACGATGGCCTCTCCCGCGGGTGAGGTTACGGTGACGCTGGATGTGCGCCGCGAGAACGTCGACCTCGGCGTCCTTCCCTTCAAGGTGCAGCCGGGCGACGTCTATCCCAAGCTTGCAGACTCCCCCATCGGCAGCTTTATCGGGTGGTTCACCCTTCCGCAGGGCGGGGAGCAGGTGAAGGAAGGCGATCCCGTGACCCGGATGACCGACCACATCCTCTACGCGCATTACGCGGGAGAACAGACGGAGACCGAGGCACCGGCAGAGAACGCGCCCGCCGATCCTCTCCCGGAAGAACCCGATGCCGAGACGGACGCGCCGGAAGCTCCGGAAGAAACGGACGCGCCGGAAAAAGCCGCGGAGCCCGAGGCGGGATCCGAAACGGGATCCTCCTCCCGCGTCGTTCCGATCGTCTGCATCGCGGTCATCGTTCTGTCTCTGGCAGTCATGATCGCAGTGCTTCTGAAAAACAGGAACGACTGAGGAAAAGAAAGGCTGTGCCTTTCCAAGCATATTGTCCCTGCACGGGACGGGCGGAATTTTGAATGGCGAAGCCGTTTAAGATCTATGTCCTGCGCGGAACTTAGCTGAAAGCCAAGTTCCATGGTGTTCGGCGGCCGGGAACGAAAGGCTTCGCCTTTCGGATCTCATTGAATGCCCTATGCGGGCAGCACCGGGGAGGGGCCATCTCGGGCCGAAGGCCCCTTCCCGGAGGGTCCCTTGGCCCGATGGCATAAACCACAGCTCATTCTTTCACCTGAATCTGATCGTTCAATTTAATGGTTTTCGCGCGGACTGGTGGATTCATCCGAAACATGCAAAAAAGATCCCGATGGGATCTTTTTTGGCCTCACGGCCGCGAACAAAACGCGCAGATATGGGTTGGGGGCTGTACTTCCCGTGACTTATTCTGAATAACGCAGAGCCGAACAATATGGATACAGCCCGAATGGTTTTCGGTCGTATGGTTCGGCGGCATGTGGGTTTGAATCTCTATATGTGCGCGACAGTACAGTTGTTTCTTTCGCTTAACGTCCGCGCGTCCCTTTATATGCGCGTTTCGATCGCTGCCGTAAGGCCGAAAAAGTTCCCGAACGGGAACTTTTTCGCATGTTTCGGCTGACTCCACCAGTCCGCGCGAAGGCCCTGAGGTGCATGGTTGTTTTTTAACTGTATGTTCGAACTGTTCGATGCACCATATAGCCAAGGCGGACCCGCACGGGGGACACCTGCGGCTTGAGCTGGTGTCCCCCGTTCCGCCGCCCGCGCAGGGCGTTTCAATGAGATCCGAAAGGCGAAGCCTTTCGTTCCCGGCCCTCCCCGGTGCCCCGCGCACAGCGGATTTCATAAGATCCGAAAGGCGGAACCTTTCGTCCCCTTTCGCGCCTCGCCCGGCGTCGGCTTCGCCGAGCGCCATGGAACTTGGCCTTCAGCCAAGTTCCGCGCAGGGCATCTCAATGAGATTACAAAGGCGGAGCCTTTTTTCCTTGTTTCCCGGCTCAGGTCTTCTCTTTTTCCTCCGGTTTGTCCGGTCCCTCCGAACGGTTCAAACGTTCAGGACGGTTCGAGCCGTCCGGCCGGTCCGCCTGTTCCGGCAGGTTCGGCAGATCCTGCGATGCCGGCAGGTCGGGACGCCCGGGGAAACCGCGCCCCTTTCCGAAGGGAGGCCTTCCCTTCCCGGACCCCGGTCCGCCCTCTGCCATATCCCGGAAAACCGCGCCTTCCGGAAGAGCGGGAGCTTCCCCCGCCTTCTTTCCGGACTTCTTTTCGTCCAAGAACCGGCTGATCTCCTCGTCCTCGCTCATGAATTCCTCGGCGGAAACCCCGTCGATGGGCGTGATATACCGCTTGGCCTGCGTCGTGAACAGCTCGTAGTATACGCCGCGCTTCTTCATCAGCTCCGCATGGCTGCCGGTTTCGATCAGCGCGCCGTTGTCCAATACGAAGATCTTGTTGGCGACCGTAGCGGAGGACAGACGGTGGGATACGAAGATGCAGGTCTTGTCCTTGCGCAGCCGGTCGAACTGGTTGTAGATGTCCTGCTCGGCAATGGCGTCGAGGGAGGCCGTCGGCTCGTCCAGAATGATGACGTCCGAATCGGAGTAGAATGCGCGCGCGATGGAGAGCTTCTGCCACTGACCGATCGAGAGCTCGATGCCGTTTTCCTCGAAATACCGCATCAGAGGCGTGTTGTAGCCGTCCGGCAGTTTTTCGATGAACTGGCTCGCAGTGGACTGTTCGGCAGCCTGCTCGATGTCGCTGTCGATCTCCTCGCGGTCCACCTGTCCGAAGTGGATGTTCTCCTTCACGCTGACCGCATACTTTCCGAAGTCCTGGAAAATGATGCCGAACATGGCGTAAAGATCGTCCGTGTCATACTCCTTGATGTTGTATCCGTCGAGAAGGATCTCTCCCTCCGTGGGGTCGTACAGGCGCGTCAGCAGCTTGATCAGCGTGGTTTTTCCCGCGCCGTTGAGTCCGACGAGGACGCAGGTGTCGCCGGGGTCCAGCTTCAGGCTCACGTTGTCGATCACCTTCCGCTCCGTGCCGGGATAGGAGAAGGACACGTTCTTGAATTCGATCGTGTGTCCGACGCCGTGCTCCACCTTCCGCGGCTCCGGCAGGGAGGGCGTCACGGTGCGCTTTTCGTTCATGAACAGGATCAGGTTGTCGATGAACAGCGTCCCCTCGTAGATGGAAGCAGTCGTCCCGATGATGGTCCCGATACCGCCCGCGATGGATCCGAGCGCGCCCGTATAGAGGGAATAGTCGCCGACCGCGTACCGCCCCTCGGCCACGCCCTTTGCGATGACGAGGAAGAGCACGCAGTTGACCGCCGTTGTCAGAAGGTTGATGCCGATGTTCCACAGGCCCTCGCCGACGAACAGCTTTTTCAGTCCCCCGAAATACTTGAGGAAGGTCTCCTGATAGCGGCCGATGAACGTCTCGGACAGATTGAACAGACGGATCTCCTTCACCATGTCCTTGTTGGTCATGAGCTCGGAGTAGTAGCTCATCTGGCGGCGGTCCTTGGAGTGCCAGCGGACGTACCAGTAATTCTTCTTCCGGTAGGAGAAGTTGATGATCGCCGTCGGGATGCTCATGACCACGATGACGAGCGGAGCCCACCACGCGATCCCCGCGAGGATCACGACGAAGGATACCATGCTGATGACCGTGGAAATGATCGTGAAGTTGTTGTTGAGAATATTGATCGGCCGGGAGCCCGCCTCTCTCTTGGCGTTCTCAAACCGCTCGTAAAACTCCGGATCGTCGAAGGAGGCGAGGTCCACTTCTCTGGCCTTGTTCATGATCTTCAGATTGACGTGGTTCACCACCAGTTCTCCGGAGATATTGTTGAGGATGTTCGAGATCCTGCTCACCATCCCGGTCAGGAAGTTGAATCCGAACCGCAGCAGCAGGAGCCAGACGATGGTGTCGAACATGATCTCCCCGCCGGTCGTGACGGACATGTAGGCCTCCGCCAGCCCGTTCAGAAGCGCCGCGCCGATGTACGCGCTGATGACGGGGGTGACGCCGTTCCAGACCGCCATGAACACCATGAACAGAAGGATCCACGGTCTTGTGTCCCAGACGAGACGGAAAATATAGAATAAACGGTAGAAAAATTTCGAGATGAGCCGTTTCAGGTAGTCCGGCACTTCGCGCAGGCTCTGCGGCTTCGGTTCCTTGAGCTTTTCAGTCATCTGTTCGCGGCGTCCTCTGAAATAGCCGCCTCCCGGTCCTCCGGGTCCAGGTCCCATATGCGATTCCTCCTTCAGTCACGGGCGGATGCCGCTTCCGTGTTCGCTGTCCGTCCCTCCGCGAGCTTTTTCAGGATCGCGCAGAGGGTCTTCTTTTCTTCTTCCGTCAGGGGAGCCAGAAATTCTTCGGCGTGACGGCGGTGGGATTCGCGGAACGCGGATACCCGCGCCGATCCCTCCTCCGTCAGCGAGACGATGGTCTGTCTTCTGTCCTCCTCCGACTGCTGTCTCTTGACCAAGCCGTCCGCTTCCATTTTCGAAATGAGTTCGGACAGGGACTGCGGCCGGATATCGAGAAATTCCGCCAGCTTCGACTGGCATACGGGGCCCCTGTCGCCGAGGATCCCCATGATCCTGCCCCGTCCGTGCTCCCTCGGAGCATCCGGCGGAGGCGAGCCTTCCCCGCGCCGTTCCCCGTGCGGATCCGGGCCGCGGCGGCTCATGGCGTTCAGCTTCCTCATGGTGCGGACGATTTCTTCGTTCAGGGTATCGTGTTCTGTCAATGACTTCTCCTTTCCTTTATCCGGAGTGCGCCGCCCTCCGTCCTCGCGGGGGATCGGGCCTCCGGTTTTGTCAGGTACCTTATGATCGAGAAACAGTATACACGCATTTATAAATTTTGTCAAGAGGTTTTTACAAAATAGTGCTCCGATTTTTTGAAAAATCTTTCTTCCACCTCTTGACAGGGGGCTCCGCCTGTGGTATAATGTCAGCACGATATCATTTTGATATCATTCAGAATGTTCGGCCTATCAAGCGCAAGGAGGTTCGGTATGGCAAAATTCATGGAGAATTCCTATAAGAATGTGGAAGAAAAGGTCTATGAGGCAAAGAACGGCTGGGCGATGCTCTTTTTGTCGATCTTTTTGTACATCGCCGCGATCGTAGGCGTCGTGCTCGGCGGCATGGGGATGGACGCGGGAAAAACGTACATGATCCCCGTCTTTATCGTCAGTATCCTCTGGCTCAGCATAGGCTGGCTCCTCTGGTGCGGCCTTAAGGTCATCCGTCCGAACGAAGCGCTGGTCCTGACGCTCTTCGGCCGCTATATCGGCACCCTGAAAAAGGACGGCTTCTTCTTCGTCAATCCCTTCTGCGCATCCTTCAACCCCGCGGCGAAGACCAAGCTCAACCAGTCCGGCGACGTCAAGCCCGAAGGCTCCGTCTTCTCCGGCATTCAGGTCAACACGGGCACCTCTTCCGTCGGCGAGGTTCCGAGCAACAAGATCTCGCTCAAGGTCATGACGCTGAACAACAACCGCCAGAAGATCAACGACTGCCTCGGCAACCCCGTGGAGATCGGCATCGCGGTCATGTGGCGCGTGCTCGACACGGCGAAGGCTGTGTTCAACGTCGACAACTACAAGGAATATCTCTCCCTCCAGTGCGACAGCGCGCTGCGTGAGATCGTCCGGATCTATCCCTACGACGTTGCACCCGGCGTGGATACTACCGGCGACGGCGTTGCGGACGAAGGATCCCTGAGAGGCTCCGCCGATCTCGTGGCGTCCCGCATCCGCGACAAGATCCAGGAAAAGGTCTCGTTCGCCGGCCTGGAAATCGTCGAAGCCCGGATCACGTATCTGGCTTACGCTCCCGAAATCGCCGCCGTCATGCTCCAGCGTCAGCAGGCTTCCGCCATCATCGACGCGCGGAAGATGATCGTGGACGGCGCGGTGGGCATGGTCCAGATGGCGCTCGACAAAATCAATCACGAGGACATCTGCAGCCTTGACGACGAACGCAAGGCCCAGATGGTCGCCAACCTCCTCGTCGTGCTGTGCGGCAACCGCGACGCCCAGCCCATCGTCAACACGGGATCGATTTACTGATGCCCGCGGAGAAGGACAAGAAGCAGGTCCCGCTCCGGTTGTCCAAAACCCTGTATGACGAGTTGGCGCGCTGGGCGGAGGATGACTTCCGCTCCCTGAACGGGCAGATCGAGTATCTGCTGACGGAAGCGGTCAGGAAACGCTTGAAGCAGCTTCCGGGGGAGGGGGATCCGGATTCCGGAAGCAAAACGCAGAAGTAAAAAACGGAAGCTCTTTTCAGAGCTTCCGTTTTTTACTGGGAACGTAAGGCTGCGCCTTTCGGATCTTATTGAATGTCCACAGCGCCGCGTCGACGCAGTCACGCTGACAAGCGCCGGGGAGGACCATCTCATGGCCGACCGGTTTGCTTCGCAAACCAAGCCCTCCCCGGAGATGTCCTGCGGAGAATGCAGAGCATTCTCCAGGAGTTGCTTCGCAACTCCGTTGGCCACGATGGCATAAACCACAGCTCGCTCTTTCATCTGAATGCGATCGTTCAGCTTAA
>JAEEGL017440624.1_pt1 | contig 13610 bp, 13 predicted proteins | sample 9134231 | NCBI WGS metagenome assembly JAEEGL01 (sample SAMN16246548, study PRJNA631951) | gut metagenome | biome: gut microbiome; feature: rumen; material: fiber-attached | host: Bos | place: Iran: Karaj | collected 2018-10
CTTACAAAAGAGATGCTGATCAAGATCCTCAAAGAGCCCAAGAATGCAATACTCAAGCAGTACCAGAAGCTCCTTGCGCTGGATGAAGTTGACCTTGAGTTTGACGATGGAGCCCTCGAAGCAATCGCTGAAAAAGCAATGGAAAAAGACACAGGTGCCCGTGCTCTTCGTGCTATCATCGAGGAGTTGATGCTGGATATCATGTATGAGATTCCTAAAGATGAAAACATCGGACGTGTGACAATTACCAGAGAATATATCGATGGCAAGGCATCACCTCTTATTGAGATCCGCGGAGACCAGGTACAGCCTAAGCTCCCGCAGTTCAACACAGAGCAGGCAACATCAGTATAAAGAATAGAACCTCTTAGATGACCGGGGACGGTCATTTAGGAGGTTTTTGTATTGTTCACGTTTTACCGTCCATGAAGTATAATTAAGTTATGCAGATAGAGTATTCAATTTTATACGTTGAAGTTAATATCTTTTCTCTGATTTTGGTCGGGATAATCCTTCATAAAACCAGGGGGCTGTCCAAAATGGTGGCGCAAAGAAATTTTGTAATGGCCACAATTTCGGAGATGGTATTTTTTGTGTCTGATACTATATTTGTCATGTTCTTTGATGGGATATTCCCACCAAACGGCGTGGCACTTTTGTTATGCAAAACGGTCTATTTCTTTTCAACAGCGACTATGTGCTTTTTCTGGTTCCTGTATTTTGAGTATCTGAGAGAGACTTCTTTTATTAAAAAGCGGAAAAAGGTCAATCTGTCTTCTTCTGTCATTTGGCTTATGGGGCTTTTGCTTGTAGGAAACATCTTTGGCAAATATCTGTTTTATGTGGATGTCGACAACACTTACCACAGAGGACCGCTGTTTATTCTGACCTATGTTCTGTCATATTCCTATGTTATATTATCAAGTGTCAGGATTATAACGGATATCCTGAAAAATGATTCGAAAATTGACAGAGGCTATCTGATTCTGTTGGCTCTTTTCCCGATTGCGCCGGGAGTTTCGGGCATTATTCAGTTCGTATATCCCAGAATACCTGTTGCCTGCATGGCGATGTCGCTTACTACACTGGTTCTGTATCTTAACTGGGTCGACAGGCTGATAGCACTGGATCCCCTTACAGGATTAAGTAACAGGAAACAATTGATGCTGGCTTTTGAACAGTGGAAGAGAAACAGCAATGATCAGGACAGGCTGTTTCTTATGCTGGTTGATGCCAATCATTTTAAGGGCATAAATGATACCTACGGGCATTTGGAGGGGGATAGGGCACTTAAGATCATTGCACAGGCACTTAAGCAGGGATGCAAAATTCTCTCAAGAAGGGCTATAATATCAAGATATGGCGGGGATGAATTTGTGGTTCTTATCGCAGCAGATAATGATGATACAAAAGAAATCCTTAAAAAGAGCATAAATGACACGTTGGCTGAAAGTGTAAAAAAGAAAAAGCTTCCGTTTGAGTTAACGGTAAGTATCGGGGTAGCGGCCCTTGACGGGGATGAAACCTTAAAAGATCTTATAGCGAAGGCCGATGAAGCCATGTATAAAGAGAAAAATTCGAAAAGGTAATTGTTGGGGACGATAGAAATTATGAGCTACAAGATCATGATTGTGGAGGATGACGTAAATATTGGGAATATGCTGCAGGAGGCATTGGAGCTTGAATCCTACAGCGTGACCAGGGCATATTCGGGGACGGAGGCACTTATGCTTCTTGAAAAGGGAAGACCGGATCTGATCCTTCTGGACCTGATGCTTCCGGGACTTTCCGGGGGGGAACTTATCACAAAGTTTCAGGGGATTCTCACCATAGTTCTAAGTGCAAAATCAGACATTGATACCAAGATAAATCTTTTAAGGAAGGGCGCCTGCGACTACGTGACCAAGCCCTTTGTTTTATCTGAGCTTCTTGCCAGGATCGAGGCCCATCTGCGCCTTATGAGCACTGCAGGAAGTGGAGAAGCATGCGAAGAAGAGGGAATTGTTCACGCAGGGAACCTGACTCTTGATACAAATCTTTTGACGGTTACAATTGGAGAGAGCGAAGTCAACCTCACCAGGACTGAGGCTGCGATTCTCAATATTCTTATGCTCAATCCGGGAAGGCCCATCGGCCGCAGTACTATTTTAGACCGCATCAGCGATTCTACGCCGGATTGCACCGAGCGCTCTTTAAAACAGCATATAAGCAATGTCAGGAAGAAATTGCAGCATATGGACAACATTGACCACATCGAGGCAATTTACGGAATCGGATTCCAGTTTCACGAATCTTGACCAAATCTTGACGTTTTCTATACCACTTTCTTGACCGGAGGGTGGTATCTTTTTTTTGACATCAATGTAGGAGGAAAAAGAAATGGAATATGTATTTAGGGCAAATGGAATAAGCAAACAGTACGGAAAGTTTACGGCTCTTTCCGATGTGAATATGGAAATCCCAAAGGGAGCCATCTACGGCTTTGTTGGGAAAAACGGAGCAGGCAAGACAACTCTGATAAGGATCATGTGTGGACTTCAGAAAGCCAGCAGCGGATTCTATGAGCTTCTTGGAAAAACTGCAGATGACGCTGATATTTCAAAGGCAAGACGCAGAATGGGAGCGGTGGTTGAAGCACCTGCAATATACAGAGACATGTCCGCAAGGGACAACCTGATACAGCAGTGCCTGATGCTTGGCCTTCCGGATTTTAAATGCGTGGATGAGATCCTCGAACTGGTTGGTCTTTCTGATACAGGAAGAAAGAAGGCAAGAAACTTTTCACTTGGTATGCGTCAGCGCCTTGGTATAGCTGTGGCGCTCTGCGGAAATCCTGATTTCATCGTTCTGGACGAGCCTATCAACGGCCTTGATCCCCAGGGCATCATCGAGATCAGAGAGCTCATCCTTAAGCTCAACAGAGAGAAGGGAATTACATTCCTTATCTCAAGCCATATTCTTGATGAGCTGGCTAAAATCGCAACTAACTACGGTTTTATCGACAAGGGCCATATCGTTCGCCAGATGAGCAGTCAGGAACTTAAGAATGAGTGCCGCAAATCTGTGCGTATGAAGGTCAGTGATGTGGGACTTCTCACAAAGGTCATGGAAGAAAAAGGAATCGAGTACAAGGTCATCGACAGCAACACGGCTGATGTGTACGCTGAACTGAACTTCTCGGCAGTAGCTAAGGACTTCGATAAGGTTGGATGCTCGATCATTACCATGGAAGAACATGATGAGAGCCTTGAGGCGTTCTATCTTTCATTACTTGGAGGCGAAGACGATGTTCAGAAATCTGTATGCTGACACAAGAAAAATATTTTTCTGCCGTGGTTTTTATGAAGGAGTAACAGCCATCATCTTTTACCAGGTGTTTGGGGGCTTTGTGCTCTGGCTGCTTACTGTCTTTCTTATTAAGGGACACATGGCATCGGAGGATATATTTTTTTCCTATGCTACTATAGCTACCTTTGTTGTTACAGTGACAACCCTTTTTGTAACGCAGGGGGACTTCGACGACGGCTGTATCAGGAATAAGCTGATATCCGGGGTAAAAAGATCTGACGCCTTCCTGTCAGCAATCATAAGCGGAATGCTTCAGGGAGTGCTGCTCTCGATCGTAGCCTTTGTTTTTTCACTGGTAGTTTTACCGATATTTACGGAAGGCTTCATGGTCTATACCATACCTGAGATTGCTAATTACTGGTTTGTGATCACGTTATCCTCTATGTCGATCGGTGCGTTTTCAACGGCGCTTATCATGATCTTTGGAGGCAGCAAGATATCCTATGTGGTGGGCCTTGCAATAGCTTTTGTGATGAGGGTTTTGGACACGCATGTGCTGGATAAGCTATTTCCGGAAAAGGGAAACTGCACTCTCACAGGGGCTAAGCTCGCATTATATAAATTTATCGACAGGTTCATTCCATATTCATATTTTTCCATGGAACCTCATTGGGACACCTTAAGCTATCTTGTAGGATGTCTGGGACTGATTCTGATTTCGACAGCAGTAGGACTTTTTGTTTTTGATAAAAAAGAGATTCATTAAGAGTGGGACGGAGCGAAAAAATGAAAAACATATACAGAGCAAACATGCACAGAATACTTAAGAACTTGATATTTACAGGTGGATGCATCATCGCAATTGTTGCAACTTTTGTATTTACTGCAAATCTCATCGGTATGACCGGAAGATTTGAAAACATGGGACCTGAAAGACGAATGATCTTCATAAGCATCGCCATGATGGGATTCTATACAATATTTGTTCCGCTTTACACGAACGCGGAATATCGCGATGGCACTATAAGGAACAAGCTGATCGCAGGCTTTTCACAGAAGGAAGTTTATCTTGGAACACTTTTTTCCCATATAACTGCTCTTGGAATCATGACGCTGTGCTATTTTGTAGCAGGAATAGCAGGCGGCGCCAAGATAAGCGGGGATATGGTGGTTAGGAACATCATACTGTTCTTTGCACTGTGCGGCTATGTTTCAGTGATGGAGCTTGTAGCCATGAGGGTTCAGAAGACAGTGGCTGTCGCAATATGCGCATTCCTTATCCTGAATGTGGTTTATTACATTGTGATGATCGGAAATTTCTTCATTGCATTTATCCTTAAGGGCGCTGCACTCGTCGTTGGTAAGATCGTTTACAATGCAGTAGTTTTCGGGCAGTGGATGATACAGGTAGGACTTGCGGATCAGGAAACAAATCCCGGAAACTTCAGTCAGATCATAATTTCACTTACGATCGTGCTTATAAGCGTCCTTCTTGGAACACTTGGAATTAACAAAAGAGATTTGAGCTGACGGATGATAGAGACAGAGGAGTAAAAAGTGAAAAGATACAGAATTATTTTTCTGGCAAGCATCACTGTGGCGGTGGTTTTCATCGCACTGCTTGTTGGTTTTAAATATACAAATGCTTTTACTGCAGAGAAGAAGCTCACAGGTATCGAGGATGTAGCGCAGAGTTTCGATGAGCTGCAGATCCCAAAGGACGTGAGGGTTGTGGGAATCGGCGAAGCGACCCATGGAAACAGAGAGTTTCAGCTGGCAAAAAGAGATGTTCTCGAAAAGGTAGTAAATGAAGGCAACGGCCGATGCATCTGCTTTGAGATGGCTACCGGCGATGCCATAAGGCTGAATGATGCGGTGCATGATGCCGGTTCAGACCTGGTGGTAGCAATCGGAAAACAGAGCTACCCACTTTACGACACACCGGAGATGGTGCAGCTTTTACAGTGGATGAGGAATTATAACCAGACAGTTCCCTATGAAGAGTCATTGATGTTTTACGGCGTTGATATACAGGGGGCGCAGACAGCAGTCTCGTATTTGCAGGAGCTTTGCGAGAAGGATGACAGTTTTTTTACCGGTGAGGAAAAAGAAAAGCTCTTGTCCATAAAGGCTGAGACCAAGGACGATTACAGGGGTGAGAGGGAGTTTTTTGAAAAACTCTCAGAGAGGCTTAAGCAGGAAAAAGAGCTTAAGGCAAAGCAGCTTTCCATTGTGGCAAAGTGTGTTGTTCTCTCCATAGATGCGCCGGACTACGACAAGGATCCGGCCGCAAACTCAAGGAACAGAGATCTTCAGATGGCGCAGCTTTTAATGGATTATTCTGAAATCGAGAAGGAGAGAGGCTTTTCCCAGGTTGTGATAACAGCCCACAACGGCCATGTCATGAAAGGCGGCTCCAGCGTACTTCCCAGCAAAGATTCAGAGACCATGGGCGATAACATAAATGCACTTTTTGATGGGAGTTATTTCTGCATCGGAACAGGCTTTTATGAAGGCTACGTAAACATTCACACTGCCGGTACCTACGATGAAAACTACGAGAGAGCAGACCATTTTTACCGCACGGATGATCCTTTCGCTTATCAGGCAAAGTTTTTCGAAAACGGTACTTACTGTCTTGATTTCTCCATGGTGACGGATGAAAATAGTGATATATACAAGAAGCTTCACAGCTATGTTTTTGCCGGTCTTATCGGAGAAGGCTATTCTCCGGCAAATGACCTTGGCAACAGCCACAGGATATCGATGATACCCACGAAGAGGTTCGACGCTGTGATCTACTACTACGAAGTGACACCAATTGATCCGATCGAGTACTGATGGATGGAACGGCGCTTCACCTGTAAAAAGATGATTCCGGAGTTTAAGGCTTATGAAGTATCTGCTTATCCTATGTCTGATAGTTATAGTGGTTTTGATAATGAAGATAGTTGCCATGCGGCTTTCGATAAAGGAGCTGAGGGAAGACTATGAAGAAAGGGCAAGTCTTCGTACCAATACCATGCTGACGGTTTCCAGCAGGGACAAGGAAATTATAAAGCTTGCCGTGACTCTTAACAAGACAATGGTAAAGCTTAGGGATTCCTTCAACAGATATGAAAACGGTGACAGGGAGATAAGGACAGCAATCACCAATATTTCCCATGACTTAAGGACCCCTCTTACAGCCATAAGCGGTTACCTGGAACTGGCAAAGCGCCAGGAAAAGAGCCCTGAAGTGGAGAAGTATCTCTCGATAATTGAGGGTAGAACAGAGCATATGAAAAAGCTCACTGAGGAGCTCTTTGAATATTCGATTATGACAGGTGGTGAGATCACAGAGGAAAAGCAGGATGTGAACGTGGGGAAGATGCTTGAGGACTGCATCATGGACTATTATCCTGCCCTGAAGGCAAGAGGCATCGAGCCTGTCATCGATATTACCGAGGAAAAGATCGTGCGGAATCTCTATCCTACCTATGTGGAGAGGATAATGAACAATCTTTTCAGCAACGCTCTTAAATACAGTGATGGCGATCTTGAGATAGCTCTTTCGGATGAAGGAAAGCTTAAATTTGCAAACTCTGCGCCGAATCTTTCAAGCGTGGATGTTAACAAGCTCTTCGACAGATTTTTTACCGTAGAAAATGCCCGAAGCAGTTCCACCGGCCTCGGGCTTTCAATAGTTAAAATATTTGCTGAACGCATGAACTGCAGCGTTAATGCGGATTACGCAGACGGCAGGATCATCATTGAAGTAGGATTCTGAAATAGCATGACATCTAAAATATCTCAGTAGATTTCCACCTGGCCGTCGAATATTTTCTGCAGCTTGTTTCTTACTGTGAAAAATGCCGGGATAAGGAATGCGTCAGCCCGTATCCATGCCCCAGGACTTGCAAGGCATACTGCCAAAAATCCAATTCTCGGAACCAGGAGAGTTGCCACAAATGCTCTTCCGATCATTTCCATAACTCCCGCAATAACTGCAAACATCGAATATCCCATGCCCTGGATCAGGAATCTGACTATGTTTACCAGAGCCAGAGGGATCCAGAAAATGCTGTTCCAGATAAGGTACATATGCGCATTATCAAGACATGCGACTTCGCTGGGACTGATGAATATCATTGCAAAATATCTTCCGAAGAAGTAAAGCACAGCAAAAGCAAGAACAGAGTAGATGCTCCCGATCTTGCAGGCTGCCCATAGTCCGTCAGTCAGATGGTCAAGGCGCTTTGCTCCAACGTTCTGTCCGCCATAGGTGGCCATGGTTGAACCAAGGGCATCAAAGGGAATGCAGAAGAACATGGTGACTTTGCTGGCGGTGGTGACAGCGGTAACGGCGTCTTCGCCAAGACCGTTGATGGCTGTCTGCAGGATAACGCTTCCTATCGCTGTGATGGAGTATTGAAGTCCCATCGGAACACCCATGTTGAAAAGAATAAAGAAGTGTGATCTGTCTATCTGCCAGTCCCCTTTGGAAAGTCTTAAGAGTTCTATGTTTTTCAAAATATGAACAAGGCACATGATACCTGTAACCAGCTGGGACAGCACGGTTGCAAAGGCTGCGCCTGAAATCCCCCAGTGGAAAACCATGATAAACAAAAGGTCCAGTGCAATGTTGAGGACAGAGCCTATAATAAGGAACTGAACCGGATGTCTGCTGTCTCCAAGGGCCCTGATGGTGGCCGACAGCAGATTGTACATATAGGTCACGGGAATCCCAAGAAAAATAACAATGATATAGCTGTAGGCATATTTTAAAAGCGTATCAGGGGTCTTCATGGTAACAAGGATCTGTCTGCAGAAAATACTGACAAGAAAGGTCATTACAACTGCGAAAACTGAGCACAGTATGATCGCATGAGTATAGAACCTGCGCATGCTCTTATAATCTTTTGCCCCAAATCTCTGGGCTATCGGAATCGCAAAACCATTACACACTCCCATGCAAAAACCCATTATGAGAAAGTTCACGGCGCCTGTGGAGCCCATTCCCGCATAGGCCTCTTTTCCCAAAGTCCAGGAAACGATGGCGGTATCTATGATATTGTAAAGCTGCTGGAAAAGCATTCCCCACAGGAGAGAAACCGCAAAGCCCATAATAAGGCTCATGGGATTTCCAACTGTAAGATCCTTGATATTCGAATTCTTTTGCATATTATTATCTGCCCCTCTGATGATGTGTATCATCGTATCGTGACTTAGTGTTCAAATAAGTGATTATTCAATGGCGACGAGTAAATATCGTACTACAAAATAATTGTAAAGTGAATGTTTATTTTGTACAATAATCCTATCTTGTTGAATGATATTGCAGGCAATTTATGCTGTTGCGATGATCTGATTTTTTTGTTTTTTTGAATAAAAAATGTATGCACATTTTTTTAATAATTTTCAGTGCAGAAAAGAGGCGTAGATGGAAAACTTGAAGGCGGTAGTTTCTCTTGGACATGAGGCTCTTGGCGTTAACACCAACGAGCAGATGAATGCGACAAAAAATGCTGCGAAGGCCCTTGCAGATCTGGTTGAGGCTGGTTATCAGCTCACCATCACTCACAGTAACGGTCCTCAGGTCAGCATGATACATAAGGCAATGACAGAGCTCCACAGAATATATATCGATTACACTGCAGCTCCGATGTGCGTCTGCAATGCAATGAGCCAGGGCTATGTGGGCTACGATATTCAGAATTCGTTAAAGACTGAGCTTACAAGCCGTGGTATATCAAAGCCTGTCAGCACAATCCTCACACAGGTTACCGTGGATCCTTACGATGAAGCTTTCTATTCACCCACAAAGGCCATTGGACGTTTTATGTCAAAAGAGGATGCGGATACCGAGATCAAAAAAGGCAACTTCGTCAAGGAAGTTCCGGGCAAGGGCTTTAGAAGGATCATTGCAGCTCCTAAGCCTATCGATATCGTTGAGATTGACGCTATCAGGACTCTTGTTGAGGCAGGCCAGATCGTTATCGCCTGCGGAGGCGGCGGAATTCCTGTAATCGAGCAGGGACACGTGCTTAAGGGAGCTTCTGCGGTAATCGAGAAGGATGCGATCGCAGGAAAGCTCGCAGCAGACCTTAAGTCAGACAGACTCATCATCCTGACATCAGTGCCATATGTTTATAAGAACTTTGGAAAAGAGGATCAGGAACCGATCATCAAGATGACTACAGCCGATGCGAAGAAGTACATTGAGGCTGGAGAATTTGGCGAGGTTGATATGCTGCCGAAGATTGAGGCTGCGATTGAATTCCTTGAGGCTAACCACGAAGGCCAGGTTCTCATAACTTCCCTTGATACCGTCAGTGATGCGCTGAAGGGCAAGGCGGGAACACTGATCACATACTGATAAAAAAGAGGTCACTTGCAGGCGAGAAGCTTGTAAGTGACCTTTGTTTTGTCTGCAGATTTTTACTGATTCAGAGCCTGGTGCATATTGGTGAGCATGCTGGGGTCCAGGTTCGGGTTGATCTTGGTGACTTTGCGGTCATAGGTCATGAGGCCGTTGACCTCTTCTTCCACGTCAGAAAGCTGCGTGTAGACAGCGCCGGCGAGGCCCTTTGACACTAGGGGCTTTAAGGTTCCGTTTATAAGATTGTAGTATGCGACACCCAGTTCGTCTGTGGTGGCGTATTTTTTATAGCCGTAAACGCGCTCTACGCTGGAGTGATCATCAACATGCAGAGAGAATCCGCCGTATTCGGAGATGATGAAGGCTCTGCCTGCCTCGTCCTCCTCCACAACAAGGGGACGGAAGTAGTTGTGAACACTTCGGTAGTCTCCGCTTCCCTCATCGAACCAGCCGCTGGCCTGGTCAATAGGTCTTGAATCATCAAGCTCTCTTGCCATTACTGTGGCGCCTGCTGCATTAAACTGGCCCCAGCCCTCGTTGAAGAGAACCCAGGTGCCGATGCTGGGAACGTTGTACAGGTAATGTATGGTGTTCTGCATCTCATTAAGCCATTCTTTTCGCCCCTCTGCGGAACCGCGGGAGAAGGTCTTGTAATAGGCCGGGCCGTCAGACATTTTTCCGAAGACCTTCGGGAAAAGAGTGGGCAGATAAGAAACAACGGGCTTGGCGTAAGAGGAACCTCCGCTGACCATATCCTGCCACACCACCATACCAAGCCTGTCGCAGTGGTAATACCAGCGTGCAGACTCGATCTTTATATGCTTGCGCATCATGTTGAAATGAAGGCGCTTCATCTCTGTGATATCAAAAACAAGCGCTTCGTCAGATGGCGCGGTGTACAGTCCATCCGGCCAATAGCCCTGATCAAGAACTCCCATCAGGAAATAAGGCTTGTGGTTCAAGCAGAACCTTGTGATATTCGAAGGATCTTTTTCTATGGAATAATAACGCATCGCAAAGTAGGAGCTGACGTGGTCACCGTCACACTCAACCTGGAGCGGATACAGATAAGGATCCTCCGGGCTCCAGAGATGCGCATCGTCCAATGTGAATTTGAAGTGATAGTAGGAGGGCGCACCTGCCGTACTGTCTACTCCGATAGTGGGATAGGTGTCTGAGGAAAAGACGTAGTCACCTGCTCTCTCAGGATATGAAGAACCCGTCTTTGACGGAGACTTTTCCATCTCATGTCCCGGGATCTTTGCTGTTATCATTGTTGGATGATTGGTGGAAACCTCTATGGACACCGTCCTTAAGTCCGCCTCAGGTCTTATCCTGATGGAACGGATATAGGTCTCGGGAACCTCCTCAATCCACACAGTCTGCCAGATTCCGCTCTGAGCGGTGTAGTACATGCCGCCTCTTTTAAGAGTCTGCTTGCCCCTGCTGTGATAGGATGAGTCCGAAGTGTCTTTTACCCGGACGTAAAGTGTATTCTGGGAAAGAGCCATCTGGTCTGAGGTAAAAGAAAGATAGCTCGTAATATCAATCGTGAACGGAAGATAGCCTCCGCTGTGAGAGCCTACAAAAGTAGAGCCAATGTAAATGTCAGCGAACTGGTCCACTGCTCCAAAATGCAAAAGAAATCTTGAAGTTGGGGAAGTGCGCTTAAGGTCAGGGAGAGTTCTTTTGTACCAAAGATACTGATAAGGCTCAAGGCGCCTTTCAACACCTGAAAGGAAGGATTCGGGAGAAAAGGGTACAAGAATTTCACCATCCATTGCAGATGGAATCTTGTCGCCTCCTTCCTGAGGAACGATGCTGTATTCCCATTTTCCGTTAAGGTTGGTGTAATTGTCCCTCTGAAACTGAGGGCGCGGATACTCCTTCAGGACGTTGTTTTCATCAAGCTTCTCACCCCACACGGTGTAAAGTCTTGCCATCACATCGTCCTCGTGGGGCTTGTCGATGGCGCGAATTGCATCAATTAAATCCATGATCTATGATTCTCCCTTAATATTGACCAGAGTAAGGATCAGTGCCTGCTTCAACTCTTTGATTGGAGTAAGGATCTGTGTGTGCGGCCTTTGCGATGAGATCCTGATAGAAGGCTGCAACTGAAGCATAGCGATAAACGCTGATCCACAAAAGCGGGATAAAAAGACTTACCACTCCAAGGATATAGAGCGGAATAAAGCTCAGGTTAAGGTAAAGGAGCCTCAACCTGTTGCCCTGCATCAGATTCCTGCTGGTAAGAAGCAGTTCTTTTGCCGACCTTTCAGGAAAATCATGCAGAAGGAAAAATGCCTGTGAGTAGGTAAGTGAGACATAAACATTTACCACAATACCGAGAACCAGCACCAGTAGAAGTGCTGTGTACATGTTTGTGGACTGGGTTCGGAAAAAGAAGAAAAACAATAGACTGGCGGGAAGACTTGTAAGGAAGTCCACCACAACAAAAAGAGACTGTAAAATAACAGCCTTTTCAGGGTGTTGCCGAAGTCCAAAGAAAATATCCGAAGCTGAAATTGTCTGTGAATATACAAGATTCATGTACAGGTAAGCTTTACCAGACACAAGGATTCCGAGAAGTATATTGACGACCAGCGTGATTATCTGATTGATTCCGAAGATGAGAAGGCTTCCTGATGAGGAAACGGTTGTAATTCCGGAAATGATGACCTGAATGACGAAAATCAGCACATTTGCTGTAATGAGAGTTCCGTATTTGTCCAGCGATCTTTCTTTTGCGATTGATTTGAGCTGTGCTGCTGAAGTTGCACCTGTCATCGAGCCTTCTCCCCTGCCTTACCCGGCAAGGTCTATGTTTGCTCCTAGTAAGCCCTGCTTATCTACGGCTTTTCTCGCCTGCTGGTAAGGATTCTCTTCGTTACTGTATTTGATCTTGGTAGCGGTCTCTCCGCCGCTTACATAGACACGTCCACATTCGGGACATACTGCTGTCTTAATGGAAACAGATGCCTGTAAAACCTTGCCGTTATTCATGGCGGCATCTTTATATGCGTTGCTCACATGCTCAGCCTCGTGGCCGCGAACTCTGGCCGCTGCTGCATTGGGACTGATGTGTTGGGCGCTCTTAAAGGAAACCATCTCATCTGAACCGTCCTGATATTTGCGGTTCTTGCAGGTTTCACACTCTGCAGGAGATGATAATTTACCCGGAGCTCTCTGGGTGGATTCGTTAGGATTGAGGATGGGCTTGCTGCCTTCTGCTGCCGCTGCGCCTGTTGCAACATTTGAACCACCTGCTGCGAAAAAGCCTGCGCCTGCATATGCATTATATCCGCCACCGATTGCGCCAATAGTACTCATGGGCACCTCTTTCTAACATGTTTCCCAAAAACTTAGAGGTCTACCCCAAGTTCTTTTAACATGTCATCAAAGCTAACACCGTTGATCTGCTCAGACATCCGGTTGAGTTCCTGACGATATTCGGGTTTGGTAAGAACCGCGTGAACGTTGTAGGTGATAACACTGTAACCGATCACGATACCGAGGGTTCCGTAAGCGATGCCCTTTTTTGCCTGAGCTAAAAGTTTCTGCGAAGTGCCCTTGGACAAAATCGCGAATACGATAGCCATTCCACCGAGTATGATTCCTGTATAGAGGAAAAAGCACATTGGAATGGAGATAAGTCCCATAACAAGGGCTGCAGAAGCCATATTTACATGATGATCAAGCTCATTGTGAGCTTTGTTGTAATTGTAGTTGTTATAAAAATACTTGTCTTCCCCTTGATCTCCCATCAATACTTCCTCTCAAAACATAGGTTCTTACAGTAAATTCTACACTAAAAATGCTATTTTTACAATGTTTACGGGCTTTTCGAAAGGCTTGAAAACGGAACGTAAGCATTGGTATAATAAGGGAGTGCGTGCAGTTTATGAAACTTTAAGAGAATATTAGCACGTAGTTTAGTATGAAAAGTGTTGTGAGGATA
>JAEEGL011689021.1_pt1 | contig 13609 bp, 12 predicted proteins | sample 9134231 | NCBI WGS metagenome assembly JAEEGL01 (sample SAMN16246548, study PRJNA631951) | gut metagenome | biome: gut microbiome; feature: rumen; material: fiber-attached | host: Bos | place: Iran: Karaj | collected 2018-10
CACACGATGCCGCGGTATTTCATCTTGCCGACCCATGGTTGTTCTCTGCGCTCGTAGGCCTTCATCATAAGCTTGTTGACCTTCTTGAAGGTCTTGATGACACGCGGATCGCTGCCGCCGTCCATCTCGTAGTTCCACTTGCGGAAAAGCTCATAGGCAGGGCCGATGATCTGCGGATGGTTGGTCTTGTTGACCTCCCACTTCTGCAGCTCGTACTTGGTCTCTTCGTTGAAGCGCTTCATGTTCTTAAAGTAGGCGTCCCAGTTCCATTTGGCTCCGGTCTTTTCCTCTACGAACCTGATGCAGGCCTTGATATCTTCCGCCGCGTCCGCGACCGTTTCCTCGTACTCATAGCGGACGGGGAAGGTGAGATGGAATACCGGCAGATCCGGGAAGCGCCTCGACACATAAGACGAAGCCATGACCGAACCGTCGCAGGGCATGGAACTGGAGATGAAGCAGGAGCCCAGGTGCGGCAGCGCGTCCAGAACGAGTGCGCCGCACTCCGAGGACGGTACCGGGCAGGTGTCCGCCGGCAGGCCGAAGGACTCGACCGCGTCGATGTAGGGGATGCAGGTGAGCTGATCGATCTCGGAAACGAGGAAGACCGGCATGAGCTGATACGGGATGCCCAAAAGATCCGGGAAGCCCGCCATGATCTGACCCATCGTCATCTCATCGAAAAGAACCACCTTCTTGTTCAGCTCGCTGCTGTTGCCGTTCTTCTTATCGCCCTTGGCGAGGAAGACCAGGTTCTCCGCGACATAGCGGAAGATGTCGTAGATCATAAGATGGCTCATCTTAAGGGCGCTGCCCTTCTGACCGAGCGTGTTCTTGTCCATGAAGCCGACGCAGCACATGTAGCTGATCATCCAGCGGTAATGGAAGGTAGCGTTGAGTGCCGGCACCAGATCCTTGGAGAAGGTCATAAGGAGCATGCCCCACATGCGAAGCCACTCATAAAAATCGTAGGCGGTATCCTTCGCGCCGCGCCACTCTCTTCTGACCGTAGCCATGCAGCCCGCGCGGTAAAGGCGGCCGAGTTTCTTTTCACCGTTGAGGAAGATGTCCCGGCGTTCCTCGGGGCTCATGGCCGAAAGCTCTTTGCATTCCTCATAAACGCGTGAAGCAAAGGCTGCGGCATTGTCCTTCTGCCGAAGGGCAAAGTCCTTCCAGTCGCACTCCTTCATGAGCTCCAGTGCGATCGCCCCGAATTCCTTCAGGTTCTCGCCCTGCTTTTTCCAGTCTATCTCGTCCTTTGCCTTAAAGAACGCAGGGTTTGGATAGACGATCTTTTCGAACTTCGGGAGCTTGTCCTTAAGAGCGGGGAAGTTTGCCGCCAGATCGGGGAGTTTTTCCTTCAGTTCAGGAAGCCTGTCCGCTGCGCTTGTAACACTGCGCTTTGCCTTATTGACAGCGTTCGAAGCGGCGACGACCTTCTTGCGGAATTTGTCATAATCCAGATATTCAAGCAGATCCATCTACAGTCTCCCTCCTTTCTGTATGCGTTTGATCTCGAGCGATTCGACAAAGGCCTGGAACCTTGTGCGCAGCTGGCCGGAGGACTTTGCGTTGTAGGGTCGGTCGATGGAAAGTACCGGCCAGCCCTTCTCCTCGCTCATGATATGGCTGACAAGGGCTCTTTCAAAGCCCCAGAAATCGCAGAACTTCATCTGTTCGTAAATGATGCCGTCTGCCCGGAATTCCCTGGCCAGACGGTCTGCAGTCTCCCTTCTCTGCGCCACCTTTTCATCCGAGATATAGCGCGCGCATTCGGAGAGCTCCATATAGCGGCGGCAGATCTGGTCGAGCGCAGGCTCGCCGTCTCTCAGCTCGATGACCTCCCTGCCCGGCGTAGAGCCGAAGCAGTAACGATCGGAGACAACGAGCGCGCCGCACTCCTCGATGAGCTTCGTGAAGCCCGGATCGTCGATCTCACTGCCTACGATCGCGACCCTGGCGCGGTACCAGGGCTTGGGATCGGGCTCGCGGACCTTCAGTTCCTCGAGCGTCTCGCGCAGATACGGCAGGATGAGGCGCTTGGGGCAGGTGTAGCTGACGAGATTGAGGATGTGGAACTCGTAGCCCGTGATGACAGGGTTTTCTGCCTTGCGCATCTCACTGATCTCGGAGATGATGCGGCAGACTTCGTTATGTTCTTCCACAGCTCTGCGGATGGCGGCGTCTGAGATGTCCACTCCGTAGCTCTTCTGCATTACGTCGAGCAAACGGATCTGCATCTGCTTGATGTACGAACGCACCGTATAGTCTTCGATCTTGTACGGCATGTCCGTGTGGGTCACGAAAAAGTTCGGTTTCCCGTTCATCTTCAGGATCTCAAAATGCTCGTAGAAACGATTCATCATCGAGCAGGCGTCCACTCCGGCAAGGCCATCGAGAAAATTGAAGCCGCCCTCTATGCCCCTTTCCACCAGCGCTCTTGCGAACTCGCAGGTGTAGTTGGACATATAGTAGGTTGCAATGTCGATGGACCCCGTTCGCGGAGCCCTGAGACGGACGGAGAAACACTTATCCACATTGAGAAGGACCTCGGGAATGTGATAACAGGTGTAGCCTATGGCGAGGCCTCCCTCGGCCTTCGCCTGCTCCACCAGCTCGTTATCGGCATTTTCCAGCAGGTCTTCAAAGTAGATCAGATGCTTCAGATCTTTCAAATGCGAAACCTCCTCCCTGAGTTATAGTATTTCGAGTTTTATGAGAGCTTCCTCCGAGCCCCGCATGACGGGTGCGTCGGCAGGAAGATCGAATACCGTAAGACCCCGTATATCGTTGTTGGCATGAGCTCTGTCGTCCGAGATGGAGGCAAGGACGGGCAGATCCCCAAGCTGGATATACGCCATGATGTCCGGGTCTGTCACCCGGTTGACGATGACGCCGCAGCGTTCGTACATGACCATCTCGTCCGCGACACGCCGGATCGTCTGTACCACCTGTGTGCCTTTGCGGCTTGGATCGGTGATGAGCACGAGATGCGTGACTTTCTCCATGACCCGGCGGCTTATCTGCTCGATGCCTGCCTCCCCGTCGATGACGACGTAGTCGAAATCGCCCGCGAGCAGGCTGATGACTTCCTTAAGGTATGCATTGACCTTGCAGTAGCAGCCGGCCCCCTCCGGGCGTCCGATCGCAAGGAACGAGAAACTTCTCTCTTCCACGAGCGAATCGATGATGCGGAAACGGGCTTCCGAGAGCATCTCGATCGCTTCTCTTGGCCTGTCGTTCTCCACGCTTGTTACGATGCCTTTGCGGATGTCGTCCAGCGTCGCCTTGACCTCGACGCCAAGCGCCGTGGAAAGACCGATGGCCGGGTCTGCATCGATAGCGAGGATGCGGGCCTGAGGCTTTCTTTCGGCAAGCAGGCGCACGAAAGCGGCGGAGATGGACGTCTTGCCGACCCCGCCCTTGCCTGAGACCGCTATGATCTTTGTTTTGTCGCTCAAAAGGGACTCCTCCTTTCGGGGCTGCCGTCCTGCACGCTCTGCCTGCCTACCAAAGACTGCAGAGAAGATCGGTGTAGCCCGACGGATCCTCGATCGGAAGGCCGGCGATGAGCAGCGCCTGGTTGTAGAGTACTTCGCAGTACTTGGCCGCCTTGTCCGGATCGGTGGTCATGAGGCCGTCGATCGTCCGGAACGCCTTGTGATCAGTGTTGACCTCGAGGATGCGCTTTGCCTTGATCGGCATATCCTGTCCGACAGCCTTGAAATAGCGCTCCATCTCGAAGCTGATGCCGTCGCCGCTGGAAAGGCAGACAGGATGAGACTTAAGACGCGGCGAGGCCTTGACCTCGTCCACCCGCTCGCCGAGATTCTTCTTGATGAAATCCAGCCCCTGCTGCGCAAGTGCGCTGTCTTCCTTATCCTTGTCGGGCAGGCCAAGGTCTCCGTCAAGTGCAGAGCGGAAAGGCTTGCCGTCGTAATTGCGGAACATGTCCGCAATGAATTCGTCCATCTTGTCCACGAGATAGAGGATCTCGTAGCCGCCGTCCTTTAAGACTTCCGTCTGCGGCAGACGGCCGATCGCTTCGAGGCTCTCACCCGAGGCGTAGTAGATGAATTTCTGATCGTCCTTCATCCTGCTGACGTATTCCTTCAGCAGGACAGGCTTTTCCTCAGTGCTGGACCAGAACAGGAGCAGATCCTGAAGCTGATCCTTTTTGGCGCCGTAATCTTCCAGAGCGCAGAGCTTCAGCTGCCGGCCGAAGTTCTTGAAGAACTTCTCGTACTCTTCACGCTCATCTTTAAGCATGTGCTCCAGCTCGCCGCGGACCTTCTTTTCCAGATGCTCGCCGATCAGCTTCAGCTGGCGGTCGTGCTGCAGGAATTCCCTTGAGATATTGAGTGTGAGATCCGGCGAATCCACTACGCCGCGGACAAAGTTGAAATAGTCCGGCAGCAGGTCTTCGCAGCGGTCCATGATGAGGATGCCTGAACTGTAGAGCGATAGACCAGGGCGGAAATCGTCGCTGTAATAATCGCCGGGCGCTCTTGAAGGGATATAAAGAAGCGCGTCATAACTGATGCGCCCGTCCACCGAGACAGGCAGACAGCGCTGCGGCTTATCAGGGTCGTTATAGGTATCCATGTAGAAGCGGTCGTACTCTTCCTGCTCCACCTCGGCCTTGCGGCGCTTCCAGAGGGGCACCATGGAATTGAGCGTTTCGTATTCGTAGACCTCTTCAAATTTCGGATCCTCCGGTGTACTGCCCTCCAGTTCTTTTGGACGCGGAAGCAGCATGCGAATGGGAAAACGCACGTAATCCGAATACTTTTTGACGAGCTTCCAGATCGGATATTCACGCACGTAGCGGCTGAACTCGTCCTTTTCCTCGCCGTCCGGGCGGATATGCATGATGACATCCGTCCCCTGCTCCGCCCTTTCGGCAGGTTCGATCGTATAGCCTGAGCCGTCTTCGGAGACCCAGCGGTTGGCACCTTCTTCTCCAAAACGGCGGCTGACGACTTCGATGCGGTCAGCCACCATGAAAGCGGAATAAAAGCCCACACCGAAACGGCCGATGATGTCGGCTTCGCTTGCCTGTTCATCCGCAAGCTGTTCCTTAAACTCCGAGCTGCCGCTGAAAGCGATGGTACCGAGATCTTCCTCAAGCTCTTGGGCGTTCATTCCGATGCCGTTATCGGAAACGGTCAGCGTACGCTTTTCCTTGTCGATGGCGATACGGATCTCAAAATCCCCGCGCCGAAGCCCGATCTCAGGATTGCTCAGCGCCAAAAGGCACATCTTATCGATGGCATCCGAGGCGTTTGAGATGATCTCGCGCAGGAATATCTCCTTGTTGGTATAGATGGAGTTTACCATCAGGTCGAGCAGCCTGCGCGACTCGGCCTTGAATTCTTTTTTCTGCATTACTGGTTTGTCGGCTCCGGTCCGTACGGTCTGCTGAGAGGATCTCTGCGCTCCATGTTGTCATAATGCTTGACGAGCGTTGGCTCCACGAAATGGAAGAGCGCCTTGCCGTCAAGGTCGAAATAGAAGACTGCGAAAAGACCCGCGTAAGCGAGCGCGGCTAAACCGAGCGTTCTGCCGAGGATCCTGCAAGCCTTACATGGTTTTTTTGCTTTTTTCATCGTGACGGCCTATCCTTTCTACCAGCTGTCGGAATCGTCAAACTCGAGCAGTGAGGGATCGAGCGGCTCCTCCTGCATGACCGTGAACATGTAATCGTTAATGATACGGCGGATCTCTTCCCTGGAGACCGTTCGCTTATCAGGAAGCGCATGCGGCATCCAGATTGCATGGATATCACGGGCACGGAACTCGTCCTCAAAGAGGCCGTGGACGCCCTGCATGCCCTTGCATTGCAGCTGGTCGTACATCATGACCATGTCGCAGTGGAACTTTTCCATATTCTCCCAAAGCTCGAAGATGTGCTGCATGCCGCCGACGGCCATGCGCCTCATCGGCGCCCATTCGTGGTAGCGGGCCATGTCCAGCAGGCAGTCTTCATAGTTGTCAGTCCGGATCGTCATGTCGAACATGAGCGAGTCCATATTGATGATGCAGTTGAGGCCCCAGCAGTTGTAGGCCCATGTGCACCAGTGCGAATAATAGAGCGGTGCGCAGGACCAGGCGATGACCCTGTGGCGCGTGAGCGGGAAGGTGTCGATCTTCTCCTCCACGCATTTCTCAAGGATCTTCCTGACGCGCTTATCGGTGTCGTGCCAGATCTTGCGGTTGCCGCGCTGGCTCTGATAGATGCGATATAGCGCCTGTGCTGTACCGGTGATCGGATAATTGCTGGTATTGGCAGCAACGTCCCATTTCTCCCACTCGAAACGCTGCCGCCCGTTCTGTTCCTCGAGCTGTTTGACAAGTTGGGACCAGTGGAATTCCACGCCCATCTGTTCTTCGATGAAGCGGAACGCAAGCTCGATCTCCTTGGCGCAGTGTTCCTGTACGAGAGGATCGTCGAACTGCATGGGCTGGGGCATCGCAAAGAGCGGCTTGTCGATCATCCAGTCCTGGATGACAGAGGTGGCTACGGATGCGTCGCAGGCCTCGTTGGTGGTGATGAAGGCAGGATAGTAATCCGGAACGTCATCCTGGATCATGAGACCGCATTCGGCCTGACACATCGGGCAGGGATCGCCGGGCAGACCCAGCGACTGTGTGGCGTCGATATAATTGAGAACGGTGTGGCTGTTGACGTGGCAGGTGACGAAATACGGGATCATCTGCAGCGGAACGTCGTCAAGCTGATCTCTGTAAGGATAGAAGACGCCGCCCCAGACAGTCTCGTCATGGGCGATGGTCTTGTCGTACAGCGCTTTGCTGCCGCCCGTATACTGATCTGCGGCAAACATGCGCATGAACTGCTCGATGGTCTGGTTGACCATGGCTCTGTAATGCCAGGCGGAAGCTCTCAGAGCCTGACCGCGCACACCTTCAAGGCCGCGGTCGAACCAGTGCATGACGGGCAGATAGCTCTGGCCGACCCAGCGGTAGCGCCACACGCCCTTGGCGAACGTGATGAGGCCGCCGTTCTTCATGATATCCACGACCATCATCCCGTAGTTGTAGAGCCAGATGTTATTAAAATAGTAGAACGTATCCTTAACACCGCGCCATTCTCTGTGCTTGTAGAGGTGGGTCTTGGGGATATAAAGATCCCCTAGGCGGCGCTCGCCGTGCGGCTTGCCGTAAAGGAAGTCTCTTCCGAGCTTTTTAAAGTCGGTCTCCTTCAGGGTCCTGACGGCGCTGTCCTTCAGCTTTTTCAGATCGGGCTTCTTCATTTGGAGGCCTCCTGTAATTTCTTGATCTCCACGCTCTCGACGAATGCCTGGAAGCGGGTCCTGAGCTGGCCGGAAGCGGTGTTGATATATTCCTTTTCGATGGAGCAGACCGGGAAACCGTAGTCTCTCTGCAAGACGATGGTGTCGATCATGCGTTCATAGCTCCAGTATTCGCAGAACTTGTTGGAAGCAACGATGATGCCGTCGGCTTTATATTCTTTGGCAAGATCCGCGATGAACTTCTTTCTGCGGCGCATCTCATCCTGCTCCATGAAGCGGGTGCACTGGCTGGTGAGCAGATAATGACGGGCGACCGTACGCAGCGGGGTCTCGCCCTCCAGGATCTCGATCGGCTGTCTGGCCTCGACAGCACCGTAACAGTAGCGGTCGCAGACGACCAGAGCGCCGCAGCTCTCGATCAGCTTGGTGAAATCAGGATCGTCGTTTTCCGAACCCGCAAGCAGCACCTTGCAGCGATAACGGGGCTTGTCGTCCGGTTCTCTGGTCTTAAGCTCTTCCAAAGTCTCGCGAAGCATGTCGATTACAAGATACTTGGGACAGACCATGGAGACGAGGTTGATGACCGCGAACTCATAGCCCGTGATGGTGGGCTGGTCGAGCTTTCGGAAATCACCGATCTCGCGGATGATGCGGCAGACCTCATTGTGTGCTTCAATCGTCTTCAGGATGGCCTCGTCCGAGGTGTCGACCCCATAGTTATCACGAAGAAAATCGAGCACGTGTACCTGAAGCTGCTTCTCGTAGTGCTCGATGCTGTTCTCGTTCTTTTTGAAGGGGACGTCTGTAAAGTCGACCTTGAACTTGATGTTGTTGATGACTTCCGGCATAGCCTTGAGGTGCTCCTGGAAACGGCAGGTGACCGTACAGGTCTCTGTGGCGAGCTGGGCGTCCAGGAAGTTGAAGCCACCCTCTAGGGCGCGTTCAAAAAGCGCCCGGCCGTAATGACAGGTGCGGCCAGACATATAATAGGTGGCCATGTCCGGCGAACTGCAGCTGGGGGCGCGAAGACGGACGCTGAAGCAGCCCGGCAGATCCAGCAGTACCTCGGGCATGAAATAGCAGGTGTACCCCAGAGCCAGAAGACCGTCTTCTCTGCCCTTTCTGACCAGCTCGTTATGAGCCTCCTGCAGAAGGTTTTCAAAATAGATCAGATGTTTCAGATCTCGCATCCACTCAACTCCCTTTCTTTTTGCCTGAGCAGGCCGGATGGCTTATCCGTATCGAAATGTTAAATTGTTAATATTTTAACCCTTACAGGGGGATATGTCAATTTGATGCGGCGCTTCCGTCGAATATTATTTGACGAATCGTTCGAATCGAGATAATATTTGTTTTGGAGGAAGAAAAAATGCGCAAACTATTTCACGTAGATACACAAGATCACGGAAGCGGGCCGGCCTCTGAAGAAGAACGTCTCGCCCTTCTGCGTTATATGCTGAAACACAATGAGCACCATGCCGAAGAGCTGCACGCGCTTGCCCACGGCGCGCCTGAGCCAGCGGAGGCGCTGCTCCATGCCGCCGTTGCGAACCTTGAGGATAGCAATAAAAAAATCGCAGAAGCCCTTGCGCTTCTGGAGGAGAAGTAAAATGTGTCTTTCAAACGTCTATAAGGGGGATCCTGAGGATAACTGCCTCCTCTACCGCAACATCGCTGAGCTTAAGACAGAGGGGGACGAACTCGTCCTCACCGACATCATGGGCGTCCGCACAAGACTGCGTGCCGCCATTCGGAAAATCGACCTTCTGGAAAACTATATCGTCGTCGAGCCGGCGTAAAGACCGCCGCGATCAAAAACAGGCGGGGATGGTCAGCATCCCCGCTTTTGCATTGTCTTTTCTACTGAAGCGTCACCTTCAGCACGACCGGATCGTGATCGGAATTGACGAAATCCAGGTCCTGCGTCTGAAGGCTGTCCACCTGGACATTGTCCGAGACTATAAAGCCGTCGATCAGATAGTACTGCCAGTTTTCCTTGTCAGCGCCCTCGTAGACGGCATCAAGGCTGCGGCAGCTGGGCACGCTGCTGTCCATCAGAAACTGCCACGCGCTTCCGAAGTCACTCGTCTCGATCCTGCCGGGCGCCCACATGCCCTCTTGCACAGCGTAGGTGCCATCATCATAATCCGAGAAAATCTGGTTGAAATCGCCGCCTGCAATGACGTAATTGCCCTTTGAACGTTCCTCCTCCAGGACATCCTTCAGCATCTTCGTCTGGGCAGCCTTGCCATCTCCTTCGTCATAGGCCTCCAAATGCAGATCGATGATGACGAGTTCCCGGCTAGACCCTTCCAGCGGGATACGGCTCACGCAGAGGCCGCGTTTAAGATTGGCCAGACTGACCGGCCATTTGAAAGAGATCGGCAGCTGCAGGCGCTCTGCGTAGCGAATGGGATAGGCGGAAAATAGCTGCAGCCCGCTCTCGACCCGGCCCATCGGCGGGATGGGATACGGGACAAAGGCGACCTTGTAGTTATATGCGAAGACTGAGTCATAGTCCGGCATCCTGCCCGTAAAGTAGGCGGGCTCATCGACGCGGCGGCTGCGCCAGGAATGCTGATCAACCTCCTGCAGGAGCAGGACATCAGGCGCGACTGCATCGATGCGGTCCCCAATAGCATTCAGGTTCTCTTCCACCCGCTCCCTGCTTGACGAATAGACCATGGAACCGCCGTCCATAAAGAAATCCGCGTTGTCGCCCAGTGCGCCGTAACCTACGTTCCAGGTCATGACGGTGAGACTGTCTCCTTCCCGCAGCACCTTTGACGCGCTGCCCTGTACGTCCAGCAGCTCTCCGTCCGCCGGCTTATATTCTGTAACTGTCAAAATAGTGAGAAGCAGCGCGGCTGCAATGGCCACGATGAGCAGCAGTCTGATGAAGAGAAGGAAAAGGATTTTTGCCGGATGTATCCTCTTTTTTTCTTTTTGAACGTCCATATCACGCGCCTCCGTCACGCAACGGTGAAATCACTCAAAGTGTAGCACGGCAAAGACTGAAAGTCGATATGATCAGCGGGATAATTCCTTATGTTATTTGCGATCCCATTTGCCATGCGAAAGACCGATTATGTCATTTAGATCCTTTTACTCTCCATTCTTAGCTTGTGCAGCAGGCTGAATGCACTGCAGGTCTATACGTCTTCGAAATGTCCGACCTTCACCCGGCATCTCTTTTTGCGTCTTCCTGATGAAGAGGCAGCTCAGGGATCTTTACAGTATCTTCAGTATCTTCGCCGAGCTGTCAATCTGCGATAAAAAAGGCGGCAGTTCCTTCATAGCCGCCTTTAAGAGCCAGATCGAATCCCTCCATTTTTTAGGCAAACACTTTTGCAAACGGGGCAGACCGTATGCTTATACTATCCTCCTCCACAGTCGCTGCCTGAGGGAAGATAGAATGCCTCTGCGCATTGAAATCTCAACGTACAGAGGCATTTTCATCAACACTTTTTGTCCTATAAATCTTATTCAGATCCTGACCAGCAAGGCTGCGACTTCATGAGTATTCACAAGTATGCTCAATACTTCTGTTAAACAAAAGCCCTTCAGTCTTTCAAACATGTAATCGGAACAACATAGACTCCATCTTCTCGTTTATAGGCAAATGGAGCCACTCCGCATAAAACCATCATAAATGCCGGTTCACGCATTTTCTCTGTATCGATTCTGTCTGCCAGCTTCTTAAGGCTCTCAGCACCCTCGTTGATCAGTTTGTCTCCGCCCAGCTTCACTTCAATCAATCCATATCTGCCGTTTCTCAAATGAATGACGGCATCACACTCAAGACCTGTTCTATCTCTGTAATGATATACGCCGCCATCCAACGAATCTGCATATATTCTGAGATCCCTGACACACAGGTTTTCAAATATCAACCCCATAAGTTCCAGATCATTGACCAGATCCACCGGACTGATCCCAAGCGCTGCTGCCGCAACCGAAGGGTCAACAAAATATCTTGTATCGGATGTGCGGATCGCTGTCTTTGAACGCAGGTTAGGATTCCATGCCGGAGAGTCCTCGATAACGAAAATCCCTTTTAAAGCATTCAGATATCCATACAGCGATTCCTTGTCGAAAGTTTCTATATCATTACTGATCACATCTGTTCTGATCGTTTCCAAAGAGACCTGCGTCGATACATTTCTCGCATAAGATCTCATTACACGCCTTGTTTTCTCTGGATCTCTTTTTACACCATCCACTCTGGAAATGCCATCATTTACGATCGCATCATAATAATCGAAAGCCTGTCTTAAAGCGACTTTCTCTGTATGATTCAGCGCTGCCGGCCAGCCTCCCCGGCAGATCATGAAAGCAATATCCTCAATACTGTGATCATCAACGGCTGATATTTCATTTCCGTTAAACAAATCCCTTAATGCTACCTGTCCGCTGGAATCCCCGGATTCAAACAATGACATCGGCCTCATCCGCATGCGAACGATCCGACCGGTACCCGTATGCGTGTTTTCGTCCAACTTAGCCGGAACAGAAGAGCCGGTAAGAATGAACTGACCGAATTCGCCTCTGCGGTCAACTTCATAACGCACTGCATTCCAGATATTAGTGGCGATCTGCCATTCATCAATTAAATGCGGGACTTCACCTTCAAGGAGATTTGAAGGTTTTATTCTGGCCATTTGCTGGTACTGTTCCGTCATGTCAGGACGATCCATTTCTATGACGCTTTTTGCAATATGTTTTGCTGAGGTTGTTTTACCGCACCATTTAGCTCCTTCAATCAGTACTGCCCCTTTGGACTCTAAGTGATCCAGCAATACTCTATCTGAAACTCTCTGAAAATAACCTTTCATTGCCAGTCTCCTTTTGGTACACCCAAACGAGTATTTGGTTTGTTTGTGACCGAGCATATATCTTTATTTAAGCCGAGTATTTGTTCTTATCTTAACCGAGTATCTGGACTTTGTCAATTATATAGAAAACGTTCATAGATTGACATAAAAAACAGGGCTATCTATAATAAAAATGCATTATCCATTATCCATTATCGATAATGCATTAAATCCAGTATGATGTCTAAAAAAGGAGGTTGAGATGACCGTTTATCAAGGCGGATACGCATTTTACGGACAGCCTATCGGGATTTTGATGGCTGATGCAACACTTCCCAGAATTCCCGGAGATGTGGGGAATGCCTGGACGTATGATTTTCCGGTGCGGTTTAAGGTGGTCAAAGGAGCTACCGCCCCGCGGATCATTGAAGAGAAAGATCCGACACTGATCGGGCCTTTTATTGATGCGGCAAAAGAACTGGAAGACGAGGGCTGCATGGGAATCACCACCAGCTGCGGATTTTTGGTAATGTTCCAGAAGGAACTGGCGGCCGCGGTTAATATTCCGGTTTTCACGTCCGGCCTCCTTCAGGCTCCGATGGTTGCCAACATGCTTGCGCCGCATAAAAAGATCGGCATTCTTACAGCCAATTCAGAAACCCTTGATCCTTCTTATTTCCTCGAGGGAAGCCTTACTTTAGATCGTATTGTCGTTCAGGGTATGCAGGAATTCCCGAATTTTTATTCCACATTTCCGCGCAATGGCTTCAGCTATGATTATGAGGCTGTTGAGGCGGAGGTGATCGCTGCCGGGAAGAAGCTGATGGAAACCTGTCCGGATATTGGAGCGATCGTGTGCGAGGGAACAAATTTTGCGACCTTTAATCCGGCGGTGAACCGAGCTACCGGAGTTCCTGTTTTCGATATTGTCACATTAATAAGATTTATGGCTTCCGGACTTCTTCGCGGGATGACCCGCAACATCAGCAACCGTATATGGTAAGTCCGCATCCGTTACCGACACCGGCACCTCTCGGAGCACATAGGGAATCGCCCCTATGTGCTCCTCGTGCCCGTGGGTAATGACAAAGCCCCGGACATTTTCGATACTCGCCTTCAGGTATGACACATCCGGGATGACCAGGTCGATTCCCGGCATCTCCTCACCGGGAAATGCCGTGCCGCAGTCCATCACGACGGTGCTGTCCCCGTACTCAACGGCGGTCATGTTCATGCCGATCTGTTCCAGGCCCCTATCTCAAGCTTTAAAACCCTAATCTTCGAGCATAGGTATTATTTTCCCACCAGCAGTTTCCGGTCGATAGTGTAAATAATCACTTACGGAAGATATACCGGTTTCCTGTTTTGCGATAGAAACGGAATCATAAACATCTTCCAGATTCGTATTCCAGTCAAGTTCATCGAGCCCCGCTTCCCTGCGAGCTTTGTTAACGGCATTGAATGCTTCCGTAGCTTTTGCTCTCGGGTCAGAGGTTTCGCCGTTATCCCCCGTCCCGCCGG
>JAEEGL012142336.1_pt1 | contig 13609 bp, 12 predicted proteins | sample 9134231 | NCBI WGS metagenome assembly JAEEGL01 (sample SAMN16246548, study PRJNA631951) | gut metagenome | biome: gut microbiome; feature: rumen; material: fiber-attached | host: Bos | place: Iran: Karaj | collected 2018-10
AGCTGCATCAAAATTTCTGGCACTTTTATTGTATTTAGGCGGATTTCCGCATAAAATCATTACCCATCCTTCAGGCAGACTGTGTGTTCCGATCCTTCCGGTCTGGAGAAATTCCAACATGATTGGCATAATTGTTTCTGAGACGCAGTTAAATTCATCAATTAAAAGTATTCCCTCCTTAAACCCGCGTTCCACTTCCTTTAAAACCTCGGCTATGATCTCCGAAGTGGTATATTCGGTATATTCATTGCCTGACAGATCTTTTATTTTAGGGAGTCCCGCCAAACTGTTCTTTGTCAGGTGAGTCAAACTGAATGAAACAAATCCAATTTCCAATTCCTTGGCAGCCTGACGGGGCATTTCGGTTTTGCCAAGCCCCGGACCTCCATAGAGATATAAAGGTCTGCGCCTTCTTATTGGGATCAGATACTCTCCATTCTCTTTTTGTAAATAAACCCTTACCGCATTCTTTACCTTCTCCAGAGCCTGCCCAACAACTACTTTTGTCTTAATATCGTTTTTTTCCGCCATAATGAACTCCTTTAACAAAATGATCATCAATACAACAATGATGCTATTATTTGTAAAGGATTATATAAAAAAAAATAGTGCAAAAATGCACTATTTTGTGTACGCGTATTTTATTTATTAATTCTCTCATTCTATAGTAATCTAAAACAAGTCAAGCATAGCGTCTAAATAGATTTCTTCTCTCATTTTCAGTCTATACTCCGGTTTTACCATATAGTACAACAGCATTTCAAACACAACTGCACTCCCAAGACTTCTGCCCTCGATCTTGAAATTCGAAAAACCTGCCGGAATATATATGTTGATAATATCATCTGTCCCGATAAATCCGGGATTTTCCATTGCATCCGAGAAACGATATCCCCTTGATGCGTTCGGTGAAACGCAAACATGATCTTCACATTCTTCACCGATGCTCTTTCTGCTTACGTTCTCGTAGCATTTTTTTCTCTCATAACAATCAAAACTGCAGCATTCATTACACAGGAATTCAACCTTTTTCTTCTGTTCCGATGTTAATAAATTCAGTTTTTCCAATTCCTTGTTTAACCTGAAATCCGGAACAACGAAGCTAAATTCTCCCCTGTCTAGCTCCGTTGTAAACTCGTTAAAATCCGTAAGCACCTTGGTTGTTGAGGAAACAAAATAGAAATTCGGATACTTTTTCTTGATGTGAGCCATCAAAAGGTCGGAGTATAATACAATTCCGTTTTTGAAATCACCTTTTCTTTCAAACAGAGCACAGATTTCATTACACTTTTTATCCGAAAGGTGCTCCTCACCGATCAACGAATTACTGAGGGTGAGCCTTGCTGAGATGCCGTATTCGCGCATAAGAGCGGCTACTTTATTCGGATCCTCGTCTCCAAAGCCGACTCTGCCACCGCCCCAAATGCAATCCATAGGAGCACCATATATAGAGCCGATCTCACACCAATCAAAAAAATACTCCCTGTGATCACGATAAAGCGGCAGGAACTCACTATACAGATCGTAGAACTCAAACAATCCGGGCAAATGATATTTAGCAACTTCTTTTTTCATAATCTACCAATGTCATTTTTTCGTTTATCACGTGTTCGCTGCCTACTCGTACGAAACCACACTTTTCGTACAGATGGCAGTTACCGGGTTCTTGAAGTATAGTATCAAGTTTCCAGACCTTTGCATCCGGATATAACTGAAAAGCTTTCTGAATAGCAATATATCCGCAACCCTGATTTTGATACCCGGGTCTTATAAATATAGGGCTGATGTATACGCATCCTTCTTCCGGATCGGATGCCTTGTAACCAATGTTTATAGCCCCGACTCTGGCTCCGTCCTTTAATATAAAGTAATACGTCCTATTTGGTGCATGAGCTCTGTCTCTGACCCTTTCAATTGTTTCAATTGCCGGTGACATATCGTCATGATATTTTTCGTATAAGGGCATGAAGCTTTCAATCTGCATTTCATAAAGCTGGTCTATTTCATCATCACGAACTTCTTCAAGCTTCATACGGTTCATCATCGCTGTCATACCCACATCAGGCAAGTCGAACTTTTCCTTTATCATGCGGGCAACCACTTCCGGTTCAAGATTTGTGTTATCAATCTTAATATAATTTTCAAAGGGGATCTCGCCGTCATTGCTTACGAGACGGTACTTTGTCTCCTCCCTGATCATACGGTCCTGAGAGGTAACGATATCCCTTTTTGAAGCCTTGTTCTTAAGTCGGTTCTCTGATTTATTCCTTTCTATCCTGATTGCTTGATCGGCCACCAATTCCACATAGTAAACCGTTCCGCCGGTGGCTTCAAATTTATCTGCAACAGACTTTATATAATCCCAGTCTGATTGCATGTCAAAGGCCCACATATACGTAAAGATCATTCCGGTATATTCAGTCTTCAGAAAGGCATCAAAAATATCCTCGCGAAGCTTGCTCACAACACTCCCGTCAAACTTCCCGAATATTTCGATCACAGGCTCTATCATGTGATGATTATGAAAAAGCCTGTAATCCGTTATTTTCATTAACTCCTGGCCCACGGTCATTTTTCCCACGGCGCCGCTTCCGATTAGCACGATAAGATTCAATTTATCATTCTCCTATCAAATTTTTAACTTCCGGTAGTGTCGGTGGATTAAGTGGAAGTGGGAATCTTGTTATGGCGATTGCAGAACAAGCACTGGCAAAACGTACAAGATCCGCATCATTCATTCCCTGAAGCAGGCCGTATACACATCCGGCTTTAAAAGTGTCTCCCGCGCCGAGAGTGCTCTTAACTTCTACAGAAAAAGGCTTCATTCTGTGGATTTCTTCACCCTTTCTGGCGTAAAGCATATCGCCTCCGCCCTGTGTGATGATAGTTAATCCATCCGTTGTTTCCTGCATCAGCTTAAGAATATCCTCTGCAGGCATACCGGCATAATGCTGTGAAGTGCACTCTTTTGAAACCACATTCACGGCGGCCCTTTTGTGAAGTTCAGAGTCATGCCTGCTGTCGATGGTTACATACGGTATTCCCAATTTGTTGCATATTTCTGCTGCTTTAAGAGAATCCTCCCCAAAGAAAGGATCTAATCCTGCAGCTTTGCATCCTTCGATATCTTTTTCTTCCGGTATGCTCCACCATCTTTTCCCGGATGAAAACAAAGTTTGGAATCTACCCATTGGTGATCTTACAAGCCCTGCTATTACAACATAATCCATAACACCGGGATCATCCTGAACAAAATTAAGCAAAGAAAGATCTACATTTTTGTTTGCATAGAAATCCTTTAACATAGTTGCAACTTCGGTACCGATCCATGTACCATCCATCTTAACTGATACTCCAAGTGAATCCAGCACTGTAGCAGCCGTTCCCGTTTCCCCTCCGGGTAAGAAATATTTGGCTTCTATTTCCGAATACTCATCGGGTTTTAAAAAGCCGTCTTTTAATAAAAATGAATGTGTCCCCAACACCTGACCGAACAAATATACATCAGCACTACGATCCATGAATCTAAACCTCCACAAAAAAATATACTACTTAACTACATTCACACACTCAATTATTTGTGTCACCTTTGAAATTGTCTTCCAAAATTCTTTATATAATATTCGTACTCTTCATTTTTCGCAAAAATGAAGGCATAATGTGCATTCTTCTTTTCTCTGCGAAGCATTGCCAGATAGTCTTTTTGACATATAACGTGGAATTTTCTCTCTTCGAACATAATGATAAGCGGTGCTTCAACAAAATCCGCTTCACCTGAGCTGCCCTCAGGTTCAGTTTTATCATCTATCAGTCGAAGTGGCATTCTTACCATTTCAGACAAGAAATACTTATCACTGTCAAGCATTTCTACGCCCACAGATTCCAAATAAATGCGCACCCATTCTTCGCCATGTCCTGCGTTTGAGTACTGTCCTGCTGAATAAACGCTGGGTGAGTACTCGGGGAGATTCACTTTCTTTCCATAAACGATTTTCTTAATTGTTTCGGGAGAGAGATAAAACTCTTCCGCAATCTCCATAATAGAAGCCCCCGCAGAATACCGGTTTAGGATCGCATTGTTTCTCTTATTTAGTTTTTCACGATAACCGGATGCTTCTCCCCAGCCCTCACGTTTACTGCGCTTTGGAATGTATATAGCTTTTCCTTCCGCGTATTTTTGCACTTCTTCAAGAAGGCTTGCGGGGAGAATATCCTTTGCATTTTCATATTGCATGTTATTAAGCCAATTTATTCATTCGTTCTTCAAGTTCATTGATGGATCTTGTGATGGATTCACAGGACTCCAGATCATCGATGGAAGCATGCCACATTAAAGTATGGATTCCTTTGAAATATGCCATGCAAAGAAAACGCTCCTTGAAATTCTTTATCTCAATGTTATTCTTCTTTGCATAAGCATAAAGCTTCTCCGGCACAAGCAGATAGGGCTTGTTAAGATCAAGTATAGCAAAATCCATCAGGAAATCCATGATTCCGGAACGTCCCCAGTCTGCGCAGTATGTCTTTCCCGCATCATCAACCAGCATGTTGCAAAAGAATGTGTTGTTGTTTGCCAGGAATCTCTGTCCTTCGCAGAAATCCGCATACTGCAATACCTTTGCATAGATCTTATCAAAATAATCCTTCTTAAGGAAAGTGGATTCAAACATCTGTGTCCAGTTATGCCAGTAGCCTTCCTGATTCTCATTGAAAGTTTCTTCTACGAACTCTTTAAAAGTCTTATAGGGAGCTTCGTTCTTTTCATCAAACTCTCCGTAACCTGTGATGCCACTGACATCCGTTGCAGCTATCTCAAAGATCATCTCAAAGAAGTGCTCATAATTTGCTTCAAACTCTTCTACAGACAGTTCATTGGCATTTCTGCCCTTGGGACTAAGTTCAATTTTATCCCCTGTCAGATTTCTTATAAAAATATCTCTGTTCATTTTTTTATCCTCATCTTTCATGTAAACATTTTTTTATTTCTGTCGGCGCCTTACATGAATTATAATAGCAGAGGATCCGTAGGTAAAAAATAGATAGAATTTTTATAATCGAAGAATACCTATTACTTTATTCAAAGTTCCTCTTATTCATCTTTTTATATGCTTTATGCCACTTGGATATCTCTTTTTTCTTGGCGTAGTTTTTTATATTCTCAGTACCAAGATTAACGTAGAGTTCATACCTTTCGGCGGACAATTCTCCGCTTTCGATAGCTGCCTTGATCGCGCACCCCGGCTCGGTTTCATGTCTGCAATTACTGAATCTGCATCTACTTTCCATCTCCAGGATATCCGAAAAGGTCTCATCGATACCATCCTGCACTTCCGCCATACCAACTTCGCGCATCCCCGGAGTATCAATGATCGTAACGTTACCCGGAAGTTCTATCAGCTTACGGTAGGTTGTCGTATGCCGTCCCTTGTCATCATCTTCTCTGATCCCGGATGTCTTTAATATTTCTTCTCCGACTAAAGTATTGATCAGCGTGGATTTTCCGGCACCGGAGGATCCCATCAGACATATGGTTTTTCCCTCTGTCATATATTCCTTGATTTCATCTAGTCCGATTCCGTAACGAGCGGATATTGCATGTACCCGCACCTTATCCGAGATTTGCTCTACTTCACTTATAAACCTTCCGGGATTTGGGCAAAGATCCGATTTCGTTAGGATCACTATCGGAGTTGCCCCGCCCTGACAGGCAATGCTGGCATATCTTGCTATACGATTATAATTATAGTCGTCGTTAAGAGACGTGACAATAAAGAGGTAATCCACATTGGCCACCATATACTGCATAACTCCGGTCTTTGACTGATCCGGTCTTTGTAAAAAACTCTTTCGCTCACAGACTGAAAGGATCATGGAATCGCCCTGAGTGTTATACATAAATTTCACATAATCTCCCACCACAGGAAAATTCTCTGCATCTTCTTCATAGAATTTTCCTTTAAGCTTTGCAGGAATCTCCTGCCCCATAAACATGATCTTATAGCTGTTTTTGTTAACCTCCGAAATCCTTCCAATTTTTTCGGAAGTTTTCTGATCTTCATTTACATCATTTTTGATAATTGTATTATTCAATTTCTTGTCTCCTTATAAATGCTTGATTCATCAAACATCGTTAACTGTATTTTTACGTTTCATTAGATAGTATGGAGACCTTGCATATCGGAAAACTGCCGGAAAATGGCAAAAGAAAACCGTGACAGTCAAGCCACGGTTAAATACTGAAAATCATATATCCCTGTATGTATTAAAGGGCAGAAACCGAGGTCATCATACTATATACAATTACAATCTCATTATTTACAAACATTATGATTACCTCACTTTCCTAAATTTTTTACCAACCTTCTTACTTATATCACAGGCAGTATGAAAAATCAACACCTCTGTTACTCTTTCTCTATCAAGTCAGAATTTATGTAATAGAATCGATATAATTCCTCTTTCTCATCATAGATGTCCTTGTACATCTTTGTCTCAAGAAGCTTAAATCCGGTTTTTTCAGCGGTTTTCCAAGATGGTAAATTGTCATCTTTGATAGTGGCAATTATTTCTTTTTCATTATAATGATCGAAGAAATACGGAACATATGCTTTGACTGCTTCAGTAACATATCCCTTTTTTCTATACTCGGAGCCAACAAAATAACATATTCCTATTTTGTCGGTATCTTCATAATACGTGCACCCAACATTTCCGATCACTTTGCCCGAGGATTTGAGCAGTATAGTACACGGAATATAATCGGCTCTGGGATCATCCTTTTCAGTAAGTTCTATTGCTTCATTTATCCAGTCACCTGCCCAATCGGGGAAACTCTCATCAAATCCGATTTCAGTCAGACTGCCGTCTTTTGACATCTCTACATACGCTTTCTCATCGCCCCGCTGAATTGATCTTATTATGATTCTTTCAGTTTCAATATACATAAGCTATCTCCTTTTCTTTCACTCTTTACGTGTGATCAGGCAGGTATATTCTCCCAGTGGAATCGGTTTGCTGTAGTAATAGCCCTGAATGATCTCGCAACCAAGATCCCTCAGCCGGTCAATCTGTCTGCGGCTTTCGGCTCCTTCTGCAAGACAGACAAAGCCCAGTTCTTTTGCAAGAGTGATTATGTGCCGTAAAAGTATAATGTCTTCATTACGTTCTGCATCACCGCCGATCGTGTCGACAAAGCTCTTGTCTATTTTTAGCGTATCGATGGGCATCTGCGTCAAAAGCGACAGCGAAGAATAACCGGTTCCAAAATCGTCCATGGAAATTCTAAACCCACGTTCACGAAGTTCCCGCAAAATGTACAACATACGTTCCATATTGTCGTAGGTGGCGCTTTCAGTAAGTTCAAAATCTATAAGGTGATGGTCCACTCCATAAGAATCAACAATACCGACAAGTTTATCAATTAATTTTTCATCATACATGCGACTGCGGGAAAGATTCACAGAAATCGGATAAAGAGGTTTTCCTTCCTGCTTCCAACGGCACATCGTCTTACAGATAGTCTTCAGTACAAGATCATCTATTTTTTCAATCGTACCGTCTTTTTCAAAATACGGAATGAATCTGTAGGGCGATAACAACTCCCTATTCTTATAATTCCAGCGGATGAGTGCTTCTGCGCCTTTTATCTTTTCCGTCTTGATATCAAATTTGGGTTGCAGATACACAACAAATTCATCCTTTTCTATCGCGGTTTCCACATAGGCCTTTATGTAATTGCCCCAGGAAAGGTCGTCATGCATTTTATCCGTGTAAAAAATGATCTCGGTACCTTTTTTATCTGTGCAAAGAGCCTGCGCCATCTTAGCAAAATCCGCAACTCTGTTTCCGGAAAGCATGGCACGTCGCATGGGAACAACACCGCACTTATAGTAAACTTTATAAAACGGATCTTCCTCCAATAACGAATTTCTTTCAAATAGCTCCTGAAGTTTTTGTTTCAGTTCCGGCTCCGGCATATCCTTAAGAATCATTGCGAAATTATCATTATGACACCGCGCGCTTGCATAGACAAAATCTGCTTCTTTCATAGCTTTTACGATATTACTCAAAACCTTGTTGGCAGCGATGTGTCCATAAGCCTCATTGATCACACGGAACTGTTTGATATCAAAATGCGCAAAGGCATAATCCTGAATATCTTTGTCTCCGGGGACTTCCAGAAAAGCCTCTAGATGACTCCAGGTGTAATTGCCTGTTATATGATCCGTAAATGCAAGCCCGTATAATTCTTCTTTTTGGAACTGATCATGATCATCGTTCATAACATGAATCGCCCGATCATTATACAGCTTCCATTCATGCAGGATTCTGAATTTTCTATAAGCATGAAAAACTGAAATCACTTCAGGTTCTTCTATTCTTAGATCACTGTAGGGTCTGTGCGCATCATCATCCCCTGCAATCTCCTCAAATAAGCTTTTGACAAATGGAAGATTTATCTCTGCATCATCGTCAATCTCAATTGAGTAAAAAAAGGCTGCATCAAGTTCAAGTGCTTCCAGCTCTGTCGGATATTCGACCCGTGGATCGCCGTTCCTGAATTCAATGCCTATTACCTCTTTCTGCAAGTCACGAACATAAAAGACACCCGGATAGTCATAAACCCCAAAGACATCTGCATATTTTTTTATCACCGGCGGAACCACACCTTTATAGAAAGACTGTATGTCCTCCTTAGAAGTGTCCATATAATATAGAGTTCTTTTTGGCTTATACAGCTGATTTAGTCTGTTAATGATCATAGTAATACCTCATTTCATTGATTAACATCATTCGGGCCTTCAATCTCCACCTCAAAAGGTGATTTAACATCAAAAATATCACTATAGAAGCCAAACCAACTATGACCATCCACAAGGCACTTCACATTGTAGCTTTCTTCCTCATCAAAATCGAATTTCTCACCGGCAGTCTTCATTACCTCAAAGGTATCGATGATATTTTCCATCAATACAGCATTGACCATTAGTTCCAGATGCTCAAGTTCCTCATCGGTTATGGTACACTCAGTCCGGTATCCCTTGATGACTGCCTCCATATACTTTTCCATATATGCCCGTCTTTCATTCGCGTCATCATTCCAGGCGATCCACCCAAGACCATGGGACCATAAATTTGCGATATCATATAAATACCAGCAAGTACGACAGTTATCAAGGTCAAACACATTGATTTTTCCCGTGTCATACTCAATGTTATAGTTTCCATCGCTATAGTCAAAGTGGACCATTCCATAGTTTTCGAAAGTTTGCGGAAGTTTGCGCAGTTCCTCAAGAATTTCATGCAGCCTGTCTTTTACCAGACGTCCCATCTTCATATGTAAGCAAAAGAAATCATCCGGAATAAGGCTTTCGAAATAATCCTCATTGTACTTTTCGAAAAAATCAAACCTCTTATGAATCGGTCTGTAGCTCTTTGAAAGTGCATGTATTTTTCCCAAAACCTTGCCGGTAAGATAAAAATATTCGTCTATCGAAACTCCATCAATATACCTGTAACCATGATCGGCTATCTGATCACCTTTTGCAATCTCAAACATGGTCACTGCCTTTCCATCGATAATTTCAATGCGATTACCTTTTACTGAGGGAATGGAATCTGCCACGTCAGCTCCACCTTCAGAAAGATAATGCACATACTCAATTTCCGCCTCATAATCCTCAATGTTTCTATCTGAAAGTGAGGACACTCTGAGTACCGAATCAGTTCCAATCATAAATACTAGATTTCTGCCGCCTTCATGCCCGGGAACTTCTTTAACTGATGCAGTATCAAATCCGTAAAGCTGCGCTACTTTGTTTAATAGATTATTTTTCGCCATATAACTATTCTCTATACTGTAATCCATATGGTTTCCTCGTGAGATACAAAGTATAAGTATCGTTGAACACTATACGGTCTCCGGCCTCAAGCACAGCTTCTTTCAATTTCCCAAAGAATTCACTTCTGATAGGTTCAGGGATTGTTATATGATCGCAGTGTGTTCCCGAAAACTGAATATATTCATCCGCATTGAATACCCGTTGCCCTTTGAACTCATATTTCTCTACATCCGTATAACCATACTCTTGCGCTGCTGTATAATTAAATTTACCATGGGTGTATGGAATATCCGGTTTGTAGTATTCATCGTAAAGTGCCTGAATTCTCTCATATAAAGCCTCGTTATCCGACTTGTATTCAGAGGAAGTAAGCATCATGGCCAGATTCCCTCCGGGTTTAAGGAGTTCAAACGTCTTGGCAAATGCAATATCCTGAGGAATCCACTGAATCGTGGCAGCCGAATAGATCATGTCAAACTTCATGTCACCAAAATCGTGAGTGATAAAATCATCATTCACTATATTGAAATTCTGAAGCATTCCGTACTTTTCCTTCATTTTTCGATATAGGTGCTCACCCAGTTCGATGGCATGGTATTCGCATCCTGTCTTGAGAACAGGTTCTGTCGCCTGGCCTGTTCCCGGTCCGATCTCAAGCACTCTCTTGCCCGGTCCTATACCTGCTCGATCATTCAAAAAATCAAATAGTTCTTCACTATATCTGGGACGGCATTTGTCAAACTGATCCGGAATCGTATCGAATACCCTGCGAAATTCATCCTGCTCCAGTTCCTTTATATCTTCTTCCGTGATGGGACGTAATTTCCGATTTTCTGCGCAGTAGATGTTTCCGACAACGTCGATCTTGCCGCCCTTGATAAAGAAAGCACTCATATCCTCCATGGCATAAATCCTGTGACCCTCAGACATTTCAAGAGTCTTTTCGTATCGCCATGTATCACCCGGATCATGATGGCAACTTACTGTAAGACTAGTAAAGCCAAGTCCGGGAAATGGCTCCATGGACTCAAAGAAATCTATGGTGTTACGGGCCATGTTCATAGAACCGGCACTTACACCAAAAACAGCTGCATGGCAATCAATCAGAGCCTCATAACAACTCTTTTCTTTGATAAGATCCAACTGTTCCTCACAAACTCCGCCACCCATAAGAAAGATACAGTCTGCATCTTCTACCAGCCGCTTTGCCTCTGAAGATTCAGTGCGCTCATCTATAACGCAGTGTCTCTCAAAAGCCAGATCCTGTTCTGCGAACATTTCGTGCATTCCGTCTGAGTCTCTATCATTCTGAGCATAGGCATGTGGACAGGCAGTGATAAAAACAATACTCTTCCGCACTGTCAGCTCCTTACGTAACCGCGCAGTTATCTCTTCCGAAAAACGGTGATCCGGAAAACCACTGAATACAGCCAAGAATTCTTTTCTCATCTATCGTCTCCCATTTCTGTCATCCATAAATCTTCCAATATCCGAAGAGCCTCTTTATAGTCCTGTCCAAGGATTTCCTGTACCTTTTCAAATTCATATTTCTCATGCAACCTAGTCTGAACTTTCAGAAATTCCTTCTTTCCATGCTTCCTGATATAGAGAGATTGAGCCTTTGCTGCATTTGCTCCGTCATTGGATGGTACATAGAACCCCTTTTCACAGGTTTCAAGTTCACTGCATTCGTAACAGGCATCTATATTCTTTTCATTGCAACACTTTACATTAGGACATATTCTGCCTTCGGAAATAATCGCAAAAGAACAGGTATTATACTCCGTTCTGCATCCCCCACACCACTCTCCAAGAAAACAATGATTGCAGGATAATCCGCATATAGCTACAGGATCGGCCCCCTTCCTTGCAATCTTACAAAGCCTATTCTTTATACGTCGCATAGCCTCAATATGCATGATCCAGTGGCGTGAAAAAGGCATCTGAATAAGACCTTTAACATCTTTTCCGCACCAGTAATCAATCAGCCAAAATGCATTTTCATCCTCACTGACACACTTGCTTTTTATTAGTTTCTGTTTTGTATCTTCAGTAAATTTTCTTTTCAAATCTTTGTATTTCAATTGTAAAAGAATCTTATCAGTTGATTCTTTTACGGCCTTGGCGTAAAGATAGAGTTCTTGCACATTCAACTTTTGTGAAAAATCAGCTATATCTTCACCTTCAAGTTCATTCCCGGTTGTAATGATAGTGGTTCCGGTCTTCTTAAGATACTTTTCACTAAACAGGATCTGCTCATCCTCTGTGATCATCTCATGAGCTACGATATCCTCTATCCTGAAAATATGCCATATAGAATAAGCAAGGGTTTTGCTGTGATATCCCTTAGCTCCGGCAAACGGCATCTGATAAAAAGCCTCCTCGGGATAGCCTTCAATTATCCAGGTTATCTGTTGGAACAATTCCTCCCTGAATTTGAGCAGCTTCTGAATTGCTTCTTTGAATGTCTCTTCTTTTGATAGTAAATTCTGTATTTCCTTATTCTTTTCTGCCCAGCCCTTATCCATACTTGATCTGACTCCTTCCAAACCCGAAAAAATTTGTTGTCCCTGCTTACGTTGCTTACTGTTTTTTACGGACAGGGATACATATCTCGCTCACATAAAGAGGCTCATCTGTTGATACTTGTCCGGCAATTCACTCATATATTTAAAACACTCATCCGAACTGTACAGAATTCCATTATCCTTGCATATCTTTTTAAGCAACGCCATCAGTCCTTTTGCATTCGGACTTGGTAATTCATACGCATTTCCATAATTCCTAATATATCGTTCTTTCATTCCCGGAAAATGTTTATCGAGCGCTGCATAATAATATTCTCGGTCTCCTTCCCGAAGTGTCAACCCCATTCCAAAATCTATTATACCCTTTACGCCAACTCGAACACATTCATGTAGAATTGCAGTAATATTCTCTTCCGTGTCATTAATAAAAGGAAGTATAGGTGTCATCCAGACGACTGTTGGAATCCCTCTTTCCTGCATTTTCTCCAGCACTTCTATGCGTCGCTTTGTATTACATACATTTGGTTCTATTATACGGCAAAGATCATCATCATATGTTGTCAAAGTGACCTGGACTACACATTTTGCAGTCTGGTTTATCTCGTCAAGGAGATTTAAATCCCGTAGAATACGATCAGACTTAGTCTGTATTGCAAGTCCGAATCCATTATCTCGGATTATCTCCAAACATTTCCTCGTAAGCCTCAGTTCTTCTTCACAATGCATATACGGATCAGACATGGCTCCTGTACCGATCATACATTTTTTTCTTTTGGATCTAAGAGCCTTTTCCAGCAATTCAGGAGCATTCTGCTTAACTTCGATATCTTCGAAAGAATGTGTAAATTGATAGCATTTACTGCGGCTGTCACAATATATGCACCCATGAGTACATCCGCGATAAATATTCATCCCATAATGTCCGCTATTGCCGGTCAGAATTCCTTTGGCATCAACAAAATGCATAGTCTTCAGCCTCCTTTCCATAATAATCAGCCAAGAGACACATTTCTTATTCCTACCTCCATGGATGTATTTCTTGAGCTCACTACAACGATAATCCCTCACATAATGTGAGAGTCAATATTCGAAATTATTATACACTTCCTCGCGAATCTTCCTCATTCTCGACCACACATTATCACCGTAATTACTGAGAATAACGGTGATCATTCCATTATTAGGATTGTATTCAGAGATTGCACTCACTCCATCATCGCAGCCCTGCATATACACGTA
>JAEEGL013536726.1_pt1 | contig 13609 bp, 11 predicted proteins | sample 9134231 | NCBI WGS metagenome assembly JAEEGL01 (sample SAMN16246548, study PRJNA631951) | gut metagenome | biome: gut microbiome; feature: rumen; material: fiber-attached | host: Bos | place: Iran: Karaj | collected 2018-10
CAGGGCCAGGGCGGACAGCAGGGCCAGGGCGGACAGCAGGGCCAGGGCGGACAGCAGGGCCAGGGCGGACAACAGGGCCAGGGCGGACAGCAGGGCCAGGGCGGACAGCAGGGCCAGGGCGGTCAGGAAGGCCAGGGCAGTCAGGAAGGTCAGGGCAGTCAGGAAGGCCAGGGCAGTCAGGAAGGTCAGGGTAGCCAGGAAGGTCAGGGCAGTCAGGAAGGTCAGGGCAGCCAGGGCGGCCAGGAAGGTCAAGGCGGACAGCAGGGTCAGGGCGGTCAAGGCGGACAGCAGGGTCAGGGCGGCCAGGGCGGACAGCAGGGCCAGGGCGGTCAGCAGGGTCAGGGCGGCCAGGGCGGCGGCGGATGGGATACCGGTTCCAAGACAGGAAAAGAAAAGAATCTGGATCTTGACGGAAACGAAACCCTTATGATTCCCAAAAACCTCGATCCCAATCAAAGCATTACCGGACAGGCAAACAAAGACGGACAGTCGAAGATGTCACAGTCACCCAATGCATATGTATGGTCCGGCGAAAAGAAGAATTACAATCAGGTTGTCGGCGATTATACAAAAAAAGCCTATGACAATATGAACCAGAGTTCCATTCCCGAAACGATGAAGGACATGGTTAAGGATTATTTCTCAAATTTAAATTAATACATTTGAAAGGAAAACAAAATGAACGCAAGCGAACAGGAATTGAAGGTAATGATTGCCAAAATGAATGAAGCCGAAGCCGAAATCGGCAAGGCAATCATAGGTCAAAAAGAAGTAATAAGACAGGTTCTTCTGTCTTTGATCTCAGGCGGTAACGTTCTTCTTGAAGGCGTTCCGGGACTCGGAAAAACACAGCTTGTCAAAGCTTTATCGCAGGTTTGCGATTTGGAGTTTTCGAGAATACAGTTTACTCCGGACCTTATGCCTGCGGATGTTACCGGTACAGACATCATAGTAAAGAAAGAAGGAAGAAACGAATTCGAATTCCAGGCAGGACCGATTTTTGCAAACCTTCTTCTTGCCGATGAAATTAACCGTGCCACACCCAAGACTCAGTCGGCACTTCTTGAGGCCATGCAGGAACATACCGTAACGGTCGGCAACAATACATATCCTTTGCCCGAACCTTTTATGGTACTTGCGACACAAAACCCCATAGAAAACGAAGGTACATATCCCCTTCCCGAAGCACAGCTCGACCGTTTCCTCTTTAAGATTCAGGTCGATTTTCCCACGTTTGCGGAACTTAAGAAAATCATGGATATTACCGTTACCAACAATCAGGTTGAATTAAGACCCGTATTAAGCGGTGACGACATCATGAATATAAGACAGTATGTCAATGATATTCCGATGGCAGAAGAAGTAGAAGCTTTTGCCCTTCGTCTTGTAATAGGAACTCATCCCGAAGTTCCCGGCGCAAACGAAATCGCAAAAAAGTACATCGCATGCGGTGCGTCTCCGAGAGCGGCACAGGCAATCTTCAGAACAGCAAAGGCAAAAGCTTTGCTTGAAGGCAGATACAATGTATCGTTTGCGGATGTTGAAAGCGTTGCGCTTCCCGCACTTCGCCACAGAGTAATCCTTTCGTTTGAAGCTTTGGCCGAAGGTATTACAACGGATCAGATTGTTAAGAAGGTTATTTCCGGAATTCCCAAGGAATAAACAAGATGGAACAGATATTTAATACTGAATTCTATGAAAAACTTCATACATTGAGAATGAGCATTGCGCTGACCATGGCCAGCGGTCAGGCCGGCGGAAGAAAGAGTAATTCCAAAGGTAACAGCGTTGAATTTTCGGATTTCAGGGAATATATGCTCGGTGATGACATCCGAAGGATTGACTGGAATGCCTACGGACGTTTCGACAAACTATTCGTAAAACTTTTCATGGAAGAAAAGGAGGGCGTATTCCAGGTATTCATCGACTGCAGCGAATCAATGAAATTCGGCGAAAAATCAAAGGAAGTCTGCGCAAAAAGAATTGCCGGAGCATTAAGCTACATAGTTCTTGAAAACGGTGACAGACTTTATATAAACACATTGAAAGATTCGCATGTTGTTACCGCGGGCAGTTATTCCGGAATGCAGTCGTTCATAAGATGCATTAAATTCATCGAAGAGGCGCCGATGGGCGGATCTAACGATTTGTTTAAGAGCATCAAGGAAAAAGAGTTCAAAAACAGAGGTCTTTCATTCCTTATTACGGACGGATATACGGATGAACTCGACGATACCATCAAATATCTTAAATACAAGAAACAGGATGTTGTCGTGATACATGTTCTTTCCGAGGAAGAAGTAAACCCCAGATACGAGGGTACGCTTAATCTTCTTGATTCGGAAGATATGGGAAGCCTTCGCGTATCGTTCAATGCGACCGCAATAAGAACTTACAAAGAATCTCTTAACAGATTTTTGAACGAAACAGAGAATCTTTGCAAAAAATATTCCGCAACGTATATTCGCGTCAATTCATCCGACAGCTGCGACAGTCTATTCTTCTCGTCGCTGGCAAAACTTGCAAAAAAGGTTTAGGAAACTTAAATGAAATTTACTCATTTATGGCCTCTTGCGTTTGTAATACTGATTCCCGTCATTCTGATCATGTACATGATGAAACAAAAGGCGAAGGAACAGAAAGTGTCATCGCTCTATTTATGGAGTGAGATGATCAAAAACGACAGAGCCAATACACCGTGGGAAAAACTTAAAAAGAACTGGCTTATGATTCTTCAGATAATAACGCTTTTGGTGCTTATCGCGGCACTTACGAGCCCTTATTTTCTGTCGGGTCTTGTTTCTTCGGGCAAAGCCTGCGTTATCATCGATACATCCGCAAGCATGAATTTTATGTATGACGAAAATCAAACCCGAATCGAAAAAGCCAAGGACGAAGCGATAAGCTATGTCAAAAAATTAAGAAACGGCACGGAAATATCACTTATCACATCGGACAAAAATGCCATCCTTTTGGCAGCAAAGTCCCAAAACAAAAACGAAGTCATCGAACAGATTAAAAATATCGAATGTTCGTATTATCCCGGCGATGCTTCTGAGGGAGTGGACATCGCAAAATCGCTTGCAATCGATTCAAAAGGTCTGCAGACGATTATTATTACGGACACAAGCGTTGATTGCGCGAATCTCGACGCAATGGTGGTGGATGTTTATTCCGATATCGGAAACGTTGCAATCGAATATGTCAGTCACGGCTTTAAGGGCGATGAATTAAGTGTTCTTGTAAAGGTTTCGAATTCATCAAAAGAAGACGTCAAGAGGGACGTATCCATTTATCAGGGCGAGAATCTTTTGATGACAAAAGAAGTTGAAATAGAAGCCGAATCCTCCGAGGTCGTTTATTTTGAAGACGTCGTACTCGAGGGAACGGTTTTTTGTGCGCAGATTTCGGGAAAAGATGCCTGTGAAGAAGACAATATTTGCTATGACGTGCTTTCGGACGGAAGCGAAAGAAGAGTTCTTTTGATGACAGAAGCAAATATTTATCTTGAAAAGGCACTCAATCTTATTCCCGGTATCGTGGTTACCAAGTCAGAAGATATCGCAAGTCTCGGCGATTTCACGAAGCAGGAATTCGATTTGTATATTTTTGACGGTTTGGTACCCGAAACCCTGCCGAGTCAGGGCAATATCATAATGTTCGGATGCGAGTGCGAAGAAATAGCACCCATTGAAGATTATATCGACGAAGGAAGAATCGTATACGGACTCGAATCAAAGACTACCAAATATCTGGACGGTCTTTCTTTCGGTGTCGGAAATACTTATTCATACAAAGTTCCCGATTATGCCACGGCATTTTTGGCTACGGAAGGAAACAGCGAAGGAAGCAAGGCTAATATAGCTTTTATAGGAGAAAAACAGGGAAGAACCTATGCAATGCTCGGATTCGATCTGCACAATTCGGATTTCCCTCTTTACATGGAATACCCTGTTCTTATGTACAATCTCGTAAACGACTGCATAAACGGCGGCATTATTTCCGAATCCGTTTATTCAAGCGGTGACGCGGTGCCGATCAATTCGAATATCGACGGCGAACTTCCGAGTGTCACAAAACCCGATCAGGAAGTCGTAAATCTTTCGGATTACCGTTACAATTATTCCGATACAAGAGAACTCGGAATATACACGGTATCCCAGACCGTCAGAAACAATGAAGAAAAAAATACATTCGTTGTCAATTTCCCCGTTACCGAAAGTAGGATAGACACGCATCCTTCAATGCTTGTAACGGGTGACGAAACGGTAGTTACCGAAGTCAAAGGAATCTTCAACCTGCGAAATTTCATCATCATTCTCGCATTGTTGCTCCTTTGTTTGGAATGGATATTCAGTCTCAGAAAATAGTTAAGAGGAAAAAAGATGTCTATATCATTTGAAAATCCCTGGTATCTTTTGCTTATACCGGTGGCAGCGCTGTTTTTACTGATAACACAGCGATTCATGTTTACAAGAGAAAAGGGAAGCAAACTCGGACAGATAGTTATAAGGGCTATCCTTTTTCTTGCGCTTATTTTTGCTCTTGCGGGACTGAGTATTAAAATTACCGGAAGAAGCACGACTACAATCTACCTTTTGGATGTTTCCGATTCGGTCAGAGAAAACCGACAGGAAATCATTTCTTTCGTAAACGAATCGGTCAAAAACAAGAAAAAAAGCGATAATATCGGCGTAATCGCATTTGGCGAAGATACAGGTATCGAACAGCTGGTTTCGGAAAATCTTATTTTTTCCAATTTCCACACGAACGTAAATACCGGAGCAACCAATCTCGAAGAGGCTGTCAAAACGGCTATTTCGCAGCTTCCCAAGGATTCTGCGGGAAGAATTGTGCTTGTCACCGACGGAAACGAAAACGAAGGTGTTTTAAAGAGCGTCGCTTCCGATGTTATAGCCAGCGGCTGTTCTTTTGAAATCAAAAAGATTGAAGAAAACATTTCCGACGAGGTTTACGTATCGGATCTGTCGGTTCCGACCGAAGTTGCAATCGGCGAAAAATTCAATATCGAAGTCGAAGTCGAAAGCAATGTAGCGTGTGATGCGACTGTTAAACTTTATGCCGGAAGAACCCTCAAGGGACAGCAGGAAGTACATCTTCAAAAAGGCACCAATCAGTATATTTTCGCCGATACCCAATCGGATGAAGGTCTTAAAACATATAAGGTTGTAGTCGAAGCTCAAAAAGATACGGTTTCGGTCAACAACGAATTCTCGACTTACACGAATATCGAAACACAGCTTCCATTGCTTATTGTCGAAGGAAAAGAGGGCAATTCCAAGAACTACAGAAAGATAATGGATTCCATAGACGTTTCGTACGACGTGGTATCTCCCGGTACGGTGCCCCTTGACATGCCTACGATGATGGAGTATTCGGCTGTTGTCTTAGTGGATGTTTTCCAGAGCGATCTTCGTGACGGATTTTTGGATATTCTCAATGAATTCGTGAAAAACAACGGCGGCGGACTTATTATCACCGGCGGCTCTTCATCATATGCTCTCGGCGGATACAGGGGAACGATACTCGAAGACATGTCTCCTGTTTACATGGATTTAAATCCCGAGAACGAAATTCCATCCATGGCAATGGTTATGGTTATCGACCATTCGGGTTCGATGGATGACAGAGACGGAGTGGAAACCAATCTCAATCTGGCAAAAAAAGCCGCAGCATCGGCAGTTGAATATTTAAGACCCGAAGATTATGTCGAAGTCATTGCGTTCGATGATTCGTATTCGAGAGTAGTTACGCTTCAGAATGTTGAAGATCCCGATGAAATCGAAAATAAGATTTTATCGATTCCGAGCGGCGGCGGTACAAGTATTTATCCCGCTTTGCAGGCCGCGATAAAAGACGTTAACGGCTGCGATGCGATGATTAAGCATATTATCCTTTTGACAGACGGTCAGGATTACAACGATGGCTATGATGAGCTTATAACGATTTTAAACAAAGCCGGAATAACATTGTCTTGCGTTGCCATCGGCACCGGATGCAATGATGAACTTTTAAACGATCTTGCAACCAAAGGAAACGGAAGAATTTTCTATTCGAATGCGGATACCGATCTCCCGAGAATTTTTGCGCAGGAAGTATTCCTTGCTTCGAATACATACCTTGTAAACGAAGTATTTACTCCCACGGTTACAAGTAATGACAAGATTATCAGAGATGTAACGAAAGAGGGTCTTCCCGAACTTTACGGATATGTTGCGACAACCAAGAAGGAGAGAAGCATCGAACTTCTCGAATCCGACCAAAAAGACCCTGTTCTTGCCTACTGGCAGTACGGTTTGGGCAAAACGGTGGCCTGGACATCCGATGTTTCGGGTGAGTGGTCCGCAGAATATTCGACATGGGAATACACTCCTCTTTTATGGCATAATCTGATTAAACTCGTTTCCGAAGACAACGGTATGGAAGGCTCGTATGCCAATGTCGAGCAAAAAGGAAACAAAGCCACGGTTACATATACTACAGAGGATTATTCCGCAAATACCAAGGTAATTGCCATCGTATACGATGAAGAGGGAAATCCCGTGGAAGTGGAACTCGATCCCAAGAAACCCGGAATTTACGAAGCAACCGTAGACACCAAGGATACGGGTATCTATACGATTAACATTCAGCAGCGCGAAGGCGAAGATATTGTAAGTTCAATCAATACCGCGGCAATCATGCAGTATTCGCTTGAATACAAATTCTATCCCGAGAATACGCTCCTTGACGAATTCGCGGCTCAGACAGGCGGCGTGTTCATTGACAAGCCGGATGAAGTATTTAAACATATTCCGGAATTCGTAAAGGCAAGATTCAATCTCTGGTTACCTTTGCTGATCCTTGCGGCATTCATTTTCCTTTACGATATCGCGGTCAGAAGATTCCATATTTCGTTTGCGTTTGTCGACAAAATGGCGGCTGCGAGAGCAAAGAACAAATCGCTTAACGAGGAGAAGAAACGTAAGAAGGAAGCCGAAGTAATCAAGGCGGAAAATACCGAAAAGAAAGAGGAAGAAAAATCCGAGATCGTTTCGGCGGCTACAAAGAAAAGATCAAACGGAAAGGATAGTGCTCCGAAAGGAAAGGTCAGACAGTATGTCAAAGACACTCCTTTGACCTATGCACCCCAAAACGCAAATCCGGTTAAGACCTCTCAAAGCGCGCCCCAGCCTCAGGCAAATACACAAGCCAAACCTACCATTTACGATTTAAAGAAGAACATGAACAAGACTGAGGCAAAGACCGAGCAGTCTACGGTATATTTCGAGAGAAAAGAATCGGATATGCCCAAAGTAAATATCAGTCCTGAAAACAAGGCAAAGAACACGGTAAGCGGCAATGCCCAAAAACCGGGCAAAACATCTATTACGGATGCCGGACTTAAGACGAAAGTCTGGGTAAGAGACAACGATCAGTGAGGTTAAACAGTGGTACTTTTAGACAATATAAAATCAGAACTCATATCGCTTAAAGACAATCTTTCTCAGGTAAAATTATCCTGCGACATCGAAAGAAAAGAAGAAAGAGTAATGGAAATCGAGCGCGAAATGCAGGAGCCGACATTCTGGAACGATGTGGACCGTGCAAACAGATTAAGCACGGAATGCAAACTTTTCAAACAGTCGATTGAAGATGTCAGAAATCTCGAGAACCAGTATACGGATATTCTCGATCTGATTGATATAGCGGCCGAAGAAGAAGGCATGGAAGATGATATAGCGGCAGAATTCGAGGAATTCAAGAGCAAACTTGAAGAGATGCGAATCTCCATGCTTTTATCCGGAGAACATGATTCATGCAATGCGATTTTAAGATTAAATGCCGGAGCGGGCGGTACGGAGAGCTGCGACTGGGTAAGCATTCTTTACAGGATGTATACCAGATGGGCCGAAAAGAAAGGATTTCAGGTGGAAGTACTCGATTATCTCGAGGGCGACGAAGCCGGAATAAAATCCGTGGCATGGCAGGTTAACGGACCCAATGCCTACGGTTATCTTAAAGGTGAAAAGGGAGTTCACAGACTCGTGCGTATTTCTCCCTTCAATGCGCAGGGCAAGAGACAGACTTCTTTTGCATCCCTTGATGTAATGCCGGAACTTGCCGACGATAACGAGGTTGAAATCAATCCCGATGATTTGAAAATCGATACATACAGATCTTCGGGTGCAGGCGGACAGCATATCAATAAGACCTCTTCCGCGGTAAGAATCACACACCTTCCGACGGGCGTTGTAGTACAGTGTCAGAACGAAAGAAGCCAGTTCCAGAACAAAGACAAGGCAATGCAGATGTTAAAGGCCAAACTCCTTATACTGATGGAAGAAGCCAATGCCGCAAAGCTTGACGACATACGAGGAGAAGTTCTCGAGAACGGCTTCGGAAGTCAGATAAGATCATATGTTTTGCAGCCTTATACGATGGTTAAGGATTTGAGAACAAACGAAGAATCGAGCAATGCAAACGCAGTGCTCGACGGAGATTTGGATCCTTTTATAAATGCTTATCTTAAATGGAAGAGTCTTGGAAATTAACCTGATTTTGCAAATATTCCTCGCACAGATTTTCATAGAAATATGCGTAGGAAGTATAAGCGTAGGGAACGACCCACAAAAGACCGATTCCCAATGTGATAAATCCCAGAAAGTACATGGGTATGAAAGAAATCTGCAACAACAGATATTTGAAAAATTGTTTTTTGTTCATCAGCGATAAAGTCATTATCAGAACCATGGGCAAACGCATATCGGGATAATCGCAGATTACAAAATAAATCGGGAAAAGATATGTATCGATTAAGAAAATAACGATATTTCCCGCAAGCATCATAATCAAAGCTATAAGCAGACTCTGAACAGTGTTATCCGCAAAGAAGAAAGAATACACGAGATAGGGCATCTGAACGAGGATGCTTATTATCGAAAGCATGAAAGATGCGGAGATGATAACTTCCGTGGAACTTCCGAAAACGGTAAATGCGTTCAGGGGGTTTGCTTTTTTTGATGTTACGAAAGAGAGAAAGAATCGTGTGATTCCGCAACGGATCAATCCGAAAACCGAATTGACGGTAATGAAAAGAAAAACATAAAAAATAAAAGATAACATATCGGAGCCTATAACACCGAGCTGCATCAGCAATTCAAAAGTATTTTTCACGGTGAAGAAAAAGAGCGTAATCATGCAGGGGATAAACATATTTCCCAAAAGTCGTTCCCTTGCGTAACTTCTTATTTCTTTGTTCGATCTTGTTTTGACAACAGCGTCTGACATTTGTTTTCCCTTATTTCTTAATATCGATATTCGAGCCCTTAAGCGCATCATCCAAAATGGCTTTAAGCTGCTTCTGATAGGGCTGTTCTTCGTTTGAGTAGGCAATTTTGGTATTTGTGCAGCCTCCGCTCACATAAACCCTTCCGCATTCCGGGCAGACGGAAGTTTTGATGGAAACGCTTGCCTGGAGGACTTTGCCGCCCCTTTGTTCGGCTTTGGAATAGGCGTTTGAAACATGCTCCATTTCGTGAGCCATAACCCTTACGGAAGCGGCTTCGGGCGAAATGTGGGCAGCGGATTTAAACGATACCATTTCGTCGGAACCGTCTTTGTATTTGCGGTTCTTACAGGTTTGGCATTCGCGCGCCTCCTCGGTTTTGCCCGTTTTTTCAACACCACCGGTTTCCTTTTTTTCGCCTGCGACATTTACGTTTTCCGCGGGATAAGCCGATTGCGGATTGAAATTGATAAAATCAGAATAAAATTTGATTCCGTCCATAATCATTCGCTTTTTTGATTGGGAAGCATAACCTTTGTTTCGTTAATGATCATTTCGGTATATTCATCAAGAGACATTCCGTAAACATTTTCCAACATCGTATTGACTCTGTTTCTTACGTAAGCATCGTTTTGGAACGTATACACACCGTAAGCTATCATTCCGATATTTATTATGTATGCAAGAATCGCGATAACCGTAGCAAGCTGGGCAGCGAAATGTCTTGCTTTAAGTCTTCCTTTTGACAGATGGGAAAAAATCATCGCAATCGGCGAAAGAAAGAAGGGAAAAATAACCAATCCGAAAACAGCCGATAAAAACGATAATCCCGAAATTGTAAGGGCACGATATGCGGTTTTGGAATGTTTTGTCTCGCTTTTTACGTACTCCATTTTTTTATTCCTGCCTTTTTGACAAAATGTCTTGTTTTGTAACAAAGTATTATAGCATCAAATCAGTTCTTGGGAAAGGTGATGTTCAAATCCACATCGCCTTCGATTCCGTCGATTCTTCCCTTGTCGGAATACTGCCAAATGGTTATTTCGTAAGGGAAATAGATGGAAGTGTCATATAGTGCGAACCATTTGTCGTAATCGCCGAGTTTTTCAACCTGTACGAGTTTGGTAAAAGTGTTGAGGTTTCCGTATACGGCGGGTTTGTATCCTGCGGCTTCGATTGCATCCATAAAAGCAATGGCACATTCGGTTCTCGATTCTTTTGACTGATTGTAGCTTCTTGCTTTTTCGTTGTACAAATCTTCGACGTCTATAACAACGGGATATGTAACATTGTATCCCTGAAGTTCGCTTATAACATATTCGGCTTCTTCCCTTGCTTCGGCGGGATTGAGCGCCTGAGTGAAGAAATAAACTCCGACTTCGATTCCGGCATCGGTTGCGCCCTGAATATTTGCGTGGAAGTTTTCGTCGGTAACGATTTTGCCCGTTTCATAGCCTCTTAATCCGAGACGGATAATGGCATATTTGACACCCGAATCGGCAACTTTCTGCCAGTCGATGTTTCCCTGGAATTTGGAAACGTCGATACCTTTTATCGACTGTGTCTGACCGTCAACCTTGTATTCGAGAAAACCTTCGTTGGAAATGATGTTTTCATTGAGGAAATTTGCCTGGGGAATGGTTCTGTCTATTTCGGCGAATTCGTAATGATTCGTATTGTAATAAACAAAATATTCGGGATACATCTTACGAAGCATGCTTACGATACCGTTGCTGTTTTCGGCGGTTTCCTTAAGCTCTGCCCTGTATCCTGCGGTAGCTGTAGCTGCAGCGTCCTCTCTTGCCTCTGCTATCATTGCGTCAACTTCGTCCTGCGTATATGTTACGATGATTTCTTTTTCTTCCTCGGTTTCCGTTACAAGAGAATCTTTATATAATTTAACGCTCTGGTATGCGACAAGGAGCGAAGAGATCGTAATAAGGCTCAGCAAAACTATTGCCACGATGTATCCGGCGGAGCTTTTTCTTTTTTTGCGTTTTGGAGGAATATCGTTATATTGTGTTTTATCGTTCATACTCATATTTTTGTCCTCACTTTTGTTCGTTAATTAATGCATAGTTACATATATTATACAATATTCGGCTTTTTTTATCAATTTCGGCGGGACTTCGGTATTTTCATCTTTATTTACACAAGTCTTTTAAAAGAGGCTTTTATATGTTAAAATCTTGTTGTTTGAAAAGAAAATTCGGAGGTTGGAATGGACGCATACAAAAAAGAATTCATTGATTTTATGGTTGAGAGCAAAGTGCTCAAATTCGGAGATTTTACGCTTAAAAGCGGAAGAAAATCCCCCTTCTTTATGAATGCCGGCGCATATGTAACCGGATATCAGTTAAAAAAGCTCGGTGAATATTACGCAAAAGCGATTCATGATGTTTACGGAGACGATTTTGATGTGCTTTTCGGACCCGCATACAAGGGAATTCCCCTTTCGGTCACTACCGCAATCGCATACAGCGAATTATACGGCAGGGAAGTAAGATACTGTTCCAACAGAAAAGAAATAAAGGATCACGGCGATACCGGAATACTTCTCGGTTCCAAATTAAAAGACGGCGACAGAGTGGTTATCATCGAAGACGTTACCACATCCGGCAAATCAATCGAGGAAACTTTCCCCATCATTAAAGCTCAGGCGGATGTTGAAATCATCGGTCTCATGGTAAGCCTTAACAGAATGGAAAGAGGCTTGAATACCGAAAAATGCGCGCTTGACGAAATTAAGGAAACTTACGGAATAAACACGGCCGCAATCGTTTCAATGGAAGATGTTACAAACGCTTTGTACAACAAAGAAATCAACGGCGAAATCATCATCGACGATACGATTAAGGCGGCAATCGACAAATATTACGAAGAATACGGTGCAAAATAAAACCGATACGGGTAAATAAATGTTTAAATTTCCGAACGCGAATTACAAATTCACCGACAAAAAAATATCTCCGCTTTCCGTTATGAGTGTTGTGCTTTCGACTATTTCGTTCATAACGCTCATTATACTGCTCATTGTTTCGTACAATACCGCGGGCAATATAGAAGTACGCTTCGGACAGAGTGCTTTTCTTTGTGCGCTCTTTTCGTTTGCGGCGATTGTTTTGTCGATAAGGACGTATTTCCAGAAAAACGTCTATCATGTTTTCTCGAATATCGGTACCGCAATTGCGGGAATAAACCTTATTTATCTGATGTATGTTTACGGACTGGGAATGATAGGATAAAGGAAGAACAATGACGGAAAGATACGAATTATCCAAACAAAGAATCAGAGAAATCATTACGGAAGCTGGGGGACTGAAAATTTATGGTCCCTTTTTCGTTTCGGTTTCTAAATATGTGAAGGGTCTCCTTGATATCTACGAGGACATCAAGGTTAATGGTCCGATAGGCAACAAATCGCTTGAAGAATTAAGGGAGAGAAATGATTTTCTTTACGGAGAAATCTACGCAGAGAACTATAAAAAATCATACCTTAATCCCGACTACGCATATGAAACCTTAGGCGAGGCAGGCAGCATTTTATCGGCTGTTTACGCCGAAATCTTCGGTATGATTCCCTATGTGTTTGAGTGCGATATCGAAGAACTTGTTATCCGTATGGAACTGCTTCTTGAAGTGTACGGAAATGTTCTTTTATCGGAAGGCGCGCTCATAAAAGAAGAAGAGCTTCGCGAAATCCTTTATTACTATGTATTTGACTATACCGAAGATGAATCATTAAAGAGAATCAACAAGCAGCTTACAATCGACAATGCTTATGCAAATAAAATCATTGAGAATTATGATTTATCCGATTTAAGAACTTTATATGCATTCGGCGAATATGTCGGAAAGAGCGAGGAAGAAACATTCGCAGCGATAGCGGCTCTTGATGATAAAACAGTAGAGACAATGAGCAGAACCTATACCGAAGGCTTCAAAAAAGGATTCGTTGTTTCAAAAAAAGATTTATCCAAGAAAAAGACAGTCAATCTTCGCTACAGATTAGGCTTTGAGAGAGTTGCTGCCGAAGCAATTAAGCAGTTCAGAGCCATTGGCCTTGAGAGCATAATCTACAGAGCAGGGTATGATATCTTTTCAAGAACAGGCATCTTTAAGCCCGGTTATTACGGCGGACTTGCAAATCCTCAGTTTGATGAAGATCACAAGGAAGATATGTCACTCGTATTAGACGGTCATCTTGTTACCAGAAGAATCGAAGGTATTAAGGCGGCATACGAAGAATTAAAGAAGGAAGCCGAAGAATGGGCAGGCCCTGCATGTATGGAAATATTCGGAGAAGATTCTTTTGTACCA
>JAEEGL014038797.1_pt1 | contig 13609 bp, 10 predicted proteins | sample 9134231 | NCBI WGS metagenome assembly JAEEGL01 (sample SAMN16246548, study PRJNA631951) | gut metagenome | biome: gut microbiome; feature: rumen; material: fiber-attached | host: Bos | place: Iran: Karaj | collected 2018-10
CGTGCTTCATTGGTGTTGCCGGTTTTGCAAACCACGGTCACTGTCTGTCCTTTTTTCAGACCGGGGATGGTGATGGAGAGGTTTTTGCCGTTGATGGCGAGTCGGAAACTGGGGTCAAGGCGAATTTTGTCTTTCGCCATTGTTCCAAATTGCAATCCCTTGGTCCAAGCAATCACTTGTCCATTGGCTTTGAGCTCGCCGCTCATCTCCGTCAGGTTGGAGAAACGGGTCTGGTCGCCGTTGGCGTCGCTCCAGTTCTTGGTGTCGGCTTTCAGGTTGGCCAGGTCGTCGGCACTGAATGCTGTAGTGAAATCCCATGTTTGAGCTTGACCTGTCAGGGCCATCAGACTCATCAATACGATACTGAATAATGCTTTCTTCATACGTCCGTCCTCCTTATCGTTTCATGAATTTCACAATCTGGTTGCCAGCTTTCAGAATATACATGCCGCCGTGCAGGTGGTTCACATCCAAGGTGGCATCGCTGCCCGACACACGGCTGCGGAGTACCATACGACCAAAGGCATCGTAGATGCTCACGGCATCGGTCTCCAGACCGCTGATGTCCAATGTGCCGCCCACCATGCTGTTCAAGCGGAATGCGCTGTTCACCATATCAATGGCAGTGGCTACGTCCATGTCGATGGTCACGGCTTCCATGTCAACAGTCTGCGTGGTCTCGTCTGAGAAATGCAGAATCACATTGTCGCCCTCGAAGGTGATTTGTGCGACGGCTTTCTCTACGCTCTCACCGTTGATGGTCAGATGTTGCGCGGCATACGCACTCACACCCGACAACATGGCGAGAACAATAATCAATAAGTACAGTTTTTTCATTGTCGTTTTTACGGTAGTTTGAATAATGGTGCAAATATATAATAATAAGGTGAAACTAACCGCTTTTTTAGATGAATTTAACCCGTAAACGTTTTCGATGTGAATAATCATCAAAGCATTCGCTGATGTTTTTTACCTGTTTTTCTGTTTGTTTTCGTTTTTCTGCAAACACTATGCCAAAATTATAACTGGTTGAATATCAGTGATTTTTGTGAAATTTGCAAGAATGAAAAAGTTGACGTATCTTTGCACCCGCCTTTCAGGAGAGCCCTGAGGCTTTTTCACCAAATCTTTTTCAGATGCTGAACAAAGCAATCATGTATGCTAAACTCGCTTGGGTTTATGCTAAAGGAATGTGTGGCTTGCGCCGCCGTGTGTATGACCTGCAATTCGTCTTTGTGCCGGAGGACAAAACATGGTACATCGACATGCCTTGGCCGGGAGATAGATACAACCTGGCAATGGTGGCGGGTTCGAACCATCTGCTGAAGTTCCTCGACAAAAAGGAGGAATACCGGGTGAGAGTCCTGGTAAGACCGACAAAGGAACGTCTGTCGCAACTGGAAGACGATGGTTTCTTTGAGTGCGAGAAACTGTTCTCTCGACTTCTTCGCGGTGCCACGTACAAGGTGAACGGCCTTGAAGGATTCACCCGCGAAATCTGGATATGCCCCGTGACGCTTACCGTATTGGGCCACTATCCGAAATACATCTACATCAAGCAGATCAATATCGATGCTCACGCTTGACGCAGATGCTTAGTCAGGAGCCGGCCACGAGGAAAAATTACAACCTCGTGGCTCGGAAACCCTCTAAATTCTCATAACGGCGGCGTTGCATACGGTTGTAGATGAAGCGTATCCATCCGGGATGGAAAAGGATGAACAATAAACCAATGCTCAGGATGACACTATAGCACAAGGTGCTGCCCAACAATGCCTCCAACACCTTAATGAGGAGGATGGGAACAATAAACACGCACATCTCCACCACAATCTGAAGGTAGTTGTTCTCCATGCTCCCCTTGCCGATAAACTTTGAGTTCAATGGCATGGTCTGCTTGTTGAAAATGGCCATCAGTAAAAAGACAAAATGAATAACTCCGGCCGAGAAGACCATGACCGAGACGAGCATTAGCCACGTGCATTTACCCGTGACCAATGTGGGGGTCATCAACAGCAAGGGAATGATCAACATGGCACTGTAGAAATAGTATTTCGCACGAAGCAGCGAGATGATATTCTCTTTGCGCACCATCAGACACTCGATGTAATTGCCTTCGTAACACATCACCTTCACCAACACCATCGCGCCATAGATGGCGAAATTGTAAATGCACCAGAAGATGGTCATGAACTCGCCTGAATAGACATCGGTAAACGAGACCATCAGGCTCATCAACAACACAAACACATTGGCGAAAATGAAGGTCTTGCGCAGATTCTTATTGCGCATGATGCTGCGAGCCTCCAACTTCATGTATTCGCCGCATTCACCGAAACGGTTGAAGAAAGAGAATTTCGAAGCGTGACGTAACTTCGTCGTCTCTGTCTTGCCCAACTCCGCCCATATCAGACGGTATTGCAAACGGCGGTTGAGGAAGAAAATACCTGCTATCATGCAGAGAATGACGATGTAGGCCAAAATGTTCCAACCTGGAAACCAAACACCTAAGTGGGCGTAAGTGTTGCACAGTTGTTCAAACCCCGCGTTCGGACCGACATACCATGGCGAGTAAACCAATGCATACACGCCAAGGGGTAATGCCCACCATGCAATGTGGGTGTTGATGAGCGAACGGGCAAGGGTGTACCATTGACTGTTGAATACAATCATCAGGTAGAATCCTAACAAGAAACCAAGGGTGGCGACCAATCCTTCGGTGAACACGACCGACATCAAGGCGTAGGGGATGAACAAGGCGAACCATATCAGATTGCCCACACTCAGCATCGAACGAACCAAGAAACAGTCGATACACGCATACTTCGAAATGGGTAGCAGTGTATAGGGCTTAATCAACTGCGTGGGCGTCTGTTGCGCGATGAAGCGGAAGAAGAAATCGACGGTCAGAATCAATGGTGAGATGCCGTACATCAATTCACTTGCATATATCCAACGGCTCTCGTTGGCTGCCATCGACAATGGCACAGACAAAAACATCAAGTAGAGAATGGTGAAGGCTACACCAACCCACAAAAAATACTTCGCGGTCTTGTTCTGCTCAAAAGCTATGTTGCGACGCTCCGACAACTTCAAATGTTGGCGGAGAGCCTTAAACAGTTGATAACGTGTAATTTCCATTTTTCTTTTTTACTCCTTTTCACCCTGCCTTTTCACCCTGCCACTCCTCAATTCCAACAAATGTCTTCACTCCTCCTCCGCTCCAACATATGTCTTCACTCCTTCACTCCTTCACTCCTAAAACCTTACCTCAAATCAATAACTTCGGCATTAGGATAATCCTTCGACGGGAAGGTAAACGTGTCATCGCTCTGATTGCCGGCTTTGAAGTTACTGATGGTGATGGTACTCCATTTCTGACCTTCGCGGAGACGAACTTTTGTGGGCACGTATTGCTTGCTCACCGTGATGTACATCTCTTGAATGCTTCTGCCCAGGCTCAATGCTTTCAGACGTACTTCCCAACCACCCGACACGTCTTTCACGCTCAGACGGTAACCACTTTTATATATCGTGATAAACTGGTAGGGGTTCAACTGCGACTGCTGACGCTCGTCGGGGTTGCTCACATTCACCTCTTCCGTCTTTTTCATATAGGTCCACTGGGTGGTGCCGTCATACCACGTGGAGGCTTCGGGGGTCTGGGCGCGGAATTTATTCCCCTTGATGGCGATGGTACCTGATGTGCTCCCGATACCGTCCGACGACAATGTGAAGTTAGCACTTGCTCCCCCCTGAGCGTTCAGGGTCTGAGCGGTCTTATCTAATATTTTCCTCGCTTTTGTGGTCTGTCCTAAGCACACCACCGTCAGCAATGCCACAACGGCTGATAATATTATCCTTTTTTTCATCTTTTTCCTTTTTTACCTTAATTGTTACTTTGTGAAATAATATAAAAATATCATCCAGGAAATATGATTTTCTGGAATAATTACAAGTTACTCAACAACGTCGCAAGTGAGTTCTCATCCTGTATCAGCACCTCACGCGGCTTGCTGCCCTGTGCGGCGCCCACCACGCCGGCTTTTTCCAACTGGTCCATCAGACGACCAGCGCGGTTGTAACCAATGGAGAACTTCCGTTGAATCATACTTGTGCTGCCTTGTTGGGTCAACACAATATGACGGGCGGCCTCGGCGAAGATGGGGTCGAGGTTGCCAGCCTCCATGTTGCCGCCGCCACCGCCGCCAGTACTGCTGCCACTGTCTTCGCTGACAGGCTCGGGCAGTTCCATCGGGGAGACGGGACCGGGCTGGTGCTCGATATATTCGTTGATGCGCTCCACCTCTGGTGTGTCGATGAAGGCGCACTGCACACGAACAGGTTCGTTGCCGTTGAGGAACAGCATGTCGCCACGGCCCACCAGCTGGTTGGCTCCAGGACGGTCCAATATGGTACGAGAGTCAATCATGGCACTCACCTTGAAGGCCATACGACCGGGGAAGTTGGCTTTGATGGTTCCCGTGATGATGTTGGTGGTCGGACGTTGCGTGGCGATGACCATGTGGATACCTACAGCACGTGCCAACTGGGCGATACGAGCTATTGGCAGCTCGATCTCCTTGCCGGCAGTCATAATCAGGTCGCCGAACTCGTCGATGACCACAACGATGTAGGGCATGTAATCGTGGCCGAGGGTGAGGTCCAACTGATGGTTCACATATTTATTGTTGTACTCCTTGATGTTGCGCGTACCAGCTTGCTTGAGCAGGTCATAACGGTGGTCCATCAACGTACATAGACTCTTCAGCGTGCGGACCACTTTGGTCACATCGGTGATGATGGGCTCGTCGTCATCGTCAACAGTAGCCATGAAGTGGTCGGCTATCTTGCTATAGACGCTGAACTCCACCTTCTTCGGGTCAATCAGCACAAACTTCAACTCATTGGGGTGCTTCTTATATAATAAAGAGGTGATGATGGCATTCAGACCTACTGATTTACCCTGACCAGTGGCACCGGCCACCAAAAGGTGCGGTATCTTGGCCAAATCCACCATAAACACTTCATTGGTGATGGTCTTTCCAAGCGCGATGGGCAGTTCCATCTTCGTCTCCTGGAATTTCTTCGAGTTGAGAATGCTCTCCATCGACACGATATTGGGTTTGGCATTCGGAACCTCGATACCAATCGTACCTTTGCCGGGGATGGGGGCGATGATACGGATGCCCAATGCTGCCAGACTCAGAGCGATATCGTCTTCCAAATTGCGAATACGGGCGATACGGACTCCCTCGGCTGGGGTTATCTCATACAGGGTGATGGTCGGACCTACCGTGGCGCGTATCTCGCGTATCTGGACTCCGAAGTTGTTCAGCACCTCAACGATACGGCGTTTGTTGGCCAACTGCTCCGACTCGTCGATGTACTGCTTGCCGCCGTTCTCATATTTATCCAACAGGCTGAGTGTGGGATATTGGTAGAGCGTAAACGGCTCTTTCGGGTTGATGGGTGTCTTGAGCGCATCTTCTCGTGTCACCGCTTTATTGCCGCGGGCCTTTTCCTCATCGGCTCCCACTTCAATCACCATGTCGGGGTCGTTGCCTGATAAACCCTTATCATCTTTGCGGCGGTTGCGGCGGCTGCGGTCTTGTTCTTCCTCGTCGGCTGAAGCCGGGGCGTTGACCACAATACCGTCATCGGTGAAATCCACAGTCTGTGCGGCGGGGTCGTCGAACACAGACGGGTCTGACTCGTAGTCGTCCACGCCGACGACACCAGCACTGGTGTTCATGTTCTCGTTGTTGGTGATGGTGAACGGCACTCGGTCTAACCAACGGGTGGGGTTCAACAGGTTTTGTATCTTGTACATCGTCTCGCTGCTCAAATACACTAAATAGACGATGGCCACAATGATAAGAACTGCAATCAGTCCCGGAGCACCGATGATGTTCTCAAACCAATGAACGGCATTGATGCCGTGGTCGCCGCCAGGGTTGAAGATATGGTCTCCGAAAATAGGGGTCAGCAACTTGGCAAAGGCAAGTGAGCACCAAATGAGTAGCACGGACATGCCGAAAAACCATTTCCAAAGATTCAGTTTCTTATACGTGCCGGTCAACTTCAAGGCGCATAACGCCAAAAAGGAGGGGACGAGAAAGGCTGCCACGCCGAAACAACGGGCAATGAAAAAATGGCTGATATACGCACCGATAGAACCGCAGATATTCTGAAACTCATGGTTCGGATTCTCCAACTCGCCCGGCTTCGGGTCCAACACCAGACTCTGGTCGGCCTCACCGCTGCTGAAATAGGAGATAAACGCCACAATCATATAGATGGAGATGAGCAACAAGGTGATGCCTAAAGCAAAATGAACACGCTCGTTGCGCAAAAACTCACTCAAACCTAATGCCTCGCTGAGTGACGTAGATTTCGGGGATGTATTTTTTTTCTTACTCTTGCTCATTGTTATATGCTTATTTTCTTTCTCTTAGGGGTGGGGTGAAATGATAATTGTCGATTTTAGTATGCAAAATTACACCTTTTTTCTTAGAATGAGAGAGATTTCCAAAACTTTTTTCTAATTTTGCACATTGTAAGCATTTTTATGAAAAAAATCATTTATAATAAATTCGAAAAAAAAGAGATAGCACAACTTCCACAGGTGCAGTTCAATGGACGAATCGTTGTGATTATATCACCCGGTGAGACAAAAAAAGCGGTGGATTTCCTACTGTCACAACCCATTCTCGGGATTGATACGGAAACCAGACCGTCGTTCAAAAAAGGGGTCGTCCATCAAGTGGCTCTCTTGCAAGTGGCGGCAAAGAACATCTGTTTCCTCTTCCGACTCAACTACACGGGTATGACGGCTGATATCATCCGACTGCTCGAAGACAAGACGGTGCCTAAGGTGGGACTATCGTTACACGATGACTTCTCGTCGTTGCACAGAAATGAACCCATGTTCACACCGGGGGCTTTCATCGACTTACAAGACCACATGAGGGAACTGGGTATTGAAGACCTCAGTCTCCAAAAACTCTATGCCAATATTTTCGGACAGAAAATCAGCAAAAGCCAGCAGCTCTCCAATTGGGAGGCGGATGTACTCTCCGAAAAACAGAAAGTCTATGCCGCCACCGACGCATGGGCGTGTATCAACCTCTATCGTGAGTATCTCCGACTCATCCAAACCCATGACTATCAACTCGTCATCGTACCGGAACCCTCTACCACATAATCATCTCACAACCTCATCCCCTCACAAACATGAAAACCATAACACTCAAAAAGAATAAAGAAGAAAGCCTTCTCCGCTTTCACCCCTGGATTTTTTCCGGTGCCATCCAACAGATGGACGACGACATCCAAGAAGGTGATGTCGTTCGTGTGTGTACCTCACGACATGATTTCATCGCTGTAGGACATTATCAGGTCGGTTCTATCGCTGTCAGGGTTCTCTCGTTCCGTGACGAACCCATCGATGAACACCTGTGGCACAGCCGTCTTCAGGCGGCTTTCGAGATGCGATGTGCCCTTGGATTCGCCAATTCCGACACCAACGATACTTACCGACTGGTGCACGGTGAGGGTGATAACCTGCCAGGACTGGTTATCGACTGCTACGGACAAACGGCTGTCATGCAAGCTCATAGCGTGGGTATGCATGTGGCACGACAGCAGATAGCCGACCAACTCGTCAAGGTGATGGGGGGAAGGATTAAAAATGTGTATTACAAAAGCGAGACGACACTACCGTTTAAGGCTGACCTCGGACAGGAGAACGGATTCTTAATTGGCGGCGATGATAACAACACGGCGACGGAGAACGGTCTGCGGTTCTATGTCGATTGGCTGAAAGGACAAAAGACGGGGTTCTTCGTAGACCAACGCGACAACCGGCGACTGCTGGAACAATATGCACGCGACAAAAGGGTGCTCAATATGTTCTGCTATACGGGCGGATTCTCGGTCTATGCCATGAGGGGGGGCGCACAACTGGTGCATTCTGTGGATAGTAGCGCCAAGGCCATTGAACTGACAAACGGTAATGTGAACCTGAATTTCCCGGGTGACCAACGGCATGAGGCATTCTGCGAAGATGCTTTCAAATTCCTTGATGCGGCTGATGACCAGTACGACCTCATCATTCTTGACCCGCCGGCCTTTGCCAAGCATAGGGCTGCGCTCGGTAATGCTCTGAAAGGATATACGCGTCTTAATGTCAAGGCGTTTGAGCGTATCAAAAAGGGAGGAGTCCTCTTCACATTCAGTTGTTCTCAAGTGGTCACCAAAGACCATTTCAGAAATGCCGTATTCACCGCCGCTGCTAAAACAGGTAGGAATGTGCGTATCCTGCACCAACTGCATCAGCCGGCCGACCATCCCATCAACATCTATCATCCCGAGGGCGAATATCTCAAAGGTCTCGTCCTATACGTGGAGTGAGAAAGAGTGTTGATGGTTTAGTGTTTCCTCTATTCGTCTCATCCCTCAAAAAAAACGAGATGACCGCTGTTTCCGACTTCATCCAAAAGCATCAATTGCTGAATGCCTCCGGCAAGTACATCGTGACTCTTTCTGGAGGGGCCGACAGTGTGGCTCTGCTACTCATCTTGCGGCAACTCGGATATCAGATTGAGGCGGCACATTGCAACTTCCACCTGCGGGGCAGTGAATCCGACCGCGACGAATTGTTCTGCAAGAATCTTTGCGAACAACAACAAATTCCTCTACATCTCGCTCATTTCGATACCAAGGCATATGCACAACTCCATCGGGTGAGCATCGAAATGGCGGCTCGTGAATTGCGATACGCCTATTTCCACCAATTGGCACATGACATCGATGCACAAGGTATCTGTGTGGCGCATCACCGGGACGACTCGGTCGAGACGGTGCTGCTCAACCTCGCCCGAGGAACGGGCATCAACGGCTTACGTGGCATACAACCACGCAACGGACTGATTCTGCGACCGCTTCTTTGTCTGTCAAGGCAGGATATCGAGCAATATCTCGCTGACTGTCAGCAGGATTATGTCACTGACAGTACCAACCTCGTCGATGATGTGGCGAGAAACAAAATCCGGTTGAACGTGTTGCCTGCCATGCGCGACATCAATCCTTCGGTGGCGCGCGCTATTGATGCCACATCCAGACGGCTTGCCGAAGCGGCCAAGGTCTTGAATGCGGTCATGGAGGAGAAGAAAAACAATATCGTCAGCACCCGGCCACTTTTTGACGGCGAACAGATGATAGATATACAAAAAGAGGAAATAGATAGCGAATACCTCCTTTTTTACCTCTTGCAACCCTATGGTTTCTCACCCGAACAAATCGAGGCGATATATGCGCAAATACACCAGATTCCAACAGGGGCGCTCTTTGAGTCTGATTCATATCAACTGCTCTTCAACCGTGATAGGTTCGTCATCAGAAAGCGTCAGCAAGTTGAGCAACGACCGTTAATGATTCCTGAACCTGGTCTTTACCGCTATGGCGATTTTCTCAAAATCCATATCGATGTGGAGGATGTCAGCCGTTTGAATGACTTTCCTTTTCAATCGTCCGAATGGGCTTGCTTGGATGCCGATAAAATTTCCTTCCCCCTCATATTAAGAAGGGTGGAGCAAGGCGATGCCTTCATTCCTTTTGGTATGAAAGGCAAAAAACTACTCAGTGATTTCATGACCAATCGCAAAATGTCTCTTTTCGAGAAACAAGCGCAACTGGTTCTCACACAAGCGAATGGCGATATCCTGTGGCTCGTGAATCTCAGACCCGACAACCGTGTCTGCATCACTTCCGCCACCCGTCGCATCCTCATCATCCATAGCATCCCTTCTTGACCAGGTTCTTGCCCATCACCTTAAATAACACTGTTTCTTCAATGTCTCTATCATCGTGGCCGACATCGCCTCATTATCTTTCTTCGTGTATCGGCAATCGGTGAACACCTGGGCAAGGGTCTCCTTTCCGTTGATGCGCACAAACTCTTGATTTTCAGGCAAGGACTCTTTTTCTCGGTAAAAAGCATCAATCCGTTCGGCGGTGTAATCTTGATACTGCTCCTCGTGCACAAAGGCGGCCAGCGGCAGACGGTCGGAGAGGGGTGGCTCCTCGTCGGGCCAACCCAGGGTGATGGTGGCTACAGGCATCACCAACTTCGGCAGTCCAAGCACGTCAATAATCATCTGGGGCATATATACCGTGGTGCCTAAATAACAACAGCCCAATCCCTCTTCCTCGGCTAAGTTGCAGAATGTCTGCGTATAAAGCAGAGCGTCAGAGGCAGCATTGATAAACGACAGCAGATTGTCATAGCCGGGTGTGGCTTGGCGCTCCTCGCACCAACGTGTGGTGCGGCGGAAGTCGGCACAGATGGTCAGCACCACAGGCGCGCCTGTCACCATGGGTTGGTTGAAGTGGGCGGGAGCAAGTCGCTGTTTCATCTCGGCGTCGCGCGTCACCACCACACTATACAGTTGCAGGTTGCCCATCGTCTGTGTACGGCTCGCCTCAGTGAGCAGACGGTTGAGCAGTTCTTGGCTTACTTCACGGTCGGCATATTTGCGAATCGTGCGTCTTGTGTTGATGTTCTTCATATTCGCTTTCGTTTTTAGAAATAACGGCCATCTTCCTCTTTTATTGTTACTAACATATTTTTCAATCCCCATAACCCCAAAACTTTTCCTTTTTGGAAAACTTTTCTGTAAATTTTTCTTGAAAAGTTTTCCAAAAAAAAATTTTTCTATCTCATACATACTTTGTAACTTTGCACGAAAATTCAACTCTTTATCATGAATCAACTACAAACTTACGCTTATGACGAGGCCTATCAGGCTTCGCTACAATACTTTGATGGCGATGAACTCGCCGCACGGGTCTGGGTCAATAAATATGCCATGAAAGACAGTTTCGGCAATATTTATGAAAAGTCACCTGAAGACATGCACTGGCGCATCGCTCGCGAAGTGGCACGCATCGAACAAAAATATAATAATCCGGTGGCGGCTGAGGATGTGTTCGCTCTGCTTGACCATTTCCGTTATGTCGTGCCAGCAGGCAGTCCCATGACGGGCATCGGCAACGACTTCCAAGTGGCGTCGCTCTCCAACTGCTTCGTCATCGGACTCGACGGCGACGCTGATTCCTATGGCGCCATCCTGCGTATCGATGAGGAACAGGTGCAACTGATGAAACGCCGTGGCGGGGTAGGGCACGACCTCTCACAACTCCGGCCAAAAGGCACACCGGTGAACAACTCCGCTCTCACCAGTACCGGTCTCGTTCCTTTCATGGAGCGGTATAGCAACTCCACTCGCGAGGTGGCACAAGACGGACGGCGTGGCGCTCTCATGCTCTCCGTCAGCATCAAACACCCCGACAGCGAGAACTTTATCGATGCGAAGATGACAGAAGGAAAGGTGACGGGCGCTAATGTGTCGGTGAGGATAGACGATGAATTCATGCAATGTGCCATCGACGACAAGGAATATGTCCAACAGTTCCCCATAGACAGCAAAGAACCGCTGGTGAAACAGACGATCAGCGCCAAGAAACTGTGGGAGAAAATCGTTCACAACGCTTGGAAAAGTGCTGAGCCCGGAGTGCTCTTCTGGGATACCATCCTTCGGGAGAGCATACCCGACTGCTATGCCGACCTCGGGTTCCGCACGGTTTCGACCAACCCCTGCGGCGAAATTCCTCTCTGTCCCTACGACTCCTGCCGCTTGCTCTCCATCAACCTTTATTCTTATGTGGTCAATCCTTTCACAGACAAGGCTTACTTCGACTATGAACTGTTCCGCAAGCATGTGGCTCTCGCACAAAGGGTCATGGACGATATCGTGGACCTGGAACTCGAGAAAATCGAGAAAATCATGGCGAAGGTGAAGGCGGATCCGCAAAGTGATGAGGTGAAAAGCGCGGAATACCACCTGTGGGAGAAAATATACAGCAAAAGCGGAAAGGGACGGAGAACGGGCGTGGGCATCACTGCCGAGGGCGATATGATTGCCGCCATGGGATTGCGCTATGGCTCGCAAGAGGCCACTGACTTCTCTGTCAATGTACATCGCACGCTTGCTCTCGCTGCCTATGGCTCGTCGGTGCAGATGGCGAAGGAGAGAGGGGCTTTTGAGATTTATGATGCCAAGCGCGAAGAGAACAATCCTTTCATCCTCCGACTGAAGGAGGCCGACAACCGGCTTTACGACGAGATGGTGAAATACGGACGACGCAACATCGCTTGTCTGACCATCGCTCCTACCGGCACAACCAGTTTGATGACGCAGACGACGTCAGGCATCGAACCTGTGTTCATGCCGGTTTATAAACGGCGCCGGAAGGTGAATCCCAATGATACCAATGTGCATGTCGATTTCGTGGACGAAGTGGGCGACTCCTTCGAGGAGTATATCGTCTATCATCCCAAATTCCTCGTTTGGATGCAGGTCAATGGTTACGACACCGACAAACGATACACTCAGGCGGAGATAGACCAGTTGGTGGAACGGTCTCCCTACGGAAAAGCTACGGCCAACGATGTGGATTGGTTGATGAAGGTGCGGATGCAAGGCGCGATACAGAAATGGGTGGACCATAGCATCAGCGTGACAGTCAACCTTCCCAATGAAGTGGATGAGGCGCTTGTCAACCGCCTATATATCGAGGCATGGCGGTCGGGATGTAAAGGGTGTACCATCTATCGTGACGGCAGCCGAGCCGGCGTACTTGTCTCTGTAGAAAAGAAAAAGAAGGAGGAGAAACCGCAACCCCAACCGTGCAGCCGGCCGGAGGTCACGGAGGTGCGACCGCAGACATTGGAATGTGATGTGGTGCGATTCCAGAATAATAAGGAGAAATGGGTGGCCTTTGTCGGTCTGCTCAATGGCTATCCCTACGAGATTTTCACCGGTCTCCAAGACGATGAGGAGGGAATACTGTTGCCGAAGTCGGTCACGAAAGGTAAAATCATCAAACAAACCAACGAGGACGGTACCAAGCGTTACGACTTCCAGTTTGAGAACAAACGTGGATATAAGACGACCGTCGAGGGACTGTCGGAGAAGTTCAATCCTGAGTATTGGAACTATGCCAAACTCATTTCGGGTGTGCTCCGCTATCGGATGCCTATCGATCATGTCATCAAACTCATCTCGTCGCTCCAACTCAAATCGGAGAGCATCAATACCTGGAAGAGCGGTGTGGAGCGTGCCTTGAAGAAATATGTCACAGACGGCACCGAAGCCAAAGGACAAATCTGTCCCCAGTGCGGCCAAGAGACCCTCGTCTATCAGGAGGGATGCCTCATCTGCAAAAACTGCGGTGCATCCCGCTGCGGTTAAGTTTTAGGTGCATGGGGCAAGGTGCATGGAGCAAGAGGTATGTTTTTCTTAGGAGTAAGAGGTAAGGAGTAAGAGGTAAGGGGTAAGAGGTAAAAGCTCTTCTCTGTCAGGTGAGCGTAGCGAACACAGAAAATCGCAACTTTGTTGCGTAGAGATAGATGCCGGCCCTTTGATGGGCCGAGCATACCTTAGTGACAGAGCGACGAGGAGGAGCGGTTAAGTCTCTCCCCAGGGATTGGGGAGAGATTTAGAGAGGGGTTGGAAGCCCTCCCATGGGAGGGTTGGGTGGGGAA
>JAEEGL017257216.1_pt1 | contig 13609 bp, 13 predicted proteins | sample 9134231 | NCBI WGS metagenome assembly JAEEGL01 (sample SAMN16246548, study PRJNA631951) | gut metagenome | biome: gut microbiome; feature: rumen; material: fiber-attached | host: Bos | place: Iran: Karaj | collected 2018-10
AAGCCAAAGGCTCTTTCAGGTGGTCAGAGACAGCGTGTTGCTATGGGTCGTGCAATCGTTCGTAATCCTAAGGTATTCCTTATGGATGAGCCACTTTCAAACCTTGATGCAAAGCTTCGTGTTCAGATGAGAACTGAGATTTCAAAGCTTCATGATTCACTTGGTGCTACAATGATCTACGTTACACATGATCAGACAGAGGCTATGACACTTGGTACAAGAATCGTTGTTATGAAGGACGGTGTTGTTCAGCAGATCGATACACCTGCTAACCTTTATCAGAAGCCATGCAACCTCTTCGTTGCTGGATTCATCGGTTCTCCACAGATGAACTTCCTCGATGGAAAGCTCAATGATGATTGCACAGCTGTTCAGGTTAACGGTGCTACAATCCAGATTCCACCTGCAAAGACAAAGGCTCTTAAGGAAGCTGGTTATGCTAACAAAGAAGTTATCCTTGGTATCCGTCCAGAGGATATCCATGATTCACAGATTTTCGTAGATACTCAGGCTGGTTCAGTTATCGAGGCTAAAATCTCTGTATACGAGCTTCTTGGTGCTGAGGTTTACTTATACTTTGATTATGCTGGAACACAGGTTACAGCAAGAGTTGACCCTCGTACAACAGCTAGAGGTGGCGACACAGTTAAGTTTGCTCTTGATATGGAGAAGGCTCACTTCTTCGATAAAGAGACAGAGCTTACAATTACAAACTAATTCAGATGATAATCATTTGAAAGTTTAACAACAGTTCATTACAATAGAGGTATCTTTTGAAAGGTACCTCTATTTTTTATGGATTTAAACGAGAAAAAAACTAAACTACTAGACCAACTAAATAAAGCTACCGGTATTAATTTTGAGATTGCTGATTCTGAGCTTTCAGATGAGGATACAATTAATAAATTAAAAGAAATGGTTGTCCGTTTTAACGTTCTCGATTCTAAGAGTTCCTTTTACAGGTCCTATTTGACTAGAGAATTGTCATATTCTGATGCTGCTGGATATATTCATAGATTTCATATCAAAGAGGACACCTGCAGAATGGTCTTTTATCTTGAAAGCCAGACTAATTTCAGCAAGGAAGCTATTTCTCTATTAAAGAGTCTTTTACCTGATTCGCAAGATACTCTTGTGGAAATTGATGGCAAGCATGTTGTGCTTGTTGTCCATTTTGAAGATGAACCTGATGATGAGGATATAGACCAATTTTGTCATGAATTCCTTGATATGCTAGAGTCTGAGGCCTATATTTCTGCTAAGGCATCCTTTGATTTGCTGATAAAGAAATTTACAGATTTACCTAATGCGTATAAGGATTCTGTTATTGCTATGCACATAGGTAACATTTTCAAGAACTCGGATCGTATTTATTCCTATAGTACACTTGGACTTGGCCGTTTACTTTACAACATCCCTGAAAATGAAATTGAGACATACCTTAATAATCATATTGATGTAGCCACTTTATCAGACATTGATCAGGAGACCTTAAATCTTATCGACGCCTTTTTCGACAACGATTTATCTCTGGCAGAGACTAGCCGTCAAATGTTTATTCACCGCAACACTTTGATTTATCGTTTAGATAAATTCGCTGACCTAACAGGCTATGATGTAAGGAAATTTTCAGATGCCATCACGGTAAAGATTTCACTAATGCTTTATAACTATATAAATAGTCAAAAATAGCCCCGCAACCTGCGGGGCTTTAATGCACATTAATTAGTACTCTGTATTAAATAGTTCAGTTCTTTGCTTTTCCCCCTCTTCTAGAATAGCATCAGCAAAATCTTGGTCTAACATCCACTGATATTCTTCTGGGCCACCACCCATAAACTGTGTCATTTCACCTGCTGCTAGGTCTGCTTCTGTATATGTTTGCTTGAGAACCCTTGTAGAATACACCTGAATATTCTTTTCAGCCCAATAATCTGGATAAGCAAGTGGATGTCTATCTATCAATAGATACTGATCTGAATTTGTAAAATCATTCATATATGTGTCTACGACATACCACTGACCATCTACGTATACCTGATTCCAATCAGAATCCCATACACCATCTTGTGGGTCTGTTATTTCGTAGCTATTCTCCACAAAGCATGGAATTCCAAGCTGACGCATAACCTCACAAAATTCAGCAGCATAATTTACTGCATAAGATGGTTGTTGGCCTGTTGCATCTCTACCAGATTCATCTAAAATAGTTGCATCAGTTTGTTGCTCTATAGGAAACATTTGTGTTCGAAGATAATTATCTACAAATACAACCTTCTCTCTATCGGACATTTCTGGAGTCCATACTTGATAAAGCTCCATCATTACATCGTATCCACAGAGATATCCCTTAGTTGTGTGTGCTACTTTTCCTTCATAGACACCTTTTGTTCTATAATGATTCCATAAATCTGTGAACTTATTTCCATACTGTTCTTTAACCTCTGGGTACATGGCTGCATATGTCGCAGCATCAAAATTTAAACCTTCATTATCCAAGTATTGAGACCATCCAAAGGACTGATAGTTGCACAAAAAATCTTGTACAGGAATTTTTACAAATGGGTAACCAGTTTTATCTGCTTCTGCCATTAATGCATTAGCCTCTGCTTTTTGTATTGCCTCACTTCTGGCTCTATTCAAGTTGTCTATATATGGATGTACTGTTGCCTCCCAATCTGTATCATAATGCTCGAACTCATACCATCCCGTTCTTGGATCCTGAGGCTTGTAATAATCTAAGTATTCAACGATTTCAGCATGTGCAGTCATTGTATACGCAGGTACTATCATTTAAAAAGCCATCATTGAAACTGCTAACTTTTTAAAAAACTTCTTCATATTTCACAACTCCTTTACTCTGCAAACATTACAACCTGTCCACTTGGAAGTGTCATTCCGTTTACCATTTCTCCATAGCCTGCAAAGCCTCCCATGCCATCTGCAAAGCCAATCTGTCCGTCCATTTCAACTACACACCACTGATGCTTGTTTTCATTTTCATTTACGTGGTACCAATTGTAGCCCATGTAATCAAGGATTCTGCCAAGGGCTCTTGTGGAGCCTGCGCATGTGTATACTCCGTAAACGAAAGGACCTGCTGGCGACTTGTAAGCCTTTAAATCATCTGAGCCATACTGTGACTCTGCGCAATGAAGACTTACTATATATGCTGCTGCATTAATCCTGTCATAATCTGTTACAAGTGTAGGGTCAGCCATAATTGCATCTGCATAGTATTTTGCATTTGCTTCTGCAAGTGTAACAGCATCCTGTGGAATCTTGCTGCCGTAGTATGCATGCAACTGGTTGGCTGCATTAAGTGTGTCCTGGGTTACGTTCTCGTAACCAATGTTAGCAGCCTGGGCGCTAAAGCTATAGCTTGTGAATAATGCTCCTGCAACTGCCAATGTTAAAAATCCCTTAAAAAACTTTTTCATAATCTTTTCCTTTCAATTTAAAACTCTTTTATTCCATTCTTCCTCTTTGAACAGGAAATACTCATAAATTAATTTATCTATCTCCGCCGAATTCTCTGGTTCCTCACAAGTAACATCATCTCCCGTTATGCCTGTTGTGATGTAACCCTCCTTTTTCAAATATTCTAAAATCGCAATATCATTTGCTGCGATGTTTCTAGCTAATTTAATTGCTCGCTTTTTCTTTTCCTCGTCCTGTATCAACTGAGAAATCAGAAAAGTAAGCTTTAGGTAATATTCCATAATATCGCCTTTTGTCATTTCGTTTTTCCTCTCTTCTTGGAATGTTATCTAAAAATACTCTAATTGATTTTTGCTGTCCATTTGTAACTTTAATGCCTTGATTCTTTTTAATCAACAGCAATAGTTTCTAATTACACACTGAAACCATCTTTTCACAGAATTTTTAGATTTTGTTTGTTGTTCTACTCTTATTACAGATGAGGTTGCCCTTAGGTTTTAAAATTTAAAAATTTTTTTAAAAATTTTTTGCATAAAAAAGTCCCGTAATTACGGGACTTTTGGGCCAATTAAAACATCGCAGAAAGGTTTTTATCTAATTCATAATTAAATAATATTTCGTCATCATATATACTTCTCTGCTCTGTAATATCTGTGAACATTTTATCTTTATCTGAGTATCCCTCAAATCTAAAATACACAACTCCATAATCAACATCCGATGAGCCTGCCTCCCAGGCTTTAGCACAATCATTATATGAATATGTTCCATCCACATTTTGAATCACATTACTAAAACGCATTGGGAAATACATTTTTGTAGGAGCAAGATCTCCTTCTCTACCCACTGAAATTGTTGTAGAGTAAATTAGGATTACCTGATTCTTGTCATATAGACCATTCAAATCTTTATTTACCAAAACCATTGTTCCTTCGTATGCCAATCCTGTATTCTCTACTGAATCATCATTTAATCGGTCCTGTAAATAATCATCTACAATTAACCTAGCCTCAGTATCCATGTTTTGAAACAGCGTACCTTTCACCTCATTAGGGTGCATTAAATAATCCGTTTCCACAGTTTCTTCAACTTCTGGTGTTTCTTCGTTTTCCTGGAGGGTTTCTTCAACATTTGACTCTTCTTCAGGAATTGCCGCTTCTTCTACCTGAACTGATTCTTCCTGCTCATTATCATCAATATAGTTTTCTACATACTATTCTTCTGGATAATCATCTTCTTTCAGGCTATTTGCATATTTAATAGCTCCCGTAGTAATTAATGCACCGCCTATTAGCACAGCAGCAGTCTTAACTACACCAGTCTTGGCACTTTTTCCTGTTGCAAGCTTGGCTTTTGAAAATCCTTTCTTTGCCGCTGTTGCTGCATTTGGAGTTTTGTGCAACTCTGTATAAGCATTCATTCCTTTTCCAAGAGTAGCAACTGCTTTTGGTGAAACAATTGCAGCTTCTGCTTCTGCAGCCCTTGCAGTATTCTTGAAGAATAGAGCAAGTAGCAATGGAACAAGTATTGCACCATGTATTTTGATTCCATTTTTCTTTTCGAAATCAAGAACTGCCTCTGATACCTTTTTACGAGAATAATTCAGACGACTCTTTACTGTGTCCTCTGGAACCTCCTGCACTTCTGCAATTTGTTTTACCGACATTTCCTTATAATAGAAAAGAACAACTGCTTCTCTTTGAGCATCAGGAAGGGTATCAATGATACCCTCCATAATGTTCATCATTTCTTTTCTATCCAGTACTGCCTCTGGCATTAAATCTGCATCGTTTGAATGTAATGTATCGACAAATTCTGTCTCCTCATCGGATAGGTTAGAGAAATTTGTAGGCTTCTTCTTTACAAGATAATTCTTGCAAGTATTCACAATTATCGTATCAAGCCATGGGCCAAATTCCTTACTTGTATCAAAGCGGTCGAGATTTGCCATCACTTTCATGAATGCGTCCTGATACATATCCTCTGCATCCTGCTCGTTATTCACATATTGTCTAGAGATGGCTATACCCTTGCCTCGATATTGCTGATATAATTGGCCAATTGCAAAATCGTCTCCCACTATCGCTTTAGAAATCAGCTCTTTTTCATTTATCAATATTTCTAACCCTCCCCGTAGGATGTTTTAGTTACAAATATTATATTATTATTGCAAAATTTCTGAAAGACCATCGCTCATTACTATGTTGTTATTGCTGTTACTAATTTTTTCTGAATACATTAATGTTGCATCATCATATCCAGGGAATACTCTACTGTTATTAGCATATAATATATTTGACAAGTAATATGCTTTGTCGCATCTGTTATATGACATTGTGCCATCTGCCATAATCTCTACATCATTAAATTTTATAGGAAAATAGAATGTCATCTCCTCAAAATCTTCTTTTCCACCTGCAACTGTTGCTGAATAGATTAGGAATACCTGATTTTTCTCGCCATATGTTGAGAATGTTTTTGGTGAACTAACTACAAGTCCTTCATATGTAGGAGTTGATGTTGTAAATTCAAATTCACCTAGTCCCTCTACATCTTCGTTAACCATCTCAATTGCAATATCCTGAAGCTTTGTCAAATAGTCACCTGAAATAGTTGCTGGGTCTGTAACATATTCAGCCATATTTTCTACTGTATATGTCTTAGTTGTTGATGCTAACTTATAACCCTTTCCTACGATGTTTTCTTCATTGCTAACGCAAGAGAGTGTTACTACATCTCCATTAGAAAGACCTTCTTTTATATCAAATTCATAGTCTAAAGTTCCTAAATCTGGTACCTGCTTTGCACTGTAAGTAGCCTCTACTGTTGGTGCTGTTCCATTAAATGTAACATCTACATATTCAAATGGATCAATTTCTGTTACTTCATTTAAGCCTTCTACTGTATATGTAATATCTTCTGCATTAAATTTAACCTTACATTTTTTAGCAATACTTTCGTTATATTTAACCTTTATTTTGATTTCCTGACCATTTGAAAGATTTTCATCCTCTGAAGGCTCAAAGGAGATTGAACTAACAAGTTCATATATCTTGTCATCAGATATATTGTCATTCATATCGCTGATTTCCCACATAAGAGTATCGTAATCGATATCTATTTCGAGTCTTCCTGCCCCATCAAAGCCTGTTACATCAACTAACAAGCATTCTTCTAAGTCAATCTTTGGTGCAAATACTGTATTCTTTGCAACAAGACCTGCAATTATTACTACAACTACTGCTATGATCGCTGCTACCAGCTTCTTAGAAATTGGTTTTCTAGGCTGCATAGGCTGCTGGTACTGTTGATACTGCTGTTGCTGCTGATACTGTGGCTGCTGATACTGCTGTGTTGCATGCTGTACAGCCTCTGCCCTTTCTATTTTTGCCCCACAAGTGGTGCAAAATACTGCTTCATCTCCTAATTCTGTTCCACACTCTTTACAAAAAATCATATATTTCTCCTTTATATTTAATTTCATTATTTTTTTCTCAATTTTAAACCGGCTTTTTCAAAACATAATATTTTCCGAATTGTGTATTCATTATAAACCCGTTCCATCCCCCCCATGTCAACCCCTAAAAAGCCCAGTATTTCAACGGTTTGCGCCACTTTTCGCATCTGTGCATATTAACCTTCCTTTCTTTATGAATTCTTTTTTGTTTTTCCTGTTTCTACTTCTATTACAGATAAGGTTTGGAGTAGGTTTTAAAATTTTTTAAAAAAAATAAAAAAATTTTTTCAAAGCAAAAAAGGGGATGTTAAAAAACTCCCTTGAAAAAAGAGGATTCAGTGACCATCCGTTAGGATAGTGGCTGAATCCTTACCTTTTAGAAGAGTTTTTTAACATCCTCTTTGAATTTACATAAACATTAACATAAATATTGGCATTGATATTATCTTGTCTGATTGTCCTATATTTACTGATGCCATTTTATAACCTTTATTGAGTTGGGTACTGTTATCCAGAATGTTTCGTAAAGAATTGGCCTGTTTTTTACCTGCCTTTATTTCTATTGGGATTATCTCATCATCCTTCATTATCACGAATTCTATTTCACTAGTGTTTTTCTCGTGTTTATAAAAGAATAGTTTTTCATAACCTCTTTTATGAAGCATATCTGCAGCCAGAGCCTCATACAAAGCCCCTTTTGCTGTACCTAAAATCAATCCATTTGCCTTCTCTTCAATATTGTTGTCCTCAAGCAAAGCCTTTTTTAGGGCTTCATCAAACATTCCTACAAGAATACCTATATCAGTTGGATAAATTCTAAAATTAGTCTCATCTGCATACGATTCTAGCGGAAACTCTATCCTTTTTAAATTCTGTACTTGCAAAGTTAATAGCTGATTGTTTAACCATGCTATACTTGTACCGAATTTTGATGCAGTTGCCTTAGACTCAACTTTTGAGTATTGAAACTTATGATTTTCCTTCGTCAGTTGATAAGGGATAGATTCATAGCATTCCTGAGCTTTTATTCTAATATTTGCGTCTGCAAATCTTGCAATGTCGGTTTTGTAGTCCCTAATTAATCTACGCTGGATTTCATCAACAGAGTGTAAATCTCCTGAGTCCACAAATGCAGCAACTGCTTCTGGCATACCACCAATTACCATATATTTACGGAGATAATTCGTCATTGTATCAATCAACGACTTAGGCATTTTTTCAATATTATCGAAATATTTTTTTACACCATCTATTGCATCTTTATCCATACCTTGCGCCCATAAGAATTCTTCAAAATCCAAAGAATGCATAGATAAATACTCGACTTTACCAACAGGATAAGATATTTCACTCATGTAATTCATTCCCAGTGATGAACCCATACCGATTACATCATATCTTCCATCCTCAGTCCAAAACTTTAAAGATGCAATGGCATTAGGACATTCCTGAATCTCATCCAGCAAAATCAATGTATTACTTTCTATAAACTTTGTCCCTGGTCTTCTTGCAGATATGTTTAACTTTAGTGTGTTTACATCTAAATCACCTGCAAATTCTCCAATCATGGAAGGCTCTTCTATAAAATTTATATAAATATATGAATCGTAATCATTAGCAAACATCTGATCAACAACATATGTCTTTCCTACTTGACGTTGACCAGTAACAATTACGCTTTTATGATTCTTCTTATTTCTCCATTCTCTCAGGTCGTTAAGTATCTTTCTTTCTAACATACTAAGACACCTCCTTTGATATTATTCTATAGAAAAATATGCAATTAGTAAATATTTTTCTATAGATTAATATGCATAGTGTATATATTTTTCTATAGAATAGTTAAAAAAATAGAAGCCGAAGCTTCTATTTCTTATTAATGTATTTAATTAATTTAACAACGCCAACTATTAATAAAACAAATGGCGCTATGTATCCTAGTGTATATGCCATATCTCTCTCCTACTGTATTCTTTTAGCGCCGTCTCCTATGTCCACTACATAGAACTCAGCATCTAAGTTATATTTTTCTTTGTATGCCTTGCCAACTGTTTCTTTGAAATTCTCAACAGCATCATTTTCTACGATGGCAACTGTGCATCCACCAAAGCCGCCACCTGTGATGCGGGCTCCGATAACTCCTGGTACTGACCACTCTGTCTCAACAAGGAAATCAACCTCCTCGCAGGAAACCTCATAATCATCACGAAGTGAAACGTGGCTGGCATTCATAAGCTGTCCGAATGTGACAATATCATTATTATTTAAAGCATCAACTGCCTTGATAGTACGCTGATTCTCTGAAACTGCATGCTTAGCTCTACGATAACAAACCTCATCCTTGATAGCTGAGCCGTATTTCTCAAACTCCTCATCAGTAAGCTCACCAAGTGTGCTGATACCACATACTGTCTGAAGATCAGCAAGAGCCTGAGCACTTTCGTTTCTTCTATCATTATATGCTGAGTCTACTAGTGAATGCTTTACCTTTGAATTTGTGATAACAATCTTGGCATTTGGTAGTTTAACTGATGCATATTTATAGGATAAATCTGCACAGTCAAGGAAAATGGCGTGGTCTTTTTGTCCCATTGCTACGGCAAATTGGTCCATTATACCGCAATTGCAACCATTGAAATTGTTCTCAGAGTACTGTCCGATAAGGGCTAACTCTGTCATAGTCTTAGTGAGGCCAAATAAATCTGTCAAAACTGTGCCTGTAAGGACCTCAAGAGATGCTGATGAAGAAAGGCCAGAACCGTTAGGAATATTGCCCCAAACGCACATTTCAAATCCTGATTTAATTTCGTCTCCCTTTTCTTTTAAAGCCCAAACGATACCTAAAGCATAATTTGCCCAGTGATATTCGTCCTTGTTGTTAAGGTCATCAAGGCTACATTCTATTACACCAGCCTGCTCCATGTTTGCTGAGTAAAACTTGATTACTCTGTCATCTCTTTTTCTTGCTACTGCATATGTTCCAATGGTAAGAGCACATGGAAATACGTGTCCGCCGTTGTAATCAGTGTGTTCTCCAATAAGATTAACTCTACCTGGTGCGAAATAAGTGCGAATATCTCCACCCTCACCAAATTTTTCTTCGAATAAAACCCTTAATTCTTTCTCGTTCATTATTCTTCTCCTATTTATAAACTTCGTTTCTATTATATTTGTACATGGCATTTATTAAATCCTCTGAAGGATTGAATACCACTTTAAAATCGTTGCCTTTTGCCTCGCTATGTCCAACTAAAATGTAAGTTTTATCCTCACTATTTCCTGTAGAACAGTCATATGTTTTAAGCTTTACATTGTCAAATTTAAGAGCTTCGTTAGTTCCAAGGGCTGCTACTAGCTTTACTTCACTGGATTCTATAGAAAGCACCTTTTTTCTTTTTTCATTATTAATAATCTTTGCAATCTCAAGGCTACCATTTGTGTAGTCGTATTCAAATTCGATGTTTTTGTAGCCCATAAGCACAATGGTATAGATTGCTGAGGCTATTAAAAGTCCACTAGCCACAAGACCAGGCACTCCGCCTAATACTGGTACTGAAAGCAAAAGTATGACGGTGACTGCTACCATGCCGCCCTTTTTTGCTGCATCACTAGGTTTTGCTTTGGCTTTTACTGCCTCTTCGATAAATGTGTCATTTGTCTCAAACATTATCCATTACCCTCCAAAAAAAATGCCGGCTGAAACGCTCAGCCGACATTTATTATACCTTAAAAACCTATAAAACTAAAGGAAAAACGCGGTTTCTAGAGACCCATTTCTGTTCTTAATTGCGCCTCCGCATTTTCCAATGCTTGGTCCATATCTTCCTCACCATTTATGATATTTAATACTGCCTGTGACAGCAAATCTCGGCATTCGTAATGATATTCTGACTGCTCCACCGTTGGTACCAGCTGAGAATAATCTACTATCAAAGAATAGATTTGCTGATTGTCAAAGAACTCAACCTCTTGATTGTATACCTCTGACTCTGCTGCAGCCACACAAGTACCAATAAGTCCTGCCTCTGTTAGTGACTCATCATAGGTAATTGAATGACCATCAATTGCCGAATTCCCACCAAATGTATATGCTAAGAAATCATTTGCTACCATAGAATTCTTGCAATTTGTGGTTACACAAAGGGATGAACCACCATTTGAGGAATATCCAGGCTCCCCTGAAAATGAAGGTGCTGTAGTTATCTCCCAATCTCCTGAATGGTCTGAAACCTGCTCCATTGAACTAATGATCCAGTTTCCATCATAGACTCCTGCAAGCATGTCATTTCCAATGGCATTATCAATATAGTCTGTCCAATCCTCTGCCAAATATAAAACGTGATTCTGCTGTAGCTTTACAATCATTGAAACAACATCACATAGAGTATGATTTCCTACGATGTATGGGCTTCCTCCTCTAAATGGAGACTCACCTTCTGCTTGAAGCATCATATAAATAAGGTCGTTATCCTTACCAATGGCGCCGATTAGGTACTTACCTGTTTTCTCGTAAACATCCTGTCCTATCTCGGCAAATCTGTCCCAGGTGATACCTGTCACATCATCCATTGTGTAACCGCATTCCGCTAAAATATCAGTTCTATAAGCAAAAACCGATGTTCCTGCATCCACTGGAACCCCGTAGTGCACGTCATCTACTATAGAATAGGAAACCTTGTCCTGACCTAAATTGTCCCAATCTATAATTGCGCTTTCAACTGGGACGAAAGCACTTGGATAGTTTTTTACGTATTTTTGGATATTGTGATCCTGAAACAACACCAAATCTGGAAGGCTTTTATAAACCTTTTTCTCGTCTGCCGCCACTATTTCGTCCTCGATGGCATCCGAGTTTCCCATGTCTATTATTTCTAATTTAAAATCAGGGTTAACCTGCTGATAATCCTGCTCTGCTGCCTTCAAAGCCGGAATGTTAAAATTAGAATCCCATGCCCACACAGTAAGGGTTGTTTTCATCTCACTTATTGGCTTAGGAGCTTCTTCCTTCTCACCACAACCAATTAATGAAGAAGCAACTAGGATTGACAAGGCCAATGCTTTTAACTTTTTTCTCATTAAACTCTCCCATACATCTTGCAATTGTAAATACTTATTAGTTACATTTAACCACTTTTCTGCAAATGATGCAATTTAAATAATAAAAATTGACACTGAAGCTTAGTCCAGTGTCAAGTATAACCAAAGTATTAAATTATTGAGCACAGGCTTTGCCTGCTGCACCCTGCGCAATTGGAATAAATATCATGGCAACTACGAAGCATAAGATGTACATAGGAATTAATGTTCCTAGGAATGCAAATAAAAATGCTGGGAAAGGAGCTCCACCAAATACTTGCACATTTACGAAGTTCATAACCAAACCAATGATGATTACGAAAATTAAAACTACTGGCACATTTCCTAGGATTCTTCCTGGAACACTCTCTGGGTCTACTTTAAATAACTTAGGAAAATTGATGGCTATAAGAGGTATTGGGAATACTGCATTTACAATACATGCAAACACGAATCCCAAGAGTATATTTACCAGCAAAGCTGGTGTAAGTAGCTTATCTGAGTTTCCAGAAAATAACATTCCTCCCACTGACATTGCTGTTGCAAGCGGAATATTCATTACTAAATTGAACACAACAAAAAATTTTAAACTTGGTTTTTCCATTTTTATTCTCTCCTTTTATATGACAGTTATTAGCTGTTCTATTACCAGAGAGAATTAGGCCCCTAACGGATTAGGGGCCCAGTTCCCCCGATTTTATTTATTACCCTCAAATGGGTCCCTTCTAATTTGCCTTGCTTGGGCTTGGTGTAGGTGCACATACATTTGTGTAGTGCTCCTTGCGAGCCTTGAACTCTGGATCCTTGAAGAGGTTCATAAGGCGTCCCTCGTTCTGGAAGATATCATCTCCGTGAAGCTTCTTACCAGAAATAGTGTCATGAGCCTTGTGCTCATCTGCTGGATCAAACTTGAACTTAAATGCTCCATCAACAACTTCAAGTGTACCGTGAAGGCCACAAAGCTCGCACTCACACTCTGTTGTTCCTGGGAAGATGTAGAAGTTGTTACCGTTACAGTGTGGGCAAGCACCTGGTGTACCCATCCACTTAGCATTCTCAACATCCTTTGCAGCCTCAACAAGGTTACGTCCGATTTGTTTCATACGCTCTACCTTGTCATCCTGCATGATAACGTCCTTGCACCATGAGAAGTACTCGTTGTTAATCACTGTCCAAGCTGGGCTCATAGCAAGCATAGCGTGATCTGTCTCAACACGGCATGCCCAGTCAGAACCGCCGATACCAACGAATGAAATAGCCTTCTTCTTTAAGTACTTAGGATCAAGACCATCCTTGCCCTGCTCCTTAAGCTTACCGTCGAGCATGTACATCATTCCGATATCGTGTCCAGGTCCCATACGGTCACAAAGTACGTGGAATAATCCAGATCCGCCTGACTCATAGATTGGGTCTACAATAAGTACACCGTCAGCTTCAGCCATCTTATCAAAGAGTGCTGCATAATCATCCTTCTGAGAGCAAACCATTCCCTTACCCATTACAAGGCTTCTTGAGCAAGCTACGCAACCTGTGCAGTACTTGATATCCCAGTCAAATACGTGGATAAACTCAATCTCAGCTCCCATTTCTTTTGCTGCCTCAAGGGCAACGCGGCACATAGTATCGTTGTTACCG
>JAEEGL010188972.1_pt1 | contig 13608 bp, 11 predicted proteins | sample 9134231 | NCBI WGS metagenome assembly JAEEGL01 (sample SAMN16246548, study PRJNA631951) | gut metagenome | biome: gut microbiome; feature: rumen; material: fiber-attached | host: Bos | place: Iran: Karaj | collected 2018-10
AATATCTCAACGTAAGAACATATGAAGATAAGCTAATGTTTGTAGTGACACCAAATAGTGTAAACTATAAGGTAATGTATAATGCATTAAAAGTTGAACAGCTGACAAAGGCGTTAAAAGTTGGGGCAGTTGAGGTTAATGCACTTAGGAAAGACATTAGCATAAACGAAGGAAAGATAGATGTACTTAGACAACAGGTAGAAAACATAAGGTTAGTGGACTTGACTGATGCAATAGCATGCAAGGAAAACTTAGTTAAGAAGAAGAATACATTGCTAAATCTTGAAAAAGCAATTAATATAAAGAATAGAATAGATAACTGTATGAGGGAACAGGGTGCATTAGCACTTATAGACCACTATAAGTTAGAAAGTATAGACACTAGAAGTTTTGATAAGATAAATATGTGCAACAAGTTGTATACTAATAAAGTTATAGCAGAGAAAAAGTTGTCACAATTATTGAATATAGATAACATTGGAGAAATAAACGAGAAGATTGTTTATTTAGGGGATAAGATAAGCAATAGAGTAGCAGAGCATAAAGAAAAAAAGAGTATACTATCTAGACTGAGCAGTATAGATACTATGAGTGAAATATCAGAAAGAGTAATAAGCTTAGTAGATAGAGCAATAACCAGTAAGAAAAGAATTAATGAGATAGGTAGTTTGAGTAACAATGAGATAGACAAGTTGCAAGAAATTAATACAAACACACTTACAAGAATTAAGCAAGCAGAAAATATTAGGGCATCACAGATAAGAAATAAGAGCAGTGTAGAAGAACTGGGAAATAAGATAAAGGAAATTACAGATATATTGAGTGAGAACGGAGTAGGTGTGACAACGTGTCCTAACTGTGGTGAAACAGTAATTATAGAGAGGTAGAACACAATGGAGAATATTTTGGCAAAGATACTTGTGTATGGTGACCTGCATTTGAGTTCAAAGAACTATGGAGCACATAGGGATTACCCAAAAGAATCATTATATTGTCTGAGTATGTTGAAGGATACCATTAAAGAAGAAAATATTACACATGTAATAGGCTGTGGAGACTTCTCATTTGGTAGATTTAATAGTATAGAATACAGAGAAGCAGTTGATAATAACCTGAGTGAGATATTAGAGGCTACAAATGGAAATCACTGGGAATTAAAGGGTAACCATGATAGCGCTACTTATGGAAAAACTGAAAGAGATTATTATGTTTCAAGAGGGCTAATTAAAGAATCAGAAAACATAATAATAGGGAATGTAAACATAAGTATGATAGACTATGGACTTGAAAAAAAGGCAGATGTACTTATCAAGGACACAGAAGATATGGTAAATATAATTGTAGCACATAATTTTGTGAAGTGCTCAGATAACAGAGTAGCCAATTTTGGTGATGCACTGATACTTGACCAGTTTGAGAAATGGTTTGGTGCAGATTACATAATATGTGGGCATGTGCATAAAGATATGGAGTTTGATGGTGGAATATGCAAAGACGGAATGGGGCATAAAGTACACATAAATTATCCAGGGTGCATGACAAGACCAGCATATAAGCAGGGGCAGATGGATGACAAAGCAAAGTTTGTTGTTATAACAGTGTATGATAACAACAGGGTAAGTATAGATAACATATATAAGGAATTATGGGCACTGGAAGAATCATTCTGTATAGAGAACATAGAGGACATAGGGAAGAAAAAGGAAGAAGCTAATAAAAGAGTAGACATAAGAGATATTTTGGATAAGCTTGATGAGTCTGAAAGGGGCATAGGTGGAATAGAGGAGATAATAAATGGGTATACAGATATAGATGAGAAGTACCGTAAGAAAGCTATAGAACTATTGAGCAGAGCACAAGAATAAATATGTTATAGATATTAATAGGAGGAAATCTGGACATGGAAATAAGCATGGAACAAATTAAGGAGTATAATCAGAAGTTAAAGGAATACAAGGATAAGAAAGCAAAGATTAGTGCAGAGATTGAGTATAACAGTAGAGAATTGGAAAGCTTGTGTAAAGAGCTATCTGCAGAGTTAGGTATGGATGTAAACCCGGATAATATAGAAAAGATACATAATGATTTTGTGCAGGATATTAAGAAAACACTGGAATACGGGAATAATATTATGAGGGAAATAGCTGAAAGTGAACAGCAGTCAGTTAATGCAGATATGATTAATCAGCAGTCAGTTGGTATGAGTGAGGTTAATAAGCAGATACCTAATCAGCCAATAGCTAATACACCACTGGTTAACCAGCCAATACCTAATCAGCCAATGGTTAATCCACAGATACCTAATCCACAGATAAATAATCCTCAGATAACTAACCCTCAGTCAGTATTAATGGGTCAGGCACAGGGAAGTATGAATGAGCATAGTGGAGACCAGGTAACAAACATTAATATGAATGGAATTCAGTTACAGAAATTATTTTAAGGAGAGAATATAATGAGAGCAGACATAAACAGATTAACAAGCATTGTTAATAAGATTAATGATTTGACGAATGGTGATAAGCAGGTACCTGGAGTACTCATAGAGACACAGGTGGATAAGCTGAGTATTAAGTATAATGATGGCAATAAGGCTTTTGTGGAACAGATGGATGTATGTAGAGATGCAGAAGAGCAGGACATAAGTGCTGTTGTTGACTTTTCAATGTTCAAGAGGGCAATTGATAACTGCCAACCAAGTGGTAGTATTAAGATAGATGAAGTTCAGATTAGTGTATCTGGTGACATACTTAAAATTGATGTTGAACAGAAGTACGAGCACATAAATGAAAACGGAGAAGTTGAGAATGTAAATGTGCTTGGTAAGAAGACAATGGATATCAAGTGGGTGGCACCTGATTCAAATATGAAGTCCAGTATAGTGACCAGAATGGACTATGATGCACTATTCCAGTATGACGGTATACCTGATGAATATGACAGGAAAGAATTTGTTAGTATGTTGGGTAAGACTTCTGTGGAAAAGGGTAGATACATATATGTATCTAAGAAGAACCAGAGTGCATTTGTAGTGAATACTGGGCATGTTACAGATGTAAGTATTAGTAGTACTTCTGAAATTAGTAGTGAAGAAATAGAAGAGATAGAGAAGAGTGTAGTAGCAGAGAATGGAGCACTTGATGAGCAGAAAGTATTAGAAATAATAAATAGTAAAATAGGAAGAGTACATTACTCATTGGTTATGAACCAGGCTATTGCAAAGTCGCTTGCTGGTATGATAGGAAGAATGCAGAGCGAAAAGATATATGTGTACACAAATGAGAGATTCTGTACAATATTCACAGAAGAGGGAAATGAGAAAGTAGCAATATGGTTTGTGATGCCTCAGGCGAGCAGAGTGCATTTGCAGTCAATGGAAAGATATAATGCATTAGGGTATAAGACATACAACATCACATTCATAAGAGAGTTTATTATGGATAATGTAAAAACAGCTATGAATGTTGTTAAGTCAGGTAATGCAAGACTAAGATTTAATAGAAATAGTGCAGGCATTACTGAATTAGTAATTAGTGCAAGTTCATCAATGGACTCAGTGGCTGATGAATATAAAGTACTTGCATATGATTGCATAGACAGTGATGGAACATTGTGTAACAAAGAATTTGAGGTATCACTAAGTACTCTATATGGAATGCTTGAGCAGTTAAAGACACAGCTTATAGCATTTGATATTGATTGCAATAATCCGGTAACATGTATTAGACTTGCTGAGATAGACTCAAGACTTGAAGATGAAGAATATAAGCAGGCAAGATATGAGGTTGAGCAGGAATGCATAGAGAATTGTGTAGAGTTCAATCCGGAAGAGACACCAACACCTATTGAAAAGATATTAGGATACAGAAAGAGGACACTAAAGACAAAGCAGTATGCAATATTGGGTAAGTAGGAGAGGATATGATTAATAAAGAAGAGATAGAAATTTTCATACAACCAGCATTCAATGTGAAGATGGACAATATAGTATATGCAGAAGTGTTAGTGCGTGGCATGGGTGATATGGAGTCATCCAGAGGTGTATTGCAGTGCTTGGAGAACGAGAATGACAAGGTTGAATTGGACAAGTTCGTTTTTGAAAAAGTAATGGAGTATGTAGGGTCTGACTATGTGCATTGTGATATTGGAGTCAATTTGAGTAAGGAATCAATAGGCACAAAGGGTATGGCTAAAGAGTTAGTGAGCATGCTCAATAGGGATGCCAGAAATACAAACTTTGTTATTGAATTAAATGAGTGTACTGACTTTAATAATGATATAGTACATGAGAATATATCAGAATTAAAGAGAAATGGCATTAAAGTAGCAATAGATGATTTTGGGACAAGTAATACATCACTACTAAACTTAGCTCAATATGATATTGACATACTAAAATTGGACAAAGCTTGGGTGATGAAGGGTAGTAAAGAAGTAGAAAAGTCACAACTAAAGCTGCTAAAAATGATGGGAAGCCTACAGAAGAAGCTTGGAATAAAATGTATAGTCGAAGGTATAGAAGATAAGATACAGCTCAAAAAGATAAAGAAATCAGGTTGCAACATAATACAAGGGTATATGTATGCAAAGCCAATTCATATCAAGCATTTCTTAGAATAAGGAGAAGCAACATGAATGAGTTAATCAGCTCTATAGACAGCTTTGTAGACATTGTAAATCAAATGCAAATAGAGAATGAGGCGTCTAGAAGAGAATATACAAAGATTATAAATACAATTAGTGAAATTCGGGACAGGAATAAGGAAAATGCAGAGGCTCTAGATATAGCCACACATGCAATTGAAATTATAAGGAGTGTTAGTGATGAAGCTGTAAAGAAAGCATATGACTTTATAGAGGAAGCACTTAATAAGGCACTTGAGCGAATGTTCAGAAGCAGTGAAAGAAAAGTGGAAATAGTAGAGTATACAAGGAATAATCAGTATCCACAACTTGAGTTAAGGTTGCATACAGACGGAGGCAAAGTAAGAAGTCTTAAGTCAGATTCTGGACATGGTATAGCACAGATAGTTTCATTACTTAGCATATTGGCACTGATAGTTATTACAGGTGAAAGAAGAATATTAGTACTTGATGAGGCATTATCTGGTGTATCTGTAAACAACAGAAGAATAATAAATGACATTTTATGGAATTTTACAGACATTGGATTTCAGTTCATTATAAATGAGCATGGATTTGTACCAGAAGGGGCACATGTGTATCATCTTGAGAATAAGAATGGTACAGGATATATAAAGAAGGAGTACATAGCTTCAAGTGGTGTGTATCTGCAAGGAACTGGAAAGAACACATATGATTATGAAGAGAACACATCACAAGATAATGATACTGAACAGAGTAATAGTGATGAACAGGATATAAAAGATAATAATAGCAGTGCTGAAGATGATAATACAGTTGTAGCATTATAAAGCAATAAGTATGATAAGGAATCAAGTGGTAGTTTATTACCACTTGATTTTTTGTTGTACAAACTATAATAAACACTATAAATATATTATATTAAATAAAGAATAATAAAATAGTATAAGTACTGGAGGGAAAAGTAGTGAAATATAGTATATCATTAACAGAACTAGTTAATAGAAAGATGCACAAACCAAAAACAAAAACAGGATATACATTATATGCAAGAACGAATTTGGATTCAAGAGAAACAGACTGCCTTGATGAAGCTAGCGCAATGAAGGATGAGCAGTGGATAAAGGAGTCCAAGAACACATATAATTCTGCCACAAACATAAAGAGAATATATGTTACATATAATAGAATAATTGTAGAATGGTATACTAAACCAGTACTGAAGGGTAAAAGAAGCAATAAGAAATATAGTATAACAGAAACAACATTTGAGAGAAGACATAAGAATATACCATTTTTAGAGGTAGCACAAAAAATACAAAGTTATGACAGTGACGTACAACAGTATTATATACAAAAAAACGCAGGAACAATAGGATTATCTGTTCCAGATAATTATGTGATTGAGGGCAAGTTCAATTTGACATCATATCCTTATGTGTGTGCAAATGTACAGGAGATATATTTTGACTGGACAATGTTAATGAGTCAGGAGATTAGAGCAATGTTCAGCATGTTCCAGAGTACTGATGCAGCTGGTATACCAGCATTGTGCATGGGAAAGATGGATAAGAGCATAGTGGCAGAGAGCAATGACCCACTCAACGCATTTTTAAGTGGTGTCGCAAGAAGCAATAACAATCTAAGAAAAGCATACCCAAGACTAAGAATGATTGCATTTATATCATCATTGGATAGTATACTTGAGGCAGACATAAAAAGTGGAGAATTTGAGAAATTGGTGAATAATAGCAAGCTTGAGGAAAGCTGGATTGAAAGTAGAGCAACTGCAATAAAGAACACACCTGGAATTACATTAATAAGCTGGTTAAGGGATATAAGCCCAAAGAGCACAGAGTTCAGATTAAAAACAGAAGATTATGTGTTTGACAGGGAAATATTAGCGAAGTATGTAGATAGTGTACAGCACCCAAAGTTAGACATTGAAAAACTTGCTGATGAGGCAGATATACTAAAAGACATCAGTGATGAAGACATTGAAAAAGAACTTGAAAAAGAACTTGGGGAAGACCCTGAGGAAGAGGATGACATTGATATATTCAATGATGACCCTGATGACCCTGAAGACTTACTTGAGGAAAATCCTGAAGACATTCTTGAGGAAGACCTTCTTGAAGAGCCTAATGTGGAACCAGATGATATATTGGAGTTTAGTGAGGATGAACTTGCACAATTAGAGAACAGTGCCAATGAACCACAAAACACCAATGAACCACAAAACACCAATGAACCACAAAACACCAATGAACCACAAAGCACCAATGAACCACAAAACACTGAAGAGTCACTATCAGATGAAGAAATAAAGAGGCTATTTGAAAGTGAAATAAAAGGAACAGCAGATGAACTAACAAAAGTATTGGCTTCACTATACAGGTCTGGATTTCAAGCAATGCCTCAAGTAGGTATAATGTTTAACAACGGGGATAATGAGCCAATAATCAAATTGGGAAAGAGTAACACACCTGTCATATTAAATGACGGTGGAGTTAGTACAGACTTCAGAATATTTAAGACATTGGAGAGTTGTTTCAAACAATTCAGTAGTGTTTATAATTTGACTACTAAATGTGATAGAAGTGACAGCTATGATGCAGTACCATCATATGCAGAAATTGAAGGAAATAATGCAGTATGCCATATGATGCATTTGCAATTTCAGGCTGCTAATATTGACTACTGTATAGGTAAAAACAGTATAAGAAAGTGGATTACTGAAACACAATTATCAAAGAGTGGATGCAGTGACGCAGATGAATGGATAGCAAAGGTAAATGGGGGACACAGGAGATTAACAAATTTTGATAAGATGGTTAAACCTTGGTATAATTGGTGTTTGAGGAATTTAATTATCAGTGCATTTAAAGAAAAAGGGATTACCAAGATAAATCAAATAGATGAAGTAACTAAGATTAGGGAAAACATAAATAGGGCAATAAGAAACATTATTGTAGTAGAAGAAAGAACTACTGAAGACAGAGTACCAGTTAATATGAGAGTTAAGATAAGCCAATCAAGTAATTTTGATTTGAACGAGTTAGCAGAAAAATTAAGAACAACTCTTAATATGTCTGGTGGAACTGGTGTAATAGTAAGACCTTATGCAATGGAACAATTTAATGAGCATAGGGTAGCAAGTTTTGAAATAGTGTTTGATGCAGAAACAGCATCAAAGAGTGATTTGTTTGCTTATGAAGTTTTGGATAGACTTGTAGAGGGTGGAAACAAGCCATCTTGGGATAATGCACTATTAGGTAAGAAAGAAGACGGAACATATTTCTTCTGGAATCAATTCATGAGAGAGGCGACATTAGACAAAAGAAATTATGCAATATATGCAGGTACACGTTCAGGTAAAGGTGTAATGACATCAACACTGTTAGCAAACGCAATGGCTGATGGTAAGCATATATTTTATACAGATGGAAAACCAGAGAATGGTGCGTGTCTTGGAGAAATAGCTTGGAGACAAGGAAAAGAAGCATATGTGTTTGATGGTATGCCAACAGGACTTAATCCTTTTAAGGGATATATGGAGAACTATGCAAGTCCACTAAGAAAACCTGATGAGGTAACTGAATACATAAAGAATTGTCCAAAGGAATTGTTTGAGCATAAGTTGTTTACAACACATAAGCAGAAACAATTCTTAGGTGTGATGAGATACCTTAAATCAATGCAATTGTGCTTTACTATAGCCATAGAGAGAGCAAAGGGAGAGAAAATACCTAATAATGATTGGCAGATTTGGGTATTTGATGAAATGCAAAAAATGGCTACAGCAGAGGCAGAGATAAGGGAACTATTTGCAAGTTATATAAGAGAGAAGAATGGTGATAGTGACAGTCCTAAGGAATCAGATAAGTACAAATTAAAGTTTAAAGCACCAAAGAAGGGTGAGGCTGAGGACCCTGGAATTATCTATATTAAGAAATGGGTAGTTTGGATGAACTCAATTACTTCAATGCTTAACACAATGAAAGCAATGGGACTTGGTAAAGCCGCTATGAACTTGATATTTATATTTCAAGAGGCTACATGGATAGAAAAATATAAGGGTATATCAAAAATAGCAGAGACTGTAGCAAATTTTAAATGTACTAAGATAGTAGGTAAAAATGCATTATCAAATGCATGTGGTGAGTACGGTGAGGGTCCAACACAAAAGACAGACTGGTATTCAAAAATACAGTCAAGTAATGGATTGTGGGCAATATCAAATGGCTCAGACTTAAGAACTACTGGAGTAACACTATTCAAGCCATATAAAATATGGACAGTGCCATTGGCAAATGTGGACTCTAATGAAAGAGATATGAATGCTGATACATCAGACCCTAAGTATGTGGCAGGATATATTGCAAAATTAGCAGGTCTAGTTGGCATTGACCCAGCTGAGGAATTGAATAAGTCATATCAATATGCCAATAATGCAGTAACGGCTCTAGGATTAGCAGGGTCAGTTAAGCAATTTATATATGATTGTGCAAACTTAGACCTTACAGAATCTGATAACTCAATTGAGAAGTTAAGAAGTTCATATGACCAGAGTACAAGGAATGAACAGTTTGTAGTAACTGAGTCTGAGGATGACGATATAATAATAGGTGACACACCAGAGCCTAATATAGGCAACCTACAAGGTGAAAAGAACCCATTAGAGGAATTTGTGTCAGAGAGGAAATTTGGGAAGTTACTGCCAACTAAGCAGTTAAGGGCACTTGACTCAAGTGATGATATAGTTAGATACATACAAGATAATAAGATAATAGAAAAATTAGTAGCAAACCATATGGACTATAGGGACAGAAGTACAAAAGTGGAAGACCTTGGACTGCTAGCAATATCGGTAATGGTTAGTAATATAGTGTTTGCTGAAGAGGCAGTCGGATTGGATATGCAAAGCATAGTAGGTAATGCTATAAACAAGATAAATGATGGAGATACAAATGGAAGATTTGCCATGTTATTAGGAATGATAGAGGCAGTACGTAGTGGAGAATTGCAATATGACCAGATGCCAACAAATGATGATTTGGTAAAATACCAAAAGAAGTACCAAAAGGAACAAGTAGCAGACAATATAAGTAGTTGGTATGATAAAGTAAATAAAGTATCAGTCAATGAGGAAATGTCAAGAGCATCCTATGAAAATAGTGATAATGGAACAGTATTCAATGGAATGAGACCAGTACAGAGAGAGTTCAGTATAGCTATAAATGGTGATAATGAGAGCATAATAGGTGAAACAACTGGATTAAGAAGAATAGCAAGTAAACTTAGTAGAAGGATGTTGGAATCAAAGTATAGTGCACCAAAAGTATTACTGGACAAATGGGAAATAGTGTTAGAGCAGATAGCAGAGAAGTTTAATGACATAAGGCTAATTGACAGATTTGCAATAGTGGATGGACAGATAATTGCAAGAAAGCTCAGAGTGAATCCAAGTAAGGTAGAAGATGATGAGCTAGGTATTACAGTATATGACATTATTAATTTTAAGAGATTGTTTAAGAAGATGCCTTACATAAGGTTATTAGCATTGGATAGTTTAGCAACTCAAGAGTTGATTTATCAGTTTGGACCTAATGAAGAGAATATAAGAGACATATTCAAATTGAGTAAAGAGTTGAAGACAGTAAGAATGCATAATGGAGAGAGTTGGCATGAGATATATAGGGACACGCCAGCTAACGAAGACACTAAAGAAGAAATAAAAATGCAAAGCCTAAAGGCAAAGATACAAAACTCATGTGATTCTAGAAATAATCATGTAGACGAAATTCCATTGGGTAGGGCAGCATCAATAAGGGACAACTCATCTAGGTTCAGAAAGAGGTCTGGGGATATTATGAAGAAAGCATTCATGGATGATAAATACCCAAGAGTTGGAAAAATGGCAATGGGTGGAATTTGCTACGGAATTACAGGTTCAATAGAACTGGTCGCCAGGGCAACAATAGCATTTAAACAGCTTGCGTCAATATTTAAGAAGTATTAATAAGTGATACGCCTATTAAGTAATTAATAGGCGTATTATATTACGCTAAAATTATATAAATAAAATTATTATTGTTGGAGGTAACCATGGAATATATACACATAGAGCAGATTGATTTTGCCAACAACATAGGCAACAGAGTTTATGGAGTTTTCTTGGTAACTAATGTAGAAGTAAGGGAACAGAAAAATGGTGGAAAATACATGAACATAAGAATGGCTGACAAAGGAAAAATTGTTGAGGCTAAGAAGTTTAATGTATCACCAGATGATATAGAAAGAATAAAGTCAGGGTCAGTATACTACGGGGCAATAGATGTAAAAGAGTATGACAAGAGTGACTGCGGATACAGTTGTATAATATACAACATAGATATAAGCAATGAAATGCCTCAGGCATTTATTGAATGGGACAACAAGCTGGAGTGGGCAGGAAAAGTAATAGTAGAAGCAATAAATAGTATTGAGAATCAGTGCTACTTGGAGATTGTAACTAATACAATGAAACCTGTATGGGATAAGTTCTTTCAGTGGAAAGCAGCAAGTAGCATGCACCATAATGTAATGGGAGGATTGGCTGTACATACAGCAGAAGTTGTATCTGGGGCACGAGCAATAGCAGGGCTATATAGAAATATATACGGTGAAAAATCAATAAATATGGACTTAGTAATAGCAGGTGCATTATTGCATGACGTAGGAAAAGTAGAAGAATTAAGTGTTGACTTATGTAATGGTGTAGCTGAATATAGTAATAGAGCAGCTCTGGAAAGTCATTTAACAATATCTTACGATATGATTACAAGAACTGCTGTAAAGTTAGGCATAGGTGAGCAGAACGAAGACAGAAGTAAGACAGATGAACAAATAGCAAAAGAAACAGAGGACTTGAGATTATTAAGACACATTATGTTAGCTCATCATGGTAAAAGGGAGTACGGAAGTCCAATAACACCAAGCATACCAGAGGCATTTATAGTGCACAAAGCTGATGAGATATCAGCAGAAATGTTTGCATTTAATAAAGAGTTTAAGGACATGAAGAATTCAGAGTCTAAATCAGCATGGATTAATGGTTTACTGAATGTAAAGTATAAAGACTATACTAAATAAAATATAAATTAAAGGAGAACAGGTGAATGAATAAAGTAATTAACACAGAAACAAGTAAGGAAAAGGTAAATGCAGTTATATGGGCGACAGTAGGATTTGCAATAGGAATTGTAGTGGCATTCGGAATTGTATTAGTAGCAGTTAAATCAGCAGAAAAGAACATTGTTGACAAGACACAGGAGTCATCTGCTTATACTGTAGACATGAGAGAAATTTAGGTAATAAATAACTAAGAGGAATGACATGATAGACAGAGAAATATCACAAAGTAGTCACAGACATGAAATTAATTATGCAATTATTATAGTATTGATTGGGATACTAATTGCAAGTGCAATTATTGTGAGTCATAGAAGGTGGGAACAGTATAAAAGAGAAGCAGATGAAATTGTAGGACAGCTGGAAAAACAAGCGTGCTATGTGCAAGTAGAATCAGCAAATGGAGAAAACACCTGTTATGTGTACAACAGTAACAATGAAGTATTTGTGCAGAATGACTCAAGTGAGTACTTTGAAGTGGCACTCAATAATGGAGTATCTTACAGATATACTAATAGTAATAACACAATTAACAAATGTGAGAGACTTGATGTGATTATGTTAATCAATTATATTGTAGACACAGTTGATAATAAAGATGTGTGTATCAAATATAATGATAATAAGTACATAATAGGGATTAAGAACAATGATGCAATTCATAATATATATTCAAAGGTTTCAGAAGAATTTGCTAAAAGCATTGAAGAAGATATTGTAAAAAGCACTGGAAAAGACACAGAACTTAGATTGGAAATAACAAAGAGTGATAATATTAACAACACAGAGATAGAATATTATTGTACAATTGGTACAGACGAATATTTTGTGTGGAGAGTAGTTAAGATTTTTGAAATTTGTGATTGGCGGTTAGATGAACAATGGTATAAATATGATATAAAATTAGATAAAAATGGTGAACAAATTATAAAAATGATTGACAATGTTATAGAAGATGTTAATAAGAGTGTAATGAAGAGTGCACATTAGTAAATAGGAGTAAACACAATGATAAATAATGTAGGCTGGATAGTTGTAGGAATTGGCATTATATTGATTATAATAGCAACTATAAAAAATAGAAGACCAGAGGAAGCAGAAATAAGTTCAAGTGTTATGGAACAGACTTCATGTAAGTTAGGAATAGTAATGATACTAATAGGAATTATAATTAAGGTAATAACAGCAATATTGTAATATGACAAAAGTAGAAAGAGCATTTAGAATTTTTGGTATAAGTGATATAAGCCAAGAGACAAAAGATTCAATCAGTAAAAGATATAGAGAGTTAGTTAGAAGATATCATCCAGACAATAATAATGGTGAGGATTGTTGCATAAGCATATCAGATATAAAAGAGTCTAAAGATATAATAGATAAAGTAAGAGATATGACATGTAATAATAACAAAATCATTAGAATAGTGAGTTTGGAGGCATTAAAGGAAAGCTACAAGAACAGGGTTAGAAACTTTGATGAGTGTATAATAGATACAGGGTTGCAGTTGAAGTGTAACGGAGTAGTAAAGCATATTGACTCTGCAGTAAAGTGGAACACAAAAGATGAGTACAAGATATATGGTGCAATAGATAATGGGGTAGACAAAGTTGAAATAAAATTGGAAGATAGGATATACAGAATAAATATAAGTTCAAACATCACAACTGTGAATATAGACGCAGGAGAAGGAATAAAATTACATGTAATATTAAGGAAAGGCGTAGGTGAATAAAATGAAAGAACTTTTGAAAAAGGAAGGGCTAATATGGACATTGGTAGGAGCTAATACAGTAATGACTCTAGCAGTATTGGTATTAAATGTATCAGCAA
>JAEEGL010384980.1_pt1 | contig 13608 bp, 15 predicted proteins | sample 9134231 | NCBI WGS metagenome assembly JAEEGL01 (sample SAMN16246548, study PRJNA631951) | gut metagenome | biome: gut microbiome; feature: rumen; material: fiber-attached | host: Bos | place: Iran: Karaj | collected 2018-10
CGGTGTCCATTTGCGGTTCTTTCCTCCTAAAGGTCTGCCCGTTCCCATATGTGATACATCACTTCCTTTCTGACTTCATTGTATGAAAAAAGTAGACAATGTGCCTTTTCGGGTTTTGTCTACTTTTACGTTAGCAGTTCACCCCGCGGGGCTTTTTTCACTGGTCATTTTTTTGGACAGCGGATTAAGAAAGATGACCTATCCTGTAAAAGGGAGGAAACGATGAAAAAGATCTATTCGCAATGCGATCTCTATAAAGCACGCAGCTATATCTTCGACAACCGGGAGGAGATCGAAAGAAGTGAGCTTTGCGGCTGTTATTTCTGTGAGAAAATGTTTTTCCCGTATGAGGTGAAAGACTTTGTGGAAGATGAGGATGGCAAGACCAGTGCCCTTTGTCCCTACTGCCGGAGCCTGGCGGTGATATCTGATGCTTCAGGCTATCGCATCGACAGGAAGCTCTTGCATGCGATGAATACGAGATGGTACTAGGCACCATCTTTTCTTTTGGCGGAAGAAAAAGGTAAGATGGAGAAAAGAAAGACGAAGGAGGAAGATCATGCATATCGTGTTTTTTGATATCGACCAGACCCTTGCGGTCGGCAAGATCATACCGGAAAGCGCAAAAAAGGCCATAAAGATCCTGAGAAGTCAGGGCGACCTGGTCTTCATCTGCACGGGACGCAACATCAACTACGTGAAAAAGAATTTTTCGCAATACGCCGATGGTTTCATCACCAACAACGGACGTCTTGCCTACTATAAGGACCAGATCATCTTCTCTTCGCCGATCGATAAGGAAACTGTCACTCTTCTTCTGAGACGGCTGAAAGATCTTGATGCCGGCTACGTCTTCCACACATTGAACAGAGGGTATTACGAAGGACCGGAAGATCTCTATGAGCCGATCAAGGCGGTCGGCGATCCCGGCTATCTCACAAAAGGGATCGATGGGAAAGAAGACTACTACAATTTCGATATCAGCTTTTATGATGAAGATCACAGAAACGCGATCAAAGAAGCGCTGAAGGATCTGTGTATCCTCAATCCTCACGGTCCTCATCCAAGCGCCGATATGACGGTGATCGGTACCGATAAGGGCGATGCCCTCAAAGCGGTAGCGAAACATCTTGGCGTAGCGATCGAAGATACCTATGCCTTCGGCGACGGGATGAACGATATAACGATGTTAAGGGCAGCGGGACATGGCATCGCGATGGGCAACGGACAGAAAGAGACTAAGGCAGCTGCCGAATACGTCACGGATGCGATCAATGAGGATGGCGTTTACAACGGTCTGAAACACTATGGACTGATCAAAGAGGAGCCTGTCTGTTTTGAAACGGAAAGACTGATCTTAAGACCATGGGATGTAAAGGATGCGGATGACTGCTATGAGCTTGCGAAAGACGAACGTGTCGGTCCGGCTGCCGGCTGGCCGGCGCACAGAAGTATTGATGAAAGCAAAGACGTCATCAGAAATGTCCTGTGTGTTCCTGAGACTTATGCGATCGTTTTGAAAGAGACTTCAAAAGTCATCGGAAGCATCTCCTTACATTTCCATTCCGATCTGGCAGATGCTGACGATGAGGCGGAACTCGGCTACTGGCTTGGCGTTCCTTACTGGGGCAAAGGTCTGATGACCGAGGCCGGAAGAAGGATCGTTCAGCATGGCTTTGAAGATCTCGGCTTACGGCAGATCTGGGCCGGTTATTATGACGGCAATGAGAGATCCAGACGCGTCCAGGAGAAGCTTGGTTTCATCTACCAGAGGACGACGGAAGGCCTTGAAGTGAAACAGATGAAGGAGTTCCGCACCGGTCACAGCAATCTCCTCACCAGAGAAAACTGGCTGAAAAACAGATAAGAAGATCCCGCTTTCAAGGCGGGTTCTTTTGATAGTATTGGAAAGAAGGGGCCTGCTCAATTATAATTGAACTGTCAGATGGATAAGACCGTTTTAGCTTTGAAGATCGCTGAAAGAGTTAAGGAAGAAGGCGGCAGAGTCTTTTATGTCGGAGGCTGTGTCCGGGACTTTCTTCTGGGTGTGGAAAACAAGGACATCGATATCGAGGTCCACGGCATCACACCGGAAGCTTTGAAGCGCATCCTGGAGGAATTCGGGACACCGCTCAGCTTCGGCAAGAGCTTCGGCGTCTATTCTCTGAAGGGCTATGATATCGATATCGCCATGCCCAGAAGAGAGAAAGCGATCGGCAAGGGACATCGGGATTTCGAAGTCGATGTCGATCCGTTCATCGGTCTTAAGGAAGCGGCAAGAAGACGCGATTTTACGATCAATGCCCTGATGAGAGATGTGCTCACAGGAGAGATCATCGACCCCTTTGGCGGCGTAAAGGACCTTCAGGATAAGATCCTGCGCTGTGTCGATGAAAGAACATTCGTTGAAGATCCCTTGCGCGTCCTTCGCTGTGGCCAGTTTGCCTCCCGTTTCCGTTTTTCCATCGACCAAAAGACCCTTGAATTATGCAAGTCCATCGATTTAAGTACCCTGCATGCCCAAAGGGTGAATGAGGAACTTGAAAAGGCTCTGTTGAAGGCAGATACGCCTTCTATCTTTTTCACGAGTTTAAGGGACATGGACCAGCTCTCGTACTGGTTCAAAGAACTTGAGGAACTGATCGGTCTCAAGCAGGATCCGATCTATCATCCGGAAGGCGATGTCTTCACGCACACGATGGAAGTGCTCGATCGAGGTGCGAAGTACCGTGACAAGGTGAAGGAACCCTATGCGTTCATGTTGTTGTGTCTGAGCCACGATCTGGGTGAGATCGTGACCACCGAGACGATCAACGGACGCATCCATGCCTATGGCCATGAGATCGAAGGTCTTCCTCTGATAGAGACCTTCTATCACCGCTTCTTGGATGAAAAAGAGCCTTTGAAGTACATCCTTAACATGACGCCGCTTCACATGCGTCCTTTCTCCCTTGCTTCAGCAAACGCTTCGATCAAGTCCACCAATCGGATGTTCGATGAAGCAATGGAACCGGAAGATCTCATTTATTTTTCTCTTGCCGACAAAGGGGAAAGAGCGGAAAAGAAAGATATCGATTATCTGTTTGCCCGCTATGAGATCTACAAGGAGTATATGGCAAGAGACTATGTCAAAGGCAAAGACCTGATCGATGCGGGCTTGAAGCCTGACGGGAAGTTCTCCGACATCCTTGCCTATGCCCACAAGCTCAGGCTTGCCGGTGTGGATAAGGATTCCGCACTCAAGCAGACCCTGGCTTACGCACGCAAACTGTAAGGTAATGGCAGAAATCAGAAAGCTCACGATCCTTCATTCCAATGATCCGCATGGCGCATTCTATCCCGAAGAGAAAAACGGGAAGCTAAGCGGCGGTATCGGTTTTCTTGCGGGAAAACTCTCGCAGATAAGAAAGGAAGAAGAAAACTGTCTCTATGTGATCGCGGGCGATCTGTTCAAAGGCTCTCTGATCGATCATGATTACAAGGGGATCTCGACGATCGAGCTGATCAATCTGCTGGAGCCGGATGTCGTCACCATCGGCAATCACGAAGTCGACTACGGCATCGGCCATCTGCTGTTCCTCGAGAAGTGTGCACGTTTCGACATCATCAACACCAACATGTACGTCACAGGCTCCAAGAAGAGACTGTTTGAACCGTACAAGATCATTACGATCGGCGGGATGAAAGTCATGTTCATCGGTCTGGTGACGATGGATGTCCTCTTGTCAGCCAAAGGGGAGGACCTCGTGTTCGATTACCTGCGCGTCGATGATGCCCTTTATGAGATCAAAACGATCCTTGATGCCTATCGGACGGTCGATGTCGATCTCACGGTACTGGTGACCCACATCGGTTACGAACAGGACAAGGTCCTGGCGGAAAAGATCGACCCGAAGCTTGGCATCGATCTGATCATCGGTGCCCATTCCCACACGCTTTTAAAAAAGCCGAAAGTCGTCAACGGCATCCCGATCGTTCAGGTCGGTTCCGGTTTTGAACATCTGGGAAGATTCGATCTTGCGATCGATACGAGTGAACATAAGCTCAAAGATCTCAAATGGTCGCTCATCGATATCGATTCCGATACCTGTAAGAAAGATGCTCTGATGGAGGCGGTACTGGAAGCCTATGCCGGAGAAGTGAAACTGCGCAGTGAACAGGTGCTTACGACCTTCCGCCGGCAGCTCTCCCATCCTTCCCGCAGCAGGGAGACGGAGCTTTCCAACCTGTTTGCCGATCTGATGAAAGAAGATTCGAGCTTTGATGTGATGATGCTGGGGACGGGATGTTTCCGGGCAAAGAAACTCGGCCCGGTGGTGGACTATATGAGCTTCAAGGAAGCCTATCCTTTTGACAATGCGATCTATATGATGGAGGTCGACGGCGCACTGCTGCGCAAGATCTGTCATCACTTCTTAAAGGGATCCTATGTTTCCGAAGGTTCCTCTGAGTATTTCGCATTTTCCAAAGGCATGAAGGCCGTTTATGACGCAAAGACAGATGAGCTGATCGAATGTTCCTACAATGGAAAGGAATTGAATGAAGACGATCATCTGAAACTGGCTTTGCAGGAATTCCATCTCAACAACTGCGAAGAGTTTCTGGGCGTGAGCCTTGAGGAACTCTCAATGTACAAAGCGCCGGTCCTGGTCGTGAACAGTGACGTGATGACCTATGAGGAACTGTTACGCAGCCGTTTTGAGCTCGATGCGAAAACGGAAGGCCGGACGAAGATCCTGAAATGATGTCTCATTTCAGATCCCTATTATCAAATGATTATTTATAAGAGAAATTTATGTTATTTTCAAAATTACCCGCTATACTGATCGATTCCGAAAATGTCGGATCGACCTGGACGAGCCTTTTATCGAAAGACGAGAGGTTCGAACTCTATATCTGTGTCACGGAAAATGCCAAGAGCCTGAACTTCACGCTTTTGAAGCAGCTGACCGATGAACACCGCTACAAGATCAATATCATCGAATGCAAGCCGGGAAAGAACTCCCTGGACTTTTATCTGTCTTCCTACTTGGGCTATCTGATCGGCAAGAACAGACATTCTTCCTACACCGTCGTATCCCAGGATACGGGCTATGATTCGGTCATCGAATACTGGTGCAATGAAGGCTACGATGTCAAACGCATCAACACCAAGCCGGAGACGCCGAAAAAGGCCAAGGCTTCAAGAAAGTCTTCCAAGAAGAAGAATGAAGCCATGCCACAGAAGAATCAGCAGAAGAAGCAGAATCCTCAGCTGCCTGTCGTCCGCAAGGACCAGCTGCCTTCTCTGCAGGTGAAACAGCAGCCGAAAAATGAGACGAGGCCGCTAAACCAGCCGGCAGAAGTGAAGAATCCGAATCAGATCTCTTCGGAAAAGCGCATCATCGTCAAGGATGAAAACAGGAAACCTCTATCGCAGGAGAAGCCGGAAGTCAAAGAAGTGAAACAGGAAAAACCTGAACAGGCAAAACCGAAAAAGAAAGCTGCTTCAAAGCAGCCGAAAAAGAAAGAAGCTTCTGCAGAGAAGGAAGGCCAGCCGAAGAAGGAGACAAAGAAGGAAGAAAAGAAAGCTTCCGTTTCTCTCGATGCGGTAAAACAGGTATTGACTGAGTATCCGGAGAACGAAGTCGAAGATGTCGTCAAGTATCTCAATAAGGTCCCAAGTGAAAAACGGGCAGATAAGAATTACATCTACCGGGGACTGGTGCGGAAGTTCAAGAGCGAAAAGGGTCTTGCGATCTATACACTTTTAAAGAAAGATCTCGACCGCTTCTATCGGACGGAACAGGAACAGCAAAACTAAACACAGACAGAAAAATAGCAGCTTTGCGATGAAAGATCGAAAGCTGCTTTTTCTATCCGTTACTTATGGAAGGTTTTTTGCAGAAAGAAAATGGTATAAAAAGGGCAGGAAAAAGGAGGATGGCTTGTTACTGGAACATATCCGCGATAAGAAACTGAAACAGCTCTATCAGGCTCTCACACAGTCTGACTTCAACGGGAATTATGAGGACGATTATGTACTGTCCTTATTGTATGCGATGCGCTGCATCGACGTCTGCCAGAGCGAAGAGAAAGCCGCTCAGGAAAGGGAATATGTGGATCTCGCCAAGGAGATCATACGCATTGCCGATACCTCGGATGAGGCGGATCTGGAGGACGTCTCGATCCTGTCCTGGACGCGGGCATTATTTGAATTCATGAAGGAAGAAGGAAAGACGTATAAGGACGTCCACCGCATGAGTTCGTATGTCCTGTTCAGGGAAGTATCTGCCTTCATCGGCAAAGAGAAAATGATGTCCTGATCTGTCTTGCGTTTTTCACCGCTCTTCTGTATCATAAGCTTTAGCTTCCAAAACGGCTTTCGTTAAATATGGCGGAAGACGAAGAAAGAAGGACAGAAAGAAAGGCTGCAGGAAGATCTTCAAAAAAGAAGATAGACCTGTCGAAACGGTGGGCAAATGAGCGAAAGAACGATCGAATTCAACGAGGTACAGACGGCATTTATCAAGGAATGGTATCCGGATGTGGATGCCGACCATCTGCTGCTTCCGGCACTGGGACTTTCCAGCGTCACATCTTTGGATCTGCTGGATTCGACGCTGAAATATGACATAGAACATCAGAATCTCGACCGTTTCCCCAACCCGTTGGTAGCCTTGAACATGCTGATCGACATCAAGCGCAGGATCGATGCCTATAAAAATGAGATCGATTTTTCTGCCATCTGACACTGAGCTCCTGAAAAGGAGCTTTTCGTTTGGATGTATAATGAAATCAGGAGAAACGTTATGAAACCGATCATCTATCTGCTTATCGCCCTTGGCTGTATCCTTCAGGGGCTCTTCATCAAAGTGGAACATGAGGAAAAGTATATCCCGGCGGTCATATTGAAGGGCCTTGCAGCCTTCATGTTCGTCAGCATCGGCTATATCGCCTATACGAGGGTCAACAACCCGTTCAATAAGACCTTCTTCATCGGACTGGTCTTTGGCATGCTGGGCGATATCCTGCTCAATCTTCGCCATGTCTTTAAGAAACAGGGGCAGAAGATCTTCTTGCTTGGCATCCTGGTCTTTCTGATCGGCCACATCTTATATCTGGCAGGTCTCATCCCGCAGGCAAGGCATGTCTGGATTTGGCCATGCATCCTTGCGGGCATCGTATTGGCGGGAGGCTTGCTGGCATACATCTTTAAGACGATGGAAGTCAAGAAGGCGTTCAAGATCTTCGGTGTCTTTTATCTGGGTGCGGTATTCATCATGATGTGCATCGCCATCGGCATCGCGGTATTCACTCCTTCGAAACGTTCGATCATCTACTGCATCGGGGCGATCTTATTCACACTGTCGGATGTCATACTGATATTCAACACTTTCTCTGGCGTATCCACCTTTGGGCGGCGCATCGCCAACCTGTCGTTATACTATATCGGTCAGATCCTGATCGCCGTTTCTTTGTTTTATTAGAATGCATATCAAAGTTTATGAACTGATCAAAGGCGCTAAAGAAGCGAAAGGCATCTGTGTCATCATCGATGTCTTCCGTGCTTTTTCTCTGGAAGCCTGTCTCTTTCATCAGGGAGCGGAATGTGTTTATCCGCTTGCCTCACTGGAAGAAGCCTATCGCATGAAAAAGGAAGATCCTGATCTTCTTCTGGTGGGCGAAAGAGGCGGAAAGAAGTGCGAGGGTTTTGACTATGGGAATTCGCCAAGTGCTTTTGAAGGGATCGATTTATCAGGAAGAAAGATCGTTCATACGACCTCTGCCGGTACGCAGGGCATCGAAAATGCGGTCCGTGCCGATGAGATCCTGACCGGCTCCTTCCTCAATGCCAAGGCGATCGCAAGGTATATCAAAATGAAAGATCCCGAAGAAGTCTCTCTTGTCTGTATGGGCAACGCGGGAAAGACGTCCGCAAAGGAAGATCTCCTTTGTGCGGAGTACATCAAGGGACTTCTGGAAGGAAAGGAAGATACAAAGATCGAAGAAAAGCTCCTTGCCCTGAAGGATACGGACGGAAAGAAGTTCTTCGATGAAAAACAGAAAGAGGTCTTTCCGGAAAAAGATTTCTGGATCTGCATCAGACATGATCTCTATGATTTCGTCATCCTCTGCAAGGAAGAAGAAGGAAGAAAAGTGAACCGCAGGGTCAATGTCCCTTAGAAAGGAAGAGATATGTTTTTCAGAAAGAAAACGATCGAAACGATAAAGTATGATGAAACGATAAGACGGCCGGCCATCCGTTCGAGCATCTGTACGGGGGAAAGGGTCGCGGGTTTTGAAAATCTCGAGACCGGAAAGTTCGAGGAGATACAGCTCTTACAGAGTGAAAGGGATCTCGAGCAGTTCAAAAAGCGCTACGGCATCACTGGCGATATCAGAACGATCTATTAAAACCACTCGCGTGGTTTTTGTTTTTTAATTCCAGATGTCGAGCGGTTTCTGATGACGCTTTCTGCCGATCAGATAGACAACAAGGCAGGCGATCGCCAGAAGGATGGTCGAGAAGATCGTTCCTTCGATGCCGAAGGCAATATGGTAGGCAAAGGAATTGTTTGCCGCAGCCGTATCGAGCTGAAAGACGGAATATGGGACGGACATGCCGCTGTTTGGAAGTCCCAGCAGGATGGATTGCGTGAAGTTCCAGCCGGTATGGATACCATAGGCGCACCATATGGAATCAAAGTAGTAGACGAACAGTGTGAACAGCAGTCCCGAGAAGAAGATATTTGTCAGGGCCAGCGGTGTTACGCCGGGATTCATGCCGTGCATCGCTGAAAAGACGAGCGCATTGCCTATGATCGCGACCCACTTGTTGCGATAGCCTTTGCGTAAGACCTGATAGAGGTAGCAGCGATCGATCAGTTCTTCCGAAGAAGACTGTACGAATACCGCAAACAGCAAGGCCAGGATCTTCAAAGGCTCGACATGCCATAAGGAAAGATGGATGTCCTTATTGATCATTGCGACAAGCGCACAGACAAAGTTCAGGCCAAAGCCGATGGCCAGACCGGCCAGGAGCATGCCGAAGGTATTTCCTTTCGGCTTCGTGCCGATGGCTTTGAACAAAGGACGGCGATGCCGTATGAGCAAAAACAGCAGGCAGGCAAAGATCCAGACGCCGACCGTTCCGAAATACAGACTGAAGGTCTCGTAAAACGGCTCCTTCGGATCGAAACAGCGGTCCATGACGTACGTGACAAGAAGACCGACGAGCTGACCGGCCAGCGCGATCAGAAAAGAAAAGACGGATGCGATGATGAACTCATCGTACCAGCGGAATTTTTCGGTGTGTATCTTTTTAAATAATTCTTTCATAATGTACTTCTTTCTTACTATCTATGATATCCCATGGCGCTGTTACCGCAGGCAGTTTTTACATAAACATCATGAAGGTGCCGATCGTATTGATCGCCAGGTTGGCGAATGCGTGTATGGCATAGGAGGCAAGAAGCGTATCGTTTCTTTCACATATCCACTCCAGGAAAAGACCTGCCAGACTTAAGCCGACGATACACAAAAGAAAGACGGCCGGTTGGAACCAGTTTGCGACGATGCCGATATGATAGAGGGCAAACAGGATGGCGGAATACAGAGAACCTGTCTTATAGAGTCCTTCCTTTTTGAAGACTTCGATGAGAAAGCCGCGGAAGAAGGCTTCTTCCAGAAAGGAATTGCACAGGATGATGTAGGAGAAGATGAAAAGGAAATTGTCCTTATTGAGTCCTTCTTTTTCCAAGAGAGATCTTCGTATCGCAGAAAGATCGATCCTTTCTTTCAGTAAGAAGAACAGAAGGATGATCCCGGCATAGACGAAGAGAAGAAAGAAGATGAGCTTCTTATCCGGCATCTTCTTCTTGAGATGGATCAAAGAAAAAATATCTTCCTTGTATGCAAAAGAATAGAAAAAGACGGATCCCGCGAAGCAGAGGATCTTGAGGATGCTTTTGACAAGATAGGATGGCTTGAGGATACTTTCGATAAAAGAAAGAAAGACCACAGCTGTGATCGATAAAAGAACGGCAGACAGAAGTCTTTTGTGTTTCATACCTTTATGGTATGACGAAACAAAGGATCTGAAAATAAGGATCTGTTTACAACGGGGTATAATGGGATGTAACAGAGAAAAGAGCGGAAATAGCGGAGCGACTTATGAAAAGTGAAACGATCGTATTGAATGAAGAAAGAAATGTCAGTCTGGATGCCTGCATACAGCCGCTGGGCGGAGGCCTGAAGTTTGAAAAACGGCCGGCTGTCGTCGTGATACCGGGAGGTGCCTACAACCATCTTTCCGAGAGGGAGGCCGATCCGATCGCCTTGTTCTATGCGGCAAACGGCTATCAGACGTTCATACTCCGATATACATTGACGGACAAGGGAGGCTGGCCAAATCCTTTGAAGGATTATGATGCGGCGATGGATGTCATTTTAAAAAGAAGCGAAGAATGGCACATCGATACAAAGCGCATCGCGATCATCGGTTTTTCGGCAGGCGGCCATCTGGCGGCGTGTGCCATGACGATGGGAAAGTTCCGGCCATCCGCAGCGATCTTAGTCTATCCGGCATTACTGAAGCCGATCGTCGACCGCTGCCAGGAGGGGATGCCATATCCTTTGGAATACATCAGAGAAGACAACTGTCCGTGTTTCATCGTTTCGGCAAGGAATGACAATACCGTGGAAGTGGAGAATACTTTGAAGCTGATGGAGACCCTGCATGAAAAAGGGATCAGCTTCGAATCCCATGTCTATGCCTTCGGGGGACACGGCTTTGGCGGTGCCTATGAATTCACCAACAACTATAAAGTTTCAAAGCGCGATCACGACTGGATGGATGAGTCACTGGAATGGCTCGATGAGATGCTGGGAAAGCTGACGGCCAACGGCTTTGAAGAATCAGACGTAGAAAGAGGATGAAAGATCCTCTTTTTGAACCTTTATTTTTTAAAAGAAAAAGGGGCTGTAACGAAACCTATTGATTGATATCATCAGGTTTCAGGAGTTACAGCTCCTTTTTTTATTTGTTTAAGCATATAAAAAGACGCCGAGGAATCGAACCTGGACGCCCTTTGGTAAAATGTCTTTGACTAGGAGACTTTTACTATGCTTAATTTTACCACGAGAAGGACTTTTCTCGTTCCTTCCTTCGACTTAGACGTGGAGGAAAGAGAAAAAATGGACCGTTTTCTGGCTCTGCTTGAAAGATCAGGGATCGAAGAACTGTTCCCAAAGAAAGAGGAATGGGGTACCGATAAAGGCGGAAGACCTCACTATTCTTTCTATGACATGATGGCTACGATCCTCTATGGCTTTTCCTTCGGCTCGGAAACGTTAAGGGATCTTGAGACTTCCTGCAGATACGACTTAAGGTACTTCTACCTTATGCAGCAGGAAAGGCCCAGCCATGTGAGGTTCGGAAACTTCATCAATGACTTCATCCTTCCAAACAGGAAGGAGATCTTCAAAAGGATCACAAAAGCCATCGTTGAAGAGATCGGCGTTTCACTCGACGACTGTTTCATCGACGGATCCAAATTCGAGGCCGATGCCAACAAGTATAAGTTCGTGTGGAAGCCAACGACTTACCACAAGAATCTTTCCGACAAGATCCGGAAGCTTCTGGAAGAAGTCGGCTTATCAAGAGCCGTACCAAAAAAACGGCATCATTCCTTCCAAAATGATCGCCGAGAAGATAAGTCAGATGTCAGCCATCAAAGAGATGGGTGACTACTACAGAAAACAATATGAAAAGCTGAATGAATATCTGATCAAATCTTTGGAATACGAGGAAAAGGAAAGGATCTGTGGTCCTGACAGGAACTCCTACTATAAGACCGATCACGATGCCACCGCCATGACCTTAAAAGCCGATTACTATGCGGGTCTGGGTTCTTCCATGCATGCCGCCTACAACAGCCAGCTGCTCGTATCCAAAGGGATCATAGCTGCCTATTACATTTCCTCTTCAAGAAGCGACTTTCCGGATTTCATCCCTGTTTTAAAGGCTTTTTACGACAGCTTCGGAAGCTATCCTTCAAATGTGTGTGCCGATGCCGGATATGGTTCTTTGGAGAATTACAGATTCCTTTACGAGCACAGGATCGGAAACTATGTGAAGTATCAGAACTTTGACGGCAACGTTTCAGGAAGAAATCCTGACCGATACTTCCTGAATGAAGACGGTACGATCACCTGCTTAAACGATCTGACAGGATATAAGACAGATATTTCAAACAGGCACCCCAAGAACGCAGGCGCTGCATTCTATAAAGTCGAAGGCTGTAAAGACTGTCCCTTTCATCTGTTCTGCAAACGGTTCATGAACGCTAAGGAAGAAGACTTCAGGATCTTTGAAGTGAATGAGGAACTCACTCTTTACAGACAGGAAGCTTTTGAAAACCTCTTATCGGTCAAAGGCATCGAGATGAGGGTCAACCGCTCTGCGCAGGTCGAAGGGACCTATGGCGTCATCAAGGAAGACATGAACTACACAAGGCTGAGAAGAACGACAATGGAGAAAGTCGAGACCGAATTCATGTTGACCTTCTTAGGCTACAATATCAGAAAGCTCTTCCGTTTCTTTGAAGAAAAGACGAAGCTGAACTACTGGATCGCACCCGACAATCTCAAGCCGGAAACAAAGAAGAAGCCAAGTGCCAAACGCCTGTCAAAGAGAGCTTCAAAGAAGAAGAAAAAATCAGTCAATGATAAAGCGAAAGACTATAAATACAAAAAAACAAAACAAGTGAAGAAAAAAGGAGCTGTAACTCCTGAAACCTGATGATATCAATCAATAGGTTTCGTTACAGCCCCTTTTAAAAACTGGACGATAATAAGAGAATTAAACAGAAGACTGCAACGATCAGAAAATCAGGTCTTTTCACCATGTGGGGCAAAACCGGTATTTTTTGAAGTGTCTTTTACTCTATATAATATTAGGTGATAAGCAGCTATGAATAAGGCACAGGAAAACCTGGTGAAATACCTTTTGAATCACAAACAGGCGGTCACGGTCAAAGAGGTGGCGGTCTGGTTGGGTGTTTCACCTCGAACAGTAAAGAATTATGTCAAGGGGATCAACAGCACACCATCAGGCACTGTTGTTTTTTCTGATTATAAGGGCTATACGATCGATCGGGAAAAGGCTCGGGAATTATTAAAAGATGAGTGTACACAAAACGCTTCTCCGCAAAACTATGAAGAAAGAGCGATCTATATCAACAACAGGTTTTTAAGAGAACACACGGATCAGCTGGACCTGTATGAAGTTGCCGAAAGCATCGGTTATGGTGAAGACACGATCAAAGCAGACATCGTCAAAATGAATAAGACATATGCCAATTTCGGCGTATCTTACCAGATCAGAAACAGCAACATTGTCCTCAACGCAGACGAACAAAGCCTGCGCAGACTTGCCAGAGTCATTCTGTTTGACAGCATCAACGAAAATCTGATTGATATGTACACGATCAGAGAAGTCTTCCCGGATCTTGATGCAGATGTCATCAAAGATACCGTGGAAAGAGTGCTGAGACAGGACGAACTCTACATCAATGATTTTGGAATGATCAATGTTGTTCTTCATATTGCGATCACGGTGAGAAG
>JAEEGL011259184.1_pt1 | contig 13608 bp, 16 predicted proteins | sample 9134231 | NCBI WGS metagenome assembly JAEEGL01 (sample SAMN16246548, study PRJNA631951) | gut metagenome | biome: gut microbiome; feature: rumen; material: fiber-attached | host: Bos | place: Iran: Karaj | collected 2018-10
GATGGATTCACGGCCTCGACAAGGCCGACCAGAAAAAGGGCGTGGCGGCGTTCATGCGCAGGGAGACCTACGATTTCATCAGGAAGGAAATGAAAGGTCTCCAAAACGACCAGAACGAATATGAAACGCGACAAGCATTGAAAGTGACGAACTACGAAATAGCGAGAGTCCTGTTCAACAAGTACGGGTATGATGCCGTCTGGTACGGCATGGCTGAATGGATTAAGCATAATCCTGATTTCAGGGGCAAGCTGGAACGGGAGATAAGAAGCACATGGAAACAGAAATACGGCGATGAAAAGGGCATTGATTTCGTGATTAGGCTCAAAATGGGCCGCGATGACCGCGATAGCAGGGCGTACTTTTCCAGTTTCTGCGACAAGGAATACGGGTCGCTTTGGACGGACGGCGATGTCAGGCTCATCGAGCAGTATGCAAGGGAGTTCGTTGACATTATCCAGCCAATCAGGTACTACTGCGAAATAAACCGAATCTGCATTTGCGGAGGCATCCCGTTCCCGCATGAGGACGACAACTACGATGGCATTCAGCGGCTCACGGCGTTCACAAAGCAACAGGTGCGCAGACAGAAGAAAGAAAAGACAATGAGGCTTCGCTACTGATGAAAGTAAAAGTCGAGCAAATAACAAAGGCAGAGTACATTTGCGACATCTGCAACGCGAAGTACGACACCGAGGAAAAGGCGTTGGCCTGCGAGCAGGGGCATGCCGAGAAGGCGAAAAAGCGTATCGCAGACCAGAAGCGGCACGAGGAATATGTCAAGGAAGAGGCGAAGAAGCAGGAATTCCTCAAGCAGAACCCGCCGAAATTCAAGCGCGGCGACATCGTGAAGTACACCAACGGCAGTTGCTACTGCGTCATGCGGCATTTCGTCGCGGGGGAATACAAGTACCGCAATTGGTACGTCCTGCAAAAGTACGGCTGGTATGACCAAAGGCATGGTGAACACCACGAGGACAAGACAATCGAGGAGAACTTGACGCTTGTTGCGACGAAGGAGGCAATGATTGAGTTGCGTGACGACATCCTGAACAAGCTGAAAAGCCACGGCATCAATACGCTGAACGATTTCGGAAACCTCTTGGGAACCGTGCAATTCACTGTAAAGCATCCATACGGCTCGCTGGACGACTGGGACTGACAGGGAAAACAAAGGATTTCTCCCCATGATGGAAAAAATAAGCTACAAAGAGATGAATGAGTTCATCGATGGCCTGAGCGACACCATAGAGCAGAAAAACGAATTGGCTGTGGAATATGCTTCGAAGAAGTTGATAAACTTGCAGGATACATTGGAGCGACTTATTCTGGACAGGCGGGCGGAATGCGATGCGTTGCTCAAACTTTACAGATTGTTGAAAAAGAACAATCTGAATTGCAATGGGGATGAGCTTACCAAGTACAGCGGCAAGGAAGACAAGGAAAAACGCTTTGAGTTTCTGGCTCGTGACGTTGACATTTTCGGGTTCATAGTGCCCGCTGATGATTTAACGGTCTGTGCCGACGATTGCGAGATTTACATGGGCATAACGCTTACATATACCATAAAACCTGACAATAAAGGGATATACAGTGTTATCTATGACAGTAAAGACAGGGATTACAAATACATACGCGATGGCAACGAAGTTATTGCAACGGCTTCCAAGCTCTGTGATGACGAAGATGACATGATGGAGAAAATCAAGGAACGGGACAGAATGGAATTCTGTCGAATGGTGGAGAACATAGCACGTCTTACAAATGTTTTTGAACGTCAGTTGAATCAATTTACAAGCAGATACTTCGAACATGCTCAAAAGGAGCTAGACAGGACGCAAGAACAGGTGCAAAGATACAAGGACATAATTTCCGCAATGTGACGGATTGGCAACGAAAAGGCAAAGGAGACCTGAAAAATGAGGCACGGGTTTACATGCGATGATTCATGTCATTTCATTCTGCTCTACAATAAGCCGAGTGATTTCGACTGCATTGAAGAAGACGAGGACTACAAGGATGAACTGATGGGGTATGTCAACAACGCGGACTGCTCCAGCGACGAGAAATTGAAGCAATATCTTCGCAACGCATTCTATTTCATCCTGTGCAGGCAGACCAAACACAACCTGTGTTCTGCAGGCAGGTCGCGCAATGCCGAGAACGAACCTGCCTTGGAGCTTTTCAAGTTCGTCATGTCGCTTGGGATTCTCCCGACTTTCCCCATTGTCAAGCTGTTCGAGGCCATCAGGAAAAGCGACAGCCCGAAGAACAGGGCTTTCACTTATATGTGTTCCTGTGGTGATGCGGAAGACTACGAGAGTTACAATTGGGAGCGAGAGGGAATGGATGCGGAGGCCGACAAATGGTGCAATTTGTTCGTCGATGTCGTCTTTCGGATAATACGCAGGCTCTGGAGGAAATCGTGCATCATAGACTATCCGTTCGATTCGGACTGGAATTCCCAGAACTGCGGCGACTTCATTGACTACATGGCTTTCAAAGTGATGGAAAAGAGGGAGAGAATCGCCTCCTATGAATTCAGGGATTCGGACGCAGGGAAACTGAGGTCGAGCCTTGAAGCCATGTTTGACATGATGGCTGATTATTACAGCAAGAAATAACCAATCAAAAGAACAACAATGAAAAAAACAGTGTTAAGTGAATTTGCTTAAAACCCGCTTCATTAAGTGAATTCGCTTAACATTTTTGAACGAAAATGAAAATCAGGATAAGATACGTCAGCAATTCATCGTCGAGTTCGTACCTAATCGTGTGCGACGACCCGACCGTGTTCAGCTTCCTCGACCATGAGGATTCCATGTCGTTGTTTTTCTTTTTGAAAGATGATGAATGGACTGGCGAGGATTTGATAAAATACTACCTAGGGAACGACTTCGGGGGCTATTACGGGCACATGCTGACATCGTACCTGTCCAGCATCGCTGGCTGGGAGCGCGACATGAACATCCCTCCAGACGCGATTGACAAGTTCTGCGGACAGCTAGGCATAAAAAACGACAGGCTGGACGAGCTTGTCGAGGAAGGCAAGCGGATTACACGCGAGTTCGCGGCGTTGAACAAGCAGTTTCTAAGCCCAGAGGGAGACAAATACCTGACGAGGCGGTTGGAACTATCGAAAGAGTTCGCCAGTATTGCAAGCAAGGAGTTGTTCGGCAAATGGAAGCATGTGTTCATCATGTCTTTCTCCGACGAGGATGAAAAGAAAAGCAAATTGCTGGCGGAGAAGCTGGACTCCGAAATGAAGAAAGGCGGGAAATTCTCAATCATCGACCTGAACGAATAAAGGAGGGCTAGTTCCATGTTTTGTTTCACAGGATGGGACAATAGCATTACCACCCACCATTTCCTGCTTTGCTATGACAACATCAATGTCTTCTTCGAGCACGAGAATAAGGAGTTCATCGACGAATACCTGTACGGAATCGTTCAGAACATGGACGAACCAAAAGGCAGGGACGAGGATAAAATCAACATGTTCTTCAAGTGCATGTTCAACGACCTGCTCAAATACAACAAGGCATTCGAAAGGGAGAACGAGTTCTGGGAGCTAAATGTTTTCGACCGCCTGATGAAAAACATCCATGCGGAGAAAAACGCGGTTCTGCAGGAAACAGTTCGGCGGGCACTCGCTCTCAAAGGCTTTAAAGGGTTCGTGTATTTGCGGGACAGGTTCGCCTCGCTCGCCACTCAGGAAGCTGTGAGGCATTGGAAGAACGTGTGCGTGGTGGACTATATCTACGATGAGTGCGACCCAGGCGAGTGCCTGAGCTTCGAGTTCTTCGTGGAGTTGTACGACGGGCAGAGAAAGGACTTCTCCAACTACGGTCTGGTAGAATTCGACGAGGAATACCCGCACAGGTATGCCGACCAGTCATATATGTATCCAGATTCATAATTAACACAAGGTAAAACAATGAAAATAAGAATAAATTATGTCAGTAATTCCAGTTCCTCATCCTTCCTGCTCATATACAGGGATGAAAGCGTGTTCGACTTTCTCAAAAGCGAGTGTGAATACTACGACACGTTCATTTCTGGGCTGAAGTCCAGCGCGAAGTACATGTACGACATGAGGCAGATGGTCAAGGAGCAGTTCGAGGATGTTCTCAGCCAGTGCGAGAAGGTCTTCAAGGGCGTGGAGAACGTCAAGCTTGACCAGCTTGCGGCCTTTGCGGTGAAAGACAAGAAGCTCATCCTCATAATCAAACGCGCCCTGAAAATCATGGACAGCTACGAGCGCGACGACGACGAGTTCGCTGGACTCAGGTTCAGGTTCGCGGACACGCTCATCAAGCGCATGAACAAGTACGGCGACGTGAAAATCGGGTATGTCAGCTACGCCGACGAGGATGGAGAATACTGGGGCGACATGGAGCACGAGTTCATGTGGGGCATGGTCGTCAACGGCTCCACGAGCCACGACTACGAGATAATCAGCAAAAGCAAGCACTAACGGAGACGGGGAATGAAGAAACGAGGGGAATACGTGAGCAATTCAAGCTCGACATCGTTCATGGTCTGCTACAACAGTTTGGAGGATTTCTCATGCCTGTCAGATGTGAACAGGATTAAATACTACGAGACGTTCATGAATGATGTCAAGGACAAGAAAAACCATGATTCGACGGGCGTGTACGATTTCCTCGTCCACCTGTGCGACGACATCGTCCATGACTACAAGTGGGATATTGATGAGAACGACAGGAAAAAGAAAGGCCAGACTTGGGGTTCGCCGACAGAAGACAGTATTCTGAGGGACGACGCCATCAGGCGATTCTCGTCGGTCATGGACAGACTCCAAAGCGACAACACGCTCCTGATGTCCTACGCCGAGAGCATTCTCAACCTCGTTGACAAATACAACGAGAATGAATACGATTCGTTCTACGACGAGATTGCGTATCTCGAAAGAATTTTCGCCAAGGTCGCCTTCGATGAACTCAGAAAGCACTTCGCGTATGCCAGTTGCTTCGAGTATTCAGACAACGACGGAGAGCACTGGAGCTACATGGAGCATGAATACATGTACAATGTGCTCGGCAACGAGGAAGAGGGGAACTACGGTGCTTTCAGCATCAACAACCACTGAGGAACCTGAACCGTGAGGGACATTACGATTTGCCAGAACTGCCCGTGCTTCATGGAGAACGAGCTATACCCGTTCAGGAGTTGGCTCGGCATCTGGCCTGGCAGGTACGATTTCAACACCTGCCGCCAGAACGAGGTATCCAACAGGGACGACAACAGTGCGTGGGAGTACAACAGGCGGTCAAGCTGTGACTACGACGGGTTCGACTGGAAGGAGCTATGCCTGAAAGCGGGGTACAAGGACTTGGAATACTACCGCCTGCCGATTCCGAACCAGTGCAAGTACAAAATGGAGCAGACGATGTACGAGTACAACGGATACGGCGGGAAATCTTCCGAGCCGAAAGGCTTCAAGTTCTTCCTGAAGGGGGAACGAGTGTGCCAGCACTGCGGGAACATCATTCCCAACTCCATTTACTGCCCTGTGTGCGGATACAAGTGGTTCCTCCGCGAGTACAGGGAAGAGTCGGCGTTCGACGGCTTCTTCCAGTTCGTCGCATTCGTGCTCCTGTCGGATTTGAGATTGTGGTGCAAGCTGAAGAGTATAATTACTACTGCGGGCAGGCTCGCAAGCCTGCATGGGAAACACAAAACGCAGGAGTAATAGTATGATTAACAGGAAGTTCTGGAGTCCGAGCGTCACGACTCAGTTCAAGGTCTGTCCAGTCCCGTACCACATGGACACATACCGTGGTTGCACGTATGGGTGTCTTTTCTGCTTCGCAAGGGATTTCATCCAGTTCACGAGGCGCAAGACAGACCATCCCATTCAGTCTTTCATCGAGGGGAACGACCCAGCTAGGTTCGCCAAGTGGGTCGAGAGGACGATAGCTAAGGAGAAGAACGACTATGCAAAGGCCGAGGAAGTCGCGTTCAGGGAGAGGATTCCCGTCAAGATAGGGGCTACGGCAGACCCGTTCCCGTTGTGCGAAAAGGAAGAACGCATCACGCACGACATCCTGAAGACGCTGGACGGAATCGACTACCCCGTGCAGATGAGCACCAAGAACCCAGAGGTCTTTCTGGACTACGCGGATGAGTTCGTAGGCTCGAACATCGCCCTGTCGGTGTCTTGCTCGTTCTGCGACGACGACACCGCCCGCCGCATCGAATGCGGGGCGATTTCCGTGACGCGGCGCATGGAGGCCGTCAAGGAGCTTTCCAGAATGGGCTACAAGGTCATTGCGAGGCTCCATCCGTTCATCTACCCGTACTGCTACGACAACGCCGAGAGGTACGTCCAAATGTTCAAGGAGGCGGGGTTCTACGGGTTCGTCGCCGAGGGGTTGAAGCTCCGCGTCGTCATGCCGCAGAGCGAGCGCGAGGTCTATTCCCGAATAGGGGAGGTGTTCGGGTTCGACATCATCGAGGACTTCAAGCGGAACGGGGTCATCGAGGGGGGCGACCGAGTTTACCCAGACGAAGTGAAGGACAAGGTGCTGAGGCGGTTCACGGAACTCGCCGACCAGTACGGGCTTGTCTTCCTGAACGGGGACAACAAGGTTTCGCCAGAATACGGGCACGGGTGCGAATGCTGTGGCACGGGCATCCTGCGGAACCACAAAATCTGGGGAGGTTGCACGAGAGCCAAGTGCTTCCCGCTCGGAGAGGACACGCAGTATTCCACGGAATTCGGGAAGTGCATTGTCAATTTCACGAGGAGCAGGAGCAACTTCGGGAAGACGATTCAGGAAGCCTGCGACGGGCAGGCGAAGAAGACGGACGACGGCGACATCCTTTTGTTCTGACAAGATTAAATGCCAATGACATCGCGAAAAGATATAACAGTATCGGATGAAGTGACGGATGCAATCAAGTTCCTTTCGTCAATGCCTCTTGAGGAATGCCTGATATTCCTTGACGGGGACAAGTCGAACGACATTTACAAAATGGTCGTCCTTGAACGGGACGACTGCTCTGACGATGAGTTCGTCGATATCTGCAGGACGCTCTGCAACAATAATTTCATTGATTCCTGCATAAGGAACAGATTGAGGAGAAAGCACGACAATTTCGAAAAAATCGGCAGGAAGCTGGAAGATTATGTCATGGAACAGAATCAGGCAAGTCTAATGCTTCTTCCGACCATATCCGACGATGCCAAAAGAAAGCTCATAGACACGTTCTACATCAGCCCGCGCAACAACGCGCTCCCCCAATTCACAAATTTCGTCTTGTTCCAGTGGGCGGTTCCAGAAGACCGCAGGGAGCATTTGCGAAGCCTTATTGAACAGTACAACATTATGGAGAACGAGAACGGGAGAAGCTGGATATGTATGGAGCAGGCGCGGAATGCGCTGGCGAGGCCATTGTCGGATTCCGATGTGGATGACATTCTCTCTACCAGCCTGTTCAAGTATGCCGAGAGCGAAAAGATTTCAAGGAAAATCGCGGGAAGCCTGCACATGAAGATGGCTTTAAACCCGTCGATAAGCGACTACGCCGTCATGCAGTTGCTCGTCAAGGGCGAGCCTTCCATACTCAAACAGATAAATGCCGCGCTTGATAGCACAATGGTGGAAAGGGAAAAATACAGGCTGATGGACAAAAAGCACTGAAAAAAAGTCCAGACAATTTGACATCCTAGGAAAACGGAGCATATTATCAACCAATGGAATGTGCTCCGTTTTTTTATTTCAAAAAGGGTATTGGAATGGGTGAATACAGGTTTCATACAATAAACGAGATGGTGGACATCTTCTTGGACGAAAGCATCCCGTTCGAGTTGCTTGGTCGCAGATACTACAGCCCAAGCCTCAGCGGAGCCGAGAAGGAGCTTGTTCTCGCCCGTTCTGACTGCCCGACTGATATTGCGCTTCAATTATTCTCCGAATCTCCTAATTTCGCTAGTTATTATCTGCACGAGAGAAATTACAAGATGGAGTGGGGAAAGATTCCAGACGATATTTTCGAATGGTTTGAACGCGAGGAGGCGAGGGACTGCGATGGGACTTTGGCAGTCATAGGATGGCAGTTGAGCGAATCCATGATAAGGAAGCTCATCAATTATCATTACGAGAAAATCCAGAACAAGGACAAGAAAAGGGACTTTCATTTCAGGGTGCTGTTCTTCATCCTTCTGTACCAAGTCGTCATTCCGAACGACTGCTTGCCAATTCTCGCGAAGTTTGTGGAAGCCGTCGATGAGTACGGTACGGTGAGCGGGATGCGCTTTCAAGGATTTGTCAAGCCGACAATGTATTATCTAATGTTTTCCATGTCCCCGATGGTTTATGAAAATGAGGACAAGTTCGATGAGGTACTGGATGCCTCTCTGAAAGCCTCGCCGCATCAGAATGTGATTGGCAACTATCGCGAATGGCTGTCGGACGTGCATAGGAACATCTGCCTGAAAATGACCTGCAACCCCGCCCTGACGGACTACGAGTGCATGCAGTTGCTGGTCAAAGCCCCGCAGAATGAAATAGATTTTTTCAACAAGCTACTGGACTACAATGCCACGCGCCGCGCAAAGTTCAGGGAAACAATGAAAAAGAAGTGAAATGAAAAATGCGAAGAAACAGCAAGAAAATCAAAGAATTTTTCAGCGATGCAGACATCCCGTTCGAGCCTCTTGGACGGGAAATCAGCGAAATGAAACTGAATGAGAATGAACTAATATTGCTGGCTGAAAGAAAGGACATTCCAGATGATGTCGTCCTGCGGTTTAGCGAGGGCGAAAAGGAGTTTTCGCGCACATTCGCCTGCAAATTTATTACCAGCCGCGACAGGATGACCATCCTGTCCGACACGATTCTCAATTATTTCGTTTTCACAAATCCGTATCCCGACATGTACGACATTCGGCTCATGGGACTCAGGCTGTTGCCAGACCGCATAAAAAAGGCGTTCGTGGAAAGGTATGCCTTGCAACTGGTGACAGACGCCAACAATGTCCGCGCCTTTGACCTGACGCTGTTGCTTCTTGAAGAACAGGCGAGCTTCCCAGAAGACTGCATGCCGACGCTTGTGCTTGCGAGCGGCATAATAAAGAAGGATTCGCATCGAAGCCTCCTTGGTACGAAGTTGCCGAACTTGGTGAATTGCATGATGGCATCCATGTTGCCCTTGGAAGACAATGAGTTCGATAAAATATTCAAGTATCTCAATGAGGAAAACACTTCTTTTTCGTCAAGAAATTTCTGGTCGGAAAGCTGGTCTAACAAGAAGGAAAAGGAGATACTAAACGGGTCTTACTTGAAGCTGGCGTCCAACCCGTCGATAAGCGACTACGCCATAATGGAACTGCTAGTGAAGTCGCCCCCGCATTTTCTCAATGACATAAAAACACTGGTGGATTTCAACGAGGAAAAAAGGAGCCATTATAGAGGATTGGTCAAATGAGCAAAGAAGTCGATTACAAGAAGGCGTTCGAGGAAGTGATAAAGGCATCCAAGCCGCTGTGCTTGCAGGAGATACTCCAGAACGAGAAAATCCCGTTCGAGTGCTGTGCCTATGCCCTTGAAGTGAACAAGAAGTTGAACAACAAGACGCTGGTGACGATTCTGAGCAGGCATGACTGCCCGACCGATTTCCTCGTCGACATCTGCAGGAAAATGAAGAACAAGGAGAGCAACGACTTCTTTGAAAGGCTGTGCTGTATCTACCACAACTGGCAGAGCAGGGAGATTCCAGAAGCCGCGTTGCGGGAGTTCCTCGACGACAGGATAGACCATCTCAGCCTGCTTTGCACCTGCCAGTACGTATCCAGCCCATTCAAGAAAGAGCTTCTGGACAAGATACTGGAATACTGCAGGAATAAAAAAACGCCTTTAGACAACAAAAAGGACAATATCAGGCAGGCCGTCAGGAATTTCGGAGCCTACCAGTACGTCGTTACGGACGACTGCTGGCCTGTGATTGATGAGATTCTGGAAATTTTGAACGATGAGTATGTCGCGACCGTGTTCCGTTTCATGCGCTCGCCGTTTGATGAATCGCTTTTGGACAAGAATGGTTACGACCAACGGCTAAAGCTATCCTTTTTCGGCAACAAGAGCAACTCGACCCCGTACTATCAGGTGGCCTGCAATCCGTCCATCAGCGACTATGTCGTCATGGAACTGCTGGTCAAGACGCCCTCGGATTACCTTGAGAAAGTGAAAGGGCTTGTCGAAAAGCACGAGCCTGCCCGCGCCGAGTACAGAAGACTGCATCCCGCGAAGTGACTTGAAAATCCGCGAATCTGATGGATATTAAGGAAGTTACAGAGGACAAACGACATGGAGAAGCCAGACTACAAGATATTGTTCGAGCACCTTTTCGATGAAGCGATGCAATGCGTCTCACCCAAGGTGCTTGAGTTCTTTCTCAAAAACGAGGAAATCCCGTTTGAATACTGCCAGAGGGCATGGAATGCCAAGAGGAACAGAATGACTACGGGCGAGCTTGCGGCGTTGGGTTGCAGGTTGGACTGCCCTGATGACATCGCGCATGAGGCGTTCAGAATCGGGCAGGAACAGGACAAATTCTTCTTCGTCACTTTTTGCTACAATTGGAAAAAGCCAACTCCAGTGCCAGAGTGGGTTTTCTTGAAATTCCAATATTTCAATGCCAATTGTCATGAGGGGCTGTTGTTCTCCACGAAATTGCCAGAAAGAATCCAGCGGAAGCTTTTGGGCGAACTCGTCATGCTTGGCTCGGATGGTGAAATTGATGACAGGCGGCAGTTTTCAACCTTGATTTCAGCCAATACGTTCATACTGTATCAGCAGATATTCCCGAACGACTGCTTGGAGACCTTGAAGAAATTCAAGAAATACCTGCTTCAATTCGACAGGAAAACCTACATGAGTGCCGTTGAAAAGCAGGAACTCCTGAAAAGCATCGACTGCCTGATGGAGCCTCTGACGGATTCCCAGATAGACGACCTGTTCAAATGGTGCAGTGAAAACGAAATCTATCATTTTCCAGAGCTTTGCTACAAGTGCGCCTGCAACAGGAGCATTTCCGACTACGGGATGATGCAGTTGGTTGTCCGCGCCAAGTCGACCGACATGCTTGACAAGATAAACAAGTTGCTTGAGGGGAACAAGGAACGCCGCGAAGCATACAGGAAAGGACATGGAAGATGAGTTTGATTACAAGCTCCTGCTGGAAAGAATTGGAATCCGATGTGAAAGCAGAGGAAAAAGCATGGAAAAAGAGATAGACTACAAGCAGGCTTTCAAGGCACTTTTCGAATGGGCCGAGAGGAACCGCAATTTCGAGAACGGGACGTTTGCCCTGTTTTTACGGAGCAAGGCCATCCCGATTGAATACTGCAGGGGAATTCTGAACGGGGACAAGATGACGGAGAACGAATTCGTCAGCATCATTTGCCGCAAGGATTTCCCGCAGGATGAAATCATAAACGCCTGCAAGGACGCGCTGTTAAAGAACCCCTATTGGAGCGAGGGCAATTTGATGGGGAAGATTTGCGAGCAGACGCAGTTGGAGCAAAAGAACCTCCCTGAGAAGTTCTACGAATGGCTTTTCGAGAGGAACGAGCATAATCTTTCCGCTTTGACTTCCGACACGAGGATTTCGGATGCAATCAAGAGAAGGTTGATGAAACGCATCATTCCAATCAGAAAAGGCGACAAGCTGGACAGCGAGAGAGTCACTGACCATGATGTTTACCTGATATGCAATTTCTTCGAGACGCAGATGACGATACCAGACGACTGCTGGCCTCTCGTTGATGCGCTCTGCAAATACCTGAAAAACGGAGGGCTGTTGCCGACCCACGGGCTTTACGGGGCATTGCTCCAGACGAAAGGCGGGAAAAAGTATTTCTTCGACCTCATAGACTACATGCGTGTCCCGCTGGAAGACAGCCTCATGGAAAGGCTCGTGAATGATACGGAATACACGGAAAAGAAGAAATGGACGCTCGCGCTGAAGGCGGCTAACAACGTGAGCGTCAGCGACTACGGGATAATGATGATTCTGACGACGGTGAATGACAAGGATGTGCTTGAGCCGATGAACGAACTGATAGACGTGACGAAAGGGAAAAGGGATGAATACAGGAGGAATCATGGAATCGAAATATGACTTCAAAAACCTTCTGGAAATCGCGTTCAATTCTATGGACTGGGATTCTCTCCAGCATTTTCTGGAGAATGAGGAAGTACCGTTCGAATTCTGCGAAAAGGCGTTGAAGCAGAAAGGCGTCAACTGGAGCGTGAAGCTCGCCATCGCCAAGCGGTCGGACTGCCCAGAGGATGTCATGCTGAAGCTCTGCGGGAGCGGCGCAGGCGAGAAGTTCGTATGCGGGTTCCTGTACAATGGGCACGACAGCATCAGACGGCCTGAGAAGGCAATCGACAAGCTGATTGACGGCGGGCGTTACTGGATGCTGGCTGAATACTGGATGCTGACCGACGAGCAACGCAACAGGCTCTACGGCAAGTTCGCCAGCGAATACCACAGTTGGTCGCTAATCAAATTCATCCATTCGCAGATTATGCTTCCAGACGGGAGCTTGGACAAGGTGAAGGACAGGGTGGAATACGAAGTCAAATGCCCGTGCGGGGAGGAAGATGCGAAAATAATCATGGACGTGAACCTGCCGTGCATGCTTACGCCGTTCGAGGACGAGTTTTTGGAAATGGTCTTGAAGCTGGAAGAGCGCGAACGGAAAATCGCCTGCCGCCAGATTGCCGCGAATCCGAGCATTTCAGACTATGTCATCATGGAACTGCTTGTCAAGGCCAGCAATGCGGACGAAATCAACTACATACTGGAACAGAGAAAGGATGCAAGAGATGAATACAGAAGAACTCACGGACAGGAATGACCCGCAGGCCATCCTGAACCATTTTCTATTCAAGCCGTTCACCACGAGGGACATGAATGATTTCGCATGTCTGAAGCACATGCTCGCCGACGAGGCACTGCCGTTTGAATACTGCCTTAAAGTCCTCGATGCCTTTGAAAACGACACGGGGGACATCGACGACCTGTACGACGGGAGGTACGCCATTGCCTCAAGAAGCGACTGCCCTGAATCGCTGATAGTCAAATTCAGCAGGGAGGCCATCGGGAAGTTCGGGAAGCATTTTGAGTTTCACAGGAAGCATTTCGGGCAATCGTGCTTTCTTGACAAGGTGTGCGACCAAAGAAACGTAAAGAATCTCAAAGTGCCAGATGAAGTCATTGAAATCATGCTGGACAATGAGTATGAATATATGGCGGTGACGTACAAGCACATGAACGATGACTTGAAAAGGAAAGCCTGTGAAAAGATTTGCATTCCTTGCGGGAGTTCTGACAGCAACAAAGAAGTGCGCGGATGGAACTACCATTGCATCGAACGCCTCATAAACAGCCAGATGACCATGCCAGCCGACTGCGTTGAACTCATAAATCATTCGCTCAGCTATTACCAGACGGCGGTAATGGACGGGACTGCGAAGACCATATTTCCAGACACCCTGCGAATTGTCCAGAAGATAGTGAATCTTTTCAATGTCCCGCTGGAAGACGAACTGATTGATGAACTTCTCGGCA
>JAEEGL011689793.1_pt1 | contig 13608 bp, 9 predicted proteins | sample 9134231 | NCBI WGS metagenome assembly JAEEGL01 (sample SAMN16246548, study PRJNA631951) | gut metagenome | biome: gut microbiome; feature: rumen; material: fiber-attached | host: Bos | place: Iran: Karaj | collected 2018-10
CAAAATATCATAATAATAGTTTCTATAATATTTCAAAATTTATTAAAAAGGAAAATTTTAAAAAAAATAATACAGTTAATAATACAAATGATATAATTAATTCTGACATTAAAAAAATTACTTCAAATTTAAATAGTTTTAAATTTAATTTAAATGAAAATTTGAAACAATTTAAAAACAATAATAATAAGATGAATAGTAATAGAAATTATTTAAATAATACAAAATTAGAAAAATTTCTAACTAGTAATTATAATCTTTTTCATCCTCAAAAATTATATATTTCTCTTTTTGATTATATGATACCGTATTTTTGTCTAAAAAAATTTAAAAAGTATGATTTATTATGTTCTTATACAAATATTATGTATTCATATTTAAGTTTAGAAGAAATTTTACCTTCAATTGAAAGAATAGGAAGATTATATAGAGAGAATAAAGATAATGAATTAATACAAAAAACAAAAATGAATAATGTATTTTCATATAAAATAAAAGAAAATGAAGTATCTCATTCAATAATATTATCAAAAAATGTTGAAAATGAAATAACCACAATTTCAAAAATATAAATAAAAAATTATTAAATCTTAAATATTAAATAATTTTTTAAAACAAAATATATAAATTTAGTAATGAAAGAAATAGATGATGATAACTTCAATGATAATCAAAACGAAAATGAAAATGAAATAGATAACAAAAACAAAGCAACTGATAATGAACAAAAAAGAAAAATCCAATTAAATTTAATAAACATGCAATTTGATTTAGTAATGATAAACAAAATATTTGAAAATTATGAAATAGAAGATGAAGAACAAGCAATAAATTATTTAGTTCCAATAGAAGGAATTTGGATGCATCCTTTTATTCCAAAAAAATTAGATGATCCAAATAGAATAAATTCATATAATTTTAATGAAAGATTAAAAAATAGTATAGATAAAATTATAATAAAAATAAGACCAAATTCAAAATGTGAAATTTGTAATGAACCAATTACAAATCATATTGATCATGGCAATTATGAAATAAAAAGTAAATCAAGTGTTAATTTAAGTAATAATGAAAATAATAATAATGAAAATAATAATAATCAAAATAATAATAATTCAGATAATAATAATAATAATAATGAAGAAAGTAAATCAAATGATTTATGTGGAATATGTATGGGTGAAATTGATGATCCAATAATAATTCCAAATTGTAATCATAAATTTTGTCATGATTGTTTTTTAGATTATATATTAAATAAAATAAATACAAATGATATTGAAAGAATATCATGTCCAAACCATTTATGTAATAATAAAAACTTAGATGAAAATTTTTTTTTAAATTTATTATCAGAAGAACAAATATTTAAATTTCAAACATTCAAAAGTCAAAATCAAATAAGAAAATCTCCAAATAAAATATCATGTCCATTTTGTAATAGTTATGCAGAAATAGAAAAAAAGAAAAAAAATGATAATAACAATTCAAATAATTTATCAGATTCAATAATAAGTTTTCCAAAACAAAATGTATATTGTATAGAAAAAAAACATGAATTTTGTTCATGTGGACGACCATTACATTCTGGTAAGTGTACTGATGATTCAATAAAAGAATATATTAAATCAAAAAATATAAAAAAATGTCCAAAATGTTTAGCATTTATAAGAAAAGATTCTGGATGCAATCATATGACTTGTCCAATTTGTCATTATGAATTTTGTTGGTTATGTTTAAAAGAAAGTTTACCTAATCATTATGAATTTGGTTCTTGTGCAGGAATGCAATTTATTGATGAAAATTCTTTGAAACATTTTTTAAAATTAAACTTTCCTAGATTGCTTTTTATTTTAAAATCACTTATTTTTTTTTTAGTTATTTTATTTCTTATTATTTCTTTAGGTTCTCCATTGTTTTTGAGTTGGTATTTAATTATTGATATTATTTTTTTTGAATTTTTTGAAGAAAATCAATATACTAGAATGATTAGAAATAATAAATTTTTAAAAATTATTTCTTTTTTTACTTTTTTAATTTGGTCTATTTGTTTTAATACTGTTACAAATATTTTTCATTTATTTTTTTGGATTATTGTTGGAATTTCAAACTTTTTTCAATAAAATTAAATTTAAATAAAAATGTATAATTCATTTAGATTATAAAATTTAAATTATAGAGGAAAAATTATTGTTTTAAATAGGAATATTAAAGAATATTTAAAATAAGTTCATATAAATTTTAATATTATAAATAATTTTTAATATAATAAAAATTGAATTTAAATATATTAAGAGAAATATTATTTTTCTAGATATTTAATTTACACAAATGTGGATTTATTTGATTCTTATATAAAAAAAGATTTAAATTCAAATCAGGTTCTTCATCATAAAAATTAATTTCTTTGTTATAATTTTTACTAAAGTTAAATAAAAATTGTATTAAAGATTCCAAACTAAATAGTTTTAACTGTTTATTAACTTCTAAAAGGATATTTCCTTGAAGAAACATATTTATTTTTTGTAGTTCTTTTTCTTTCCATTCTACAAATAATTCATTTATTGATAAAACTTTTGCTTTATTTGATTTTATTTCTTTTTTTACTAATTTTAATTTTTCATTTAGGATATTAAGTGATAATATTTGATTTGTTTTTTCAATTATATTCTGTTTTTTTTCTATTATTTTATCCAATATCTCATTGACTTTACTTAATTGAGAATGAATTTCATTAATAAAATAAGATTCATAATTTATTATCTTAGATAATTTTTTTCCTAACTGATTTTCTGAAATTAAATGATTTAAGATATTTTCATAATTTTTTTTATATAATTTTATTTTATTTAATAATATATAATTTAAAATCTCTTTCATTTTTTTTGAAAATATTCTAAAATATTTTATTTTAACATTTGCTTCTCCTTTTGATACACCTACCTATAATTTTGGTTTGTGAATTTCTCTTTTCTATTGAAAAATTTACTGAAAAGATGAAATTAATAATATATAAAAATATATTTATAAAATAAAAAATAAATATTATATTAAAATAATTTATTATATAAATAACAAATATATTAACATTATTATTGAGGATATATTAATTTTCCCTTTGAATTTATAAAAATATTACTTTTATAATCACTATTATTATTATTATAATTTAAATTATGTTTTTTATTGCTATTTATATTTTTAACATTATTTATATTATTATTACTATTATTTGAAATAATAAAATTTAAATTCATTCTTGAAGTTTTTGGTGTCATTAAATAATTTTCATTATTTATTGAGCTATTTTTTCTTAGACTTTGATTATTTGGAGAATAAAAATTTTTTTTTGAAGTTGTTAAGTTATTATTATAATTATATTTAATAAGATTTTTTTGTTGATAACTTTGATTACTAATAGTAGTATAATAATTATTTTTTAAATATTTATTTCTAGATAAAAATTTTTTATTTAAAAGATTATTTTTACTTTCATTGTTATTATTTATATTATTATTTTTTTGAGATAATAATAATTGATTATTAATATTAATATTTAAATTATTAATTGTTGTTGGATTAGAAATTGTATGTTGATGAACAGGATAATTATTATAAATTTGTAAAGAAATTTTAATATCAAATTTTTTATCATTATTATTAGTATTTTTTTTATTACTACTATTGTTAATATTATTATTTTTATAATTTATATTTTTAGTATTTGAAGAAGATTTTTGTTCATTATTATTATTATTTGAATTTTTTTTAGTTAAATTAATAGATGTTGTTGGTGTTGATAAAGTTGATATTAAATTATTATTAGAAAGTCTTTGAGAATTATAATAAGTATGATGAAAATTATTTTTTAATGTGTTGTTAGCATTATTATATTTTATTGAATTATTATAATGATGAAATTTTTTTTTATTTGTATTTATTGTTGTTGAATTTGTTGTGTTGTCTATTGATGAAGGTGATAAAGATAATTTTAAATTTTTATTTTTTGTTATTTTATGTTTGTAATAATTAGTAAAATCTTTTGTTTTATAATCTAATTGAGAATAAATAATATTATTATTAATATTTTTAGTTAAAATTTTATTTGTTTCTATTGTTTTATTATTATATAAATTATTTAATTTATTATTATTATTATTTATTTTATTTTCATTATTATTATTATTATTTTTTTTTATGACATTTTTTTTATTTTGATTATTATTTTTTTTATTTTCAGGTAAAAATATTTTTATTATTGAAGATGAAGAATCTAAAATAGTTGTTGATTTATTATTATTTATAATAGTAGATTCATTTTGAAAAACATCTTCAATAAAAATATTTTTATTTTTATTATTATTTTTATTTTTATCATTAACAACTTCAATTTTATCAATATCTTTTTTAATTGTACTATTAAAAATTTGATTATCTCCTTCAATAACATTAATATGTGAATTATTATTATTTTTATCTTTTTCTTTATCTTTTTTTTTTCCGTAATTTTTATTATAATAAATTTCAGCTTTTCCTTCAGCATAATTTTGGAATTTTTTATTAGCATAAAAATCATTAAAAGTTGGTCTACAAAAGAATTTTAAATAATTTTTATAATAAACAGAAAATTTTGGAATTCTATCAATAATTTCATTAGGAAAATAAATTCTTCTTAAAAATTCATTATCGCAATCATTTATTAAATTATCTTTAAATGTTGCAACTAAATTACAACTTTTTGAATCAATTAAATAATTAATAATAAATTGATTAAATTTATCAGAATGAATGTTATATTTAAAAAGATTATTTAAAATTATTTTATAATGTTTTTCATTGAAAATAATTTTTTTATTTTTTGTTGAAATTGTTTTATTATTATTATTATTATTGTTTGTATTTAAAGATGAATTAAATGAATAAGTTTTCATAAGATTATTTGTATAATAAGGATAATATTTTTTATATTGAAATTGTTGAATTTTTTTTTGTTTATTTAAATTATTATTTTTATTATTATTCAAATTATTAATTTTATTATTATTATTATTATTATTTGTATGAATATTATTATTTCTATAAAGTTTATTCATCATATTTAATATTATATTATTATTATTAAAATTATAATATATTATAATTACAATATATTAAAATTAGAATATTTATTAATTATAATTATTAATTTAAAATATGTTTCTAAATAAAATATTATTTATTTTTTGTATTTTATTTGTTTTTATTTATTGTGAAGAAGAAGAAGAAGATTCAGGTGATATTTGTGATTGTGAAAAAAATGAAAATCAAACATGTTGTTTCATTGAATATCAAAATGATGAAAATGTTGTTTCAGAATGTCAAACTTTTGAAAAAAAATATTTATTTGCAATTAATTTTGTAAATGAAATTTTAAATATTACATGTAAAAAAAGTTATCAAAATCAAACATGTGGAACAAATAATCCTAAAAAATTATTTCAATGTAGAGAACATAGTAGTAAATCTAATACTTGTTGTATGTTAGATGTAAATGGAAAAACAAATTGTATTTTAGCAGATAGTAAATTCGAGCAAAAAAATGATGAAATTATTTCTGATTCTTTTTATAAAAATGATAAAAATTATATAAATATTACATGTAATGAAAAATTTATTTATTTAAGGAAAAAAAATGGAAAATTTAATTTATTATTAGTTTTTTATTTACTTATGTTATTTTATTTATAATATATTTTATTTTTATATTTTCTTTTATATTTATAATATAATTAATATTAAAAAAAATAATATTTTATTAAAAAATAAAAAATTTTCTTTAGTAAATTCACATTTATAATAAAATATTTCACTTACATTAGAATTACTCATTTTATGACATTTTTTATTACAAAAAAAATAACTTTCAGTAATATTATTAATAATCTCTCCAGAACATTTAGTATGATTAGTATAATTTTTATAATAAAGATATTTTTTTTCATCTTTCCAATTTAAAGGTAAAATTGAATAATTATCAAAATTTTTACATTTATTTTTCATTGTAATTTCCTCTCCCATTTTATTTTTACATTTTTTATCATTAAAAAAATTTAATATTATATCAGCAGAATCTCTAATATTATTATAATAACAAATATAATAATAATCACTAAATCTATCTTTTGAACAAAATCCATTGCAAAGTAAAGAACCATCTTCTTCTTCAATTTCTTCTTCTTCTAATTCATTTACTGTACTTTCATTACAATTATCAACTATTTTATAACCTAAACTATTACTAAATGGTTTCCAATTTGCTAAATAAATTGATGCTAATGCTTTTGGTGTTTCAATACATTTTTCTGTACTATTTTCTATGTCAATTATTATTTTATCTACAGGTTCTTTTAAACAATCTTTATCAGATTTTTCATAATATTTTATTATATAATTTCCAAATGATTCGAAAATTTGTGTTAAAATTAATGATGAGTTTAATATAAAATAAAATATAATTAATATTATTTTATTCATTTTTTTTTTTTTTATTATAAATAATATTTTTTTTTTAAATATAAATAAAATGAAAGAAGATTTGAATTTGATTAATGATTTTATTAGTTTAGAATATGAAAATAATAATAATAATAATATTAAAACAAATGGTTTAAATTTTTTTTCTATTGATGATGATAATAATAATAATAATGTAACTGATGATTATAAAATTTTGTTTGGTTTTAATGAAGATTCGATAAAAATTTGTGCAGAAAATAAATCAAATAATAAAAAATTATATGAAAAAAAATTTTCTTTAGATGAATTGAAAAAAATAATTAAAATTAAATTTAATAAAATAAGTGAAATTATTCCTTATTTTAAATCAATTCAAAATAGTAAATTATTTTCAATTTTAGAAGGAGAAAAAAATTTAGTAATTAATTTTTCATCAACAATGTTATTATGTTATTTTTTAATTCCTCAAAAGCGTTTTAATTATTTAGAAAAATTTTTAATATTTTCTTCTTTTCAATTAGGTTATATAATTTTTACTTATGCTAAAAAAAACATTCAAAAAGCATTAAATGATGATTCAAAAGAAAATTATTTAGTTAAAATTTATAATAAAATTAAAAAATGAATTTATATAAATTTATATAATATATATAATAAGTATATATATATAATATATTAAAAATAAATTATTATTATTATTATTATTTTATAAATAAACAAATTTTTTTTTTCATAAAAATTATAATAATAGTTTTTATTATTATTATTATTATTAAAATAATAATAATAATAAATTAATTACTTCCACATTGAAAATTTTTAAATAAATTATCAAAAAATCCTTTTTTTTCTGATGTGTATTTTTTTTTATTTTTTTGTTCGATTTTTTCTGCGTTTTCTAACATTTTTAATGTATCATTTACATCACTTTGATTTAAATCAAATAGATTATTAAATGATTTTTTACTACTTGTTGTTGTGTCTTGATTAAAAATGCTATTTTCATCATCAAAATATGAAACATTATTATTGTGATTAATATTAATTTCATTATGAACAAAACTTCTATTTTTATAATTATTATTATTATTTGGAGTTTTATTATTAATAGAATTTAAAACAGATAAATTTTTTTTATTTGAACATCTTCTTGATTTTGGTTTATTTAATTTTTGAACTTTTGATAGAACTTCATCAAATAAATTATCAGAATTTGAATTTAGATTATTTTTACTATTTTCTTTAATTATTGGATGAGGAATTTCATTTATTTTATTATTATTATTTTTATTATTGTTTGAATCTGAAAGAATAATAATATTATTATTTAAATATTGATCGTTTTTTGCGTTTAAAATGAATTTTTTTTCGATTTTGTCTTTTATTTTTGTTTTTGAATTTGGATTTTCGAATGAAAAATTATTATTATTATTATTTAAATGTAAAAAACTATTTTCTCTTTTATTAATATTAATTTTTTCATTTTCGTTATTATTATTATTTTTCATTGAACGACATCGATTAATATTTTTAAATTTTTCATATTTTTTTTCATCAAAATGAAAATTATCTTCTTCATTTTTATTATTATTATTATTATTAATTTCATTAATAAAATTTTCTTCATTTTTTTTCTTTTTTTCTTTTTCTTTTTGAATTTCTCTTTTAATAATTTCTTTTTTAATTTCTTTTTCATATTTTTTCACCCAATCTTGAATAAAAACATCTTTGCACCCAATTCTTTTATTTTGATCACTTTCAAGCAGAATTTTAATAATATTTTCACATTCTTTGCTCATTTTTTTATCAATAGTATAATCTAAATTATCAATATTACTAAAAATTTCAAAATATTCATTTTCATATTTTTTATACTTCGCTCGAAAAGGTGAATAACCATGAAGCATTTCATATAATAAAACTCCAAGAGCCCAAACATCAATTTCTTTATTATATTTTTCTTCTCTTACAATTTCAGGTGCCATGTATTCATAAGTTCCACAAAAAGTTTCTCTAGTTTCATTTTCTTCTAAATTTCTACACCATCCGAAATCGCATAATTTACATGTTTCATTTATTCCTGTCACTGAATTAATGTTGTTTATATTATTATTATTATTAGTTTCTTCGTTGTTGATTTGAATTAAAATATTTTCTGGTTTGATGTCTCTATGAACGTAATTATATTCATGTAAGAAATTTATTGCGTTTGTGATTTGAATGAAATAATTAAATGCGGTTTTTTCATCGAAATTTCGTTGTAATTTTATTTTGTTAAATAATGTTCCGCCGTTGACGTATTCTAATATTAAATAGTAATTTTTATTATCTTCGTAATAGCTAAATAATCTTACTATGTTTGGATGATTTAATGAAAGTTGAATTTGAATTTCTTTTTCGATTAAAGTTTGGGAAATTTTCATTTCGATTAAACGAGATTTTTTTATGTGTTTTATTGCGTATTTTTTATTGTCGAGTTTGTTTGTTGATAAATAAACGTCGCCGAATGCTCCTGAACCGATTTTGTCTGTTTTTGGGTTGAATGTGAAATTTTTAAAGTCGAAATAACCGGAATGAATTGATTTGTCTTTTGGGTTTATGTCGAGAATTTCTCCACGGGTTAATAAATATGATTTTCCTGTGCTTCGACGACCGTTAAATTTTGGATGAGGAATTGAATTTTTTTTAGATGACATTTTTATTTGTTAAAAATTAAATTTATTTTTTTATTTTTTTTTTTTTGAGGTGTTTTTTATTTTATTTTATTTATTTTATTTATTATTATTATTATTATTAATTAATTATTTTATATTAATATTTAATTAATTATTTTTTTAAGAATATTTAATAATTTTTTTATTTTGAAAAATTTAGAGCTTGTTTTAATTTATTATTGTGAAAAATGTTTCTTTTTTTTATTTTATTATTATTTTTATTATTTTTATTATTATTTTTATTATTATTATTATTTTTATTATTTTCGTTTATTTCATTTTTATTATTTTTAGTATGATAAATTTTTGCTGATTTAAAAAGACTTTTTGGATAATTTTCTAAATATTCTAAATATAAATTATTTTTTGAATCATAATTTGTTGAATTTCTAATGTTTCTAAAAGTAAATTTTTTTAAATTTTTTTTTCTTTGACTATTGCTATTTGAAAAAATGTTAGTTGTACTATTACAAATATTAAATAAATTTTTTTTAATTTTGAATCTTTTATTTCTTTTCATTTCTTTTATTTTTTCATCTAATAAATTATTTTCTTTTTCTCTATTACTTTCTATAAATTTAATTGGATTAAAAATTGTATAAAAATTTCCATTAATTTTTCTTTTTAATAAAAAACTATTTCTAGTTAAATTTAATGAATATGTTATTTGTTTTTCTTTGTAATTATTAATATTATTATTATTATTATTATTATTATTTATTTTTTCATATTCTTTAAAAATATTATTTTTATTATTATTATTATTTTTATTATTAAAAGTATTAAAATTATTATTATTTATTTTTGGTCTTGAAAAAATATTTAAAGAACTTTTTGTAAAAATGTGTTTTTTAATTATTTTATTATTATTATTATTATTATTATTATTATTATTAATATTAATATTATTATTATTATTTGTATTAATAATATTATTTTTATTCATTAATAAATTAGAATTAGAATACAATAATTTTGGATTTTTTTTAATGAATTCAATATAATTTAATCCATATTTATCATTAATATGAAATTTGATTTTATATTTTTTTTGTTGTTTTGAAGGAGTAATATTATAATAAGAAAAACCATAAGATGAAATATCATCTAAAAAATCAGTTTTTAAATCTTTAAAATAAATGTGTCTTTTCCAATGATTATTTTTTTCATTTGAAAATGAAGGATTGTATTTGTAATTAATATTTTTTTCAATAATTTTAATTTTTTTTAATTTTTCGTTAATAATATTTAAGCTCATTAAAATATTATTAATTATTTAAATTATAATTTTAAATATTAATTTTTATTTAGTTTTTTTTTCAAAAAATTTTTGTAATGTTTTACTTCGCATTTTATACCAATTACATTCTAATTGAAAAACTTTTTTCATATAATTTTTTTTATTTTCATTTTCTTCATTTTCATTTGAATTTTCCTTTGAATTTTCTTTTGAATTTTCATCATCGAAACTAAGAATTTTTTTTAATTCATTTAATCTATCAAATAAAGTAATAATATTTTTTAAATTTTTATCATATTCACTTTCATCATCGAATTTTCTTAAAATAATATTAAAAATTTTTCTCAAACAAATCGGACACAATTCAAACGAATTTAAATCGAATTCAAATAAAGAAGAAAAACCATTTAAAACACAATTATAATAAATACAATTATTAACTCCAAATAAAATACAAATATTTCTTATTAATAATTTCAAACTTCGTTTGAAATTAATACAATCTAATTCATTTTCTTTTTTATTTTCATTATTTTCATTATTTTCATTATTTTCATTATTATTATTAAATTCAATTAAAAATTGACTAAAAGACATTAAACATGTTCTTTTTTGAATATTAATTAATTCAAAGCAAGAATCATTTTCTAAAAAATTTTTAGGATAAAATTGATATTTATTAATTTTTCTTTCTTTGTATAAAGAAATATTATGAAAAAGTGGAATGTTTGTAAAAAAAATGTAATTATAAGAATTTGGATAATTTTTGTTTTTTTTGTTAAATATTAGTGAATTTAAATATTGAATTAAATAATCTGCCTGAACTGAAATTAAATTGTTTGTTTCGTCGTTTTTTTTGTATATTATTTTTGATAAAGGAATTTGGAAATTTTCTATATTGAATTTTATGTATGTTGAAAAATATGCTGAAAGAATTTCTTGGAATTTGTTTAAATATTTTTGAGGAATTGGTGGAGGAATGTTTATTATTATTTTTTTTTCTGATTCATTTAATTTATTATTTTTATTATTTTCATTATTATTTTCATTATTTTTTTCATTATTATTTTCATTTTTATTTTCATTATTATTATTTTCATTATTTTCATTATTATTATTATTGTTATTTTCATTATTATTATTATTATTATTTTCATTATTTTCATTATTATTTTCATTATTAATATTAGTATTAATTTCATTTTCATCATCTTCATTTTTTTCTTCTTTAATTTCATTATTATTTTCTTCTTCAGGAATAAAAACCAAATTAAATAAATAAATAACATCATTATTTGGAGTTAATTTATAAAAATTTCCATTTCTTAAAAATTCATTAAAAGTTTCTCCATATTCTTTATGTGATAATAGCCAAAAATTATTAATATTTACATTTTTTTTTGGTGGTAAAATAGGCGAATAAAATGAATTTAAATCTGTTAAAATTAATTTTTTTAATAATGTTGATTCTCCTGATAAATCTAAAGCGCTTTTTCTTTCAATTTCAGTAGGAAAATGAAATTTAAATAAACCATAAGTTTTATTTTCATTATTTTTTTTTGAATTTTCGTTTTTTTCTTTTTTCATTTTTATTATTATTATTAAGTTTTTTATTGTTTTTTATTATAATTTTTATATTAATAATATTATTATTTATAATAATATTAAATTGAATTTATAATTGAAATTTATAATTTATTTAATTCAATTATTCTTAAAATACCATTTTATTTTTTAATATTCCTCAAAAATTCTTTCGCATTTTCTTCATTAATCCCATTTTTTTTTACCATAAAATCAACCGCATCTTTAACAAAATCATCAGGAACACCCGCTCTAATGGCCACATTTTTGGCATGTAAATTAAAATGTCCTTTATTAATCCCTTCAGTAACCAGCTTTCTCAGAGCCGCAAAATTTTGAGCCAATCCCACAGCACACATAATATAACCCAGCCATTCGGAATTTGGATTATTAAGAATTTGAAAATTATTCCTATAAATTTCATTACTATTAATAGCTCCACCAACAGTTCCTATACACAAAGGCACAGTTAATGTTCCGAATAGAAAACTTTCATTATTTTCTGTTATTATTTTATATGAACTCAAAGGTTTATAATTTGAATAAAAAACATTTTCTTCATTAATTTCAACACATGCGTAAACATGAATTCCCGCTTCAATTGCACGAACATCTTGTCCTAATGCAATTGCAACTGCTTCTATTCCGTTCATTATTCCTTTGTTGTTTGTACATGCTCGAAAAACATCGAATTTTGCAATTTCTATTGATTTTATTATTTTTTCTGCGATTTTTTTTCCGTCGATTTCGTTGTGTTTTAAATCACTTGTTTTTATTTTAAATTCACTCGTGAATGTTTTGTATATTGAAAAATTACTTAAAATGCACATTAAAGGTTTGATTTTAATGATGTTTTTGTTGTATAAAAATTTGCTTAATTCTTCGGAAATTTTTGTTAGTAAATTTGCACCCATGCTTTCGCATGTGTTTACGATGATTTCTAATATAAAAAATTGGTTTGAAATTATTCGAATTGATATGTTTTTTACACCACCCCCGCGAAGAAACATTTTATTACATATGTTTTTATTACAATGTGAAATTATGTTTTTTTTGTTTGTTTTTAGTATGTTTTTTATGTTGTTTAAATATTTTTTTGATTCGATTTCGTTGAGATAAAATGGATTTTCGTAATGAATTTGTGTTATCATGTATGGTTTGTTGTTGTAATAACAATTAAAACCGTTGTTTTTTGATATTAATTTTGCTGCGGATGATGCTGCTGCAATTACTGATGGTTCTTCTGTTGCCATTGGAATTTGGAATTTTTTGTCGTTTATTGTGAAGTTTAAACCTAATCCTAAAGGAAGAGAAATTATTCCGATGCAGTTTTCTATCATGTTGTTTGCACGGGATGTTGTTAATCCTCCAGTATTGTAATTTTTAATGTTGAATTTTGATTTATTAAAGAGGTTTTTTAATATGTTTTGACGGAATTTTAATGATTTTTTGTAGAAATTATTGAATGAATTGTTATTATTATTATTATTATTATTATTATTATTATTATTATTATTATTATTATTATTATTATTATTATTATTATTATTATTATTATTATTATTATTATTATTA
>JAEEGL012277496.1_pt1 | contig 13608 bp, 9 predicted proteins | sample 9134231 | NCBI WGS metagenome assembly JAEEGL01 (sample SAMN16246548, study PRJNA631951) | gut metagenome | biome: gut microbiome; feature: rumen; material: fiber-attached | host: Bos | place: Iran: Karaj | collected 2018-10
GAATGAGTTCAAAGGGCTTGTACTTCGTGTCGGTTGTCGCGCCTTGGCGGTGCAGGTCGAAGTGGTCGCTCTCGGGAGCCTGGAGATAGCCCTCTTTGAATGGTTCTCCGTGCCAGGTACGATAGCCCTCCGTGACATACATGTGGTTCATGTGGATAGGCACCCATACGTCGGTGGTGGCATCAGTGATGCGGTCGTAGACGTGTTCATCGATGAGGAAGTCGTTGGTGCGTGTCGCTCCATACTGGATGAAGTAGACACCAGGCTGGCTCACGGAGGTGAAGTCGAACTTGACGTAATTATATTTGAAGTAGGGACCCCAGGTGGTGAGCTGCGAGCGGTAGGCCTCGGTGGTCGTTCCGTCGGGGTTGAGGCGCATGAGGGCGGCAGTGGCCTGGGGCGTGTCGTTCTTGTCCAGCTCGATGACTGCGACCTTCGGCTGGTCAGGGATATAGCCTATCTGTGAGAAGCCGATATTCGGCTGACGAATCCAGCCTGGGATGGCGTGGGGTTCGACAGTCCAGGTCAGCACGCGGCCAGTCTTCCCTGAGGGCAGGACGCTGCGCACTACGAACCAGCCGTTCTGGGCGAGCATGCGTCCGTCGTAGAGTTCTAGCTGGGCATCAACACTATTGATGGATAGGAGACGTTCTGGGTCGTCTGTCGCCACCACGAGGCGGTGGCCGGTCTCCAGCGGTAGCGGGTCAACAAAGCGTCCCGTGCCCCGGTCATCGTAGGTCCTGAAGCCTTTGAACTGCCGGGGCTTCTCCTCGTTAGGGCGCGTCGTCGTCAGGCTCGTTGCGTAGCGTGGGAAGCGGTTCAGCCGACCGTCCATTGTGAATGTCTTCAGCCAGTATTGCGATGGTAGCAGCTCTAGGTTGAAGGCTGCCTCGCCCGCCAGTTTCTCCGGCACCGGTTTGTCCAAGTAGACGGCAATCTCGACCGCCGCGCCCTTTGCCGTGGCAACCACACGGGAATCGAAGTCGTAGTCGTCATAGCGCAGCGTAACCTCAATGCTGCTCTTTTCTCTATCGACCTTCCGGTCAATCATTTTCGGCACGAGGTCCCACTGCTCGGGCGTCTTATTCAGCCTCACAGCACCGCCCTGTACTGTCCGCACCCCGTGGTGAATCACCTCGATGCCTGAATTCTTCTCGTCGTTGAACCCGCCGTTGAAGCTATTACTAAACACCAGGACGTTCACACCCTGCCGCTCGAAGTATTCAAGGTCGTTGAGCGTTAAGTCTTGTGCCTGGCACGCGGAGATGCCTGCAAGCAACATGACCATTAAGAATAGTCTGTGTTTCATTGGTTGTTTAGCTTAGTTTCGTTTTTGCTTCTTCCTGCGCGGCAATGACGCGGTCGCACCATGCATCGAACTCTGGGTCCTCGACTTGCAGTTCGGGGTGCTCTTTCAGGTAGGCGATGCAGCGGCGCACGCCCTCGTCGAAGCGGGTGGTGGCGCAGAAGCCGGGGACGGCGCGCTTCAGTTTGGTGCAGTCGAAGATGACGGTGGCTGCCTTGTCGCCGAGAAGGTTGCCCTCCAGGTCGTAGGCGGCGGGACAGACGGCGGCGAGGAAGTCGGAGGCGACATGATAGGGCTTGAACTCAACGGGAGAACCGTTGAGCGCACTGAGGGCATCGGCGACGGTCTGGTAGATTTGGTCCCATGTGAGTTGCTCGTCACTCATAATCTGGAATGCCTCGCCGATAGCCTTCGGGTTGGCGAGCAGACCGATAAAGCCTCGGGCGAAGTCTTCGTTCCAAGTGAGCGTCCAGAGGGAGGAGCCGTCGCCGTGGACTATGATGGGCTTGCCGTCGAGCATCCTGCGCAGCACGGGCCACGAGCCACGCGGGCCATGGATGCTCAGGGGAACGGCACGCTCGCAGTAGGTGTGGCTGGGGCGTACGATGGTGACGGGGAAGCCGTTTTCGCGGTATTCGTGCATGAGCAGCTCCTCGCAGGCGATTTTGTTACGTGAGTACTGCCAGTGCGGGTTGGCGAGTGTCGTGCCTTCGGTGATGATGGCATCGCGCAGCGGTGTGTTGTAGGCCGAGGCCGAGGAGATATAGACGTATTGCCGCGTGCGGTTGCGGAAAAGACGGATGTCGCGCTCCACCTGTGCGGGCACGAAGCCGATGAACTCGCAGACGGCATCGAAGGTCTCGGCGGGCAAACCGCCGAGCACACTCTCGGTGTCATCAATGTCGGCGATGATTTGGTGTACGTTCGCTGGCACTTCGTCCTTGTGCGTGCCTCGGTTCAGCAACCACAAGTCGTGGCCGCTTGCTGCTAACTGTCGGGTGATAGCCGAGCTAATGGTGCCCGTGCCACCGATAATCAGAATCTTCATTGGTCGTTTTTTGGGGTTAGTCGTTTGGTCGTTTGGTTGTTTGGGGAGTTAGTCGTTTGGGGAGTTAGTCGTTTGGTTGTTTGGTCGTTTGGTGATCCATTGGGTACTTCACACCCCATTTCTGGCGTAGGCCATCCATGAGCAGCATGATGTAGAGCGTCTCTTCGTGGGGCATCTCGTGAGGTTCAAGCAGACCGTCGAGGAGCGCCTTGCGGCAGGCGAGGAACTGGTACTCGTAGCCAGTAATTTGCTGGGGTACGCGGATGGTCTCGACGTAGGCGCGGTCGGGGCCGTTGACGGTGATAGTCTGCGGGTTGTTGATGTTGTCGATGATGAGGTTGCCCTCGGTGCCGGCGATGACACCGATGTTGTCGCCCACGCAGGCTGCGCTCGACTGGAGGTTGCAGAGCATGCCGTCGGCCAGGACGAGCGTTATCGCGTTCGTGAGGTCCATACCGGTCGCCGACTTCACGCAATGACCGTCGATGCTGACGATGGCTGCGGAGAAGAACATCCTAGCAAAGTTCAGCGCATAGACACCGAGGTCGAGCAGCGCGCCACCGCAGAGGTCGGGGCGCATGATGCGTGGCTTCTCGCCCATCGAATAGCCGAGCGTAGCAGTGAGCAGACGCGGTGTGCCGATGCGCCCGCTGGCAATGAGGTCACGCACGATGCCTACGGCGGGCTGGTAGCGTGTCCAGATGGCCTCAGCCAGGAACACTTTCCGTTCATGCGCCAGTTCGATGATTTCACGAGCCTGACGTGCGTTGGCCATAAATGCCTTCTCCACGAGACAGGGCTTGCCTGCGAGCAGTGCCTCACGCGTTACGTCGTAGTGGTGCGAGTGCGGTGTGCCGACATAGACGAGATTCACCCCGGGGTCGGCAATCAGCTCCGAATATGACCCGTAAGCTTTTTCGATGCCCCACTTTCTGGCGAAAGCCTCCGCCGTTTCCAACTTCCGCGAGCCGACGGCGTAGGCCTCGCAGTCTTTTAATCCGTTGAGGGTGATTGCCGCCTTATCGGCAATCCATCCTGTTCCAATAATTCCTACTCGCATAAGCGCTGTGCTAAATGATAAATGATAAATGATAAATGAAAAATGATAAATGAAATCAGCGGTGGGTATCTTGTGAAGTTGCTGCCTCTTCGAGTTCACGGGTAAGACGGGTAAGGTCGGCAGCACTTTGCTTCATACGCGCGGTGATGTCGGCAATTTCGTCGGCGGGGAACTCATGTAGACTGGCGTTGAGGACCTGTGTGAAGCCGCTGATGATGTTCAGTGGCGTGCGAATGGCATGGTACATCGCCTGTATGAACTCGGTTTTCTTGCGATTGGTTTGGAGCTTGAGCTGATAGGCGTGGTTGAGTTGAGCATTGAGGGTTGAGAGTTGTTCGTTTGTGCTGCGGATGGCGTTGACGGACTCGGCGATGGACTGTTGCATGCTGATGAAACTGTTGGTGAGGCGTCCCACGCTGTCGCGGCGGTGACTTTCGGGGAGCGTCTCGTCGAAGTGTCCGTCGGCTATGCGCTGCGCCTGTCGGTCGAGCTGACTGAGCGGCTGGACGGCACGGCGTACAATCTGGTAGCAGAGGATGAGCAGGAAAACAAGGCCAATGCCGATGACCGACCACACGAGCACAAGCAAACGGTTATAGCGTGCGAACACGTCGCTTTCTGGGCAGACGATGGCAATGCTCCAACCGGTGCGCTGAAGTGGACGGTAGAATATGTACGCATCTTCTCCATCGACCTTGGTCTCAACCATACCGCTGCGTCCAGCAATCATCGACAAGCCTAAGGCGTCGATTTGGCGCTTTACTTCGGGGTCGGCATCGCTAAAGATGCTCTCGCGGAAGAGCTTTGTTGTGTCAGGATGAACGATATAGGTGCCGTCGCGCTCTATCATAATAGCCGAGGAATGGGGATAGGCGGGGATGGCTGTCACCATCTGCGATAGCCACTTCAGGGTGAGGCTGGCGGTGATAGACCCGACATACCGACCGTCAGCGTCGCGCATGGGGCAACAGTAGGAGGTAAGGATGTCGGGCGATGAGAGTGTCCCTTCATTATAGTCATCGAAGGCATCTATCCAGCAGGCACGGCCAAGCGTCCTCGGTGTTTTGTACCACGGCGCTTCGAAATATTCAAACGGCCCTTCACGTACGGTGGTGATGCTGTCCTTTGACCATTGACCATTGACCATTGACCGGTGGCGCAGGGAGTAGGCTGAGTAGTAGCGTCCCATTTCGGAGAAGTAGTATGGCTCCATGGAGATGGCGAATCCCGTGAGGAAGGAGTTTTCCTGCACTGTCCGGTGGGTGAAGGCCAGGAGTGAGTCGGGCTTCAGGTGTCGTGGCGTGGTGAGGGCCATGAAGTTCGTCACGGTCTCCGTCTCGTCCATGATGCCGTTGATACGCTCGGCGGTGTTGTCGAGCAGCTGTGTGGCACGTTCTATGGCGGCGTGCTGGATATAACGCCGACACCGATAGAAAAGATAGTTAAAGAGCAGGGTGAACACCACACCGATGATGAGTGTGATGGTAAGACCTAGACGCAGCGAGAGGTGCTGATTTATGTAGCGGAGCAGTTGTTTCATACTCAATTGGCCATTAATTCATCGAGCAGTTTCGTAATGGTCTCCGTACCCTGTAAAATGTCCGTCTGTCGGCGCATCATCTGTTCCTTGGTCATGGTGTTGTAGTCGCGGCAGATATCGTCGGTGCTCTGACACACCTGAACCACAGGTGCTGTCATCTGGGCCGTCATGTCGGTCAGGAATTTCGCCTTCATCTCTTCGTAGGCCTTCGCCTCATCGTAAGCGGTCTGCAACTCGGCGTTCTGTGTACTCAGTGTTGCCTGTTTCTGCTGCATCTCGTCCATGTATGCCTTCAGCGATAGCTGCATCTTCTTCAGACTCGTCTGCAGACGGCCCGCCTCATGTTCGTGGTGAGCATCAGGTATGGGTGTCTCCAAATTCCCCTCAGCAATGCTTTGCGCTGCATCGGCCAGGAGGTGTAAGGGACGCAAGTGGCGGGCCACGACGTAATAGAGCACAATAAACAGCGTCACGATACCAATCAGTCCCCAGACCAGCAGCAGCGACTGCATGCGCTGGAACTTGTTCGTGATGTCGCTTTTCGGGAAGGTGACGAGGAGGCCGAACGGACGACTGCCGATGGGCTGGTAGATGGAGTAATGTGGAGTTGAGGAGTTGTGGAGTTGAGGAGTTGAGAGTTGAGGGGTGGGAGTTGAGGGGTGAGAGGTCACCTCCAGTCGTGCGTTTGGCAGCGACTGTATCATCGTGGCCTTGTATCCGCTCTCATCGACCAGTTGCTCAATCATTTCTCGGTCTACTGTCAGCGGTTGTCGCTCCAGCTGCGCTGTCATCTCCATCTGCCGCAGCCGGTTGTCCGTCCGTAATGCAGCGTTCTCCAGCGTTTGCCGCGTAGCGTCCAGCGTCTCGTCGTGGATGACGCCCTGCGAGTAACTACCTAACAGGAAGATGGCCACGCCAGCCGTCACAAGCACAACGCCACCCACCCACAGTGTCAGCTGTGTGGTGAATGACGTGCGGATTTTCTGTAATAGCGACATGTAATGTGGAGTTGAGGAGTTGTGGAGTTTAGTAGAACTTCACCATATCGTCCAATGGGCGGTGATTGGGATGGCGGGGCTCAGCTGCGCGGTAGCCTAGGGCGATGACGGCCATGACGGTCTCGTTCTCAGGAATGGAGAACAATTCGCGCAGCTTGTCAGCATCGCGCATGCCCATGATGAGCGTGTCGAAGCCCATGGCGCGGGCCTTCAGAATGAGGTAGCAGTTAGATAGGCCGTTGTCGTAGGCTCCCCATCCGTCGCCCACTTCGTTGGCGGGGTTGCCGCGAGAGAAGCCCGACTTGCCACGTTCGAAGGTCGAAACGATGAGCACGGGTGCATCCTGCACATTCCGCTTGTTACCGCCTATGAGCTCCTTCACAGCGGCAAGTTTCTCGGGCGACATGGCGACGTAGTACTTCGAGGGCTGCTGGTTGGCCCACGACGGTGCCTCCTGCACGGAGGCCATCAATTCATGGATTTCTTCCTCTGAGATTTTTTTCGTGGCATCGTAGCTTCGGATGCTACGGCGGGTAGTTAACACATCATCAAATGAGGGTGAGTAAGTAGTCTGACCCTCTACTTGTGCACAGCCTGGCAGCACCATCAGCGCTGCAAGGGTGGTCAATACAATCAGTCTTTTCATTGTTCTTTCTTGTGTTAGGTTACTTTCATTTATTCGTTAAATAGTATGCAGTCCTTCAAGGGGAGGGGCGGAGGTGGGATCAGTATCATCGCTGTCCCCTTCGATCCTGGTTACCCCATTTCTTGTCGTAGCGGCCCTCGGTGTCGACCTTTCCTCCGAACATGTTGAGGCGGTAGCGGACATGGAGCATGGCGTAGCTGTTGATGCTGTTGTAGCGGGTGTCGCTGCGACCGTTGGCGTTGACCCATCGTTCATAGTTCGACTGCTGGCGGAGGAGGTCGTAGAAGTTGAGGGCCACGACGAGGGTCTTGCTCTTCAGGAAGGTCTTCGAGATCTGTCCGTTCCAGATGAGTTCGTTGGTGTTCGACGACGGGTCGTTGTATCCTCGGCGGCTGTTTTCGTGGAGGTTGGTGGAGATTTCCAGTCCTATGGGCAGACGTACCATGACTTGACCGCCATAGTCGAAACGCCACGTGTCGAGGTCGGCGCTGGGCTGCAGCTCGTTGCGCGAGTGTTGGTAGTTGACGCTACCGTCGAGGGTAACCTCCAGCCAGTCGTTGCGGAAGCTGAGGTTCAGGCGCTCGCGGAGGTTCGTGGTGCGTGTCGTGTTCTGAGCGGCATCGGCTTTGTTCTGGGCCACGTAGCTCACGTAGTTGTTGTAGCGCAGACGGGTGTCGGTGCCTATGTTCCAGTGAGCAGTGCTGTCGAGGGCGGTGCTGAAGTTCAGGCCGCCGTCGGCATTCCAGTTTCCGTTGATGTTCTCAGGGCGTGATATGCTACCACCGGTCTCTGCGTTGTAGCGAACGAGATTCGAGATGGCGTTGCGGATATGGCGATAGTTTGCATAGACGACAATGCTACGTTTGTAACGTTGAATATAATTATTGTAATAGAGATTGAGGGTGTTGGTGAACTGCGGCTTCAGTCCGGGGTTTCCCTGCGTGATGTAGAGGGGATTGGAGTCGTCGGTGATGTCGAGCAGCTGTGTGATGTCGGGTTGCCGTGTGTCGCCGCGATAGGTAAGGCGCACGCTCTGCTGGTCACTGAAGTTATAGTGGAAGTCGACGGTCGGTGTGAGGTTGACGACGTTACGTATAGTGTCGACGTAGACACCGCGATAGTCTTGGATGAAGTTCGAGTGCTGCGGCTGCACAAGGAAGCCGACGTTGTAGTCGTACTCCTTCTGCCAGTGGCGTAGCGTGAGGCGGATGTTATGGGTGTAGTTTTTGTATTCGGAATAGCGGCTTAGGTTCTTGTCGAGATATTCCTCCATCGTCGGGTAGACACTGTCAAGCCACGGATCCCACTCGCGGTACTCAGGGGTGATGCCGCTGAAGATGTTTTGTGGCATACGGCTGAAGTCATAGGTCTGTCGGTCGCTTTTGTTCTGGTTGTAGCGCAGTTCGTAGTTAGCCTGCAGGTGTGCACCTTTCCAGAGGGGCTCGCTGTAGAGTGCCGACAGTACATAGCCACTGTTGTCGCTAGGTGTCGTGTTGTAGCGTGGTGTGAAGTAAGTGGAGTCCGTGCCGTCCTGGTTTTTCACACGGTGCAGGTAGACTTCATTGTCCGACGCGCTCTGGTTCTCGCTGTTGCCGATAGAACCCTCTATGCGGAGGGTGACGTTGCGGCCACGCTGATTGAGTTTGCGATAGAACTGCAGCATGGCCCAGGCGTTCTTGTTCTCGCCGTAAGAGAGGCTCGCGCCGTGGTTGTGGTTCACAATATAGGGATAGAGGGGGGCCGAGGGGGCATGGACGATGTCAAGCGGACTGGCGGCGTAGAGATAAGGGTCGTCACTGAACGTGGCGGACGCCGATGTCGAAGTCCCGTCGTTTGTCCCGATGCTCCCGTTGGCCCTCATAAGCAGGTTCGTCAGTGTGTCGGGCTTCCACTCCACGCGGATGTTGCCCCACCAGTTGTTACTGCGTGACATCTGTTTAGAGCGGCTGTTTGAGAAGGTGCGCGAGGTCTCGGAGTAGAAGTTCTCGCTCGCGTTCTCGTTCTTGTTGTCTCCGTCGCGGTGGTTCCAGCGCACGGAGGCATCCATCTTCAGCTTCTCGCCGTCATCGTAGTTCAGGTTAGTGCCCAGCATCTTGCGGGCGTTCAGTCCTCGGCGGTTCCACCATCCGGCGTTTTCCTCCTTGTTGTTCAGGTTGCCCAGCAGCACGAATCGCGTCTTGTCCGTGAACACACTCCCCATGCCACGCGAGGCGTAACGGTGCTCGGTGCCGCCCGCGAGGTCGAGGTTAGTCATGTAGCCTCGGTTCATGCCTCGCTTGATGGTGAAGTCGAGCACCGTCTCCTTGTTGCCGTCCTCTATGCCCGTGATGCGTGCCTGATCGCTCTGCTGGTCGTAGAACTTTACGCTCTGGATGATGCTCACGGGGATGTTTTTCAGTGCCGTCTCTACGTCACCGAGCATGAACTCCTTGCCGTCGAGCAGGATTTTCTGTACCGTCTTGCCGTTGACGGTGATGTTGCCTTCGTCGTCAACCTCCGCGCCAGGGATGCGCTTGATGAGTTCCTCAATCGCCGAACCCTCCGGCGTGCGGTAGGCATCGGGGTTGTAGACCAGCGTGTCCTTCTTCACGATGACCTGTGCCGCACGGCCCGTGACGACAGTTTCGCGCAGCAGCACCGCGTCGCTCGACATCAGTAGTGTGCTCATGTCCTGGCTCTGGTTGCGGCGTAGTGTCACCTCACGCTGTATCGGCTGGAAGCCTATTGACGAGATTTTCAGCCGGTAGATGCCGTTGGCGGGAGCCTCCACGGAGAAGTTTCCCCGCACATCGGTCACGGTGCCGCCCACAAATGTTGAGTCGCGCTGTCTGAACAGCTGCACCGTGGCCTGAACTATCGGTTCCTTTAGTTCAGCGTCCATAACACAACCGCTCACCGTCAGTCCACGGTCTTCGTCATCCTGCGCAACCGCTACCATGGCCAGCGACCACAATAATATTATAAATAGGTGTCTCATCACTTTTCGTTATATTGATATTACGTTATTTCAATCTTTATCCCGGCTTTCGCGTGCTGTCCCTCAATTCCAGCCTTGCCTTCACCACCACATGCTGTATGCTGTCGTCACCATCCATTTGGTCGAGGAGCAGACGGAAGGCCTTCGCGCCAATCTCCTTCAGGTTCTGGCGTACAAACGAGATACGGGGGTGTGACATCTCCGACACCCAGTCGGTCATGTAGCCGATGATGGCTACGTCTTCGGGGATGCGCAGCCCACAGCTGGTCACCGCCTGTAGTGCCGAGATGGCGAGAAGGCCATGTGAGGCAAGGATGGCATCGGGCGGTTCGGGTAGTTGTAGCAGTTCGAGCGTGTCGCTGAGTCCTGAGTTGAAGCTGATGTGGTGACACTTCACCAGCTCGGTGCTGATAGGGATTCCGTGCTCACGTAGTGCCTCCAGATAGCCATGCTTGCGGTCACTGGTCTGCTTTAGCTGGTTCGAACCGCCTAGGAAGGCGATGCGTCGTGCGCCGCTGTCGATGAAAGTGCTGGTAGCCTCATGGGCGGAAGCGGCATCGTTGATGATGACCGACGAGATGCCCACGTCGGGGGCACGGTCGAAGAACACTATCGGCATGTGTGCCTGACGCAGTCGCAGCAGATACGAAAAGTCAGTAGTGTCCTGTGCTGGACAGATGATGATACCCTCCACGTGCATGTTTATTAAGAGCTCGAGGCAGTCGGTCTCTTTTTCGTTGTTGTCGTTCGAGTCGGTGATGATGCACATGTATCCTGCCTTGCGTGCTTCGGCTTCAATGCTCTTTACGATGTGGGCATTGTGGTTGTAGGCTATGTCGGGCACCACGATACCTATGATTCTCGTGGTGTCGAAGCGCAGGCTCACCGCAAAGGGATTTGGTCGGTAGCCGCCTTCCTCAGCCAGTCGCTCAATCTGTTGCTTCAACTCAGGACTTACACCATCAAGTCCCCGTAGTGCCCTTGACACGGTGGAGACATTGATGCCAAGCTTTCGGGCAATGTCGCGCTGGGATATCCGTTTCATCTATTATTGGTCGTTTGGGGAATTGGTCGTAATTTATAGAATTTTCTTACAAAGGTATGGGTTTTTCATTATACTTTAACGCAACAGAAAGAAAAATGTTGCGCAATGCGTTGCGTAATGAGTATAAAGAATGAAACCATCTGCCTTCACAGGTAGATGGTTTCACAAAATGCTATGATGAAATGTTTCTGTGTTGAATAATACGCTGCAAAGTTACGATTAACCTTGCATCCGTCCAACACATTTCTTCCAAAACGAAACGCAAAGCGTTGCGCTAGTTGCGCAACATGAGGGCGTTGGATTTTTATCCCCGTGCCATACGGTAAATGGCCTCCATGTCGGCGGCTGCGAGCGGCTTGAAGCATCCGCAGGTACGCTGATAGTCGCGGCTGCACTTGCGGGTCATCTCCTTGATTTCATCATCGGTGATGTCGCGGCCTATGAGCTCTTTGATATTGATGGGCATGCCGATGGCGTGGTAGAACCGCTCCATGGCCTCGATGCCCTTGAGCGCGGTGCCTTCGGGGTCGGTGAAGTCATTGGGTACATCCATCACGTTGACGGCGAAGCGTACGAAGCGACTCAGGTTCTCGTGCATGACGTAGCGCGCCCAGCTTGGCCAGACAGCGGCAAGGCCTGCACCGTGGGTGACATCGAACAGACCGCTGAGTTCGTGTTCAAGCTGGTGGGTGGACCAGTCGCCGTTGTTGCGGTTTCCCGTCACATCGTTATGTGCCAGGCTGCCGCCCCACATAATCTGAGCGCGGTTGCGGTAGTCTTCGGGATTCTTCAGCACGGCGAACACGCACTCCTTCATCGTGCGCATCAGTGTCTCGGCCAAGGCATCGGTCAGTGTCATGTCACACTCCGTGTTGAAGTAGCGCTCCATGGTGTGCATCATGATGTCCGTCACGCCGGCAGCCGTCTGATAGGGAGGAAGGGTGAAGGTGCGGCGGGGGTTCATGATGGCAAACTTCGGGCGGGAGATGTTGTTAGAGTAACCCAGCTTCACGTCGCCGTCCTCGTTAGTGATAACGCTGGCCTCGCTCATCTCGCTACCGGCTGCGGGAATAGTCAGTACAGCGGCCACGGGCAACACCAGCTCGGGTTCTGCCTTTCCGATATAGAAGTCCCAGACGTCGCCGTCGTAGGGCACACCATAGCCGATACACTTCGACGAGTCAATGACGCTGCCGCCACCCACGGCCAGTATAAAGTCGATGCCCTCTTTCCTGCACAGCTCGATGCCCTGCTTGGCCAGCGACAGGCGCGGATTGGGCACGACACCGCCGAGCTTGACGAATGAGATGCCGCCCTCTGTAAGCTGTTCGCAGACCTTGTCGAGCAGACCAGAGCGTATGGCACTCTTACCACCATAATGTACCAGCACTTTCGTGCCACCGTATTTCTTCACCAGAGCAGCTACTTGCTCCTCAGAGTTCTCACCGAACACCACTTCGGTCGGCGCATAGAAATTAAAGTCCTTCATTGATAATTGATTAGTTGATGAGTGAATTAGTCGTTGAGTTGGTATTTTAGTTTATTTGATTGTTACGGGAAGTTTCAGGTAATGGTGTCATAGTCCATTTGCGTGCAAAGATAATGCTTTTTCTTGGAACTTGCAAGAAAAACCGTAGAATTTTTCGTGCTGTGCGGTTGAAAATCCCATCCGAGTCAGTTAATCTTTCGTGCTGTGCGGTTGCCTGCGTATTTAGTTGCGGAACGGCCTTCAGGCCGTTTTCAACCGCACAGCACGGAATTTTTCGTGCTGTCCTTATTGCGGCAAAAAGCATGTACGCCGCAATGGTCACAGGAAGGACGGTGCCCAGAAGTATATGTGTGCAGAATGCGGGAAGTCCTTCGTTGCCCGTACGAACACCATCACCGCAGGCAGTCGTAAGCCTCTGGAAATATGGAAGAGGTACATAGACTGTATGGTGAACGAGCTCCCCATCCGCAAGGCAGCCGAGGAATGCGGGATGGCCGCGAGTACGTCTTTTGCATGGCGGCACAAGATACTGGACGCCCTGCGCAACATGAGCGATGGTGTGATGTTGAGTGGCATTACTGAATCCGATGACACGTATTTCCCGCTTTCGTACAAGGGCAATCACCAGAAGTCCAAGGACTTCGATATGGGGCGTCCTGCAAGGAAACGTGGTGGCGACGGCGTGTCCAAGGGGCTTTCTGAGGATTTGGTGTGCGTCCCATGCGCGGTGGATAGGAAGGGAAACTCCGTTGCCGAGGTGTCAAACCTTGGGGAATGCTCTGCCAGCGATCTGGACAACGTGCTGGGGTCGAAGATTGCAGACGGTTCAACCTTCTGCACCGATGGAAGCAAGGCACAGCGCAAGTTCGCCACCTCCCATGGGCTGGAGTGCGTACAGATCAAGGGCGGGAAGTCGAAGAAGGGCATCTTCCACATACAGCACATCAACTGCTATCATTCCGTACTGAAGAAATTCATAGAGAACTTCAACGGCGTATCCACGAAGTACCTCAACAATTATCTTGCGTGGAACAATTTCGTGAACTATTCCAAGAAAACAATCCAGGAACAGAAGGCTGTCCTCCTGAATTTCGCGTTGACTACAGCCAAGCGGGTCACGTATGACATGATACCAGCCAGGCCTGCTGTGCCATTACTGGCAGTAGTGGGCAAAAATCAGTCAATCAAACTAACATAGCCAAAGCTTTTGCCCTTTCAGGGCGAGTTTACCCATCCCCTGTACCCAGGGCGATGCCCTGGGCTAAGTGCTTGTTGGCCTTTCAGGCCGTTTCTACGCAAGCGTCCCATGGGCCGAGCGCAGGCCGTTTCTACGCAAGCGTCCCTAGGGCTTCTTATACAGTTTCGCCTACGTGGTATGGTAACTACTCAGTCATAGTCACTGCCTCTGTTTTATTTGACACTGATTGGACTGGTTGGACTGATTTTTCACTGTTTTTTCGCCGCCTACGGCAGCTTTTGCTGCCCAAAATCAGTTTTAA
>JAEEGL012467020.1_pt1 | contig 13608 bp, 11 predicted proteins | sample 9134231 | NCBI WGS metagenome assembly JAEEGL01 (sample SAMN16246548, study PRJNA631951) | gut metagenome | biome: gut microbiome; feature: rumen; material: fiber-attached | host: Bos | place: Iran: Karaj | collected 2018-10
CCAGCACCAGGAACAGATACAGGAAGTTATGCAGCCGGCGGCGGTTCCTGGACAGCACATAGGCGGCCATGGTGCAAAGCAGGGTGCACAGGAGCACGCTGCTGACGGAATAGAGCATGCTGTTCAGGAACGTGGTGCCCAGCTTGCCCTTTTGGATGACCAGGGCAAAATTGGACCATTCCGGGGCGGCGGGAAGGGACAGGTTCATGGCGGCGGCTTCCCTGGCGGTCTTGAAGCTGTTGAACAGGATCAGCATGAGGGGCGCCAGGAGAATCAGGGAAAGCACCCAGGCCAGCAGATTGATGCCCAGGGCAGCGAGCTGTTTTCTGCGTTTCATATCTCCTGTCCATCTCCCTTCACCATGTGCCGGATCATGAAGAAACCGGCAACCAGCATGACCAGCGTCATGATGGTGGACAGAGTGGTGCCCACGGCGTAGCGCCCCAGGCCGAATTCCTTGTATACGCCCGTATACATGACTTCGGTGGCAAAGCCGGGACCGCCGTTGGTCAGGGAGTAAACCATATCGAAGACCTTGAGGCCGTAGATGACATTCAGCACCGTGGTGACGGTGAGGGTGGGGACCAGCAGCGGGAGCGTGATATGGCGGAAGCACTGCCAGGCGGATCCCCCGTCAATGGAGGCCGCTTCATAGTAGGTCTGCGGGATGGACATGATGCCTGCGATCAGTATGGTCATAATATAGCCCATGCCTTTCCAGATGTCCACTGCCATGACGGAACGGAACGCAATTTTCGAATCCGTGAGCCAGTTGCTTGCCAGGAAGTTGAGGCCCATTCCCCGGAGGAAGGTGTTCAGCAGGCCGATTTTCGGGTTCAGCACTGATTTGAAGATCATGCCGACGATCAGCGCGGAGAGCACGCAGGGAAGATACATGACCGCCCGGTGAAAATTCAGCAGCTTCACCTGTTTGGTCAGCAGCACCGCCAGGGCCAGGCCCACCGCGTTTTTGACCACCGTGGTTACCAGGGTGAAGCGCAGGGTGTTGGCCAGCATGCGGGTATAGTTGTAGTCTGCTGAGAAAACCGTGGCAAAATTCTGCAGGCCGACAAAATGAATGCTTTCGGAATAAACCGACCAGTCAGTGAAAGAATATCCGAATCCCATGACGGAGGGCAGCACAAACAGCACGGAATAAAGCAACAGCGCGCCGAAGACGAAACGGGTCGGATAAATCCGGTTTTTATTCATGGGCTTCCTCCAGGTCTTTTTTCCAGCCGGGGAAAGGGTTTCCGGTGAAAAGAGGAGGAAACCGGGTATTCCGGTTTCCTCCGACTGTAATCCCGGGACCGGATCAGTTCCAGGCAGGATCCTTGGCGGCTGTTGCCTGATCCGCGCGGTTCCGGTCAATATTCTTCAGCATGTCATCGGCGCTCTGGTCTCCCTGGAGCACGGCGACCAGTTCCTTGCCGATCTCCATCCACTGGGGATTGACGTAGTTGACGCTGGTCTGGTAAACGGTGCCGTGTTCCGGATAAGCCGCATAGAAAGCGGAGATCTCAGGAGAGTAGGCATCCTTTGCGGTGGTGAAGGGCAGGGTGTTGAACTTCGCCACTTTTTCAATCTGGTACTGGATGTTTTCCGGCTCGGCGAGGAAGGCCAGGTACTGCTTCGCTGCGTCAATGTTGGCGGAGCCGGAGTAGATGAAGCGGGTCGGGCCGACGGGGTTCATGTTCAGCACCTGGTTGTCAAGCAGGGGCATGACGAAGAAGCCGATGTCCTCTGCCGGGAAGTCCGGATACTGGGCGTTCAGGTCAGCGGGGAAACCCTGGTTCGCCACGGTCATGGCGCACTCGCCTTCGGCGATGGCCCTGGCGGCGTCGGCATATTCATTGGCCATATAATTGTCGCCCCAGTAACCCAGGTCGGCCATTTCCTTAATCTGCTCCACCAGCTGTTTCGCGGCGGCGCTGTCAGCGAACTTCATGGTGTTGCTGTTCAGTTTGTCCGCGGTGCCGGGCTCGGCATGTTCGATGGCGACGCCCATTTCGCAGAACCACAGCTGATGATGCCAGCCGTCAGCCACTGCTTCATAAATCGGGGTCATGCCGTCAGCCTTGATGGCTTCGCACACGGCCTTGAACTCTTCATAGCTGGTGGGGACGCTGAGGTTCAGCTTTTCAAAGACCTTTTTGTTGTAGGCAACAGCCCATACGGCGGAAACGTCCTGCGCCGGCTGGCCGTACAGTTTCCCGTTCACGGAGGTTTCATCGGCGGCCAGGGGATCCACGGTGGCGGCCCAGGCTTCACCGCTCAGATCCACGGCGTTTTTTTCCACATTCAGCTGGGTCACGATGTCGGACTTACCGGCCTGGGAGCCGAACAGATCCAGGTCTTCGCCGGTCTGAAGCTTGGTCATCAGCAGGGTGGTGTACTGGTCGGAGGGAATGATCTGGAAATCAACCTTGATTCCGGTTTTTTCGGTGAACTTGTCTGCCAGTTCCATTTCGGCGTCCTGGACCCAGTCCTGGCTGGCCATGTAGGTGATTTCCACACCTTCGGCGTGGACAACGGCAGCGATGCCAAGCAGCATCACCAGCGCCAGTGCGAGAGCAAGGATCTTCTTCATGGGGGTACCTCCTTCAATATTATCCGGTTTTCGGAAGACCGGTATTCTCCGGCCTTTATCTGCTCCTATTATAGAAACGGATACAGAAAAAGAGAATGGACGTTTTTATCCGGTTTCATGGATATTTTTAACTGAAAACAGACCAGATCGGTACAATCCGGAGGCTGTCCGGTTGACAAAAAGAGACGGTTTTCCTATACTGACAGCAGAATAAAACGAAACGTTACACATTGCAGAGCCGGGAGGAAACCAGACAGATGAAGCGCCGGGAAACAAAAGGGAGAACGGTCCGGGGGACGCTGCTCAGCACCTATACCGTGCTGATCCTGCTGTCTTTCGGAGCGCTGGCCACGGCATTTTCCCTGATCCACGGGAACCGGGTGCGGAGCGAAGTGGTGAACACGCTCCGGGGGCAGGCCCAGGCCATGGCGGCGGCTGCCGACCGGGAAATTGACCAGATGCGCACCATGGCGCTGAACATAACCTATTCCACGCGGATGCAGGACCGGATTACCCTGCGCCGGGAAAACGCCGGCGGGTTATCGGGGGAAGCGGACCGGATGTCAATGATTCTTTCCCTGATTATATTTCCCAACCGGCCGATTGACCAGATCAACCTGTATACCCGGGACGGAATCCGGGTATCCTCCGGCCTGGACAACGAGGTGACGGCGGACAGTGCGGAAGCAAAGCCCTGGTACGGACCGCTGGCAGAACAGGGGAACCACCAGCTGCTCTACTTTTCCGGCAGGGACGGGAAGCTCTCCAAGTATATGACGGACCCCTACGGCAGGGAATTTGTGACCCTGGTGATGGAAAACTACGACAACTTCGGGATCCGGTGCGGATATCTTGAAATCCGTCAGAGGATCAGCCGGATCCTTTCCGCCCAGCTGGCGTACAAGTCCGCCTTCGGGGAAAGCTCGTACTTCATTGACCGGGAGGGCCGGCAGATTTTCCCGCGGGAGACAGGGGAAGAGAACGTGTGCGCGGCTGCGGAGAAGCTCGGGTTTCCGGAGGAATTCACCGCGGTAGGGGACGGGCGGCTGCTTTGCTGTGTTCCTGCCGGCAGGGGACAGTTCTATACCGTGATGAGCATCCGGGAAGCGGATCTGTTCCGGTCGGTCCGGGACCAGAGCATGACAATCCTGCTGATTACGCTGGGCACGTTGGTGCTGACGGTGCTGGCCTCCGTGCTGATTTCCCGGCGGATTACCCGGCCCCTGGCGGAAATCTGCGACCAGATCGGTGAGATTGAGATTGAACATCCGGCGCCGCTGCCGGAGGTGGATTCGGATATCCGGGAGATCCAGACGCTGCATACCTCCTTCAGCCGGATGCAGTCCACCCTTTCCGGCCATGTGGCCAAGCTGCTGGAGCTTCAGAACCAGGAGATGCAGTCCCGGATGCTGGCGCTGCAGGCGCAGATGAACCCGCATTTCCTGTTCAACAGCCTCCAGGCGATCCAGGCCATGGCGGATGAGGGCATGAACGGGGAAATCGCGGAAATGTGCCAGTCCATGGCGGGCATCCTGCGGTATATTTCCTCGGATTCGGCCCAGCTGGTGCCGCTGGAGGAGGAAATCCGGCATACGCGGGATTACCTGCGCTGCATGGAGCTGCGCTACCAGGGAGACCTGGTCTGCGAGACGGAGCTGCCGGAGGAGATGAACCCGGTGCCGGTGCCCAAACTGTGCGTGCAGCTGCTGGCGGAAAACGCCATCAAGTTTACAACGACCCAGCGGCCGCCCTACCGGATCCGGATTGAAGGGGAAGTATCGGAGGACGGCTATGAGCTGCGGATCCGGGACAACGGCCCCGGGTTCGAACAGGAAACCAGGGAGGCCCTGCTGGCGCAGATGGAGGAGATCCGGCGGACACACATGCTGCCGTCCCTGAAGATCAACGGCATGGGAATTCTTCATGTATATATCCGCTTTGTGCTGCTGTACGGGGAACAGTTCATTTTCAGACTGGAAAACAACCCGGAGGGCGGAGCGTGCGTGGTGATCGGAGGAAAGAGAAATGGCCAGGCAGTTTAAGGTGATCGTCGCGGACGACGAGAAGCTGATTGCGAACAATATCGCGCGGCGGATTGAGGAAAGCAGCGGCGCCTTCCGGGTGATTTCCCGGGCGGGGACAGGGCTGGAAGCCCTGGAACAGGTGGGGGAGCTGCTGCCGGACGTGGTATTCAGCGATATCAAAATGCCGGAGATGGACGGGATCGAGCTGATCACGCGGCTGCGGGAGGAGCATCCCGGCGTGTTCTGCGTGATTGTCAGCGGCTACAGCGATTTTGAGTATATGAAGGCGGCGATCCAGAACAGCGCCATGGATTACCTGCTGAAGCCGGTCAACACGGAGGAGCTGCGCCGGCTGCTGCAGCGGCTGGAGGCAGCGCTGCTGGCCAGGGAACAGCAGGTGGCGCCCCGGCGGGAGTCCGACGCGGCCTCATTGGCCGAGAGCGTCCGGGTATACCTGCAGGAGAACTATGACAAACAGGTGGATTTTTCAGCACTGGCTGAATCACTGGCGGTATCGGCCCCCTACCTGAGCAAACTGTTTCATGAGCAGACGGGAACCAGCCCCATGAGGTACCTGACGGACCTGCGGATGCGCCAGGCCAAAAAGTTCCTGGCGGACAGCAGCCTGACGGTGCGGGAAATCGCTGTCCGGGTGGGCTACCCGGATCCGTTCCATTTCAGCCGGAGCTTCAAGAACGCGGTGGGGATCAGCCCGGCGCAGTTCAGGGAGGAACAAAACATTCGCACCCGGGACTGCGGGTGCGAATGACGAATAAAATGCAGGACTTTGTACAAATGAATGAAGCGCAGCGCTCCTGAGGGGATCAGAATCCGATCCTGCGGATTTCCTCCACCAGGTTCCTTCCGTATTCCTCGGTGCCGAGGCAGTTCGGGTGCAGGTTGTCCAGGAAGTATTCAGGCAGGTGCGGTACGAGGCTGAAGCCGTCCACGATGCGGACATTGGCGTAGTTTTCGGCAATTTTCCGGATGTTTTCGCAGTAGCGGGCCAGGGTCGGGACCCCTTCCGGATTGTCGCCGCGCCAAAGGGGCGTGATGCAGAGGATCGGGATGCTGTTTCCGTAGATGCCGGTGAGGGTTTCATAATACTCCTCCACGGGAGCCATGGTTTCCTCTCCGTACTGGTTTGTGCCCAGGGCGACAATGATCTTGTCAGGCCGGTAGCCCTCCATCTTCATGAGGGATTTTTTATCGTAGACGTATCCGCCGATGCCCTGGTTGATGATATCGTAATTCAGGAGCCTGTTGGCAACGCTGACGTAGGTCATGGAGGACCGGAGGGGACCGTAGCCCTGGGTGATGGAATCTCCCAGCCAGAGGACTTTTTCCTTCTTTTCCGGCCGCTCAGCGGTTCCGTTCAGGGAAAAGCCGCGCAGGAGCACAGTTGCATCCGCCGGCAGATAAACCACCACGGTTTTTCTGCCCGCGGGAAGGTCCCAGGAAAGGCGGCCTTCCTCCGGCAGGTCTTTGACGTAATCGATCCGGGTGATCAGCCCGTCCACCATCAGCTCAAAGGAATCCCGGGAGCCTGTCCAGATAAACCTGTATTCCAGGGAGAGGACGGTGGCATCCGTAACCATTTCAAGGGTCTTTGCGGAGGTGGCCATGCACCTGTCATACCAGAAATCAAAGCCGGTTCTGAAATAGGCCATCTGGGCATCGGAATACTGGAACGCCTGCAGCCAACCGTCCTCCGTTTCCGAGAAGCTGTAGGCTCCGAAATACACTTTTTTCAGTTCTTCATTTGCACCTGTCATGGCATTGTTCTCCGTTTCTTCCAGATATATGAGGTTTCCCCGTTGTATTGACTGATACACGATACTGCAGATCATAACATATTTTCCATATCGGGGGAGATTTTTTTCGGCTTCGGGGCGGAGGTCGGGCTTTTATCCGCGGAGGCTGCCGGCCAGGCGCGTGAAAAGAGCGGAAACCTCCCCGGCAATGGCGGCAGAGGAAGCCAGGATGGCGGTGGAACGGTCATAGCGGAACTCCCCGGGATCCAGCGGCATGCTGACCACCCCGCCGGCTTCCCGGACGATGAGGCTTCCGGCAGCGTAATCCCAGGGCTTCAGGTTCAGCTCAAAGAAAGCGTCATGGCGGCCGCAGGCCAGATAAGCCAGGTCAATGGCGGCAGATCCGCTCCTGCGCACATCCGCGCAGCTGTGCAGGTACGCCAGGGCCAGTTCCATGCTTTTTTCCGCCAGGTGTGTATGATAGGGCGAAGTGCCGAAGGCTACCAGGGCTTTGTCAAAGGGTGTCTCCGAAACATGGATCGGGGACCCGTTCATGAAGGCGCCGCGGCCGGCTTCCGCATAGAACATTTCCTTCATATAAGGCTGCCAGATGAGGCCGATGACCGGCTTCCGGTTTTCGCACAGGGCGATGGAGACGGCGCTGCAGCGGTAATCGTGGATCAGGTTTGTGGTTCCGTCCACGGGATCGACAATCCATGTGGGCGCGTCTGTCAGGGCGCTGTTTTCCTTTTCCTCGCCGATGATCTGCGAACCGGGCAGCAGGGAAAGCAGAGCCTGCTGCAGATACTCCTCCACCTCGCGGTCAATATTGGTCACGAAATTCGCGTGGCCTTCCTTCTGGTCAATTTTCGAAAGGGACAGGGCAGAGAAGCAGTCTCCCGCGGTCCTGGCAATCTGCATCAGTTTCTCACGCATACCGTTTCCTCCGGTTCTGTCAGTCAGTTGATATATTATACCATGCCGGCGGTCCTGTGTGATATAATAATCCGGCATATGGAACGGAAAAGGAGCAAAACCGGATGCAGGCGGTATATCATCTCCCGGGACTGTTTGAGTTTTACGATTTATACAAAAGCTTCCTGCCGCTTTTCCGCGGGCACCGGGACTGGTTCTATGACTGGTGCGACATCGGCTCGGTTTACGGCGCCCCGGCTGGTTGCCGGTGGGACGGGGGACGGGCAGGATTCGGGGAAGCGGAACCGGCCGCAGCGGCGGCGCTGATGCGGGAATACGGTATTTCCGCCCGGCTGACCTTCAGCAATTCCCTGCTGCGGGAGGAGGACCTGGCGGACGCAAACTGCAACCGCCTGTGCGCCCTGTTTGAGAAAAACGGACCGGTGCCCGGCGGCGTGGTCCTCAGCTCGGATCTCCTGCTGGACTACCTGCAGAAAAACTATCCCGGCTTTTACTTTGTTTCCTCCACGACAAAAGTACAGACGGACTTCTGGCAGCTGAAGGCGGAACTGGAACAGCCGTCCTTCCGCTATGTGGTGCCTGATTTCCGTCTGAACAAAGCCTGGGACGGGCTCAGCACCCTGGAGGAGGAACTGAAGGACAAGGTGGAATTCCTGTGCAACGAGGCCTGCTGGTTTGACTGCCCGGACCGGAAAGCATGCTACGAGAATGTGAGCCGGAAAAACCTGGGAGAAGAATGCGAAGACCATCGCTGTGTTTCCCCCTATGCCCAAAGGGGATACCGGTTTTCCGATGCCATGAACAATCCCGGGTTCATCGGGATCCGGGACATACAGGACGTTTACCTCCCGCAGGGTTTCAGCCAGTTCAAGATTGAGGGACGCAGCCTGGGAAGCGCAGTGATCCTGGAGTTCCTGCTTTACTATCTGACAAAGCCGGAGCATCAGCTGCAGGTCCGGGAAGAGATCTACCTGAGCAGTTCCCTGGATCTGTTTTAATCGGGCAGTTTCATCTGAAGACAGAAATGACAGGAGCGGATCCGGTTTTCCGGATCCGCTCTTTATGCAGCCCTGATGAAAAGGCTCACTGGTTGTGCTCCGAGATAAAACGGACAAACTCCTTTTCCGGCCGCGGGCGGGAGAAGAGGAAGCCCTGCAGGTAGTCACAGTCGTTTTCACGGAGCATCTGCTCCATTTCCTTTGTTTCGACGCCTTCGACCACCGCCTTTTTACCGATGCCCCGGACCGCACTCAGGGAGGTCCGCAGCAGGGTCATGGCAGAGGGCTCTGTCATGGCTTTCCAGAGGATATCCCGGTCAAACTTCACGATATCGACCGGATAGGTGAGCAGGGTTCCGATGGTGGCGAAGCCGGAGCCGTAATCATCCAGGCTGAAGGCGACGCCTTCCTCCCGCATGCGCTCCATGAAGGAAACCATCTGTTCCCTCTCCGCAGGGGTGGTTTCAGCGGTTTCCGTGATCTCCAGGTTGATGGCTTCAGCGGGAATACCGTACTGCCGGATCAGCGCCAGCAGGTTGTCTGCCAGGGCGGGATTGCGGAGTTGGCGGGGAGACAGGTTGACCTCTATGCAATTGATGCCCCGGAGCTTTGTTTCCCGGTCCCGGAGCAGACGGCATACTTCCTCAAATACATAGAGTCCCACGGCATCGATCCGCCCGTTCTTTTCCGCGATGCGGATCAGCTCCTCCGGATTGACAAAGGATCCGTTGCCGTCCCGCATCCGGATCAGGGCTTCCGCGCTGCGGTATGTACCGCCGGCAATGTCCAGGATCGGCTGGTACCAGACCTGGAAGGTGCGGTTTTCCAGGGCTTTGTCGATGAGATGAAGGATCTTCTGCTCATGGCGCGCGGATTCCAGGGCGGTGTCAACGATATCGTCAGACAGGTCGGCTGAGCTGATGCTTTCTGTTCCGGACAGGAAATCCAGGAGCGCGTAGCCATCGGGGAAATGCTCTGTAACATGGATTGTCCGGATCTGCGGAGAAATCCGTGTGGTTTCTGTTTTGCCCTCACGGGTGATGGCAAAAGGTTCTGCAAAGCATTCCTGGATTTTGCCCCGCGCAGACTGATCCCAGCGGGAGTCTGCGCCTTCCTCGATAATCGCGAAGCATTCATTAGAAAGGACGTAGACCTTTCCGGGGAAAGCACGGTCCATCCGTTCCGCCAGGAGAACAGTCAGCTGGTCGATGGTGGAAGGCCGTGACGCAACCGCGGAGGTCTGGATATAGTCCATGCGCAGCGAGGCGATCTGATACGGCGCTTTCCGCTTCTGCAGGTGGCGGACCGTAATGAAGAAAGCATAGCGGTTATAGCACATGGTGGTCTGGAAGAGGTAATAGGCATGGTTTTCAAAGGCGATAAAGAGGAAAAAGAGCCCCAGCGTGGCCATGTAATTGCCGATGACGTAGCGGGGGAAAATGATCTGATAAATCTGGGCGAAGAAAAGGACAGCAGCGAACCAGAAAACGGCAACCTCCTGGTAATGGCTGAAGCGTTTCCGGCAGTAGGCGAAGCAGAGGAGACCGATGATGATCTCTGCATATGCAATGGCAAAAAGCAGCGGATGGAGGATTCCCCGGCAGTAAACCAGGGCATCGTCAAAATACGCGATCAGCTTTGTGGAAGAAGAAGTGAAGATGAGGCAGGTTTCCAGCAGCAGGACTGAAAAGAAGAAAACCCGGACAGGCGTTTTCAGCCGCGGAATCTTCGTCACGTTGTCCGCGTACAGCAGGAAAACGCCGGCCATGAGGTTATACAGCCACAGGTATCCCAGGTTCACCAGGTCGCGGACAAAGGGAGAATACTGAGTTGGATTGTCGATGCTGTGAATTGAAACAATATTGAACGCGGAAGCGAGCAGGTTGACCACGACCATGAGGAAAAAAAGCCGGTTGTGGGGCGTATCATAATTCCGTTTCAGAAAATACAGCGCGAAAAGCACCACGGTGCCAATCACCGCGGCCACACAGAATTCGCCTACGTATTGCATGAAGCTCCGGCTCCTCCCGCCAAACGCAAATAAGATATAATTATTCATTCGCCGAAAAACGGGAAAACCCTGTTGTGACGCGCCGGAATGGACGGTCCGGACCATAAAAAAGCCCGGATGACCAGCCGGTCACCCGGATTTTTCCGGCACCCGGACCGGGAAGAGAATCAGGAGATCATGGCATCCAGTTCCTGCTTCCGGGCCAGGATTTCATCCAGCAGGGCGGAACAGTCCGCCGGCGTTCCGGCACGGAGCAGTTCCGTGATCTCACGGACGGGACGGTCAAGGGGCGTCAGGGCCAGGTTGCCGGTCACGCCTTTCAGGGCATGGGCTGTTTCAAATCCGCGGACAGGATCGCCGGCTTCAACGGCCTGCTTCAGACCGTCAAAGGCGGTATCCTGCATGGCTTTGGCGACCAGGCGGAGATAGAAAGCTTCGTTGTTCATGCAGCGCTTCAGGCCGTCGTCGACGTCAGCGCCCCAGGCGCGGAGACTGTTCAGCGTAAGCATATCGGTTCCTCCATATCATTCGGAATTCAGGGGATCATGCTTCCGGCAAAGCATCAGGAACGGGTGACCGGGGTTCTGTTCAGGATATATGCTTCAACATCACCGGCAGGCATGGGACGGGCAAAATAGTAGCCCTGTACAACAGCACAGCCCATTTCCTTCAGCTTCTGTACCTGCTCCGCCGTTTCCACGCCTTCCGCGATAAGCGGCACGGAGAGGGAATCGGAAATATCGACGGTGATTTCCAGCATCCGCAGATTCCCGCTTCCGCTGAAGGCAGTCCGGATGAACTGCATATCCAGCTTCAGGGCGTCAATGGGCAGGGTGGACAGCATGTTGAGGGAAGAATAGCCGGAACCGAAATCGTCCATTTCAATCCGGAAACCGAGGGAGCGCAGGCGGCTGACGGTTTCCACGATCTGAGCTGCATCCTGGGTATAGGCGGATTCCGTGATCTCCAGGCGCAGGTCGCCGCAGTCCAGGCCGCAGTCGGTTATCAGGGACTGCAGGGTATCCGCCAGGTCCGGATCCATCATATCCACCCGGGAGACGTTGACCGAGACGGGCACGACGGTACCGAGACGGGCTTTCCAGTCCTGCAGGTGCTCTGCCGCCGCCCGCCAGACATAGTGATCCAGGGTGCGGATCAGGCCGTTGCTCTCAAAAAGCGGGATAAAGATGCCGGGGGAAATCATGTCCAGTTCCGGGTGAATCCAGCGGACGAGGGCTTCCGCCCCGTAAATGACCGGTACGTCCGGACGGATATCATATTTGGGCTGGAAATAAACGACGAACTGCTTCCGGTCCAGGGCTTCCTGGAAATCGTCCAGCAGGCGTTCGGCAAAGATCTCCTTTTCATGCAGTGCATTGTCATACCGGGCGATGGAAACGGTAAAGCTGTCCCGGATGGAATCCGCCGCCATTTTCGCATGGTCAAACCGGCGCTCCATATCCAGGGTGCGGTCCACTTCCGGATAAATGCCGGCCCGGAGGCGGATGCGTCCCCGGGTTTCCCCGCCGGCCGCCGCGGCAAGCCGGTCGAGGGATGCCGTATAGTCTTCCCGGTGAGGACAGTAGACCAGGAAAGTGTCCGCTACCCGGCGGCAGGCGATCCCGCCGGAGGCCCTGAGTATCTGCCTGAGCTCCAGGCCGATCCGCTGCAGCACGGTATCCCCGTAGGCCCTGCCGTAGCGCTCGTTGACCATGCGGAAGTGACTGATATCCACCACAAGGGCATCGGTGGGCTCATCCCGGTGAAAGGTGTCATACTGCGCGGCATAGCGGTAAAAATACTCCCGGTTGAGCAGCCCGGTCAGGTGGTCCCGCTCCGTCCAGCGGATCAGGTCCCGGTTTTCGGACAGCTCGATGGTCCGCCGGACCCGGGCCAGGATGATTTCGCGCATGGGATAGGGCTTGGAAATGAAATCGTTGGCGCCGGAATTCAGGCTTTCCACTTCGGCTTCCGTATCGCTGGTCAGCACGATCACGGGAATCCGTGAGAACTGGTCCTCCTCTTTCAGCCGGTGCAGGATATCCATTCCGTGCATATCCGGCAGGTTCAGGTCCAGCAGGATCAGGCTGAGGGTGTCGGCATTTTCCGCCGCCAGGTCCAGGGCCAGGGCGCCGGTTTCAGCGGTCAGGATTTCATAATCCTGCTCCAGATTGGCTTTCAGGATTTCACGGTTGACGAATTCGTCCTCCACGATGAGGATCTGACGCTTCCGGTTTCCGTGAAGCATGTCGGGCAGTCCGTTCAGCAGTTCTTTTTCTTCTTTTTCTGTCAAGGGATGACACTCCTTTGCTGGCACACAGGGCCTGTCTGCAGGTTTACAGGGGCAGACAGCAACTTTATGAGGACGGATGCGGGAAAACAATACACGCCTATTTATCTTTTTTCTTTTATTCTTTATTAACTCTTCACCGCACGCGAAAACCCTCCTGTTCCGCCCCTCCTTCCGGTACAATTTGTATATGGCGCAGCACACAACCCGGGAGAAGCAAGCAGGGAAAACAAAAAATGCAGTCTGAAAAGACTGCATTTCAGTATATTCCGGCAATAACATTACACGTTCCGGGTCCTGACGGTCCGGATGTTCGGATGCTCGGAAAGGATGGTAATCAGATCCTGGTACTGGGTCTTGCCGCGCATGGACAGGGTATAGACGTTGGTGTAGATATTCTGTCCGTCCGGCGTGTTTTCCGCGTGGAAATCCTGGTCAAGGATTTTGACTTCCATCTGGTCGAAGATGTCCCGGATGTATTTCAGCGTCTCGTTCCGGTGGATGAACTGGATTTCAAGGCGCTTGTAGGTGTTCACATGCACGATCTGCTGCATCATCTTCAGCACGGCCATGACCACCAGGCAGGCTACCAGCGCCATGGTGGTGAAGCCGGCTCCCACAGCCAGGCCCAGGCAGGCAGCGCACCAGAGGGAGGCCGCAGTGGTCAGGCCGGAAATCCGCCGGTCGGCAATGATGATGGTTCCGGCTCCCAGGAAACCGACGCCGGACACAATCTGTGCCGTCAGCCGTCCTACGCTGACATTGATATGGGACGAGCCAAGCGCCACCACATGGGCAATGGTCTGCTGCTCCACCAGGCCGATCAGCGCGGCACCCAGGCAGACGAGCACATGCGTCCGCATACCCGCGGGCCTGTTTTTCATTTCCCGCTCGACACCGATGATTGCCCCGAAAATGACCGCGGCCACGATCCTGAGAACCATCTGCCAGAAAGAGAGCGGTTCCCCAAAGGTTACCCAGTCAAAAACCATACCATACCTCCGG
>JAEEGL013167923.1_pt1 | contig 13608 bp, 11 predicted proteins | sample 9134231 | NCBI WGS metagenome assembly JAEEGL01 (sample SAMN16246548, study PRJNA631951) | gut metagenome | biome: gut microbiome; feature: rumen; material: fiber-attached | host: Bos | place: Iran: Karaj | collected 2018-10
AGGATATTCTTATATTGGAGATGAATATAAAATAAGAATTGGAGAATCTTATAATTATATTGATTTACTGTTATTTAATTATATTTATAATTGTTTTGTAGTTGTTGAACTTAAAGTAACTGAACTTAAAAGTGAACATATTGGTCAAATAGAAAAATATATTAATTATATAGATTTAAATGTTAAAAATATTAATCAGAATAAAACTATTTGTTTAATTTTAGTAAAAGAGAATAATAAATTTGTAATTAAATATTCTACTGATAAAAGTATTATTTCAAGATCATATAGTTTAATATAGTTAATTAAATCGTTCTTGACAAAAAAGTTTTTAGTGGTTAATATTAATTAAGAAAAAGGCAAAAGGAGAAAGCATGAAAAATTTAGTAATTGTTGAAAGCCCTAGTAAAAGTAAAACTATTGAAAAATACTTGGGTAGTGATTATAAAGTTTTATCATCTAAAGGTCATATACGTGATTTAGCTACAACTGGTAAGTATGGTCTAGGAGTTGATTTAGAGGACAATTTTAAGCCAAACTATATTTTGATGAAAGGTAAATCAAAATTAGTAAGTGAACTTAAAAAAGAGGCTAAAAATGCTTCTAAAGTTATACTTGCTACCGATCCCGACCGTGAAGGAGAAGCAATCAGTTGGCATTTAAAAGAAACATTAGGTATAAAAGATAATAATTATGGTAGAGTAGTTTTTAATGAAATTACTAAACCAGCAATAGAAGAAGCATTCAAGCATCCAAGACTAATTGATGAAGATTTAGTTCATAGTCAAGAATCTAGACGTATATTAGATAGAATAATTGGTTTTAGATTAAGTAGACTTATGCAAACAAAAACAGATGGTAAATCTGCAGGTCGTGTACAAAGTGTTGCATTAAAACTAATTGTTGATAGAGAAAGAGAAATTGAAGCTTTTGTTCCAGTTGAGTATTATACAATTGAAGCTGATTTTAAAGATTTTAAAGCAGAGTTAAAAAAGTATAGAGGTAAAGATATTGAAATACATACTGCTGTTGAAGCAGATGAGATATTATCTAAATTATCAAATGCATATAATATTGATAATGTTGAAACTAAACTTAAAAATAGACAAAGTAAACTTCCTTTTACAACTAGTACTTTAACTCAAATGGCATCTAATAGATTAGGTTTTCCTGCATCTAAGACAATGTCTATTGCACAAGTACTTTATGAAGGAGTTAATATTGGAGAAGATACAGTTGGTTTAATTTCATATATGAGAACTGACTCTATTAGACTTTCTGATATATTCGTAAATGATACAAAAAAATATATTGGTGCTAATTATGGAAAAGAATATATTGGTTATGCTAAAACTGCTAAAAACACAGAAAATGTACAAGATGCTCATGAAGCAATTAGACCTACTAGTATTTTAAGAACTCCTGAATCAATAAAGAAATATTTAAAACCTGATGAATATAAATTATATAATTTAATTTATGTAAGAACCCTTGCATCTTTAATGGCAGATGCTAAAGTGGAATCAACTTCAGTTGATCTTGAGAATCAAGGATATATTTTTAGAGCAAATGGAAATATTGTTGTATTTGATGGTTACTTGAAAGTATATAAAGATTATGAAGAAGCAGAAGATGTAATTCTTCCAAATTTTGCTAATTATAAATCTAAAGTAATAGTTGCATCTAAAGTATATAAGTTGCAACATTTTACTGAACCTAAACCTAGATTTACAGAAGCAAAATTAATTGCTGAACTAGAAAAATTAGGAATAGGAAGGCCAAGTACATATGCTAAAATAATTAGTGTATTAAAAGAAAGAAAATATGTTCACATTAAAGATAAGAAATTCTATCCAACTGAAACAGGTATTACAGTAACAGATAAACTTCAAGAATTCTTTTCATCAATAATAAATGTTAATTATACTGCTAATATGGAGAAAGAACTTGATGATATAGCAGATAATAAATTAGTATGGTATGAAGTCCTTAATAAATTCTACAAAGACTTTGATCCTTTATTAAAAACAGCATTTAAAGATATGGAAAAAGATGCTCCAGAAGAAACAGGAGAGATGTGTCCTGAATGTGGAAATCCTTTAGTAGTAAGAAAAGGTAAATATGGTTCTTTTGTAGCATGTTCTAATTATCCTGAATGTAAGTACATAAAAAAAGAAGAAAAAACTATTAATGAAATATGTGATTGTCCTAAATGTGGGCACAAAATAGTTGAAAAGAAAACTAAAAAAGGTAAAGTGTTCTATGGATGTAATAATTATCCAAAATGTACATATGCACTTTGGGATAAACCTACTGGAGAAGTGTGTTCAAAGTGTGGAGGATTAATAGTAGAAAAATCTGGAGAAAAATACTGCCCAGAATGCAATAAATAATAGATACGAAAGTATCTATTTTTTTTGCAAAAACATTTGCAATTTTATTTAATATATGTTTTAATTATACTAGAGGAAGGTAGATGGAAGATATGGAAATAAATTTAGATGCAATTATGAATAGTAATTTAAATACACCAACAGTTCCAAATAATGATGTTTCTGCTCTTAATGCTATGGATGGGGCATCTGAACCAGTTAGTGATGAAAAAACAGTAATAGTTCCATCAATAGATGAAACTATGCCTGAAGAAAATGTAGGAATTGATAATGTTATGACTAAATCAGTTGATGACAAAAGTGTTACTGATGTTTCTGATTAAAGTCAAACACTAAGTTAACCTCTTGGAATAGCTAAAGTTATGACAGAGCCTGATCGTGAAGAAGTTCCAGCAGCATTTGCTTCTAAAGAAAAAGTTAATGATGTAGATGGTATTCTTGCAAAAATTGAAGCAGAGATTGCTAACAAAAGGGAATTAATCGCTAAGATTGAAGATGCATTAAACGAAAAAGATGAATTAGATGCTAAATTAAGTGAATTAGCAGAACGTGCCAATGGAACAGGAATTCATATGTAATAATCCAAATTCTAAAGAAGAATTGGAAAAAAAATTACTTCAAGAAAAACTTGATACATTAATAAAAATAAATGAGGAATATCAAAAATATTTAGATGCTTTAAAGGAAGAAAATAGCAAGAAAAAAGCATATATAGATGAAGTTGATAATAGAAACACACAATAATTTGTGTGTTTTTTATAAAAAATTATATAATTTACTTGCAATTTCAAGCAATTATGCTACAATTAATATGTAAGCATCGTATATGAATGCATATTGTATATACAGCTTATAAATTATATGGGAGGTAATTTACGATGAGTAAGACTCAATTAGTAGAATCCGTTGCTGCTAAAGCCGGATTAACTAAGGCTGATGCTCTAAGAGCATTAGATGCTGTTTTAGAAGGTGTTACTACTGGTCTTAAAAAACAAGGAAAAGTTGCATTAGTAGGATTTGGAACTTTTGCTGCTAAAAAAAGAGCTGCAAGAGAAGGAATCAATCCTTTAACTAAAAAAGCAATTAAGATTCCTGCAAAAGTAGTTGCATCATTCAAAGCTGGAAGCAAATTAAAAGATGCTTTAAATTAAAAAAAAAAGTCTTGTAAAAGACTTTTTTTGTTTGTGAAAATTAATTTTCAATTGAAAAAAAATAATTTATATATTACAATTATATAGTAGGAGATTGTCAATGAATAAAAAGGGTTTTTCTTATATTGAATTTGTTACAGTAGTTGGGATATTAGTGGTAATAGCATTTGTTGCAATACCAGTTTTTTCTAAACTATTTATTAATTCTAAGAAAAATGCTTTTGAAATAGAAGTAAGAGATTTTTTTAGACATTCTCAAAATAGTTATTATGGTCTTGATTCTAGCTTAGATGATAATTATTATGAATATGGGACTGGGTATTGTAAGGAAGAAATAAATTATTCAAAAAATACTAATTTAAAGTATTATATAAAATTAAAAAGAGGAAATGTCGTAGAACTAAAAGTTACTGATGGAAATTATGCACTTGAATATAAAATGGAAAATGGTAAAAATATTAATGATATTGATGCCATTATGTTAGTTGGTAGAGAATCCCCATATACTTTTTTATATGGAACTTGTGCTGCTGATATAAATGATGCAAAACCTTTTGAAGTTGCATTTGATAATAATGGTGGAAATGGTGGGCAAAATGAAAAAGTATTAGCTAATTATCAAGAGGATATGCCAAAAATATTAGCAAGTAAACCTACAAAAGTAGGATATACATTTATGGGCTGGTATACAGATAAGGATTATACTAAAGGAATCCAATTTTATAATTCTAATTGCACTTCATCTAGAAAATATGATTTGACTACTGATACAATTTTATATGCTGGTTGGGTTAAAGATGAAGATGATAAAAAACTATATACTGTTGTTGAAAAGGAATCATCAATAGGTACTTACGCAAAAGAATACACAAATGAACATAGAGACTCTTTTGAGGGCTTAGGCGATTATAAGATTCATTATTATTATTCTATTAATAATATAAGTTCAAGTATAATTAATAATAATAAAAGAAATGTTTTATTTGCTGGAATATGCTTTCAAATATTAAGAACCACTGATAGTGGTGGAATAAAATTAATCTATAATGGAGAAGCATCTAAAAATGGTACATGTGATAATAAAAGGACACACTATGGTATAGTTGCTAAAAATAAAGAAAAATTAAATGCTGGAAACTATGCTGTGTCAGATACTTTTGAATATGATGAAAATAGTAAAAAGTTTAAATTAAATGGTGATATTCGAGTAATAAATGTTACTAATACTAACATGAGCAGTGGTACTTATTCTTGCTTAGAAAGTAGTAAGTCAAATATTTGTTCTACAATATATTTTATAGTTTCATATGATAATGAATTGTATAAATATCCATACGTGATCGGTGATACAAATTATAGTCAAATTGGTACTACTGCATTTAATTATGCTAATACATCAGTTGGAGGTGGAGGATATATGACAAATGTGTTATATCCTTCTAAAACAAAATATTTCTATACAAGTGGAAATATCATAGATGATAGTACTCAATATATATATTTAAGTAAATCAATTACTAAAAATGATGATGGTACATATTCACTTGATCCAAGCACTTTAATTAGTACAAATGGCACTGATTGGAAGAAAAATTATACTTCATATAAAGGCTATTATTTTTGCGATGGATTTAATAATAAAAAATGTAATGAAGAAGATGTGTTTTACTTAATTACTACTACTATTAGTGGGAATCAATATTATTATAAAAAATTCGATAAAAAAGTTGATTATTTGTTTTCATCAAAGTATTCCTTTAATGAAAATAAATTTACTTTAACAAATGATAAAGATTCATTAACAATTAAAGATTGGACAAACAATTATAATAATCTTGGTAGTAATAGATATACTTGTTTGAATAGTAGTGGAGTTTGTTCTAAATTGTATTACGTATATCATGCTGATATCAATTCTATGAATTATATTGTTTTAAATAACGAAAAGTCTATTAAAGGTATAGTAGATGAAATGTTAAATGGTAATTCTGTAAATAAAAATGATTCAATTATTAAAAAATATGTTGATAATTGGTATTACAATAATTTAAAAAAATATTCTTCTTATTTAGAAGATGCTATATATTGTAGTGACCGATACATTAATTCTTATGGAGGATTTAATCTTGATACTCTTTCAGATAAGTTGTTAGTTGGATCTAATAAAGGACTTACTTGTAATAATAACACTGATATGTTTAGTATAAATAATAATTTTGCTAAATTAAAATATCCAGTTGCTATTATGACTGGGGAAGAAGCTATATTATTAAATGACAATAATTTAAGAAAAACAGGAAATACGTACTGGATAGATTATAAATATAACTATGATTCTGCTGTTAGTAGAAATGCTATTAATGAGATGGGTAGTTTTACTAATGCAAGTATTTCTAATATTTATGGTGTAAGACCAGTTATTACGTTAAAGGAAGGAACTAAATATATTTCTGGAGATGGTTCATATGATAAACCATATGTTGTTAGTAGTGAATAAAAACTCGATTAATCGAGTTTTTATTATTGAACTTTATAACATTAAGTGTTAGAATTGTGTTATGAATGAAATAATGAATAAAATAGTTGGCAGTGGGTTTAAAGCATACATAGTAGGTGGATATGTTAGAGATTATCTACTTGGTTTTAGGTCTTATGATGTAGATATAGCTACTAATGCTCATGTAGAAGATTTAATAAAAATATTTGGTGATGCTGGTGTTGCTAATAAGCAATATTATTCGTATCATATTAAAGATAATATATATACATATGATATTACTTGTTATAGAAAGGAACTAGCATATAAAAAGAATAAACCAACTAAATTAGAATACGCAAAAGATTTAAAAACAGATTTACTTAGAAGAGATTTTACTATTAATACTTTTGCAATGGACAAAGATTTAAAATTTGTAGATATGTTAAAATCTAAAAAAGATTTAGATGCTAAGATTATAAGAGTAGTTGGTAATACAAAAAGTAAATTAACTGAAGATAAAACAAGAATAATTAGGGCTATTAGATTTTCTTGTACATTAGGTTTTGAGTTAGATGAAGAAATTAAGAAATTTTTGTCTAAATATGCCTTTATGTTAAATGAAGTACCTAGAGAATATATTAAAAAAGAATTAGATAAAATCTTTGATAGTTTAAATGTTATGAAATTTTTTGAATTAGTTAAAGAGTACAAATTAGAAAAGTACTTATCTATTAAATTTGATAATATTAAACCTGCTTATAATAGAATAGGTTACTGGGCTCAAATAGAAACAATTTTACCTCTTACAAATGAAGAAAAGAAAGACATAAGTTATATAAAATATTTAATTTATGATCATGCTTTAAATATATCTAATATGTTTTTATATAATGATAATGTTATTAAAAATGCTGGATGTATATTAAATTTAGATAAACAAGTAAAAGAATTTTATGAAATTAAAAAATTGCATAGTATAATAGATATTAATATTAGTTATGATGCACTATTTAGATATGTACCATTAACTGATATTAGAAGAGTATATAAATTGGTTGAAAAAAGTATATTAGAGGGTAGACTAGTAAATGATAAATACATGATAGAAAGGTTTATTAGGAATAAAGATTATGACAGACTTTAGGAAATTATTTACTACGAAAGATTTTGTAATTAACTCAAATATTATTAAATGTATAAGTAATATAGATATTACTTTAAATGAGTTTTTGCTTGTTTTATATTTTATTAATGTTACTAATATATTAAATACTGATGATATTAAAGAAAAATTAGGTTTTGATGAAGCAAAAGCAGTAGATACTTTTAGTAGTTTACTTAATAAAAAATATATTGAAATAAATGTTACTAATAATAATGGTGAAGTAATTGAAAAAATTAGTTTAGATCCATTATTTGATAGACTTGCATTAAATAAAAATGTTGACACTAATACAACAGATATTTATTCTTTATTTGAACGTGAACTTGGTAGAACTCTTTCTTCATTTGAATATGAAATGATTAATAAATGGAAAGAAAATGGTATTTCAGATAACATCATAAAAGGAGCTCTTAAAGAAGCAATTTTGAATAACGTAAGGAATTTTAAGTACATTGATAAAATTGTTTATGAATGGTCTAAAAATGATGTTAAAAAGCATATTAAAGAAGAAAAAGAATCAAAAGAAGAAATGTTTGATTATAATTGGTTAGATGATAATGAATAAAGAAATTATTATTGATGAATTAGATAGATTATTTGATGATGCTAGATGTGAAATATTTTATAAGAAAGATTATGAACTATTACTTTCTGTAATGTTATCTGCTCAAACAACAGATAAAAGAGTTAATGAAGTAACTAGTAATATTTATCCAAAATATAATACATTAGATAAGTTGAATAAACTTAGTATAGAAGAAATAGAAAACCTAATTAGGAGATTAGGATTCTATAAATCAAAAGCAAAAAATTTTAAAGGAATTGTTTCTAGATTAGTTAGCATTGGATACGTACCTAATGATAGAGAATTTTTAGAAAGTTTACCTGGTGTAGGAAGAAAAACAGCTAGTGTAGTACTCGAACATCTATTTGATGAACCTGCATTTGCAGTAGATACACATGTATTTAGAGTTTCTAAAAGACTTGGTATTACTACAAAGAAAGATGATGTATTAAAGACTGAAAAAAAATTAAAAAAATATTTTGATAAAAACACATGGAATAGAGTGAACTCACAATTAGTACTATTTGGAAGATATGTGTGTACTAGTAGAAATCCACATTGTAGTGAATGTAAATTAACAAATATTTGTAAATATAAAAAAGAAAAGATATCAAATAATTGATATCTTTTAATTTACATTAATTGTTTGAGTATATGTTTTCTTAATACTCTTAGTACTATAATTGAATGTTACTTCATATTTTATTTTATATGTTCCAGCCATTTGTGTAATATTAGATATATCAACCGGTGTACTTAATGAATCGTGAGCACTTATTACTTTTACATTCAAACTAGTTATTGTATTTAATACATCAACACCTCTTAACCTTACTGAACTTATATCAGATGATGTAAGAGCTGAATATGTACTTCCAACTGAAAGGGTTTGTTCTAAAGGAGATATGGTAACAGTAAAATCTGAATCTGTAATTTGTGGATTTACTAAGAATAATATTTTTATTCCATCAGATGCGTTAGCTTTAAATTTTGAGTAAGCACTTTTTACTATAAATCCATCATATGTTCCAGATAAATTATTTAAATCAACCGTATAGCTTGTATCAGTAGTTGTTCCTAAATATTCAGAATAAGTACCATTTGTTGCATATACATCAAATCCAAAGTCTCCAATACTTTTTGCATTATAGTTTAAACGTTTTTTCAAATATTCATCTGCCCAGATTGTATATCCTTCTTTAAAGTATTCTGTTAAGTAATTAATATCAGCTGCAGCTGGAAGACCAGGAGAAGCCCAAGATATTGTTAAATTATTACCATTTTGTGAGTATGTAATACTTGTTGGATCTTTTAATTTTTCATATCTTACTGATATTTCACTTGGTTCTGTACCTGCGATGAATAAGAATGTGCCTCTCATATTCTTTGGAGTATATGCTGTTGGTTTAGCAGGAGGTATAGTTTCAAGTTCAACTTCTACAGAAGCAAATCCACCAGGATTTTTAAATTTAGAATTCTTTTTATATATTTTATTAGCAAGTTCTCCTAATATTTTACGTCTTTCACCTTGTGCATGACTATTTGGCAAATACCATTTATTTTTCACTGTTTCTTTATTAAGACCATCAGTATAGCCAATCCAAATAGATATTGCATAATCAGGACTGAAACTTGATATCCATGAATCTGGAATTATTGAACTACTAAGTCCATATTTTTTTAATTGTTTAGTATCGTATGATGTAGTTCCCGTTTTTGTTGCTACATTTGTACCTGAAACACTAACAGTTCCAGGAGTAGCAGCCATAAGTATATTTGATATCATGTAAGCAGTTTGTGCTTTCATAACCCTTGTCCTTGTAATAGTAGGTTCATAAACTTCATCATTTTCAGAATATATTATTTTTGTTACTGTATGTGGTTTAGTATAATATCCGCCACTTGCAAATGATGCATAAGCACCAGCAATTTCAACAGGGGTAGTTCCATTAAATGCACCAATTGAGTATGATGGTGGAAGTACTTCTACATTCTTTCCTGGATCAATTCCAATGCTCTTAATAAATTCCATTTTTTGCTCATTACTTGTTAAATTAAATGCTTGAAGCGCACATGTGTTAATTGAGTTACTTAGGCAATCTTTAGTAGTTCTTACTTTTTCGGTAATTTTACCAAAGTTTTTCATATATCCACCACCGTAAGGCGTTTTGTTATCTATAAATGGTCCATATGTGCTAAGATTAGCATGTTCAATTGCAGGAGCATAATCCATAATTGGTTTAATAGTAGAACCTGGTTGTCTTTTGATTTGGTTTGCAAATGTTGCAACATTTAATGTCATGGCGCCAGTTTTATTACGTCCAGCACCTACAGCTATTAAAGCACCTGTCTTAACATCTACAACACCAACACCTACTTGTATTTTTTTATCTCTAAATTTATGATTTTTATAGAAGTTATTTATTATTTTTTGTTTATCCATATCCATTGTTGTATAAATTAACATAGGAACATTGTATGGGTTATTTCCTGTTAAATCTTCAACTTCTTGAACAACTGTATCTATATATCCTTGAAATTCATTTGTTGAAGTAGTACCACCTCTAAGAAGAGTTTTGATTTCTACTGCCACACCTGCTTTATATTCTTCTTCAGTTATATAGCCATGACGTTTCATAAGGTATAAAACAGTATTTTTACGAGCATTTCCATCAATAGGGTTGTTGTATGGATTATATCCATTAGGTGATTGGAAAAGCCCTGCTATCATTGCTGCCTCAACTAAATTTAAATCTTTTGCATCCTTATTAAAATAATATCTACTTGCTTGTTGAACACCATATATATTACCACCCATACATGGAGTATTTACATAATATTCCAGTATTTCATATTTGGTAAAATATTTTTCCATTTTGAATACTGCCATATAAATATCGGTAAACTTACGAATAATACCTTCGATACCATGTGCTTCAGTAGAAGTAAACGCTAATTTTGAAAGTTGCATTGTTAGAGTAGAGGCACCACCACCACCACGGCCAAGCACTTGTGAAAGTGATGCTTTTAAAAATCTTGGAGCATCAAATCCATTATGTTGAAAGAATCTTGAATCTTCTGTTGCTATAATTGCATCGACTAGTACTTCTGGTATTTCATCATATGTAATTTTTTCACGCACCTCACTACCTAATGTTGCAATTAGTGTTCCTTTGGAATCAAATACTCGAGTGGCTTCTTTTTCAAACATTTTCTCTGCAGTGAACTCAGGAGCACTAGTTACTATATAGTAACAAAATCCAACTCCCGCAATAAACACACATATTCCAAAAAATACCATTAATACTAATAGCCAATAAAAGAATCTAAATTTTCTTTTAGCTTTTTTCTTGTTTGTAACCTTTTTTTCTTTTTTTACTTTTTTCATTTTTATCTCCTTAGAAATATACTTCATCAACAGTATCTAAATATTTAAGTCTTGGTGTATAACTTTCTTGAATCTTGTGTCCATAACTCTCTAAATATTTAAACTCAATTGATTTTCTATCGTTATTTTCTTTATATTCTATTATATCTTCACCTTTAAGTAAAAAGAATTCATTATTCATAAATATTATCAAAAAAGCAATACCACCTTGTTTAATAACTCTTTTTATATGTTCAAATTGATGTTCTTTTAGATTGGATAGGGGAAAAGATGTTTTACTATGACACTCTTTAGCATCAAACTCAATATATTTTCCTCTATATATTCCATTATAATCTAGTGTAGATATACTTGAATAAACAGCTTTATCAATTAAGTGGCCTCTATCAGCAGGATAACTTACATTCAATACTTTAACAGGAGTAGGCTTCTTATATATTAATGATTTTTCTATGCTGTTATAATATGTATTAGAATCATTAATTATATTTTCTAAAAACATACCTCTATTTCCGAATGAAGAATTACTCACATAAACCACCAATATAATTATACTATATTTAATACTATTTTTCTATATAATATAAACAATAATGTAAAGCAATAAGTTGTTAGTTCTTTTAATTTATAAAAATATATATTATAATTGTTGTTAGAGAATAGGTGATAAAAATGAGGAAAATATTTAAGGTATTATTATCTATATGCATATTTTTTACTTTTACAAGTGTGTGTTTTGCAGAAGATAATTTAACAAAAGAACAAGAAGTAGAGTTAAGTGCTCTTGCACAGCAATTAAATAAAATTTGTCAAGATAAAGATGGTAAATTTGAGGGCTGTAGATATAATGACTCTACAAAATCTATTTATGAAACTGTAAAAAAAGGTACTAAAATACAAATGTCTGAAGGTCTTTCAAGCAATTATGGTCAACCCACTTATTATGAAGTTGATGGAATGAATTTTGTACGTTCTTATACAACAATTAATGCCGATAGTAATTCAGTAGTAGGAGCTTGTTATAGAGGCTATCTTAAATATGATGAGAAAAAAATATATTCAAGCATACCTAATAATGCAAATAAAGAAGATTATAGTGGAATTGTTTATTTGAAAATATTTAATACCAAAAAAAAGAGAGATGGTACATTTAGTTGTGATGGTGCATATAAAGAACAATTAATGTTTCCTAATGATGATTTTACTCAACAATACAGTACTTTTGATCGTCATATTACCGTTGATGTAGATAATTATAAACCAGGTGAAAAGTTAGAATGTCCAGCATATCTTTTATATTCTGAAAATATAAAGGGCATTGCAAAATGGTTTAATCCAACTAAAGAATATGCTTTTTCAAGTAATAGTAACTTTAAACATATAAATGATGCTATTGACAACTTCTTTAGAGTAGACACTTCTGGTAGAATTTCTGGATGTACAGAAAAGGCAGCTGATGGAGATGAATATTCTAATAGTTGTTATGAAGAAAAAATTGACTACATTAAAAATACCGATGGTTCTAAGGATAAATTTCAATGTCCAGATAAATTAAGCAATTTTAATGTAGATGTTGATAAATATATTGAAGAATGTACCGCTGCTTATAATAAGGATTTAAATATATCTCAAGAGTCTGCTGCTTATATTGCAAAGCAAAAATCAAAGTATTCAACTTTGATGAGGGATGCTGCTCTTGAAAAATTAGAAAAGTGTTTTCAAAGTAAAATAGCACTAACTTGTAGTAGTACAGGTTTAAGTCGTACAGTTACTGATGCTTTAAACAGTTTAAAAAATGGTGGCTGTTATTATACTTGTGATGCTGGTTCTACATCAAATAATTCAGATACAAATGGAAAATGCTATTACTGTGGAGGCTCTTCTGGTGGTGTTTATCAATGGTCTTCAACACCTCTATTAGGATCTAACTGTACAGAAAGGCCAGACATTAGTATGAAAGATTGTGTGGGAAAGGCCAATGATTGTAGTGATTGTTATATACACAACAATCTTTCAACCTGTCAATGCTTTTCAAATGCAACCTCATCATTATCTGATAGCGAAAAAACTTGTTTTGAAGGGTTATTAAAAGATGCTAGGGTGGGTAGATTAAATGTAACAAAGCAAATACAAGAAGCTTACGATAAAGATGAAGAAGAAAGAAATGAAAATAATGAAAATGAAAGAGTAGAAATGTATAAAAGCAGTTATAGCACATTTACTATCCCTGGATTTGGAGATAATGATTTCGGTCCTATAAATCAATCATGTGCAGAAATATTACAAAATAATTTGATAAGCATTATTAAAACACTTATTAACGCTGTTAGAATAGCAGGTGTTATAATTGCTATAGGAAATAGTATGATAACATTGATACCAGCAGTTGTTTCTAAGGATGCAGAAGGACTTAAAAAAGCAGAAAAGAAGTTAGTAACAATGGCAATTGTTTTAGCAGCAATAGGAA
>JAEEGL013836006.1_pt1 | contig 13608 bp, 13 predicted proteins | sample 9134231 | NCBI WGS metagenome assembly JAEEGL01 (sample SAMN16246548, study PRJNA631951) | gut metagenome | biome: gut microbiome; feature: rumen; material: fiber-attached | host: Bos | place: Iran: Karaj | collected 2018-10
CAATGATTTTTTACCCGCTTCTACCAATGCGGTCTTTCGAGTCAGCTTTCCGGGCCGTATGATCGCCATACCGATCATAAAACCGGCGGCACCTGATAGAAATATAGAGAAAAGTTCAGTAACTCCGTGAGGAAGGATCAGGGACCAGAAGAATGCGGAGGAACCCTTCGAGGCGTATACGGCCCCAAGAACACCGATAATGATCCCGTTCTGTATAAGCATATATAGCGTATATATACCGAGAGTCAGACCGCCGGCAAAAGCCTGGAGACAAACGAATATATTGTTCGAACCGATGTACGAACCATTAAGAGATGCCATTGACGCCGTAAAGTCATCGTACGAACCTTCCTCTCTAAGATTCATAAGCGTAAATTCATCCACAAATGCAAGCGCATTCCTGCCGTCGATGCTTACGTATATAAACGCGATCAGACCGGCAATGAAAAACGCGAGGAGAGCGACGATAAAAAACCTGATCTCCTGCCTGAAAAGTTTCGGAAAACCTTTCCCGAGAAACGACAGAGCCGCGCCGGGCCTGAGGACGGTTTTTGTATATATCACGGCGTGCGCGTTTCCCGCGAGCCTGTTCAGATATTCCGAAGTCTGCGTTTCTCCGTAGAACGTCCTGCTGTAGGCAAGATGGTTCGCGACCTGATTGTACAGCTCAATGTAGTGGTCAACGCGCTCGCGTGTCAGCGATCCGGAATCGATGCGGTTGCGCAGCCTGCCCATATGTTTGTTGAAATACGCTGTCTCGGACTCTAATTCACGCCAGGCGGCACTGTGGAGGTCAATAAATTCCTGTTCAGTTATTGACGCCATTTACAGCACCTCCTTTTCCGGAATTCCACAGGTTTGCGTGGTAGTTATATACGTCCTGAATGTATTTTTGTATGTTCGCGGCGGTCATGCGCTCCGGGATCGCGGCGCCGCTCTTTTTGAGCAGGATCCGCGCGTATTTTTCGTCATATTCATTTCTAAGTAAAAACTTTTCGCGGATCAGAAGGTAGTCTTTAAGGCGGATCGTCTCGCCGAGCGTGAGGAAGCCGCCGGGAGGGACAACGCCCATAAGAGGCATAGCGGCGTTGTCCGCGGACGCAGGCGCGGCCGAGGATGCAGGCGCGGCCGGGGCATCAGAAGACAAAGAGGCCGCGGCTGCGGCCGCAGCTGCCTCGCCGACGGCGCCGTTTTCTATGCCGGCGGCGGCAGCCTCCCGGCGCAGCTTCTCCTTCATCTCTGCAAGGAAATCAGCCTCATCTTTTTCCATCTGCTCCATAACTGCAGTCTGATTAAGCACGTCGATCTCAGCATTGACGTTCTCATCACTGTTTTCAGCCTTTTCAGGCAGTTCAAAGCCTGCCATTTTCCGGACCTTTATAACCATTGTCCCTGCGACCATATCACCGGCTCTCTGCGCTTTTTTTGAACAGATCGCCACGATACCGTCTGCCAGCTCCCCTCCGGGGATCAGATGAAAGAAACGCATCACGTTTCTCACCGCGATCTGAGACGCCGTAGGAGCCTCTCCGCTTACTGAGATAACAGTTATACCCATAGCGCGCTTTCCCGGAGTGCGTCCGCGCATAAACGTTTCAAAAAGTATGTAGTATAAAAGGCGCACAAAGAATATACTTATATATACTATGAGTACGACCATCCCGATTTTATCAAAGAAATCCCAGGAGAAGTCCAGTTCTTTTTCTCCGAATATGAAATCTCTTATATAAGCGAAATATACGACAGCGGCTATGAGAAGCCATCCGGCAATGCGGATGAGCATGTCAATAAAAAACGCGGCGTATCGCGTGGCTATTCCTGCGGTCTCGTAGTACAGCGAAACGTTCTCGTGCGTAGAAATATCAGTAAAATGCTCCGGTCTGACGCCGTTTCCGTCAGATTCTCCGTTCCGGGGGCCTAACACGAACAAAGGATCTTTAACCGTTTCCAGATTGCTTTTCTTTGCCTTTTTCATCTTATAATATTCCCTGCTTCTTTATGTTCAGATATGCTGAAACGGCCGTTAAGGATAACTGGTCCGGTCTGGTGTCAAAGTTGAGGATACCTGCCCCGGACAATATCTCGCTTATTTTCTTTCTGTCTTTTACATATTTGAGAGCGGCCGAGCGAAGGTATGCGTCATCGTTCCCGGGCATCTTAGATCTTCCGGATGCGATCTCTTCTGGCCTGGGGTCTCCTATGGTTATTGCGCACAGCAGATGCCTTCCCATATATGATTTGACCGCTTTTACAAATCGCAGAGCTTCTTCTTCATTGAACAGCTGAGTGAATACGAATACGAGCGACCTGCGCTTCACCGCCGAGGAAAAAACTGCCATTGCATTGTCGTAATCAGCCGCACTCTCGTCGCTCCGCACCGCGTAGAGTTTATCCGCAAGCATCTCAAACTGGGCGCTTCCTTTATCTGCTTTTATGAAATGAGAAACCTGAGCTGAAAACAATTCCATGCCGATATTGTCTCCGCCGCGGATACAGTAGTCTGCCAGAAGGAACGCAGCGTTGATGCCGTAATCGAGTATGAGCATATCATTATAGACTGTGTTCATGACGCGGCTGGAATCAAGCAATACGTAAATATACTGGTTCCTTTCCGGGACGTATGTATTGACCATGATATTACCTGCGCGCGCCGTTGCAGCCCAGTTGATATAGCGGTAATTGTCGCCGGGAACGTATTCCCTAAGACTGCTGAATTCGCCTCCGTCCGAGTTCGTCCGTACCCGTTTTAGTCCCATACTAAACAGGCTTGCAGATAGGGCGGATATGCCGTAATCGGACAGATCGCGCATATTAGGGTATACTCTGTACGTTCTTCCGTCGGAGTATTTCGCGGTCCTTCTTATAAGACCGAGCACTCCCGGATAGCGGACGTTGATGCAGGGGAACGTGTATTCTCCTCTTTTGATCGGTTTCAGGTCATACGTAAATGTGCCTTCGGTGTGCGGCGCTATTTCACACGGTTCGAGGTCGTCTGCGCGTACGAAGTATTCGGGCACGTCGTCGCGTACTTCGATCTTCAGCGGAACGTCGGACGTGTTCCTTACTGTCAGGCTCGCTGTATGCGTGTGTCCGAGCGACATTTTTTCTTCAAGTTCCCTGTCCGGTATGATCTTTTTAGGCCCCGGCGTGGCGATCATATCATAGATGACCAGCGAAAGGACAATAACGTTCACCAGCACGCAGGAAAGGATGGCGTAGAACTTTCCTCCGGCGAGTCCCGCGATCAGTATGATGCCGGCGCATATCGTCAGCAGAAGAGCAAGCCTTTTAGTTACTCCCATCAGCGCGGAATTTCCACCTTTCTGATAACGCTCATAAGAACGTTGTCAACGTTCACGCCGGATGCTCCGGCTTCGGGTCTTAATATTACTCTGTGTCTCAGCACGGGAAGCGCTATGTCGACAACGTCTTCGGGAAGCACGTAGTCTCTGCCGTTCATTGCCGCTGCGGTCCTGGCGCAGAGGAGGAGGGCTATTGACGCTCTGGGCGAGGCTCCCAGCATTATCTGTATCGACTGTCTTGTGGCGAACGTTATGCCCGTGATGTAATGGAGCACACCGTCTTCGACGTTGACCGCGGCGATCTCTTTTCTGCATTCTTCTAATTCTTCCGGTGTGATGACGGGCTCAATATCTTCTACTCTGGCGTGCGCTCCGGTGAAGTTTCCGCTGTATCCTTTTAGCAGCTGATCTTCGCTTTCGCGGGATATGTAGTTCACGTACAGTTTCATTAAGAAGCGGTCAAGCTGTGCTTCCGGCAGAGGATACGTTCCTTCGTATTCGAGCGGGTTCTGTGTCGCGACAACGAAGAACGGGTCCGGGAGCTTCATTGTTTCGCCGTCGATCGTTACCGATCTTTCTTCCATCGCCTCCAGCAGCGCCGATTGTGTCTTCGGCGGGGTGCGGTTGATCTCGTCGGCAAGAAGTATGTTGGTGAATACCGGTCCTTTTTTCAGGTGGAATTCAGCGTCCTTAGCGTTGAATACGTTCGTGCCAAGTATGTCGGAGGGCATCAGGTCGGGCGTGAACTGCACTCTTTTAAAATCCGCTCTGATCGCTCTTGCCAGTGATTTCGCGGACAGTGTCTTGCCCAGTCCCGGTACGCCTTCCATAAGTACGTGACCGCCGGATATCATTGCGATGAGCAGGTGCCTTAAGAAGTCCTCCTGCCCGATTATCACTTTTGATAGTTCTTCGAGTATCTGTTTTGATTTTTGTTCTACCGTCATTGCAACCGTTCCTTCCGTATCTGATCCATTTTCTGGATGTATTTTTCGAGCAGCTTGTCCGGGAACCGGATATTGTCCGCGTTTTTATACACGGCAGACAGTTCGTCCAGCCCGCTGCCTTTGAATGTTTCTGTTTCGAGTGCCGTTTCGAGTATCTCTGAGTATGCCGTTCCTTCCGGTATGCCCAGAGATCTTCCTATATCTTCTGCGAGTGCTTCCATATGTATTTTAAAGCCGATGGCTCCGGATCCCGTGCGTCTGTAGAGTTTCGCCATGGCGTCAATATGTTCTGTTTCGTTCCGTTTTTCTTCTGCTCCGACTTTTACGGGTGCTCCGAATCGCTGGGCGGTGCTTACGAAGTATATGACGGCGGCGAGGCCAAGTTCTATCAGGCATATTACGAATCCGTATCCGAGGATATCCGGTACCGGATCTGACTGGATCCCGGCGTAATATTCGTCAAAAAGTACTTTTTTGATGTTTCTTTCTTTGCATATCTGCTCAAGTTTCACAAGCAGTTTTGCGCCGTAATGCTTGTCCGATTTCATCGATTCGTTTCGCAATGTGCTGACTGTTTCGGAGAAGATCATCATTCCTTTTCCGTATTCGATCGTGACCCACAGTCCATCTTCGTCGTCAAATTCAATATTTCCTATGAGACCGATCTTTCCGATCATTTCCGGGTCGATCAGGCCTTCGTACGGGGCTTCCTCCGGATCGTATTCTTCGAGTGTTTGGGCCTGCGCGGAGAGTGCTTTGTTTTTCTTTCCTGTGTCTTGTGTGTCGAATATTTTATTTCCGGCGTTTCTTAGTATGTCGTTGATCACGATATACAGCGATTCGTCTGTTATGAAGGTGAAAATGCCTCCGTTTTCAATATAGTTAAACAATTCTTCTATTTCAGATACCGAAAAGCCGTAATATTCGGTGACGGTGCAGACTGCTATAGAGTCTTTGGGCAGGAATCTGGCTATTTTTGTATATCTTTCGACTTTTGCGTCTGTTTTTTCTTCCAGATATTGTTTTGCGGAAAGGTATATCGCTTTAAGGCCCCGATCCGACGACCCGTACGTATTGTCCGAATTGCGGTTTTCGGAGGGTATGAACAGCTTGTCGACGATGACCAGCAGAATGATCGTCGCGAGCAGTATCAGGGCGATCTTGAGTATGGTCTTGCCCGGACTTTTTTTCGGTCTGCCGGTGTAGGACGGTGTTTTTTCAGCCATTGTCCCGGTCACCTGACTTTCCCGTGCGGCCGTCGATCAGGCCGAGTATCGTGGTTCGTTCCCGGAAGAAGTTGTCCAGTTCAGTCATTCCGATCTTCTTTCCTCCGTACCATACGCGATTGAACGTGTCGAAGAACGGTTTTACTTTTTCAGTTCCTTCCCTGCCTGATCCGAGCGTTTCTTTCATATAGCTTCTGTTTGTTTTGTATCGGGCTATTTTTATGATCTCGCGTTTGTTCAGTTCGGTGAGGAGGTTTATGAACAGATATCTGAACGAGAGCCTCGTCTGTCCTTCTGCTCTGTATTTTTCGGCGAGTGCGAGTGCTGCGTCTGGGTCGTGTGAGTATTCTGCGAGTTCTCTGTCTTCCTCGGAGATCATTTTTCTTATTTTTCCGCGTCTGAGTATTTTGATGAATACTATTATGACGGCTATGATCGCGGCAACTATCAGTGTGATTATTATTATTTTTGCGATCGTTTTAGCTGCTGTGGCGTCTCCGCCTCCGCCTCCGAAGTTGAGATTGAGGCGGCCAAGCAGTTTTTCGAGCCATTCGTTAATGGCTTTTAGTATTTTGGAGAAGAATTCCTGTATTTTGTCGAGTATTTTTTTAAGCCAGTCTAGGTTTATCTGGCGTTCTTTGCTCCGGTTGAATTCGCTCCTTGAAAGTACCTCTTCGATCACTTTCTCGGCTTCCTGGTAGCTGCCGTTCATTGGTCGTTCTCCCTTAGATATGCTGCTACTGCCAGTTCCTGTTTGCGAAGGTCATTGTCAGGCATGTCGTGGATGAATGAAAACGTGATCGCGATCGTTCCGAAGAAGTACCCGAGTCCGGAGAATACGGCTAATATTGCCCCGAACAGAACAGTTACAAAGTTGCTGGTGAATACGCTGAATGCCTGAAGGGCGCCGATAGCTGTTTCGATCCCGGAGGAGACGATTATTGTTACCACGTATATCGAGAGGAGCCTGCGCATCTTGCCTTTGGTTGCTTTCCATGATGCTCCCATAGCGGCGAAGACTCCTTTGTTTTCGATCAATGCGAACTGTGACATGTATGTGAACCGGAGGCTCAGATATATGCTTATTATAATTATTATCACCGCTGTTCCGAAATATAAGGCAAATAGAGTAATCACTGTTTTATCTTTGAATTCGTATCCGGATCCGGTGGAAGGGCGGGCGATTACGGACATTAATATGATGTATAATATCCATACGATGCCTGATATTGCGGCGGAGGCTAATAGTTCAAATACGATGCTTTGCAGGAGCTCTCGGAATCCTCTGGATACTCTTCTTTTCAGGCCGGGGCGGTCTCCGAAGACGGTGTACCGGTACGTGGAGTATATTAATCCGCCGTCAATGACGTGAATGAATATTGCGTAGTATAAGGTCGTTATGGTCGAGCTGAGCATGGTCATCATTATTATGCCTAGCGCGGCAAATGCGTCGTCGTACGTATCTTCGAGCAGACTTACGATCACGAACGAGTTCATGGTCATTGCTCTAATGATGGTGAACGGGACGTGGAATATCAGCAGAAGAGGGAGAATCGTTTTCCATTCTCTTCTGGCATAGGTGAATGCATAGTCTACGCAATCTGATGCTCTGATTTTTTTATTCGTCCATCCTTCGTTCATGTGGTCCTCCGTATGGTTGGGATTATAGCACCGGCGGCAGCCGCTGTCAATGCCGAGGGAACCGGAGGTCAACGGCGCGGGACAGGGGACAGGTCCCTGTTTCTTAATTTTATTGCTATATCGCGGCGTGAAAAAACAAATTGAGAAAGAAACAGGGACCTGTCCCCTGTCCCGCGCCGTTGACCGCATCCTTTGAAGCAGCTAAACTATATTAGGGATCAGAAGAAACGTCATTGACCTCTTGATCAGCTTTTTTGAAAGCAAAAAACCGTTGACCGAAATAATTCAGTATGACGAACAGACCTGCCCCGACGAGGGTCGCGACGTACCCGACGGCCTTGGGCATCTCAACATTCTGCCACGGGAACACCCAGGTCTTAGTGAAGAGCCAGCCGACGAACGGCTTCGCGGTCCCGTACGCAATTATCCAGCAAACGATGATATTGACGATAAACCGCAGGACCTCTGAAGCACTTTTTGCCTTGCTCTTGAACGTAAAATATTTATTCAGGAAAAAGCTGACTATGCTTCCGACGGTGTAATTGGCCGCCGAAGCGATCCAGTAAGCAGTATTGTCCGAAACGCGATCCGTAAGCCCGAGCAGCCAGAGGACAAGATAATTGACACCGAGACCGATAAGTGTGTTGACAATGCCAACGAGCACGAACCGCCAGAAAGTCTTGTCGAGTATGGTTTTTGCAAAAAATTTCTTTATGACCGCACCTATCTTCTTAAAAATATTCATTCTTACAGACCTCTCTTTTTTATAATCCGGTCAACCTTCCCGCGAAGCACACCGTCAGTCAGGCCTCCCGGTCAGATGCCCCTTTGGCTCCAAGCCTTCAAAATCCAGCTGCCTCAGCGCCTCATAAACTGCGATAGCGACAGAATTGCTGAGATTGAGCGACCTTAGCCTTGCCCCCATCGGTATTCTAAGGCACATATCATAGTTTGCTTCGAGCAGCGGTTCCGGGAGCCCGTGAGTTTCCTTACCGAAAACGAGATAATCACCGTCGCGGAATTTGGCGTCGGAATACCGTCTCGAACCTTTGGTCGTGTAAAAAAAGAATCTGGCTTCCGGGCCGGCATTCGCTCTTACCTGTTCAAAACAGTCATATATGGAAACGTCGAGTTCAGACCAGTAATCGAGTCCGGCGCGTTTGAGCTTCCGGTCATCGATCTCGAATCCCAGAGGTCTGACCAGATGGAGATGTGAGCCGGTGCATGCGCAGGTGCGGGCAATATTTCCTGTATTTTGAGGTATTTCTGGTTCGACGAGTACTATGTTGAGTCCGCGCATTTGTTTAAACCTCCGCAATATCTGCGTTGAGTATCGCGTCCGACGCGGTCAGATCTTCCCGGCCAGGACGGCAATGGGTGTTTTTTTGATCTTTACCGCTTTAAAGGGGCACAATTCCTGGCAGCAGTAGCATCTTATGCATTTATTGAGATCGGCCTTCGCGCGTTTTCCTTTCTCGACTGTGATTGCTTTTACCGGACAATGTCTTGCGCATTCGCCGCAGCTTCTGCAGAGTTTTGTGAATACGGGCTTGGGTTTCATCAGTTTTTCAAGGGCTCTGCCGACTATGCCGTCGCTGAAGTGGAGGCGTGACAGGCTGTCGTTGTACTTTACCACGAACCCTGATGCGTCTGCACGGGCTTTTGCGAGGTCAATGTCGCCGGTGATCTCTATTTCGTCTACGTTTTTGCTCATAAGGCCGCGGGATATTGCCGCCCTCGCCATCGGAACGCGATCCGTATCGGCACCTATAATATCCATTGCCGCCCGGTCTGCTTCGAATGCATTGTCCGATCCTATCAAAATGCCTGTTTCGATCACTTCTCCTGCCGTCGGTCCGTCTTTATGCATGCCCGTGATGCCGTCGATTATGCAGAATCTGACTTTTGTTGAGAGGAAAATGTCTATCATCGTGTCGGCGAACGAGTCGTAGTCGGGCATTTTCATATGATATTCCGCTTTATCTACTCCGGCGATGGCTCCGAACATGTTTTTTACGGCTCCGGTGTAAACCATCATGCCGTGTGTTTTTAATTTTGCGAGGTCGATCACGACGTCGGCTTCGGCGATCGGCGTCAATATTTCTACTGTTTTCAGGTATTTGCCCTCCGGATTCTGGACTTTTGTTACCGACGTGTCGAAATTGAGTTCCGCTCCGGCTGTGATTGCCGCCTCTTCGATACCCGAATACCTGTATATGCTTTTGAGTGCGGCTTTGTCGTACACTCCGCCCGGGCTTTCGGCGACAATTACGTTGCCGCCTGCGTTTTTGCATATTTCTGCGACAGCTCTTAATATGTGCGGATGGGTGGTGGCGGCTTCTTCTGGCTTTTTGCGGGCTATAAGGTTCGGTTTCAGTACGACTTTCGCTCCTGGTCTTACGTATTTTTCGATCCCGCCAAAGGCGTCAAAGATGGCTTTTATCTTTTCTCTGACAATGTCGTATTCGTATTTTTTACAGCTTTCTAAGGCAATCATAGATGGTTTCTGCCGCCTTTCTTAATGCTCTTCCGCGGTGACTGATCTTGTTTTTTTCTTCGGGTGATAACATCGCCGTGGTTTTTCCGAGTTCGGGTATGTACAGGACCGGATCGTATCCGAATCCACCCGTTCCCTTTGTTTCGTGTGTTATCCGTCCTTTCAGGTCGCCTGACGTCTCGATCCTGACGCATGTGTATCCGGGTGCGTTCCCTGATCTCAGAAGTGCGGTGATGTGGCATTCAAATCTTGCGGTTCGCATTTCTTCTGCCACGTTTTCCATGTTTTTCAGCAATTTTTCTACATTTTTTGCGTCGTCCGCATCTTCAAACGATCCCGGATCGGAGGCGTATCTTGCCGAGTATACCCCCGGCGCTCCGCCGAGTGCGTCAACACACAGGCCCGAGTCGTCGGCGATCACGCACGTGGCGCTGTAACCTTCGGCGTATTCCCTGAACGATTCACTTTCAAATATGAATTTTTCTAAAGCAGCCGCCTTTATATATGCGTTTTCTCCGAACGTCGAACCTGTTTCCTCCGGCGAACAATACGCCGCACCGACGATTTTTGCGGCTGTCTTCTGTGACATCATATCAAAAATGTTTTCAGGCAGCGCGTCGACAATTATCTGCCTGAATTCCCCCAGTTTATGCTCATTTCCCGTAGCGCAAACGATCAGCAACCCGGACCTGTCCCCTGTCCCACAGTGGTAAAACCCGGACCTGTCCCCTGTCCCACTTGAGCTAAACCGGGACCTGTCCCCTGTCCCGGCGGTCATTGGCCAAGCACCTTGCCGAGGACGGAGTTGATGGTTATGAGGCCGATAACGCGGCTGTCTGAGCTGTGGTTTCTGTTGTCGCCCATAACGAAAAGCTGGCCTTCGCCGACCTCCCATTTTCCGATGTTTCTGCTGTAGTTCGGAACCTCGTCAGGATTGACATAATTTTCCGTAAGAAGGACCCCGTTCCGATAAACGCCGTCAGCCTTTATCTCGATCGTATCGCCCGGAACACCGATTACACGCTTGATCCAGTACTTATGAGCATCAGACTTCTTCGTTATACTCAGCGTGATGATGTTGTACTGAAGCGACTCCTTGACCTCAACTAAAATATTGCGATGGACCTGTTCGCGGTCAAATACGACAACGTCACCGTATTTAGGTTCGGAGAAAATGTAAGGAGCACGGGAAAGAAAAACGGTCTGACCGCTCGTAAACGTCTTAAGCATCGAATCGCCGGACACCTTGCTCACGCGGAAAAAATATGCGTTGATGATAATCGCGACAATAAAAGCGATCAAAAATGTAAGGATCCAGCTAAGGATCTCCTTGCCCACGTTTTTCGCCCCCCTTTTGCCGCCTCGCGACTCCACGCCGCTCTCGTCATCATCCGCAGATCCATCGGCATCACCGTCTTCGTAAATGCTATTTAGATATTTAGAGGCGTCAACCATATCATCACCGATAACCTTGTCCTCGTCGGCAATAATATCTTCGCTGATCGGAACATCCACGCCGGCCGTATCTTCCGCTGTAGCGACCGCATCAGAAGCATCGCTAAAAGCCCCGTCGACGTCAAATTCTTCAACGTCAGACCCGCTGAATGACACTTTCTCTATCTCGAGATCGTTGTCCGAACCGTCGCCGCCTTTTCTGAACTCATTGTCACTCATTTTATCAACCTCTTATTTTTATCACTCTATTGTTTCACCGCACCGCCGGGATCTCGCTCCGAGCGTATGCACCCGCAATATTTCTGCCTGTAAAGACCGATCGCCCGCGCCTCCGCCTGGCCCTTTCGAAACCCGGGGCGAAAATCTATATAAACGAAATCAAGTCCGTGCCTTTCAGCCGCCTGTCCGCATATTGTCTTTAGAAGTTCGTGATTCTGGTACGGACTGACGAACAACGTGCTCGTGATCGCGTCAAATCCGTGCTTTTCCGCATATGATGCGGTCAATTCCATCCTCTGGGCATAGCACATCGCGCAGCGTTCGCCGTCGGGCTCGCCCTGAATCTGTACGGTTCCGTCGGTGCGTACAAATTCTTCCCATTTCTTTCTGTCAAAATAAGGCAGGAATTCGACTTCCAGCTGCTTGTAATTTGCGGCCTGTGCCGTGCTCTGCGCGCGTCTTATGAATTCGTCGTACGGGTGTATGTTCGGATTCGCATACAGTCCTTTGAGCCCGGCGCCGGGGAAAATGCGGCGGAATTCGTCGATACAGAACAGACTGCAAGGCCCGCAGCAGATGTGCATCAGGACATTGCCGCCGTATCTTTCGCATACAGGTACGGGTTCATTTTCACTTTTATTCTGATCGTCAGGGCTTTGGCGCTGCCCGTATGTGGTTATGATCATTCGCTTAGTTCCTTCGTCGTTTTGCTGCTAGACCGGTCTGGCAGTGAGAGCCGAAAAACTGTGACAGATGGATATTGCCAACGCGTCCGCCGCATCGTCCGGTTTCGGTATGCTGTCAAGTTTCAGCATTATCTTTACCATCTGCTGTATCTGTTTTTTGTCCGCCCGTCCGTATCCCGCCACCGTCATTTTTACCTGCAGCGGCGTATATTCATATACGGGTATTTTGTTTTCGGCGAGCGTTTCTACGGCAACGCCTCTGCCCTGTGCTACCTTGATCGCAGTTGTCGTGTTGCTGTTGAAAAACAGTTCTTCGATCGCTGCGGCATCCGGCCTGTATTCTTTTATTATTTCCTCCAGCCCGTTCCGTATTGCGAGCAGTCTGGCTGTGAACGGCATGCCCGCAGGTGTTGTGATAGCGCCGTATTTTATGACGGTCAGGTGGTTTGATACGCTGTTCACGAGTCCGTAGCCTGTGATTGCGAAGCCCGGGTCAAGTCCGAGGATCAGCATCAGCGTTCATCTCCTTTTTTTTCATATCCCGTATCGAACAGTGTCGGTCTTCCGTCTGATGCCGTGTCTGTTCCAGCGCCGTAAACGCTTCCTTCGAACGGTATTCCGAGGTGTTTGTATGCAAGCGGCAGAACTACTCTGCCTCTGGGCGTCTTGTTTATGAATCCGAGCTGCAGAAGGTACGGTTCGTAAACATCCTCGATCGTCGTGGCGTCTTCGCCTGTTGCCGCCGCCAGGGTGTCAAGTCCGACCGGCCCGCCCCCGAATTTCGCGATCATTGTCAGCAGTACGTTGCGGTCAACGTTGTCCAGCCCGAGTTTGTCGACGTCGAGCAGGTCAAGTGATTCGCGGGCAACTTTTTCGGTGATGATCCCGTCTGCTTTTATTTGCGCGAAGTCTCTGAGTCTCCGGAGCAGTCTGTTTGCTATCCTCGGTGTTCCTCTCGATCTTCTTGCTATCTCGACCGCTCCGCCGTTTTCGATCTCGACCTTCAGTATTCCGGCGCTCCTTTTTACGATCCGTGTGAGTTCGTCGACGCTGTACATTTCGAGCCTGTTGATCACGCCGAATCTGTCTCTCAGTGGTGCGGACAGCAATCCTACTCTCGTCGTTGCTCCCACGAGCGTGAATTTTGGCAGATCCATTCTCAGCGACCTTGCCGCGGGGCCTTTTCCGATCACTATATCGAATGCGAAGTCTTCCATCGCGGGGTATAGTATTTCTTCGACTGCCCGGTTCAGGCGGTGTATTTCGTCAATGAAGAGTACGTCGAATTCGTTCAGGTTCGTGAGGAGTCCTGCCAGATCGCCTGCTTTCTCGATCGCCGGTCCTGTGGTGATGCGCAGATTTACGCCCATTTCGGATGCGATTATTCCGGCGAGGGTGGTTTTTCCCAGCCCTGGCGGTCCGTACAGGAGCACGTGGTCAAGCGGTTCTTTTCTTTCTCTTGCGGCCTGTATGAATACGGACAGGTTGCTGCGCACTTTTTCCTGGCCAATGTATTCGTCAAACCGCCTCGGTCTGAGCGTGGCCTCTTCCGCTTCCTCGTACTGTTTTATCGACGCCGAAATGATTCTCTCGTCTTCCATAATCTCTCCTTTATGTGGGACAGGGGACAGGCCC
>JAEEGL014070322.1_pt1 | contig 13608 bp, 7 predicted proteins | sample 9134231 | NCBI WGS metagenome assembly JAEEGL01 (sample SAMN16246548, study PRJNA631951) | gut metagenome | biome: gut microbiome; feature: rumen; material: fiber-attached | host: Bos | place: Iran: Karaj | collected 2018-10
GCAGCCTGCAGGGCGAGGAGGGGTGGTCGCTCTGGTTGTGGCTGCTGGTCAAGTGTGCGCTCTTTGTGACGGGACTGTTCTATGTGTATCCCCGCCTCATCCGTTTCTTCTTCCGCACCTTTTCGGATGATGTGTTACAGTACATTTTCGTTCTGGTACTGGTGTTCCTCAGCGCGGCCGTGAGCCAGGCTTTGGGCCTCGAAGGCGTGTTGGGAGCGTTTTTGGCCGGCTTGATTTTCGGACGTTACATTCCCGAGGCTGTTCCCCTGATGCGTCATATCGATTTTGTGGGAAATGCCCTCTTTATACCCTATTTTCTGATAGGTGTGGGCATGCTCATCAATCTTCCTCAGATGTTTGCCCGCCCGGACAGCCTGCTGTTTATCTTGATTTTTGTTGTCCTGGCCTTGCTGACGAAGGCGTTGGCCTGTCTGTTGGCAGGTCGCCTGTTCCGTTTGAGCTACGAGGTGCAGACGATGATGACCGGCCTCACCAGTGGCCATGCGGCCGGTGCGCTGGCCATGGTCATGGTGGGCATGCAGCTGACGTTGCCTTCGGGTGAGCCTTTGGTGAGCGACGAGTTGCTCAACGCGGTGGTCATGCTGATTCTCTGCTCATGTCTGTTCAGCGCTTTCGTCACGACACACGCCTCCAAGCGCATTGCCAAGGTGGGTGTCAGCGATGAGGAGAAACAAGGAGAGGAAGACAAGATTCTGGTGGCCTTGCGCAATCCTGAAACCATGCCCAACCTGGTCAGCCTGGCCCTGATGATGCGTCCTCACCGCTCCACGGCGCCGCTGGTGGGTGTGAAACTGGTCGTTGACGCTACTGACAACGAGCGTGAGCTCAATGCCGCCCGTCAACTGGTGAAAGAAGCTGCCAGTGTTGCCGCCTCGGCCGGTGTCAATATGAAAAAAGTGGTGCGTTCCGGCGTCAATGTCACCACCGCCCTCACTTACACGATGAAGGACTTTGAAGCCAGCGAGATTCTCATGGGCTATCACTGGCAGGACGGCCGGATGGCCTCCAGTCTTGGCAGTCAGATAGGCGACCTCCTGCTGCGCGTGCCGCGACAGGTAAGCATCGTCCACTTCACCCGTGCCGTCAACACCCTGCGCTGCATCCATGTCATTGTGCCCCGCGACGCCGAGCTCGAGGTGGGGTTCTACCGCTGGCTCATGCACGTCAGCCGTCTCGCACGTCAGATGGACTGCCGCATCATGTTCTATTGCACCCCGACGGCGTGGGAAACCATACGCGAGTTTTGCGGACAGCACTACAAGACCATCCGCATGTCCTACGTGCGCTTCGACCGCTTCAGCGACTTCCCCACTTTGGCCGCTACGGTCCACGACGACCATCTGCTCGTGCTCGTCTGTGCCCGCGAAGGCTCCTTCTCCTGGCAGCCTGAATTCCAAAAAATCCCTGCCATCATTACACGGTCGTTCGCCCACTGCAGTGTCATGCTCATTTTCCCCGACCAATACGGCATAGAACATCCGAAGTCGGCCTTCTCCACCGGCTTCCGTCCGAACTAAAACGCATTTGGTCGGGACGAAAACGGATTTAGACACGACGAAAACGGATATGGAACTACAAAACGACCCCCCGATGGACCAAACCTGGTATCAGCGCACCCAAATACTCTATGGCGCAGAGCGGATGCAGCGCCTGGCTGCCGCCCACGTGCTCGTGGTCGGGCTCGGCGGGGTAGGCGCCTATGCCGCCGAAATGCTTTGCCGTGCCGGTGTGGGACGTCTCACGCTGGTTGATGCCGATGCCGTGTCGCTGACCAACATCAACCGCCAGTTGCCCGCGCTCCATTCCACGATAGGGCAGTCCAAGGTGCAGCTCCTGCGCCAGCGCTTCCTCGACATCAACCCCGATGTCCGGATAACCGCCATTGCCGAATTCATGGACGAAGCTGCTGTGCCCGGATTGCTCGATGCCGCCCCCTACGATTTCGTTGCCGATGCCATCGACACCGTGCGTCCCAAATGTGCCCTCATTGAAGGTTGCATGGACCGCCGCATCCCCGTCATAAGCGCCATGGGGGCCGGTGCAAAGACCGACATCCGCCGTATCCGTCAGACCGACATCAGCAAAACCACCCAGTGCGGACTGGCCAAGGCCGTGCGTACCGCCCTGCGGCGCGACGGCTATGCCCGCAGAGCCCTTCCCGTCATCTTCAGCGACGAGCCCGTGCGCCGTGAAGCCATCCTCACCGTCGAAGGCGAGCGCAACAAAAAGTCCACGGCAGGCACCACCGCCTACATCACCGCCACCTTCGGCAACTGGCTGGCCTGGTACATTCTGGAGCACCTCTAAGAGTGTGAAAACAATAAAAAAACGCGCAGGACCAATGTCTTGCGCGTTTCGTTTGGTGATCCGCTTGGGGTTCGAACCCAAGACCCCATCCTTAAAAGGGATGTGCTCTACCTGCTGAGCTAGCGGATCTACCTAAATGACTACCGTTTTCGGTAATCGGGTGCAAAGTTAGCGCTTTCCGTGGGACTGGCAAAATTTTTTGTTTTATTTTTCGGTCCCGGCGGCAAACTTTATCTTTTGTCTGTCCTTTCCAGGCAGGAACAGGTCACTTTTTGCAAGCGGGACACCACGGTTTCAACTGTTGGAAGAAGTCGTTGCCCTTGTCATCCACGAGAATGAAGGCGGGGAAATCCTCCACTTCAATCTTCCAGATGGCCTCCATGCCCAGTTCGGGGTACTCCACACACTCGATGCTCTTGATGCTGCTCTGCGAGAGCACGGCAGCCACGCCGCCGATGGTGCCGAGGTAGAAGCCGCCGTGTTTCTTGCAGGCATCGGTGACGCATTGCGAGCGGTTGCCCTTGGCTATCATGACGAGGCTGGCGCCGTTGTCCTGGAATTCATCCACGTAGGGGTCCATGCGGTTGGCCGTGGTCGGTCCCATGGAACCGCAGGGATAGCCTTCGGGCGTCTTGGCCGGGCCGGCGTAGAGCACGGGGTAGTCTTTGAAGTATTGCGGCATGCCTTCGCCGGCGTCGAGACGGGCCTTCAGTTTGGCGTGGGCAATGTCGCGTGCCACAATGATGGTGCCCTTGAGGTTGACGCGGGTGCTGACGGGATATTTCGACAGTTCGCGGCGCACGGCGTCAATGCCTTGGTTCAGGTCAATCTCAATGCCCTTGCCACCCTCGCCGGGCCGGCGGAGTGCTTCGGGTATCAGTTCGCCGGGGTTGTTGTCCATCTGTTCCAGCCAGATGCCGTCGCGGTTGATTTTAGCCTTGATGTTGCGGTCGGCCGAGCAGCTTACGCCCATGCCGATGGGGCACGAAGCGCCGTGGCGCGGCAGACGGATCACGCGGATGTCGTGGGCCAGATACTTGCCGCCGAACTGGGCGCCGAGCCCAATCTTCTGGGCTTCTTTCAGCAGCTTCTCTTCCAGGTCGATGTCGCGGAAGGCGCGGCCGGTCTCGTCGCCCGTGGTGGGCAGACCGTCGTAGTATTTGATGCTGGCCAGTTTCACCGTGAGCAGGTTCTTCTCGGCTGAAGTTCCACCAATCACGAAAGCGATGTGGTAGGGCGGGCAGGCCGCCGTGCCGAGGCTCTTCATCTTCTCCACCAGGAAGGGCAGCAGCGTGCTCTCATTCTGAATGGTGGCTTTTGTCATGGGGTAGAAATACGTCTTGTTGGCCGAGCCGCCACCCTTGGCCACCATCACGAAACGGTATTCGGCGCCTTCGGTGGCTTCGATGTCAATCTGTGCCGGCAGGTTGCAGCGCGTGTTCACTTCGTCATACATCGTCAGCGGGGCATTCTGCGAATAGCGCAGGTTGTCCTGTGTGAACGTCTCATAGACGCCGCGGCTCAGAGCCTCTTCGTCCTCGAAACCGGTCCACACCTGCTGACCCTTTTCGCCGTGGATGATGGCCGTGCCCGTGTCCTGGCAGAAGGGCAGCACGCCCTTGGCCGCCGTTTCGGCGTTGCGCAGGAACTGCAGGGCCACATACTTGTCGTTCTCGCTGGCTTCGGGGTCGTTGAGAATAGCAGCCACTTGCAGGTTGTGCTCGCGACGGAGCATGAACTCCACGTCGTGGAAAGCCTCGCGGGCCAACAGCGTGAGCGCCTCGGGGCTCACCTTCACAATTTCTTTTCCTTCAAACTCGGAGAGGCTGACGCCATCTTTGCCAATCAGCCGATACTCCGTTTTGTCTGCGCCCGTCTGGAACATGGGGGCGTACTTGAATTCCGGTATTTGTGCCATATTATAATAGGTCTTTTTGTTCGTGTTGCAAATTTACGAAATAAATAATTGAAAACGCTTTCTACGTGAACGAAAAGCATGTTTCTCTGTTAATCTCATAGTTTCTCGTGACTATCGTTGCGTTTTTCGCGACTAAATAGATTTGTTTCCAACTTGATTTTAAGATTTTGTAAACGACTGATACGATGCTTCTTTAGGATAATTAAAAAAGACGTGGGACTTTTGCGCGCAGAAGCGGCGCCTTGAAATTTTGAGATGCCGCCTTTGCCGCCCGAAATCCCATGTCTGTTCTCCAAAATGTTAATGCCGCTCCCATCGGAGCGTTAATTGCTTTAGCATTCCGATTGTCTCACCTGTTTTCTCCGTTCTTCAGAAGTAGATGTGACGTTTTTTTCTTAAATCACGACGCTTTTACAAAAAGTTTTGGCGTATGAAATGGTGTTTTTGCGGGAAAATGTGTAATTTTGCATTTTTGAAGCGTGCGGACGTGTGCCAGCGCCTCAAAAGAATTATCTCGTTGTTTTTGAAATATATAAATACCCAGAAAGAATGAAGTGTGCACTAAAAAAAGTATTGGTTCTTGGTTCCGGCGCTCTGAAAATTGGTCAAGCCGGTGAATTTGATTATTCCGGTTCGCAGGCGCTGAAGGCATTGCGAGAAGAAGGCATCCGTTCGGTGCTGGTCAATCCGAACATTGCCACGATTCAGACCAGTGAAGGTATAGCCGACACGGTGTATTTCCTGCCTGTTACGACGCATTTTGTAACGGAAATCATCAAGAAAGAACGTCCCGACGGCATTCTGCTGGCTTTCGGCGGACAGACGGCACTTAACTGCGGTACGGAACTTCACCGCTCGGGAGTGCTCCGCGAATATGGCGTGCAGGTGCTTGGCACCAGTGTGGAAGCCATTATGGACACTGAGGACCGCGACCTGTTCGTGAAGAAACTGGACGCTGCCGACCTGAAAACGCCGCGCAGCCGGGCCGTGGAAACCATGGACGACGCGCTTGCCGCTGCCGAGACGTTGGGCTATCCTGTGATGATACGTTCGGCCTATGCCCTGGGCGGTTTGGGCAGCGGTATCTGCCCCGAAGAAAAGACGTTCCGCGAAATAGCCGAGAGTGCCTTCACGTTTGCTCCGCAGATATTGGTGGAAGAATCGCTGAAAGGGTGGAAAGAGATAGAGTTCGAGGTTATCCGTGATGCCAAAGACCACTGTTTCACGGTGGCTTCGATGGAAAACTTTGACCCACTGGGCATCCATACCGGCGAGTCCATCGTGGTGGCTCCCACGTGTTCGTTGACCGACGGGCAGGTAAAGATGCTTCAGGAACTTTCTATCAAATGTGTGCGCCATCTGGGTATCGTGGGCGAGTGTAACATACAGTTCGCCTTTAACGCGCAGACCAATGACTACCGCATCATTGAAGTGAACGCCCGATTGAGCCGCTCGTCGGCATTGGCATCGAAGGCTACGGGTTATCCTCTGGCTTTCGTGGCCGCTAAAATTGCTTTGGGTTATACACTCGACGAGATTGGCGAAATGGGTACGCCAAATTCGGCCTATGTGGCTCCGAGCCTGGATTACATGATTTGCAAGATACCGCGCTGGGATTTGACCAAGTTTGCCGGTGTGAGCCGTCTCATTGGCTCGAGCATGAAATCGGTGGGCGAAATCATGAGCATCGGCCGTAGCTTTGAAGAGATGATACAAAAAGGCCTGCGCATGATAGGCCAAGGCATGCACGGTTTTGTTGGTAATGAACATATCCACTTTGACAATGTGGAAGAGGAGTTGCAGAACCCGACCGATTTGCGCATCTTTGCCATCGCACAGGCTCTGGAAGAAGGATTCAGCGTTGAACGTATCGAGGAACTGACAAAAATAGACAAGTGGTTCCTGGTTCGTCTGAACCACATTGTAGAGCTGAAACGGCAATTGCAGTCATGTAACACGTTGGAAGAGCTCAGCGAAGACTTCCTGCGCGAAGTGAAGGCAGCCGGTTTCAGCGATTTCCAAATTGCGCGTTTCGTGCTCAAGCATAGAGACAATATGGAAAAGGCCAATTTGGAAGTACGTCATTATCGTAAGCAATGTGGCATTCTGCCTGCTGTGAAACGCATCAATACCGTAGCCAGCGAGCATCCCGAGCTGACGAACTATCTCTATGTAACCTATGCTGTTGAAGGTCACGACATCGATTACTATAAGAATGAAAAATCGGTCATTGTGCTCGGCTCGGGTGCATATCGCATCGGCTCGAGTGTGGAGTTTGACTGGTGCTCCGTCAACGCCATCAGTACTGCGCGTAAGTTGGGATATAAATCAATTATGATTAACTATAACCCTGAAACCGTGAGCACAGACTATGACATGTGTGACCGGCTTTACTTTGACGAACTGACTTTGGAGCGTGTGCTTGATGTCATAGACCTGGAGCAGCCCCGTGGTGTGATTGTCAGCGTAGGAGGACAGATTCCGAACAATTTGGCGATGAAACTTTACCGCCAAGGAGTACCCGTGCTGGGTACGTCACCGGTGGATATTGACCGCGCAGAGAATCGCGACAAATTCTCTGCTATGCTTGATAAGTTGGGCATTGACCAGCCCGCTTGGCGTGCGCTTACGTCGCTTGATGATATCAAGGAATTCATCTCTGAGGTGGGTTATCCCGTACTGGTCCGTCCCAGCTACGTACTTTCGGGTGCGGCCATGAACGTTTGTTATGACGATGAAGAACTGCAACGTTTCCTTGAAATGGCAACGGAGGTGAGCAAGGACTATCCAGTGGTAGTGTCGAAGTTCATGCAAAACACGAAGGAGATAGAGTTTGATGCTGTGGCCGACCATGGCGAGATTGTGGAATATGCCATTAGTGAGCACATTGAATATGCCGGAGTCCATTCTGGTGACGCAACCATGGTGTTCCCTGCACAACATATATACTTCTCTACAGTACGTCAAATAAAAAAGATTTCGCAGAAGATTGCCCGTGAACTTAATATTTCGGGCCCGTTCAACATACAATATCTGGCCAAGGACCGCCAGGTAAAGGTAATCGAGTGCAACTTGCGTGCATCGCGATCGTTCCCGTTCGTAAGCAAAATTTTAAAGCACAATTTCATTGAAACGGCAACGAAGATTATGCTTGACGCACCTTATACGCGTCCCGAAAAAAGCGAATTTGATATCGACCGCATCGGTGTCAAGGCTTCTCAGTTCTCCTTTGCACGTTTACAGAATGCAGATCCGGTGCTCGGCGTTGACATGTCGTCAACGGGTGAAGTAGGTTGCTTGGGTGATGACTTCAATGAAGCTCTTCTCAACGCTTTGCTGGCTACCGGTTACCGTATGCCACATCGTGCTGTGCTCATTTCATCGGGTGAAGCCAAAGGCAAGGTTGACTTGTTGGAACCTGCACGTCGCTTAATGCAAAAGGGTTTTGCCATCTACGGTACTCAAGGTACTGCCCAATTCCTCAATGATAATGGCGTGAAGGCTCAGTCTGTGACTTGGCCTGATGAAGAGGGAGACAACAATGTACTTCGTATGATTGCCGACCATCGATTTGATTTGATTGTCAATGTTCCCAAGAACCGTACCAAGCGTGAACTTACCAATGGTTATCGCATTCGTCGTGCTGCTATAGATCACAACACACCGTTGATGACTAACATCCGTCTTGCCAAAGCTTTCATTGAAGCCTTCACTTCTCTCAATGAGGACAATCTTCAAATAAAGAGTTGGCAGGAATATATCTAAACTATCATTTAACAGTATAATAAAAACGACGCAAGTATGAAAATGAATTCTATCTTTGGCACCTGGCGCTTGTTGGCCGGTGTGCTGGTCACATTGCTGGTTTTGGCAAGTTGCGGGGGCAAGTATAAGTATGAAATGGTGAATGATGACCCCACCAAGACACGTGTATATACATTGAAAAATGGGCTGAAGATTTATTTGAGTCCCAGCAAAGATGAACCTCGCATTCAAACGTACATTGCCGTGCGCACGGGCTCCAAGAACGACCCTGCCGAAACCACCGGTCTGGCCCACTATTTGGAACACCTCATGTTCAAAGGCACGGACAAGTTTGGCGTGACAGACCCCAAGGCCGAGAAACCCCTTCTTGACGACATTGAAGCGCGCTATGAAAAGTATCGTATGCTCACTGATCCTCAGGAGCGCCGACTGGCCTATCACGAAATTGACAGTGTGTCGCAGTTGGCCGCGAAGTACTTTATTCCGAATGAGTACGACAAACTCATGGCCGCCATTGGTGCGAATGGCTCAAACGCTTATACGAGTAACGATGTGACATGTTATACCGAAAACATCCCGGCTAATGAGATAGAGAATTGGGCAAAGATTCAGTCCGACCGATTCATGAACATGACCATACGTGGTTTCCACACAGAGCTTGAAGCTGTTTATGAGGAGTACAACATCGGTATCGCAAGCGACCAGGAGAAGCTCTTCACCGCTCTCATGGCGAAACTCTTTCCCAATCATCCCTATGGCACACAGACAACCATAGGCACCCAGGATCATCTCAAGAATCCTTCCATTACCAACATCAAGAACTATTTTGACAAGTGGTACCGTCCCAACAACGTCGCCATCTGTATGGCCGGTGATTTTGACCCGGACAAGACTGTCGCCATCATCGACAAGTATTTTGGTGCATGGGAGGCCGGTGACGACGTGACACAGCCTGAGTTTGGCGAACTTGCACCCATTGTTTCGCCACAGGACACTTCGGTTGTGGGCCTGGAGGCCGAGACTCTGTGGATGGGCTGGCGTTTTGACAAAGCCGCTTCGCCCCAAGTGGACACCCTCAAGGTACTAGGGCAGATGATGAGTAACGGTGTCGCCGGTTTGATAGATTTGGACCTCATCAACCAGATGAAAGTGCTTGAAGCCTGGGCTGGTGCCGAGGCCATGATGGATTATTCGTTGTTTGTGATGGGTGCCACGCCTGTTGAAGGCCAGTCGCTAGAGCAGCTCCGTGGCCTGTTGCTTGAAGAACTGGATAAAATCAAGTCCGGCACATTCTCCGACGACCTTTTGCCGTCTGTCATAAACAACATGAAGTTGCAATACTTCAATCTCTTGGAAAGCAACGAGGCCCGCGCCGACATGGCGGTGAAGTCTTTCATCAACGGCACACAGTGGGAGCAGGAAATACGTACCCTCGACCGTCTTGAGGCTTTGACGAAGGAAGATATCGTCAACTTCGCCTGTCGCCATTTTGCCGACAACTATGTGGTCGTTTACAAACGTCAGGGCGTAGATCCCACTCTGAAGAAAATCGACAAGCCGGAGATTACGCCGATACCGACGAACCGTGATACCGTCAGCCAGTTTGTCAAGGATATCCAGGCTTCGAAGGTGAAACCCATCCAGCCTGTATTTGTCAATTTCAAGAAAGACTTGACTTTTGGTGAAACGTCTCAAAAACTGCCTTATGTCTATGTCAAGAACAAGCAGAACGGACGCTTCCAGCTTTCATTCCGTTACGATTTCGGGGAAGAGAGTAATGTAGGCTACTACTATGCTGCACAGTATCTCGACTATCTTGGAACCGACAGCCTCACGGCCGAACAACTGAAACAGGCGTTCTACAAGCTGGCCTGCACTTACAGTGTCATTGTCAATCAGAAAAACATCGACATCTATCTCAGCGGTCTCAGTGAGAACATGCCGCAGGCTCTTGAGCTGCTTCAGCATCTGCTCAGTTGTGCCGAACCCAATGCCGAGGCCTACGCGCAATACGTCGGCCTCGTGGCCAAGGAGCGCAGCGACGCCAAACTTAATCAGCGCGTCAACTACCGTTATCTTTGCGACTATGGTCTCTACGGAGATTACAATCCCTCGCGCAACGTCCTTCCGGTCGACGAGTTGAAAGCCATGTCGCCTGCCGTGCTCACCGACCTGCTGAAGAACATTTCGTTGTTCCCTCACACGTTGCTGTACTACGGTCCGTTGTCGGAGAAGGAATTGGCCGCCACCGTTGACAAGGTACATAAGATTCCGGCCACGTTTGTCCAGATGCCAGAAGCCAAGCCTTATGTGATGCAGGCCACTCCCGGGAATGAGATACTTCTGGCTCCCTATGCCGCCAAGAACATTTATATGCGTATGCTTCACAGCGAACTGCGTCCCTGGAATCCCGACGAAGCCGCAGTCAAGGCGCTGTTCAACGAGTACTACGGCGGTGGCATGAACACGATTGTTTTCCAGGAAATGCGTGAAGCGCGCGGACTGGCCTACAATGCCTATGCCAGCTACGTGGAACCACAATTCGAGGGCCGTCCCGAATACTTCTTCACCCACATCATCACGCAGAATGACAAGATGATGGACTGCATAAACCAGTTCAACATCATTCTCGACACCATTCCGCAGAGCGAAGCCGCCTTCGCCATTGCCAAGGAATCACTCACCAAACGTCTGGCCAGTTATCGTGCCACACGTTTCGACGTGATCAACACCTGGCTCCAGGCCCGCGACCTCGGCATCGACTATCACATGAACGAGCGCATCTACAAAGCGCTGCCCAAACTGACATTGGCCGACATCGTCCGTTTCGAAGAGGAGAACATCGCCCGCAAGCCTTACCGCTACCTCATTCTCGGTGACGAAAAAGAACTCGACATGGCAGCGTTGCAGGCCATAGGTCCTGTTAGGCGCATCTCCACGGAGGAACTGTTCGGATATTAATACATACCAATGGCCACTGACCGTAGCGCAAATTGATACAGCGCCCCGATACACATCTGTGTGTCGGGGCGCTGTTGTATGTGGCGGGCGATACCATGAATGGCTGAAAATGGATATTATAATTGAGAAATTGTTAACTAAAAAGTCCTTTCGTAACGCTCTGAAAGTCATGGAGCCTAAAAATGGCAAAATAGAAGCGGCGTCTCAAACTTTTGAAACGCCGCTTCTGTGCCGCGAAGTCCCACTTCAAAATCCCAAACTCCCGTCTCTGCCTCCTCATCTTAACATTTCCGTGTTAAAAGTGTTAACGCGTGGCCAATTGTTCTCTCGTTTTTAATTTGGAGAAAAACGTGACGGTTTTTCTCCTTTTGTTATGTTTTTGTCGGCAAAGCGGTGAAAAGCTTCCCTCATATTTTGTTGATTGGTAAGAAAGTTGTTTCTTTGCATACAAAATAGATTGTTATGGGACCATTTGAGTTGATATCGTTACCCTATGCGTCAGATGCATTGGAGCCTGTCATCAGTGGTGAGACCTTGTCTTTCCATTACGGCAAGCACCTTCAGGCTTATGTGAATGGTTTGAATACCGCTTTGCCCGGCAGCGGGCTCGAGGGGCACTGCTTGGAAGATATCGTTGTGAAATCGGAGGGCGCTTTGCGCAACCATGCGGGTCAGACGCTTAACCATAATCTCTATTTCACTCAATTCCGTACACCCGGTGAGGGAAATAAGCCTGTGGGAAACATAGCCGAGGCCATTGTACAACAGTTCGGCAATTATGAGAGTTTTCAAAAAACTTTTGTCGATGCCGGAGTTTCGCTCTTTGGTTCTGGATGGGTATGGCTCAGCAGTGACACGGACGGTAAAATTCATATTACGCAAGAGACCAATGCTGCCAATCCGGTGCAGAGAGGGTTAAGACCGTTGCTGACTTTCGACGTGTGGGAACACGCCTATTATCTGGACTATCAGAACCGTCGCGCCGACCATCTGAATGCCCTTTGGCAGATTGTAGATTGGAATGTGGTGAACGGGCGGTTTGAGGCTTCTTGGAATCTTTAGGGAATAGTACAAACGTGATAATATGCGTTATTTGAATGTATTCAGTGTTGTAGTCATTCTGTCGGTGTTGTTTGCATGCAGTGATAGCAAGACCATTGCTCCGACGGTGGCTGACCTCTATGCCGGCGAGTGGGCCGAGAAAACCGCAGAACGCGTGGTCGCCAAATTAGTACCCGACGGTGACAGCTTGCGAGTGGAAATCGGATGGCGTGAGGAAGGTCTGGCACAGTATGAAGTGTGGACCATGACGGCGGCAAGCAACGGAAGTGACACGTTGACATACCATGACGGCCTGTATATGCTACGTTGGTATGAGCACGAGGGAGATACGGCCTGTACCGAGGAGGTGAAATATCGCGACGGCAAGGGACGCTTCTACATTAATGGCGACGGTGACCTCGTGTGGGATGAGAGAATTAACAATCAAGACGAAACAACCGTGTTTATTCGGGCCAATTTTGGCGAATGACACTATTCAAAAACGATGATAAGTAAGACTTTTTTATTGATAATAGTTTTGGCATTCATGGCCGTCGTGTGGGCACACTCCAAACGTCATGGAGGCTTCAAAACAGTAAAAGTGGACAAGTTTGAACGTCTTATTGCTGACAGAACGAAGTATGTGTTACTTGACGTTCGCACTCCAGAGGAATTCAAAGCCGGACACCTTCCCGGGGCGTTGATGATTGATTGGAACGGTGAGAATTTTGAAACCGTCGCTTTGGATACACTGCCTAAAGAAAAAACGGTGGCGGTGTATTGTCGCAGTGGCCGGCGCAGCGCATCGGCTGCAGGGACTCTCGTAAAGTATGGCTATCGGGTGGTAAACTTGTCGGGCGGCATTAAGGCGTGGACCGCGGCTGGAAAACCTATAGAAAAGTAAAAGGAAAATCAACCGATAAACAGCACAAGGCCATGTCTTAAAAGACCATGGCCTTGTGCTGTAAAAGAAGGAGAGTTATCTCAGAGGGAACAGGGCAATGCGCAGGGTGGAGCAACCGTATGGAATGAGTTCGAGGGTCTCTTCCGGCTCTTGGCTGTTTGACATCTGGTCATAGTAGGCAATGGGGCCAACGGAACCGTTGTAGATATGCCATTCGGGCACACGGACGCCTTGGGTCTTTAGGATGATGGGTGCATTGTCACGATTCCACGGATTGGCTGGTAAAGGTGCCGCGCGAAGGGTGAGAGTGAAGCGCGAGGAAAGGTCTTTTTCTCCGAGAAGACTCTTTCGTAAGGCATAGTTCCAGGGTGTGCCGGTGGTTACCGTATAGTATGTCTTGCCATAGCGCTTGTGCTGCTCCGGTGCAAAGTCGTGTTTCTCCCAGATTTCGGGCAGACTGAGGGCGTAGAAAAGAGGACCGCGTTCCACTACGGCACCTCCGCCATACCAACGTGAGATGCTGATGGTTTGTGGCAGTTCCAAAGTGAGCTCATCACCGTTCTCCCAATGACGGGTCAGGGTAATCATGTGTCCGGTCTTGGCTCCTGTCTGGACTTCATTTCCGTTGAGGCGGATGACGGGGGACTGGCACCAGGCGGGAATGCGCAGGGTGAGGGGAAAGGAGACTTTA
>JAEEGL015847950.1_pt1 | contig 13608 bp, 6 predicted proteins | sample 9134231 | NCBI WGS metagenome assembly JAEEGL01 (sample SAMN16246548, study PRJNA631951) | gut metagenome | biome: gut microbiome; feature: rumen; material: fiber-attached | host: Bos | place: Iran: Karaj | collected 2018-10
AATATAAAAAGATAATAAACGAAGACTTTTTCAAGCCCGGTATGGAGTATGCGGAAGAAGCAAAACTTCCGGCGAAGCTTCGTTTCGGAGGTGCAGAGGATGCCGAAGGTATCGCTGTGGAACTTGATCTTGAGAGCGATCCTGTGTTCGCCGAAGCATATTTTGAAGATGGCCTTGAAGAGGCCAATCTCATGATGGAGATAAACGGCAGATGGTTTTATAAAGCGCCCGGGGTTAAATGCATAGATCTCATGCCTGCGTTTTTCAATAACAGGCTTAAGGGCGCGACAAAACTTTATCTCAATATATTTGCCCCGCCGGCAACGGGACGCAATGATGAATCCCAGGGAGAAGACTGGGCGGAGAATTACTATTATACATTGGAGAAACTTCCCCGTATCCGATTGAGATACAGACCGATAGCATAGAATAGAAGGGGATGTTGTAAGAACTGTCAGAAACAGCAGCTGACGACAGAGTTTCAAAAACAAAGGGGATGGTCATATGGAAAATTACGATAAGCTTACAAGCAATCTTTCGATGGACTATTTTATGATGCTGGCCGAGAGCGGCAGAAAGCGCTTTATCAGGGAAGGCTATGATACTGCGATCCTGTTCATCAATCTGTGCAACATGAAAGATTTCAATTACAGATACGGCATGGCAGAAGGAGATGAACTCCTGAAAACATTCGGTGATATTTTTGCAAGGCATTTCGGAAAAGATAACTGCGGCAGGATCCGCGGGGATCATTTCGTTGTGTTTACAGTATCCGAAGGCCTTGAAGACAAGCTGGGCGAACTGTTCATGATATTAAAGGATGTTAACGGCGGAAAGACTGTCCCCGTTAAGGTCGGTGTATATCTTAACAGTATTGAGGAAGTCAGCATCAGCATAGCCTGCGACAGGGCAAAAATGGCATGTGAGCATATCAGAGGTTCCAAGGAGTCACATTATAGGTTTTTCAGTGAAAAACTCCTGGAACAGTCCCAGAGACGCAGATATATTATCGAAAACATAGATAAGGCCATTGAACATGGCTGGATGAGCGTATTCCATCAGCCGGTTGTCAGATCCGCCACAGGAAGAGTCAGCGCGGAGGAAGCGCTGGCGCGTTGGAATGACCCGAAATTCGGCAATATTCCGCCGGCAGAATTTGTTCCGGTGTTGGAGGAGGCAAGACTCACATATAAGCTTGATCTTTACGTTGTGGATCAGGTCGTTAAAAAGATGAAGATGCAGACTGATGCCGGAATGCATCTGGTGATAGAATCCGTGAATCTTTCAAGGTCGGATTTTGACTGTTGCGATATGGTGGAAGAAGTCAGAAAGCGTATGGATAACGCAGGTATTGACCATAAGCTTTTGGCTGTGGAACTACCTGAGGTTTCCATGTGCAATGATTTTTATTACATGAAGATACAGGTTGAGCGTTTCCGTGAGCAGGGATTTAAGGTGTGGCTCGACAAGTACGGCAGCGGATATCTTTCGTTGGATACGCTCCAGAAAGTCAGGTTCGATCTGTTCAAGCTGGATATGTCGTATATCAGTAAGCTTGATGCAAATAAAAAGGGCAAAGTGGTGCTGACGGAGATGGTTAAGCTCGCGTCGGCGCTCGGGGTGGATACTGCAGCCATCGGCGTAGAAGAGAAAAAACAGGCTGATTTCCTTTGCGAGATAGGCTGCGTAAAACATCAGGGTTTCTATTACTGCAGACCGGTAACACTCATACAGCTGATGGACAGATATGAAAACGGGTCGCAGATCAGTTTTGAGAATCCTCTTGAGGCAGAATATTATGATTCCGTAAGCCGCGTAAACCTCTATGACATGTCCATAGCCGGAGATGAGAGCGCAAACATTGACGACTATTTTAATACGATGCCCATGACCATATTGGAAGTATTAAAAGACGGTGTCAAAGTCTTACGGGGAAATGAAGCACACAGGGAATTCATCAGCGGACATTTCCCGATATTGGAGGATGACAAAAAAGTCCATCTGTTTAAGGATTTCCGTAAAGGTCCGGGTTCGATGTTCATGGCGGCGGCAAGGAAATGTGCTGCAGATGGAAAGAGAGTTGTGGTTGAAGAGCGCACACCCATGGGAGATACCATGCACGTACTGGTGCGCAGGGTCGCAAAAAATCCTGTCATGAAGAGCGTTGCCATAATGGCTGTAGTGCTGGTGTACAACGAGAGGGGCGAACAGGACACAGGGCTTAATTATACTTACATAGCAAGAGCTCTCTCATCGGATTATGTCAATCTTTATTACGTTGATCTTGATGACGATACTTTTGTGGAATACAACCCGGATGACGGTAAAGGAGAACTGCTGGTTGAAAGGCACGGTACAGATTTCTTTAAGCTGGCCAGAGAGGAGGCCAAGACATTTATACATCCGGATGATCAGAAGATAATATCGGATTTCTTTACCAAGAAAAATGTGGAGCGAAATATAAAGGAACACGGTGTGTTTACAATGACATACCGTCTGATAAGAGACGATAAGGCACATTATGTTAACTTAAAAGCCGTTAAGATACGTACAAAGGCCAACTGTATCATCATGGGTGTCAGTGACGTGGACGCTCAGATGAAGGAGCGTGAGGTATACGAGAAGGCCAAGGAGGAAAGGATCATATATTCCAGGATGAATGCTTTATCCGGGGATTACATTTGTTTTTATACAATAGATCCGGAGACTGACCATTTTTACGGATACAAGGTAAGTTCTCAGTATGAGAAATTTGAAGTCGCAAAAGAAGGCGAGGATTTCTTCGGAAAAGTGGAGAAAGAATGCCGCAAATATGTTACTCTTGCCGATATAGATTCTTTTATGACCATCTTTAAAAAGGATAATATCCTGGCAACTATTGAAGAAGATGGTATTTTTTCTATCAGTTACAGAGTTATGATCCAGGATGCTCCGATCTATGTCTGCTTAAAGGCGGTCGTCACAGAAGAAGACGGAAAGAAACAGCTTATCATCGGTATGATAAATATCGATGCGCAGGTTAAGAGAGACCAGGAGTATGCAAGAAACCTCTCTGCGGCAAGAGATGCGGTCAACATTGATGCACTCACAGGTGTTAAGAACAAGCATGCTTACGTAGATGCCGAGGCACATCTGAACGGTATGATCGAAGACGGTATCACGCAGAAATTCGCTATTGTGGTGTTTGATATCAATGACTTGAAACGGATAAACGATACAAAGGGTCATCAGGCCGGAGACGCATATATAAAAGAAGGCTGCGCTATCATATGTGATATATTTGCGAACAGCACGGTGTTCCGTATCGGAGGAGACGAGTTCGTCGTTGTAGCCATGGAAAGCGACTATGAAAAGATCGATCAGTTGATGGATGAGATAGCAAAGTCCAATAAAAAGAACATGGCTAAGGACGAGGTGGTCATCGCTACCGGAATGTCCAGGTTTGACGGTGACAGAAGGGTAACCACCGTATTCGAACGTGCGGATAACCGTATGTACGAGAACAAAAAGAAACTGAAAGAAGAAGCCGATAAGCTTGCGGCAAAGAAATCGAAGAAATAAAACGAGTATCAATAAAAATGCTTCCCGTGATCATGGATCAAGGGAAGCGTTTTTTTTGGAAAAATTATGCGTTTTTATTCGCGTTTGCTTTTTCAAGATTTTTCATTGCTGTAGATAACATCAGCTTGATTCGGTTGAGCTGGTTTACCTCGGATGCGCCGGGATCGTAGTCAACCGCTACGATGTTGGCTTCCGGATAATCATGTCGTATGCGCTTGATAACACCCTTGCCGACGATGTGGTTCGGAAGGCAGGCAAAAGGCTGGATACAAACGATGTTGGGGCAGTTGTCATGTATGAGCTCCATCATCTCGCCGGTCAAAAACCAACCCTCACCGGTCTGGTTGCCAAGCGATACGATGGGATCCGCCATCTCACCAAGGTGATCGATATGTGCCGGAGCCGAGAAGTGAACTGATTTCTCAAGGGCGTCTCTTGCCGCTGAACGAAGCCACTCTAGGAACTTGATACCGTTGAGAGAGTTCTTCATGGATTTCTCGCTCATGCCAAGCTCTTCGGCTTTGAATTTATTGTTGTACAGGCAGTAGAGCAGGAAGTCCGCAAGATCGGGAACAACAGGTTCCGCACCTTCGGCTTCCAGAAGGTCTGCCAGGTAGTTGTTAGCGGCAGGCAGGAATTTTACAAGTATCTCGCCCACTATGCCGACTCTGGGTTTTACAATATCTTTTCTCGGGAGTTCGTCAAACTCTTTTACTATCTGACGTAACATCCTCTTGTATTTTGAGTGGCTTAAGGGCTTGCTGTTACCGACGAAATCCGACACTTCTTTCACCCACTTGCGGTGGAGCTCGTCCGTGGAACCGGGCACAAGCTCATAAGGTCTTGTGGCGTAAACACACCGCATGAAGACATCACCGAACATGAGGGCGTAGAGACCGTGCTGTGCAAGGCTTGCCGACAGGGTAAAGCCCGGGTTCTTTTCAAGTCCCACCATGTTTATGGAGATGACCGGAACATGGGACAATCCCATCTTTTCCAGGGCTCTGCGGTAGAAACCGATGTAGTTTGAAGCACGGCACCCGCCGCCTGTCTGGGATATCAGTATTGCGGTTTTATTCATATCGTACTCGCCGGACTCAACAGCGCACAAAAGCTGTCCCACAGCGATCAGTGACGGATAGCATGCATCGTTGTTAACGTAGCGAAGGCCGGTGTTTACGGCGTCCGTCCCGGAAACCTCGGGGATTACAAGGTTATATCCGGCAGCCCTGAAAGCGGGCATCAGTACTTCAAAATGGATCGGCGACATCTGGGGGCAAAGGATGGTGTAGTTCTTTTTCATCTCTTTGGTAAAGATCACACGGTTGTGGTTCGCCGGCACAAGCGTGCGCTCCTTAGGGTTTTCTTCACGGACTCTTATGGCTGCAAGCAGCGACCTGATCCTGATCCGCGCTGCGCCTAAGTTGTTGACCTCGTCGATCTTTAAGCAGGTATAGATCTTTCCGGATTTGTTAAGGATCTCTGCCACCATGTCCGTAGTCACGGCATCCAGACCGCATCCGAATGAATTGAGCTGTATAAGATCAAGGTTGTCGGTTGTCTTGATATAGTTTGCGGCAGCGTAGAGTCTTGAGTGATACATCCACTGATCCATGACCACGAGAGGTCTTTCAACCTTTGCCATGTGTGAGATGGAATCCTCTGTCAGCACTGCCATTCCGTAAGAATTGATAACCTCTGGTATTCCGTGATTTATCTCGGGATCGATGTGGTATGGTCTTCCGGCCAGTACTATGCCGTGGCGTCCGGTGCGGTTAAGGAACTCGATGGTCTCTTCGCCCTTGCGGCGCATCTTGTTTCTGAATATTGTAAGTTCTTCCCAGCCAATCTTTACCGCTTCCGCTGTCTTTTCCCGGGCGATATTGAACTCCTGTAAAAATACCTTGCAAAGTTTCTTTGACAAAACATGCTCATCTGTAAAGTTGAGGAACGGATTGATGAACCTTACGTCGCCGCGCGTGATCTCGTCTACGTTGTTTTTGATGTTTTCAGCATAAGAGGTTACGATGGGGCAGTTGTAATGGTTGTTTGCATCCGGGAACTCGTTGCGCTCGTAGGGGATGCAGGGGTAGAAGATAAAGTCTACCTTTTTATCGATGAGCCATGCGATGTGTCCGTGCACCAGTTTTGCCGGATAGCACTCGGACTCTGACGGGATGGACTCGATACCGGCCTCGTATATCTTTCTGGAAGAAGCGGGAGAGAGTACCACCGAAAATCCGAGATGCTTAAAGAAAGCAGCCCAGAACGGGTAGTTATCGTAAAAGTTCAGTACTCTAGGTATGCCCACAGTGCCCATTGTAGCTTCTTCGGGAGATAATGGTTTGCTCTCGAACAGAAGCGAGTTTTTGTATTCGAAAAGATTGGGCAGGTTCTCTTTGTTTTTCTCCTGGCCCAAACCTTTTTCACAGCGGTTACCGGTGATGTAGCGTCTTCCGCCGTTGAATATGTTGATGGTGAGCAGGCAGTTGTTAAGACATCCGCCGCACCTTGTAAGTTTTGTGTCATAGGTTAATGCTTCGATCTCGTCGAATGATAGCATTGTGGTCTTTTGTCCCTTGCACCTGTCGCGGGCGATCAGTGCAGCACCGAATGCTCCCATGATACCTGCAATGTCGGGCCTTATGGCATCCACGTGGGAGATTAGCTCAAAACTTCTCAGTACAGCATCGTTGTAGAAGGTACCGCCCTGAACCACCACGTTTATGCCGAGAGACGTGGGATCGGTAAGCTTAATAACCTTGAAGAGGGCGTTTTTGATTACCGAATAAGCAAGTCCGGCGGAAATGTCGGCTACCGATGCGCCCTCTTTCTGCGCCTGTTTTACCTTGGAGTTCATGAACACGGTACATCTGGTTCCGAGATCTATGGGGTGCTCTGCGAAGAGAGCTTCTTTTGCGAAATCCTGTACCGAAAAATCAAGGGATTTTGCAAAGGTCTCGATGAAAGAACCGCAGCCCGAAGAGCAGGCCTCGTTCAAAAGAACCGAATCCACGGTGCCGTCCTTTATCTTGATGCATTTCATATCCTGTCCGCCGATGTCCAAGATGCAGTCTACGTCGGGGCTGAAATATGCGGCGGCAGTGTAATGAGCGATTGTCTCAACTTCGCCCTCGTCCAACATCAGTGCGGACTTAAGAAGCGCCTCGCCGTAACCTGTAGAGCATGAGTATTTGATCTCAACGCCCTCGGGAAGTAAACTTCTGATCTCTTTTATTGAGCGGATCGATGTTGCAAGGGGAGATCCGAAGTTGTTTGAGTAGAACGAATACAAAAGAGAACCGTCCTCGGCAACTAAGGCTACCTTGGTGGTGGTGCTGCCTGCGTCGATGCCGAGATATGCGTTTCCCCTGTAGGTCTTAAGGTCCGTTGTGGGAACGTGGTTCTCACCGTGTTTTGCCAGGAATTCGTCGTAGGCTTTCTGGCTCTCAAATAAAGGCTCCATTCTGGCCACTTCGAATTCCATGTGAAGAGGACCGGTGAGCTTTTCCAGTATATCGTTGAGAGTAACCGTTGCGGATTCATCCTTTGAAGCGGTAAGAGCAGAGCCGATAGCCGCGAAAAGATGTGAGTTTTCCGGGGTTATGGCATGCTCGTCGTCAAGCTTTAAGGTGCGGATGAAAGCAGCCTTAAGCTCCGGCAGGAAGTGCAAAGGACCGCCTAAGAAAGCCACGTGTCCTCTGATGGGTTTTCCGCAGGCAAGACCTGATATGGTCTGATTTACAACGGCCTGGAATATTGATGCCGACAGGTCTTCTTTGGTTGCGCCCTCGTTGATAAGGGGCTGGATGTCGGTCTTCGCAAATACGCCGCAGCGGGCAGCTATTGGGTATATGGCCTTGTAATCTTTTGCATAAGTATTAAGACCTGTGGCGTCAGTCTGCAGAAGGCTTGCCATCTGGTCTATGAAAGAACCGGTACCGCCTGCGCAGATACCGTTCATACGCTGTTCCACATTTCCGTTTTCAAAATATATGATCTTGGCGTCCTCGCCTCCGAGCTCGATGGCAACATCCGTAAGGGGTGCTGCATGTGTGAGGGCCTCGGATACGGCAACGACTTCCTGGGTGAATGGAATGCCAAGGTGTTTTGCCAATGTGAGTCCGCCGGAACCTGTTATGACAGGAGAGAGCGATACGTTTCCGTGTTCAGCCTCGCATTCCGTCATGAGATCCGTCAGAGTCTGTCTGATGTTCGCAAAGTGTCTTCTGTAATCCGAAAATATCAGATTGTCTGCATTATCGATCAGCGCAACCTTGACAGTGGTAGAGCCGATATCTATGCCCAGTCTGTAAGTTGTGTTTTCCATTTCGTTCATAGTCTCCGTTCTGATGTTGACATAAAATACATACGTTTGCCCAAAAGCACACGCCTTCTTATTATAAAATATATTATTTGTAAAAAACAACGGAATATGTGCGGTTTTATGCACTTTATTTGTAATTATTGCCAATTTTGCAAAGATTTTTAAATAAAAAAAAATATACATGGAAAATATTTTTTCTTTATGTTATTATGTAAAAGCATGGGATTTTACGCATAAACCACAAGATATATATTTTGCGGTCCTGCGTAACCACTATATTATGATGATACAATATGGAGGTATGATATGGATTACATTTGGAAAGACAGAAAGCGTACATTGTTTGGACTGCCGTGGTCATTTACAAAATACAGGCTTACAGAGGAGCGCCTTTTCATCGAAAAAGGATTCTTCTCAAAGAAAGAGGACGAGGTAAGACTTTACCGTATCATGGATCTTTCGCTGAATCGCACTTTCGGACAGCGTATTTTCGGTGTCGGCACCATTCACTGCTGCTCGGCTGACAAGAGCCTTGGTGACTTTGATATTCTCAGCGTTAAGAAACCGCATGAAGTAAAAGAGATCCTCTCTGAACTCGTGGAAAAACAGAGAGATGCAAAGCGTGTTGTAAACCGTGAGTACATGGCATCAGAGCACGATATGGAAGATGATATGGGCGAGCACTCATATTGATCGGGGTTTAACGCGATGAAATGGATCACAAAACTTGAGAGAAAGATCGGGAAATACGCGATACCGAATCTCATCGTGTATTTGCTGATCGGCTATGTAATAGGCTATGTCTGCTATCTGATCAAGCCGTTGCAGTCGATACTGACGCTTTGTCTTTTCGATCCCGCGTCGATACTGAACGGTCAGGTGTGGAGACTTTTTACCTGGGTGCTGGTTCCGCCGAATTTTTCCAACGTTTTCTTTTATGCCATCATGATAATCTTTTATTTTCAGCTGGGCATGGTACTGGAGAGAGTGTGGGGATCTTTTAAGTTCAACCTGTACATTTTCGGCGGCATTATCATAACGGACATTGCCGTTATGGCAGGATATTTTATCCTGGCATATTTCAACAGCATTGAGACAGTCATGATAGGCTGGAATGTCAGCACTTACTATATCAACCTGGGAATCTTTCTGGCTTATGCACTGACATTTCCGGAGAACAAAGTTTTCGTATACTTTATAATCCCCGTCAAGATGAAGTGGCTTGCCGTTATCTACGGAGCTCTTGTTGCAGTGGATTTCATAACATCGGGATGGGGGCGCAGGATCGTGATCTTAGCCAGCCTTTTGAACTTCCTGATATACATGGTGCTTACCAAAAACATGTTGAGCCGTGCCGAGAAGGCGCGCCGGCGCGAATTTAAGCGTGCCGTTAACGAAGGTCACAAGAAGATAAATCCCGGTAATGTTATTCACAAATGCAGCATCTGCGGGCGCACGAACCTTACGGATCCCAATCTCGAGTTCCGCTACTGCTCACGCTGCATGGGCAACTATGAGTACTGTAATGAGCATTTGTTCACACACCAACACGTAAGGTAGTTACGAGGGAAAGCACACATGAGCACATGGTGCATGCCTGTGGGTGTTCCCTGGGGAAGAAAATATAAAAATGGTTTAGGAGACGATACATATGTCAGACATCAATACAGCTGCGGCAAATGAAAACGAACTTGCAGAAGAAGCCGCAGGAACAGCATCAAAGAACTTTATAGAGAAGATCATCGAGGATGATCTTGCGAGCGGTCGTGTAGACCATGTTATCACGAGATTCCCGCCGGAGCCCAACGGTTATCTGCATATCGGACATGCCAAGTCCATACTGTTAAACTACGGCCTGGCAAAAGAATACGGCGGCAGATTCAATTTCAGATTTGATGATACCAATCCCACAAAAGAGAAGTTGGAGTTTGTGGAATCCATCAAATCGGATGTGAAGTGGCTGGGTGCCGATTTCAGGGACGAAGTTTTTTATGCATCGGACTATTTTGACAAGATGTACGAGTGCGCGGTAGGTTTGATCAAAAAAGGCAAAGCTTATGTTTCAGACCTGAACGCCGAGGAGATAAGACAGTACAGAGGAACACTCACAGAGCCCGGCAAAAAGGATCCCTATTCCGACAGATCCGTTGAGGAAAACCTGTCTTTATTTGAGGACATGAAAGCCGGAAAATTCGAGGACGGAGCAAAGGTCTTAAGAGCCAGGATAGATATGGCTTCTTCAAATATCAACATGAGAGACCCCATAATCTACCGTATCGCAAGAATGGAACATCATAACACCGGCAACAAATGGTGCATCTACCCGATGTATGATTTTGCGCATCCCATAGAAGATGCCATAGAGGGTATCACACATTCCATCTGTACGCTGGAGTTTGAAGATCACAGACCGCTGTACGACTGGGTCGTAATAGAGTGCGGTTTCAAAAATTCTCCGGAGGAGACACCCAAGCAGATCGAGTTTGCTAAGCTCTATCTCAAGAACGTTGTCACCGGAAAAAGATATATCAAAAAACTTGTTGAAGACGGCATCGTGGACGGCTGGGACGATCCGAGGCTTGTGTCCATAGCGGGCTTAAAGCGCAGGGGCTTTACCGCCGATGCCATAAGACGTTTCGTTGAAATCAGCGGTATCTCAAAATCCAATTCCGTAGCGGATTATGCAGCATTGGAATACTGTGCGAGAGAGGACATGAAATTCAAGTGTCCGCGTATGATGGCAGTTCTTGATCCCGTAAAGGTAGTGATAGATAATTACCCGGAGGGCACAAGCGAAGAACTCGAGGTCGAGAACAACCTTGAAAACGAGTCCCTCGGAAAACGAAAAGTTACTTTCTCAAGAGAACTGTATATCGAGAGAGAGGACTTCATGGAGGAGCCGCCCAAGAAATACTTCAGAATGTTCCCGGGCAACGAAGTGCGCCTGATGAACGCATATTTTGTAAAATGTGTATCCTGCGAAAAAGATGCTGACGGCAATGTGAGCGTTATCCATTGCACTTACGATCCGGACAGCCGCGGCGGAAACAGCCCGGACGGACGCAAGGTCAAGGGTACGATACACTGGGTTAACGCAGCGGACGCAGCGACTGTGACCGTACGACTCTATGAAAACCTCGTAGATGAGGAAAAAGGCGTGTACAACGAGGACGGATCATTAAACTTAAATCCGGATTCCCTCAAAGTTTTGGATAACGCGCTTGTAGAGCCCGGACTTTTGAAAGCAAAGGCTTTCGATGGTTTCCAGTTTGTAAGAAACGGATTTTTCTGTGTGGATTACAAGGACTCCGCAGAGGGTAAGCCTGTATTCAACAGAGTCGTTTCACTGAAGAGCTCGTTTAAGTTGTCGTAAGATCGAGGTAAGAAAATGCCAGAGATGCCATATACACCGGAAGAGGATTTTATCTTCGATAAGAAGAGGGTATGTCCTGTCTGCGAAAAAAACTTTACAACCAAGGTCATGAAGAGTTCAAAAGCCAGAAAACTGGGCAGTGATCCCGATCTCCGCCCCGTGTTCAAGGACTTTGACTCGATCAAATACGGAGTATGCGCATGTCCCAACTGCGGGTACGCTGCGGTACATAACCAGTTTGACCTGATAGGCGGTTTTCAGATAAAAAATATCAAAAAAGATATAGCAGACGCCTACCATCCGACAGACAGAAGTCTTGCCGTGGTATACACTTATGACATGGCCATAGAAATGCATAAGCTTGCATATATGAGTGCGGTTTCAAAACTCGGAAAAGACGGTGAAAAGGCATATATCTGCATGCTGATAGCCTGGCTTTACAGGGGCAAGGCGCTCAACGAAGTGAGCAAACTGTCCAACGAAGCCCAGAGGACAAAGCTTTTGGAGGAATGCAAAAACAACGAGGAACGTTTTTACAGGCTTGCCTATGACGGCTTTTCAAAGGCGGTCATGAACGAAAATCCTCCTATAATGGGACTTAATCAGGTGACTCTTGATTACCTGATCAGCTATATGGCATATCATTTTGATGAACTTGATACAGCAGGAAAGCTTATTGGAGGCGTACTTACCAATTCTTCCGCATCCCAGAACATAAAGGACAAAGCCTATGATCTGAAAGAGGAGATAATGGCAAAGATCGCGGAATCCAAGAAACAATAAAACAGAAAAACTGATACGATAAAGGCGGAGATGTTTAATGTCAAACATAAATGATAATTCCGGTGAGAGACCAAAACTTCGGCTTGTCAGGGATGATGAGGATCTTGAGGAACTGGTCAGGGAAGGCCTTGATGATCCCGAATCGGAAGCCGATGATGAATTGCCGGATATAGCACCGGCGGATGAGGACGAAGAGGATGATTATCCGGATGAGTCCGAAGACGAGGAAGACGGATCGATAGGCTCTGAAGATGAAAATGAGGATGATCCCGACGATGGCTATTATTACGATGAAGACGGGGACGGAGAAGAGCCGGACGAAGAAGATGATCCGGAGGATGAGTCTGATTACGACGAACCCGATATGGACGATGATGGGTCAGACGACGAACCGGATGACGATGAGCCGGAAGATGAAGATGATCCGGATGACGACGAGCCGGATGAGACGACAGAGGACGATCCGGATCTGGCAAAATACAGAAAACGTATAGCAAAGCTTAAATCGCGCCGTATTCAAAAGATCCTGGATATAATCCTGTATAGTATACTGGCGGCGGATCTCATAGCTGCACTCATCTTTGTTTTGGGATTTACCGGCGTCATAAAGTTCAAGAACGCAAAGAACAATATTTCAAAAGATGATGTCATCGCGGCAATAACAGACGATCCGGGAGAAACCGATACCACAGAGAAAAAACCAAAGAAAGAGAAAAAAGACACAGAAGAGATAACCTTTACGCTCTCGGCTACGGGAGACTGCACATTCGGAAACGCACAGGTGCATACGTATGAAGATTCTTTCTGTGCGTATTACGATAATTACGGACCGGATTATTTTTTACAGAATGTAAAAGATGTGTTCAGCACCGACAACATGACGCTTATCAATCTCGAGTGCGCGCTTACCGATTCCAACACCAGACAGACCAAGGAATTCAACCTAAGAGGTTATCCCGAATATACAGCCATCATGACGGGATCTTCCATAGAGGCAGCATCCCTTGGCAACAATCACACCTATGATTACGGCGAGGAAGGCTTTAGCGATACGGTAAACGCACTTAAGGATGCCGGTATCGGTTATGCATACAGAAACACCGTGGCAACGTTTAAGACTTCCTCGGGTATCACCATAGGAGTTGTAAGCTCGGGACTGCAGAGCCAGACAATAGAGGCAGAGCAGTACATCTACGACGGCATTGAGAAACTCAAAGAGGACAAGGTGGATCTTATAATCGCCTGTGTTCACTGGGGCGTTGAAAAAGATTACTATGCCAACGACTATCAGGTTGAAGTCGGACATATGATCATAGATGCTGGAGCTGATCTTGTAATAGGCAATCACCCGCATGTGCTTCAGGGAGTTGAGATATACAACGGAAAGATAATATGTTATAGTCTCGGAAACTTCTGCTTTGGCGGTAACAAGAATCCTTCGGACAAGGATTCGGCTATTTTCCAGCAGACTTTCCACTTTGACAAAAACGGTAAACTGAAGTCGAAGATCGATGCGCGTTTTATACCCATATCCATCTCGGGATCCGATGATTTTAATGATTTC
>JAEEGL017324154.1_pt1 | contig 13608 bp, 11 predicted proteins | sample 9134231 | NCBI WGS metagenome assembly JAEEGL01 (sample SAMN16246548, study PRJNA631951) | gut metagenome | biome: gut microbiome; feature: rumen; material: fiber-attached | host: Bos | place: Iran: Karaj | collected 2018-10
CAAGACGCCGGAGGTACAGGCGATCCTTGTGGAGAAAGCGACGAAGGACGGACTTGCCTGCGGCGCAAAGGGCATCGGCGAGATCTGCACGATCCCGACAGCGCCCGCCGTGCAGAACGCGTACCTGAACCGCGACGGGATATTCCGCACCGCGCTGCCGCTTTCCGATACGCCGTACAGCCGGAAGCAAAAGTAAACGCGGACAGGAACGGCTTTGCAGAAAAAGCGTTTTGTTCAAATACTTGCTTCTGAGGAGATGCAGGGGATTGAGCTGTCAACAGTCAACCGAACAGGACGCAAGATGGCCTGCTGCAAGATGATCGGAGGGACGGAATAAAATGAAAAAGATAACAGTCGCTTTCTTTTTGTCTGTATTGCTCTTTGTGTGTGCGATCTCTCTTGCCTGTACGCCGGGGAAAAAGGATGAAGTCCTGTATTTGCTGCATGACAGCGGTATTTTGCATGAGGTCAAAAGAAAAGACGGCGATCAAATAGCAGGAGGTATTCAAATCAAGTGGTCAGGCAGCACCTGCAGCTTGAACGGCAAGATCGTTTTAAATCCCGGCGATGAAGCCGCGGTCGAAAACGGCGATCTTCCGCCGACCGAATACATAGCCTATTTGGGAAAGGAAGGCTGTCAACTGCCGGACGATATGGTCGCGATCATTCAGCGCGCCGGGAAGATCAGGGACGCACAGAATGAATACGGTACAATCGATGCATACAGAGATGCAAGGGATCGGGAAAAAGAAACAGCGATAATCCAACAGGCTATCGATCAAGCGGAATTGGACCTGTCAGCGGATAAGTGGTATGACTTTTTCATTGAGGCAACCTGGTATAACGGAGATCTTTCAATCGCTATCGTCGATGCAAGGGCAAGGCTGTTCAGCGATCCGGATTTGGTCGAGATCATCATCACGGACGGTGAGGGCAACGAGATGAACCTTGATGGATTCACGGACGATACGATGTTCGGCGTCGGCTACCGGGGAGAAGCGTATTACGGTCCGCTTGAATAGGCGCCAGTTGCCGAAAGCGCGGTCCTTCTGACAACGCCTTGGACTGTCAGGGCGTCGGGGGAACGGCGAAAAAACGATCGCGGGATCAAGGGACGCTCCCTGCGTAAAAAACCATAGTCAATTCAGAGTAAAACGAAAAGCGCAGGCGTCCGGAGACCGCTGCGTTATACTTGCCGAAAAAGCCTGAATGCTGAAATACCCCTTGACAAACCGCCTTTGACGGCCTGTTTTCCGGCAGGCCGTTTTTCTTTGCGGCGTTTTGCGAAAAATGTCTTTTCTCGGCGAAGGAAATGTGGTAAACTGAATTTTATGAAACGCATGGTTTTTTTGATTTGTATTCTGTCCGCCTGCCTGCTTCTGCCGCTTGCGTGCGGCGGGGAAGACGGGACGCAGGCGTATTCCGGAACGGAGACGGTCGAAACGCTTACGCAATCGCCGACGCAGGCCCCGACGCCCACGCCGGAGCCGGTGCGCTTTCTGCATGTGCAGGAGCCGACCGACGCACAGACGCTGATGAACCGGATCATGGAATCGGACATGCTTGAGGAGGTCGAGATCGACCCCGGCATGATGCGCAATGCGGACATTGCGGCGGTGATGCGGATGTTCCCCGGCGTGACCTTCCGCTATCAGGTCGGGCTCGGCGGCGAGTTTCTGCCGCCCGACGTAAAGACGCTTTCGACCGGGACCGTGCCGCTGGAGGAGATCGTCGACGCGCTTCCTTGCCTGACGGCGCTTGAGACCGTGGAGCTCGGCGCGCGCACGCCGGAGGAGCTTGACCGGATCGCCGCACAGCTTCCGGGGATCGGACTTTCGTACCGGGTGCGGATCTACGGCAGGGAGGTCGACCGCGACGCGGAGACGCTGGATCTTTCCGACCTGGAGACGCTTGCGCCGGACGAGCTTGCCGCGGCGCTGCCGTATCTCGATGCGCTCAGGACCGTATCGCTCGGCACGCGGGACGACGCCGAAGCCGCCGAAGCGTTCAAAACCGCGGTGCCGTCGGTCGAATGCAGCTATGTCCTGCAGTTCGTCTGCCTCGGACGGACGCTGACGAGCGATATGGAGACGCTCGATCTTTCGCAGACGAAGATCACGGATCCCGACGAACTGAAGCGCGCGATCGAAAAGCTTCCGAAGCTCACGCGCGTTGAAATGATCGACTGCGGACTGGACGACGAAACGATGGCGGGACTGTGCGACGCGTTTTCAAACGTCCGGTTCATCTGGGAGATCGACCTCGGCTACTGGGGCAAGCTGCGTACGGACGCCACGGCGTTTTCCACGCGCTATCAGCGTTCAGAGGCGGCGGACAAGCACAGGATGACGAGCGAGCAGGTGCAGTACATCCGTTATTGCACGGACCTGATCGCGCTCGACCTCGGGCACCAGAAGCTGACCGACATTACGTTTCTGCGCCCGCTCAAAAAGCTGCGCGTCCTGATCCTTGCGGATAACTACATTTCGGAGATCGGCGTGCTCGCAGAGCTTTCGGAGCTTGAATACATCGAGCTGTTCATGAACCGGATCACCGATCTTTCGCCGCTTGAAAACCTCGCGTATCTGCACGACCTGAACGTCTGCTCCAACAAGATCTCGGACTTTAAGCCGGTCTGCGCGATCAAGACGCTGGAACGGTTCTGGTACGCGAAGAACAACGCGACATCGAAGGATCACAAGATGCTGCAGGAAGCGCTGCCGGACTGCGTGCTGAATCACACCGATACCGGGACGGACGGCGGATGGCGCTTCAGCGATAAGAACAAGAAGGAGAGATCCGAGCGCGAAAAATGGAAGAATGCCTTCTTTGAAGGCGCGCCGAGATATACCTGAGACGAACCATGAAGCATTTACGCAGTATCATCATTTGCTTTCTGATCGCGCTGCTGACGGCGTCGGTCCTGCCCGCGTACGCGGATTCGGAGAAGGCGGAGAACCTGACCGGCAAGTGCAGCTTTGACTTCGGCAGCTATAAAAACGCGCGGGGACGCGTGCTGGTCGATCCGGCGCACTACCAGATCTTTCAGCCGGGCGATTCCTTTTCGCTGACCTGGAAGGAATCGCTCGACGGAGCGCGCCTGTGCCTGACCTGGCAGGCTGCGCCGCACGGCGTCAGCGTCCTGCAGTACGACGAGGCGGATACGCTTCTGAAAACGGACGTGATCGATTGGTTCCATGAGACCGCGACGCCGCTGCTGCCGAATGCGCGCAAGGCGGTCGTGCAGGCGGGCGACGCCGAAATGCGGGTCCGCTTCTGCGCCGTTTACGGCGCGGGCGAGCTGCCCGAGGTTTTCCATGCATGGCAGAAAACGCCGGATCATCTCGATTATCTGCTGATCTCGACGCATCCGGACGACGACGTGCTGTTCCTCGGCAGCATCCCGCCGACCTACGGCGCGGAGCAGGGATACGTCGGCACGGTCGCGTACGTGACGAAAATGCGGGACGAGAACGAGGGACGCATCCGCATCAGCGAAGCGGAGAACGCCGTCTGGGCGATGGGCGTGCGGTATTATCCCGTGTTCATCAATATGCCGGACGTCGCCGATTCCTCGTCGCAGGATAAGAAAAAGCTGTTTCGCTACGACGAGCTGCTTCTGAATCTCGTCCGCGTCTACCGTGAGCTGCGTCCGCTCGTCGTGTTCGCGCAGGACACGGAGGGGGAGTACGGACACTGGCAGCACAAGCTCGTCTCGAAGGCCTCGCGCGAGGCGTTCACGCTTGCGGCGGATCCGACCTTCGATCCGGAATCCGCGGAGGAATACGGCACATGGCAGGTGCAGAAGCTGTTCCTGCATCTCTATGCGGACAATCCGATCCTGGTCGACTCGCATACGCCGCTGTCGTTCTTCGACGGCAAAAACGCGTTTGAGGTCGCATGCGAAGCGTATACGAAGCATGAATCGCAGCAGCGCATGTGGTTCAGGGTCGAACAGGACGACGACCGGTATGCGTTCAACCGGTTCGGCATGGCGGAGGGCGTCGTGCCGGTCGGGGAGGACGTATTCGACAACATCGACGAAACGCTTTTCTGCGGCTATACGCCGCCGCCGACCCCGGAGCCCACGGAGGAGCCGACCCCGGAACCCACGGAGGAACCGACGCCGGAGCCGACGCCGGAGCCTGCGGAGGAACCGGCGCCTTCCGCGGAGCCGACCGCCGCGCCCGAAACGCCCGCGCCCGCGGCGACGCAGGCGCCCGCGACCCCGGAACCGGTCAGGTCGGACAATACGATACCGATCGTGCTCTGCGCGGCAGGCGTCGTTTCGGCGGCGCTGCTGATCCTGCTTCTCGTGCTGAAGAAGCGGAACGCGCGGTAAAAGTCGGTTTTACGGTTATTTTGCATCAAAAACGGTTATCCTGCTGTGTATGAAGCACATTCGCATTCTGTTCATCTGCATCCTGATCCTGCTTTTCGGCGCGCCGGTCCTGCCGGCGCGTGCGGACGTGCTGCAGGCGGAGGACCTGACCGAAGGGTTCCGCTTTGATTTCGGCAGGTATGCGAATGCGGCGGAACGCGTTCTGCACGACAGGGAGCGGTATCAGACTTTTCAGGCGAACGAGTCCTTTTCTCTCGCATGGGATGCGCCGTGCGGGGACGCGCGGCTGTGCCTGTCGTGGCAGGAGCCGCCGGAGAACGTCTGCGTTCTGCAGTATGCCGCAGACGGCGCGGTTCTCGGACGGGAGACGCTCGTTCCGCATCCGGATTCGATCGTGCCGCTGCTGCCGGAAGCGCGCCGGGTCGTCGTGCAGAGCGGAGAAGCCGGCATGAAGGTCCTGTTCTGCGCGGTGTACGGCGCGGGCGAGCTGCCCGAGCCGTTCCATGCATGGCAGGAGACGCCGGATCATCTGGATTATCTGCTGATCTCGACGCATCCGGACGACGACGTGCTCTTTCTGGGCAGCATCGTGCCGGCCTACGGCGCCGAGCGGGGCTATGTCGGCTCGATCGCCTATGTGACCTGCCAGTACCGCATCCGCGCGGACGAGGCGGAGAACGGCGCATGGACGATGGGCTTAAGATACCGCCCCGTGTTCCTCGGCATGAAGGACGTCCGCAACGGCGCGCCGAGCGAGGAAAAAGCCGCGTTCCGCTACGACGACCTGCTGATCAACACCGTTCGTACATTCCGGAAGCTGCGTCCGCTCGTCGTGTTTGCGCAGGATCTGAACGGCGAGTACGGACACTGGCAGCATAAGCTGACGGCAAAGGCCGCGCGCGAGGCGTTTTCGCTTGCGGCGGACCCGGCATTCGATCCGGAATCCGCGGACGAATACGGCACATGGCAGGTGCAGAAGCTGTATCTGCATCTGTTCCCGAAAAACAAGCTGACCGTCGACGCGCACGCGCCGCTTTCGGCCTTCGACGGCAGAGACGCCTTCGAGGTCGCCTGCGAAGCGTATCTGAAGCACGCTTCGCAGCAGCGCTACCGGTTCAAGGTGCGCAGAGACAGCGGGAAGTATGCCTTCAATCGCTTCGGCATGGCGGAGGGCGTCGTGCCGGTCGGGGAGGACGTATTCGACAACATCGACGAACGGCTGCTGTTCAACTACGTCGAACCGACGCCTGCGCCGACGCCGAAGATCACGGCAGAGCCGACGAAGACCGCCGATCCGCCGAAGCCGACGGACGCGCCGCCGACGCCCGAACCCGCGCCCGAAACGCCGGCGCCGGATCTTTCGCCGCTCATCACGATCGGCGCGGTCACCGTTTTCACTTCGGCCGCCGTCGGCGTCGCCGCGTATTTCTGGAAGAAGCGGCAGCTCCGAAAGCATCCGCCGGAGGAGTGACCGGACAGTATTGCGACACACAGGACCGCAGACCGCGGTCCTTTTCTGTTGCCGAAGAAGGGGTATCGAGCGGCGTCGCACGGAAACGCAGGGGCGCCGGACGCGGGTCCGGCGCCTTTCGGCTATTGCCGGACCTTCTTTTCGAGGAATGCGACGGCATAGTACATCAGCGCGGCGAGAACGCAGAGGATCGCGACGGAAGCCATGACGAGGTCGAGCTTGAAGACCTGCCCGCCGTAGACGATGAGGTAGCCGAGACCCGCTTTGGAAACGAGATATTCGCCGACGATCACGCCGACCCAGCTCATGCCGACCGAGATCTTCAATGCCGAAATGAGATCGGGAACGCCTGCCGGAAGCACGACCTTTGTGAAGATCTGCAGCTTCGTTGCGCCGAGCGTGCGCATCAGGAGCTGCTTTTCGTCGGTCGCGGCAAGGAAGCCGTTCAGCACCGTCACGGTCGTCACGACGAGCGAAACGAGCACGCCCATGACCACGATCGACGCCATGCCCGCGCCGATCCAGACGATCAGCACCGGACCGAGCGCGATCTTCGGCAGCGCGTTCAATACGACGAGGTACGGATCCATGACGCGGCGGAGCTTCGGCATCCACCACAGCAGCACGGCAAACAGCGCGCCCAAAAAGGTGCCGAGCAGAAACCCGAGCACGGTTTCGAGCAGCGTCGTACCGACGTGCAGCCAGAGCGATCCGTCCGCATACAGCCGTGCGATCGCGGAGAACACCCGCGAGGGCGACGAAAGAATGAACGGATCGAACCACTTGAGGTCCGCGCCGAACTCCCAAAGGAGCAGAAAACCCAAAAGCACGGCGATCCGGGAAAGAACGACGATGCGCGCGTCGCGGCGGATGCGGCGGAGATACTGCGCGTGCGCCTCTGAAACAGCGGTTTTTTTCATGGCTGAAGCTCCTTCCAAATGCGGTCGAAACGGTCGTGAAACTGCGGCTGACTGCGTCGCAGAAGCGGCGGCATATCGGCGGGGAAGCCGGTTTCGATCAGCTCCCTGAGCTTTGCGGGACGCGCGGAAAACACCGCGACGCGGTCTGCCATCGACACCGCCTCGGAGATATCGTGCGTAACGAGGATCGCGCTCTTGTGCTCGCCGCGAATGATGCGGTAGACCTCGTCGGAGAGGTTCAGCCGCGTCTGATAGTCAAGCGCGGAAAACGGTTCGTCCAGAAGCAGCAGATCCGGCTCGAGCGCAAGCGTGCGGATCAGGGCCACCTTCTGCCGCATGCCGCCCGAAAGCTGCTGCGGCTTATAGGCGCGGAACTCCGAAAGCCCGTATTTGTCGAGAAGCGCGAACGCGCGCGCCCGGCTTTCCCCGGTGAGGCGGTGCTGGACCTCGAGCCCCAAAAGCACGTTTCTTTCCACGGTGCGGTGGTCCAGAAGATGATCGCGCTGCAGCATGTATCCGAGCCGCAGCCCTTCGCGCGAAAAGCGGACGCCGCCGGACGAGGGGGAAAGAAGCCCCATGATCAGCGAGAGCACCGTCGTTTTTCCGCAGCCAGAGGGACCGACGATCGCCAGAAATTCTCCTTCGTATACGGTCAGATTCAGATCCTGTATGGCAAGCGTTTCGCCCGTGACCGTATGATAGGCGAGCGAAACGTCGGTCAGTTTCATCAATACGGATTGCATACCCGATCTCCTTGTTGTGCTGATAAACTATCGTATTCCGGTTTTGATCGCGGCGTTCCGTCACAGTTCGCAGCCGTTTCGCGTATGATACAGAAAAAGAGGAGGGAAGCGTATGCGAAAACTGTGCGAACGGAAATGCAGGGCAAGACGGCTGCTGTACGTCGCGATCGGCATGGGCGCGGCGGCGCTGGTGTTCTATTGCGTGCCGTGGTGGGTGTTTCTGCTGATCGGCGTCGTTTCGCTGCTGGCGGCGGGATTCCTGCTTTTACGGCAATAGTTAACCGAAAATTCACCTTCCGCGCGGAAAAGCTGTGGTATACTGTATGTTGTAAAGGTATATCGGAGGCGGAAATGCGGAAGCTTTGGAAAATGAGACCGATGTGGATCGCGCTGATCGCGATCGTTCTGCTGATCGTTCTCGCGGCGTTCACTGCAAACGGCAGGGGGTCCGGGGACGGTCTGTTCCGCACGGCGCTGACGCCGGTCGCAGACTTTCTGCATTCCGTGCAGAAGGAGGTCGGCGGCTTCTTTACGCGCGTGTTCACGCCGGACACGCTCCGGGAGGAGAACGAACAGCTCAGGGAGACGGTGCTTCTGCAGCAGCAGCAGCTTGCGCTGTTGGACGAGACCGAAAAGGAAAACGCAAGGCTGACCGAGCTGCTGAACTACGTCGAAACGAATCCGAACCTGCGCTTTGTGACCGCGTCCGTCATCGGGCGCGACAGCAATCCGTATATCGATACGATCACGCTGAACGCCGGCTCGCGCAGCGGCGTGACCGAGAAGATGGCGGTCATCACGCCGGACGGCGTCGTGGGGCGCGTTTCGGAGGTCGGTCCGAACTGGTGCCGGGTCAAGACGATGTGCGACGAAAAGATGCGCATCAGCGTCATGGTGCAGCGCACGCGCGACGAGGGCATGCTCGGCGGGCTCTATGAGCAGGACGGCGAGCTGATCGGTACGCTTCTCTATTATCTGCCCGGCAAGGCGGACGTGCGCACGGGCGATACGATCCGTACGAGCGGCATCGGCGGATTCTTCCCGAAGGGGTTATATGTCGGAACGGTCATCGCGGTCAACGAGGAGGGCAAGGGCACGCATGACGCGATCGTTTCGATGGACGTGGATTTTCTGCATCTTGAGGAAGCGCTGATCGTAGTCGGCGTGGATGAGGCGATCGGATGAAGCGGCGGCTTCTGCTCATACCCGCGGCGCTGATCGCGGTATTCCTGGACGCGTTCGTGCTGCCGGCGCTGTCGCAAAACGGGATCCGTCCGCTGTTTACGCTGAGCCTTTCGATGGCGGCGACGGCGGCGATGTCGGTGCAGGACGGCATGCCGGTCGCGTTTTTCGGCGGACTGCTGACCGATCTGTTCTGCAATCCGTATATCGGACTGTCTGCGGCGGCGTATCTGACCGCCTGCGCGATCATGTACGGCTTTGTGAAAAAATGCGGACAGCAGCGCGGGCTGTTCATCCCGTTCGCGCTGGTCGGCGCGGTCGCTGCGGAAACGCTGATCTTTGTATTCTCGCTTGCGATCGGCGCGCGGTTCGACGGGCTTCGGCTGCTCTCCGCGACCCTTCCCTCGATCGTGCTGGAATCGCTTCTGGTCTATCCGATCGCGGCGCTGTTCCGTGCAAGGGAGAAAGGCGGCTTCGCGCACAGATGAAACGCGGTGAAAAGGGAAAACTGAATACCCGCATCTGGATCCTGATCGGGATCTTTGTCGTCATGCTCGCTGTGCTGCTGATCTTCCTGGACAAGCTTGCCATCCGCGAGACGGAGGCGTATTCGGCGGCGGTGCAGCAGACGACGGAGGTCACGACCTATCAGTCCGGCAACCGCGGCACGATCACCGACCGCAACGGCGTCGTGCTCGCCTATGACGAGACGACCTACAACGTACTGTTTTACCGCGATCCCTCTAACCGCACGCCCGTCGACAGCGCGCGCTACACGCATTCGCTGATCGAAGCGATCCGCATCATCGAGGAGGGCGGCGGCAAAACGATCGACACGTTCTATATCAATATGCTTTCCGACGGCACGTTCGTATACGACTTCCGCACGTCGGATCCGTCCGTCGCGGCGGCGCGCAAACGGAACTTCGTCGACGCATGCAACTTCTCGAATCCGGACCTTTCCGCGGAGGAGGCGTACCGCATCCTGCGCAATTCGTGGTGCATTCCCGACAACATGCCGTTCGACGAGGCGAAGAAGATCATGTCGATCCGGCAGGAAGCCGTCATGAACAGCTACCGCGCGTTCGAGGGCGTTCGCATCGCATACGACGTTTCGCTGGCGGTCGTGACGGAGCTCGATATGGCGAGCGACCGGCTCACCGGCATCCTCACCGAAAAGAGCAGCTGCCGCGTATACCCGTACGGGCATACGGCGTCGCATATCATCGGGTACCTTTCCAAGCAGGTCACAAAGGATATGACCTCCATCGGCTATTCCTATGAGGATTTCCGACCGTTTGACGGGAAGGGGAAGGAGACCCGAAGCATGCTGGATCTCGGCTATTCCTACAACGATCTCGTCGGCGTGGCGGGCGTGGAAAAGACGATGGAGGCATATCTGACGCCGCATCTGTACGGGCGGCTCGGCACGACGCGCATCCTGAAGAACAAGCGCGGCGCGATCGTCGAGGTGCTGGATTCCACGCAGCCGACCGACGGCATGAACGTACAGCTCACCATTGATATCGAGCTGCAGAAGGTCTGCGAGGAGGCGCTGCTCGAAAACATCGCGGAAACGCGCGCAAAGCAGGAGCGGCGCATCCAGTCCGATCTCGATCGGTACGAAAGGCTGAGCGGCGGGCATGTGGAGAACATCAAGCTTGCGGAGACCGGCGCGGTCCTCGTCATGAACGTGAAGACCGGCGAGATCCTTGCGCTTGCGTCGTACCCGGATTACGATCCGAACATGTTCACCGACGGGATCGACGAAACGGAATATGAGCAGCTGTTCGGCGCAAAGAGCAATCAGCCGACGCTGAACCGCGCGATCGGCATCCGCACGGCGTCCGGTTCCGTCTTCAAGATGGCGACCGGGCTTGCGGGACTGATGGAAGGCAAGCTTACCGTGAGCGAAATGATCTCCGACCATTCGCCGTACTACTACTTTGTCGACGATCCGACGACCAAGGTCGAACAGAACGCGCCGAGCTGCTGGATCACGAATACCGCAAAGCACGCGAACCTGACGCTGTCGCGCGCGCTGACCGTTTCGTGCAACTATTTCTTCTACACCGTGGCGGACCGCGTCGGGATCGAGCGGCTGAACTACTGGGCGGGCATGCTCGGCATGACGGGCACGACCGGCGTCGAACTCCCCGGCGAGCTTTCGGTACAGATCGGCGGCCAGAAGGCGCGCTACGACTGCGAGAAGCCGCTTTCCGAACAGACCTCGGCATTGCCGCGCCTGATTTATAACCGCATCTACAATCTGCTGCGTTCGATCCGCGATCAGCGGGAGCTGCAGATCTCCGACGAAAAACTCAGAACGTGCGCCGACCGGCTTTTGCGGCTGATGGACGGCGAGCAGCGCGAGCGCGGCGCGGAGATCCGCGAGATCCTCAAGGAGGAAATGAACATCCCGACCGGCGTGTCCTACGCGCATACGAGCTGGATCGTTTCGATCTCGACGTGGCTGGAGGAGCTTCGCTGGAAACCGACCTACACGATCCAGACGGGGATCGGGCAGGGCGTTATGCTGGTCACGCCGATCTCGATTGCGCGGTACGTCGCGGCGATCGCGAACCGCGGAACGGCTTACCGCGCGACGGTGCTCAAGGAGGTCGACAGCGCGGACGGGACGGTCTGGTTCCGGAATCAGCCGGAAGCGGTCGAATCCATCGACGCGCCGGACGCGTACTGGGACGCGATCCTCGAGGGCATGCGCGGCGTCGTTTCGCCGGAGGACGGCGGCACGGCATCGTCGGTCTTTTCGATGGCGTTTGCGTACAAGGGCTATCTTGAGCGCATCAGCGGCAAAACGGGAACCGCGCAGACCGCGGCGACGAACAACATCGATATCGAGAACACGTGCTGGTTTGCGGCGATCACCCCGCGTGAGGATCCCGAGATCGCGATCGTCGTGTTCATCCCGAACGGGCTTTCCGGAAGCTCCGGCGCGACGGCGATCGAACGCATCGTGACCTACTGGTACGAGCGGCAGGAAGCGCCCGCGGAATGAGATGCAACAGAAATGCAACATAGTTATGAAATTTTGTTGAACAACGGATATTTACGCTTGCGCATTTTTGAAAAGCGCGATACACTTTCGGTATGGAAAAGCAAAAACTGACGATTCCTTACATCATTCGCAACTGGAACAGCCTCAGCGTCACGAAGAAACGCGCGATCCTGACGGTGTTGATTTTTGCTGTCGCTTTATTGCTGATTGTTGTCGCCCTGATCATCGGAATATCTTCCTGCTCGTGTGCGGGCAGGGCGCAGAGCGCTTCCGAGCCCGCAGCGGAGATCCCCGCGCTTTTGCGCATGCCGGAGACGGACCGGTCCGCGGAGGCGGAGCCGGTCGAGCCTGCGGACAATACGGACCCGAACGCGCCGGACGATCCGTATGAACCGGGCGAGGATCCGACCGAGCCGGGCGATCCGCAGACGACCCTGTACGAGACGCTGAAGAAGCACGACAAGGGCGAAAGCGTCATGAATCTGCAGTCGCGGCTGATGGATCTCGGGTATCTCGAGATCGAGGAGCCGACCGATTATTACGGAAATTCCACCGAATACGCCGTGTCGCTGTTCCAGCGTCAGCACGGACTCAAGCAGGACGGCGTAGCGGGAGAGCAGACGCAGAGCCTGCTGTACAGCAGCGAGGCGCAGCACTATATGCTGCTCGAAGGCGCGGAAGGCCGCGACGTCAAGATGCTGCAGGAGCAGCTGGTCGATCTCGGCTATATGGATGAAAGCGACGTCGACCGCGTATACGGCGAAAAGACCGTCGAGGCGGTCAAGGCGTTCCAGAAGCGCAACGGACTGACCGCGGACGGCAAGGCGGGCGAGAAGACGCTTGAAAAGCTGTTCGGCGAGGATCCGAAGATCTCGAAATCGCTGGAGGCAAAGCTGAAGGAGGAGTCCAAGAACACCTCCAGGAGCACGCCCAAGACCACGCCGAAGGCGACGGCGAAGCAAACGTCCAAGGCCACGGCGAAGGCGACCTCGAAAGCGTCCTCCAAGACCACGTCCAAAGCGACGGCCAAGGCGACGCCGAAGCCGACGCCGAAGGTCACGCCGACGCCGAAATACGACCCCAGGATCGACACGCTCATCAAGGTCGCGAAGTCCAAGCTCGGCTGCGAATACGTGCTCGGCGACAAGGGACCGGATTCGTTCGACTGCTCCGGCTTCGTCTATTACTGTCTGAAGCAGGCGGGGGTCAGCGTGAGCCGCATGGACGCCAACGGCTTCTCAAAGGTCAGCCGCTGGAAGAATATCTCGAGCATCAGCGATCTCAAGAAAGGCGATCTGGTGTTCTTCTGCAGTGAGAAATCCAGCCGCGTCAGCCACGTGGGCATCTACATCGGCGGCGGAGAGATGATCGACGCGTCGAGCTCAAGCGGAAAGGTCGTGCAGCGTTCGGTTTCCACCAACTACTGGAAAAAATACTTTGTCAACGCAAGACGTCCGTGGAACTGACGCTCTTTACGCATTTTTTACAAAAACCGCCGGAAAAAATCCGACGGTTTTTTTGCATATTGTGAAATAGTATGTTATAATATCCGTGAATGCTATGAATGGGGATGGGACAATGGATACAAAAACGATTATGCAGCAGATCGAGCTCGTTCTGAAACGCGACGCGCAGGTTTCTCTCGGGGAGGCGACGGTGCAGCAGCTCCATGCAGCGCTTGCCTCGGTCGTGATGGGCGCGATCGCCGATCCGTGGTACGAGAGCCGCCATGCGCATGAGCGCACGAGAAGCACCTACTATTTTTCCGCGGAGTATCTGGTCGGGCGCATGGTGTACAACAACCTGTTCGCGCTCGGCATCCTCGACGAGGTGAAAAAGGAATTTGCGGACCGCGGGCTGGATCTTGCGATGTTTGAGGACATCGTGGACGCGGCGCTCGGCAACGGAGGTCTCGGCCGTCTTGCCGCATG
>JAEEGL010424243.1_pt1 | contig 13607 bp, 9 predicted proteins | sample 9134231 | NCBI WGS metagenome assembly JAEEGL01 (sample SAMN16246548, study PRJNA631951) | gut metagenome | biome: gut microbiome; feature: rumen; material: fiber-attached | host: Bos | place: Iran: Karaj | collected 2018-10
ATATCGTTATTATCAGTTTCTGCAGCAGGAAATATCCTCCCGCAAGGCCCAAAAGCATACCGGGAACAGTCGCAGACAGACCGAAAAGCAGATATTGTCCGAAGAGCGTTTTGTTAAAAAGACCAACCGCTTTTGCCGCGCCGTCGAGTCTTCTCCGTTCATCGACCGTCCTTCCTGCTGCCGAATATAGTACGATCACTCCGACTGAAACGAAGAGCAGTGAAAATATCAGACCGGCAATTCCGAGGTTCTTGATCGCGCCCTCGATGAAGAGGCAGCTGCTGTTTCCGCGCGGATCAAGGAATACCCAGCGGCATGCGTCCAGAGAGGCATATTCAGCCCTGGCGATGTTTAACTTATCGAGGTTTTCCTCATATTCTGCGACACCTTCGGAATATTCCTTTTCGCCTTCCGCGAGAGCGGTCTCGGAGTCACTGATCTTTTTGAGAACGTCGTTGTGATCGGCCAAGGCTTTTTCGTATTCCCTTTTTGCGTCCTCGTATTTCGTCTCGCCGTTTGCGTAATCTGCTTTTCTTTTTTCAAGGGAGGTCACGCCCGCTTCATAAAGGCCGAGTTTTTTGTTGTAGTCCGCAAGACCGGTAAGATATTCAGATTTTCCGTTTTCATAATTTTTGAGGCTTTCCCGATAGTCTTTGAGGTCTTTTTCGTATTCCTTTTTACCGGCGGCGAGTTCGGAGGAGCTGTTGTCGTATTCCTTCTTGCCGGAGTTGTATTTTTCGATCTGCGCGTTGTACTGAGTAAGTCTGTCGTCGTATTGTGCTCTGTCTTCGTCCCACGTATTCATTTTGTCTATGCTTTCTTCGAGAGAGGAGAGAGTATTTTCTAATCCGCCGGCCTGTGAAATGAAATCGTCGAGAGACTGCTTTATCTCTTCCGAAAGAGATGAGGCTCCGATCGTCTGCTGAGCCTGTCTTACAACATAGTCCACAAACGATTCGAGAGCCGGAACAGCATCTTTTACCATACCGAGATCGATCTTGAGAGAATCGGTGACCGCGAAATCCGCAGCGCGGACAGTGTCATCCGTAAGGTCGACGCTCAGCTTGGGTTTTGCCCATACCAGAGACGATTCGATATCAGCCCTTTCTTCCTCTGTCATCGCGCCGCTCGCGATCTGCGAATCGAGGAATGAAGCGACTGCAGATCGAAGAGCCGATCTTATGAGATTTTTGGACGTTTCGATCTCTATCCATCCTGTTTTTAACTTTCTGGAAGCCGTTTTGAGTTCGGAATCTGCCTCGTCGAGCTGCTTCTTTGCCGCGTCAAGTTTCTTTTTTTCGTCTGCCAGTTTCTTTTCGCTTTTGTCTATCTCGCTCCTTGCCGTTTCAAGCTTTGCATATTTGCCGCGAAGCTCTTTTTCAGCCTCGTCGAGCCGGGATCTTGCATCGTCCAGTTTCTTTTTGCATTCGTCAAGTTGACCCTTCTCGTATGCCAGTTTCTCTGTATCGGTATCTATTCCGGTTTTCGCGTCTTCGAGCTGTTTTTTGCCGTTTTCGAGCTCTTTTTCGGCGTTTTCGAGCTTTATTTTACCGTCATCGGCGTCTTTTTCAGCTTTTTCGAGCTGTACATATCCGTCATCGAGCCGGGATCTTGCATCGTCCAGTTTCTTTTTACCGTCGGCAAGCTGCGATTCGATGTCGCTTATTTCAGATTCATACCTGTCTGAAACATCGTCAAAACGCTTTTCGGATCGCTGCTCTGCCACCTTCTTGAGCTCGTCGACGTTGTCCTTCGTCGCGGTAAAATATTTACCGCCGAACCTGTTCAGCCCTTCGGAATCGTCAAAAAGAACGAGCGCTTTCATATAACAGTTTTCAAGCGCTTCCGTATCAAAAGCATCCGCGGTAACAAAAACAGGCCTGCTGCCCGACACGACCGCTTCCGGGCACGCGTGCTCTGCCGAAGTGACCGTTCCGGTGATCTTGAATGTGTTCGACTTAAGATATTTCGCGGGATCGCCCGAGGGATCGGTGACAGTGATGCTGTCGCCTACGGACAGACCGATTTTTGTCAACAGCTCTTTCTCTACCGCGCACTCGTCCGCGTTTTCGGGGATCCTTCCGGAAACGACCTGAGGGGTGTTTATCTCTTTCGTTAAATTGATCACGTCGACGCAGGCTTCTTTATCCCCGGAGACTATTTTACCCGAGGTTTGGAAAACGCCTTCGGCTGACTTTACGCCTGTTGTGTTTTTTATCGTTTGAAGGTCTTCCTCTGTCATCAGCATCGTCGAAACGATCTCCAGATCGCGGAAATTCGTGCGGTTAAAATACGTATTCGCGCTGTTTGCAATCGCTTTTGAAGCAAAATCGATGCCCGAACAAGCCATGACGGCAAGCGCGGAGATCACGATGATCGAGATCCAGGAACCCTTTTGTTTCCATATATTGCGCAGAGCGTCTTTCAGTTGTGTTTTCTTCATAATTATCATCAAACGAGTCCTTCCGCGCGGGGCGTACATTTACGACTCTGTCTGCCGTTTTTACCTCCGCTTGTGCGCAGAAGAAGGTATTAAAAGCGATATTCAGTATATCACATGCGTGCGCGCAAAACAAACATAATATTTGACGGAAACGCATCCTTCGAGTATAATTAAACATGGTTCGCAGAGGACAACCCGGTCGGCGGATCATGTATAAATTTTTGCAAAAAGAGGTATAAATATGGATTGTTTGGATCTAGCTGCTCAGCTCGGACAGGCTATCGCCGAGAGCAAGGAAATGAAGACAGTGAAGGAGAAAGAGGCCGCTCTGCTTGCTGACAAAGACGGTTTGAAGCTCCTCGAAGAAAAAAGACAGCTCCAGGAAAAACTCGTGAAAGCGACAAGAGCAAACGCTCCGGAAGCTGAGATCGACGCGGCGAGAAAAGAACTTATGACAAAGCAGGCTGAGATCGACGAGCACACTACGACCAAGGAATACGCAGACGCTAAAAAGTACTACGAAAAACTCATGGCAGACGTAAACAGCGTGGTCAACTTCTACATTTCAGGCGGAGACCAGGGCGGCTGTACGGGAAGCTGCAGCACGTGCGGCGGATGCGGCTGATAACCGAAAAAAACGGATGAAACGGCTCAAAAACCGATAGGATCAAAGCAAAAAACACATATTTTGTGCCATTTTGCGTAAAAAAGGAAGAGGCAATCGATGGCTGAGTTCACGCCGATGATGAAACAGTATCTCGAAACAAAGAAAAGATGCCCGGACTGTATTCTGTTTTTCAGGCTGGGCGATTTTTACGAGATGTTTTTTGACGACGCGCAGGTCGCGGGCAGGGAGCTGCAGCTTGTCGTAACGGGAAAAGGCTGCGGGCAGGAGGAGAGAGCTCCGATGTGCGGAGTGCCTTACCACGCGGCAATGACATATATAAGCAAACTCGTTTCAAAGGGCTACAAGGTGGCCGTCTGCGAACAACTCGAGGACCCCGCTCTCGCAAAAGGCATCGTAAAAAGGGACATAGTGAGGATATACTCTCCGGGAACTGTTCTCGAAGATCAGATGCTCACGAGCAGCGTGAACAATTATATCGTTTCAATATGTTCCAAAAAAGGCATTTACGGCTTTGCCGCTGCCGATATTTCAACGGGCGAGATGCGCTGCACGTCCATCACGATCGGAACGACAGCGAGAAGGCTGGCTGACGAACTTGCAAAATACACACCGCGAGAGCTCATTTTAAACGCTGACGCGGAAGACGCGGAAAATATAAAAAAACTTGCGAGCAATCTGTTTTCTCCGTATATTTCGGAGATGCCGGAAGAATATTTTAACTTCGACGAGGCAAAGGAACTGCTCCTTTCCTGCGGCGCGGACAAAAAGAATCTGAACGTTTTCGAACCCGGAGTCAACGCGGGAGGCGCTCTGGTAAAATATTTCCGCGAGATGCAAAAGGGAGATATCGGGAAGGCGCTGAAGGTCGAATTTTACCGCGTGGACGAATTTATGGCTCTTGACGCGTCATCCAGGCGCAACCTTGAGATCACAGAGACGATGAAGGATAAAACGAAAAAAGGGTCCCTCCTCTGGGTAATGGACAAAACTGTGACGGCCATGGGCGGCAGAATGCTCAGAAAGTGGATCGAACAGCCCCTGATCGACAAGGAAGCCATAGACGAGAGGCTCGACAGCGTTGAAGAACTGAAAGACGAATTTATGATGAGGAGCGAGACCAGGGAGCTTTTAAACGGCGTATACGACATCGAAAGGCTCGCGAACAAGGTCCTGATAGGCAATTTGAATGCGCGAGATCTCGTGTCCCTCAGACAGTCCCTCGGGCAGCTTCCATATATAAAAAGCGCGCTTTCCGCGGCAAAAACGAAGAAATTAAAGAAAGATCTGGATAAGTTAGACACTCTTGAAGACATCGCGGATCTCCTTGAAAGAGCGATCGACGACGATCCGCCCATCACGGTCACGGACGGCGGTATCATCAAAAAAGGCTACGACGAAGAAATCGACAGATGCCGCGAAGCGGCCACGGGAGGCAAAAAATGGCTCACGGATCTCGAAACAAAAGAGAGGGAAGAGACAGGCATCAAGACGCTCAAGGTCGGTTACAATAAGGTCTTCGGCTACTATATCGAAGTCTCGAAATCATTCGTCGATCTGGTGCCGGACAGATATATCAGAAAACAGACTCTCGTAAACGGCGAGAGATATATTTCCGCGGAACTCAAAGAAATGGAGGACACGATCCTCGGAGCGGAAGAGCGACTGACAAAGCTCGAATACGAAAAATTCGATGAGATCCGAAAGACTGTCGCGTCAAGATCGGAGGCGTTAAAAGAAACAGCCATCGCGATCGCAGAAATAGACACTATGGCGGCTCTTGCCGAACTTGCGGACAGGGAAAATTACTGCAAGCCCGTGATAACCGAGGAGTCACGCACGACAATAAAAGACGGAAGACATCCTGTCATAGAAAAAGTCATCGGAAGGAGCGAATTCGTTCCGAACGACGTTTTGTGCGACACGGGTGAAAATATGATGCTCGTCATCACAGGCCCCAATATGGCCGGCAAATCGACATATATGAGGACGGTCGCGCTCATCACTTTGATGGCACAGGCGGGCAGCTTCGTCCCGGCATCAGAGGCGGAGATAGGCATCGCAGACAGGCTTTTTACCAGAGTCGGAGCGTCTGACGATCTCGCGTCCGGACAGAGCACATTTATGGTCGAGATGAGCGAAGTCGCGACGATACTCGCCGGAGCAACGCCGAGAAGCCTCCTTATACTCGATGAGATCGGAAGAGGAACGAGCACATTTGACGGACTCAGCATCGCCTGGTCTGTCCTGGAATATATCGCGAAAGAGATCAAGGCGAGAACGCTTTTCGCGACGCACTACCATGAACTCACGGAGCTTGAAGGTACTGTCCCGGGCGTCAAAAATTACTGCGTCGAGATCAGGAAAAACGGAGACGACATCACCTTCATCAGGAAGGTAAAAAGAGGCGGCGCAGACAGAAGTTACGGTATCGCCGTCGCGGCTTTGGCAGGCATTCCGAAAGCAGTTACGGTAAGGGCAAAAGAGATCCTCGAGGTCCTCGAAGAGCAGGATATAAGCAGAAAAGAGGTAAAAAGCGTCAAAAAGAAGGCCCGGAAAGCAGATGACGGTCGCCTCGACCTGTTCGCGTTCGCGACGGACACTGCGGCGAGAGACGAGGTCATAGAGGCCTTGAAAGCCGCCGACGTCCAGAACATGACGCCTCTCGAGGCGATGAACATGTTGTACGATTTAAAACAAAAAGCCATGAAACGCACATGACAAAACACAGGCTCCGCGTAAAACGCGGAGCCTGTTTTCGTTATGTGCGTTGATTTGTGCGTGGAAGAATACCGGGCAGATCTTACAGCGATCTCAGGAACGTTTCGATCCTTGAAAGAGCTGTTTTAATATGATCGAGAGAATATGCGTACGAAACTCTGACGTTGTCGTCGCCGCAGTTTCCGAAAGCTTTTCCGGGCACGAGAGCGACGTGCTGTTCGTTCAGCAGTCTTTCGCAGAATTCGTCAGATTTGAGCCCCGTCTTTTTGATCGAAGGGAAGCAGTAAAACGCCCCTTCAGGCTCAAAGCAGTTCATTCCCAGTTTATTGAACCCGTCAGTTATATAGCGTCTTCTTGCGTCATATTCTGCCTTCATATTTTCGATGTCGGAATCCCCGCGCCTCATTGCTTCGACAGCGGCGAACTGGCTGACTGTCGGTGCGCACATGATCGCGTACTGGTGGAGTTTTAACATCTGGGAGATGAAAACGGGATCGGCGCAGATATATCCGAGACGCCAGCCCGTCATCGCGAACGCTTTTGAATAGCCGCTTACGATTATCGTACGCTCGTACATTCCGTCGATCTGTGATATTGAAACGTGTTTTTTCTCGTTATAAGTGAGTTCCGCGTATATCTCATCTGAAAGAACGGTGATATTCGTGCCGCGGATAACTTCCGCTACGGCTTCGAGATCTTCTCGAGTCATGATCGCGCCCGTCGGGTTATTAGGGAAGGGCATGACAAGAAGCTTCGTTTTGGGAGTGATCTTCGCTCTCAGCTCTTCAGCCGTCAGCTTGAATGAATCCTTTTCGTATGTGTCAAGAAATACGGGAACGCCGCCTGCCATTTTTACGATCGGACCGTAGCAGACGAAGCTCGGCTGAGGAATTATCACTTCATCGCCCGGAGCCACGATCGAGCGCACCGCAAGATCTATCGCCTCGCTGCCGCCTACGGTTACGAAAAGCTGGTCCTGAGGGCGGTATTTCATCCCGAAACGGCGGTCGAGATACAGAGAGATCTCCTTTTTGAGCTCTTTGAGACCTGCGTTAGCCGTATATTGCGTTCTGCCGTGTTCCAAAGCCAGGATGGCCGCTTCTCTGATATGCCAGGGCGTAATAAAATCGGGCTCGCCTATTCCGAGCGAGATCACATCTTCCATTTTATTCGCGATATCAAAAAGTTTTCTGATCCCCGAAGGCTGAAGCTCAACGATCGCGGGATTCAGAACGTCTGACGGCCGGTAGATCAAAACAGAAGCACCTGTCTTTCGTCTTTGACGGGATTTTCGATGATCATTCCGTCTGATTTGTATTTCTTAAGCACAAAGTGTGTCGCCGTGCTGATGACCATTTCCATGGGAGCGAGATGCTCCGACACGAAACCTGCGACCTCATTCAAACTGCTTCCTTCGACTATGAGTGCGAGATCGTACGCTCCGGACATCAGATAAACGGTTTTTACCTGGTCAAACTGGAAAAATCTCTCAGCGATCCTGTCAAAGCCCTGTCCGAGCTGGGGAGTCACTTTGACTTCGATGAAAGCGGTTACCAGATTTTTGTCGACCTTGTGCCAGTTGATTATCGTGCGTTTTCCGATGATGATACCGTCTTTTTTGTATTGTTCGATCGCGGAAGCGACCTCTTCTTCAGTCATACCTGTCATGACTGCGAGTTCGGCGTTCGTAAGATCGCAATTGTTTTCGATGATTTTCAGAAGTTTGTCCATAAAAGCATCTCCAAAAGATTATTTACGCTAAAATTATATAAAACTTTGCCGTCTTTTGCAATGTTTGACTATTCGCCCCGAAAAACGTAAAATAATTACGCAAACATCCGCTTTTGAGGATGTTTGACCGCTTTTTACGAAAGGAAAAGTAAAAATGCACACGGTGAGGATCATTCCCTGCCTCGATGTGACAAATGGCAGAGTTGTAAAAGGCATAAATTTCGTGGATCTCAAAGACGCGGGAGACCCCGTCGAAACGGGAGCCGCATATGCAAAGGAAGGCGCTGACGAGCTCGTTTTTCTCGATATAACCGCATCGTCTGACGGGAGGGAAACGTCTCTCGACATGGTGAGGAAAGTGGCGGAAAAAGTATTCATACCTTTTACCGTAGGCGGAGGGATCAGGTCTGTCGCCGATATGAGGGATACGCTTCTCGCAGGCGCGGACAAGGTCGGAATAAATTCCGCGGCGCTTAAAAATCCCCGTCTCATTGAAGAAGGCGCGGAGAGATTCGGAAGCCAGTGCGTGGTCGTTGCGATCGACGCGAAAAGAAGGGCTGACGGCAGCGGATTTGACGCGTTTTTAAACGGAGGGCGTGTAAATACAGGCATAGACGCCGTAAAATGGGCAGAAAAAGCGGCAAAGTTCGGAGCGGGAGAGATACTTTTGACGAGTATGGACTGCGACGGAACAAGGAACGGATACGATGTCGAACTCACAAAAGCAGTGTCCGACGCCGTGGGCATCCCGGTGATCGCCTCCGGCGGCGCGGGAGCGTTCGAGCATTTCGAGGACGTGATAAAAAGGGGCGGCGCTGACGCTGTGCTCGCGGCTTCGCTGTTCCATTTTAAAGAAATGACGATAGCGGATCTGAAAAAATATTTGAGAGACAAGGGAATATCGGTGAGGAACGAATCATGAGAAAATTTGAGAACAAAGTCTATATGCTTTCCTGCGTTTTCGGAGCGCAGATGAACAGTTTCATAATCACGACGGAAGAGGGAGGTCTCATCGTTATCGACGGAGGCTGGCGGGAAGACGGCGAAAAGCTGCTCGGAAAACTTCGCGAGATCACGGGAGAAGATGTCCCGCATATAGATGCCTGGTGGCTTTCCCATTGCCATTCAGACCATTTCTGCGCGTTCATGGAGCTTATCGAGAAGCACAGAAGCGAGTTTTCATTCGACAAAATATATTACAATTTTCCTTCCGTTCAGTTCACGTCACTGGGGAGCAAGACGGACGGAGAGATCCTGGCGAAATTTTACGAGGACACGGTTTTCTTCGCGGATAAAATAAATATCGTGACGCAGGGTGACAAATATTCGATAAAAGGAGCCAATTTCGACATTCTCTACACGACGGATCCCGTATTTGTGAACAATCCGATCAATGATTCATCAACCGTTTTCGCGATGACTCTCGCAGGTAGAAGATTTATGTTCCTGGGCGATCTTGGACCTGAAGCGGGAGAAAAACTGCTCTCTATGCACGGTAAAAACCTAAAGTCGGATTACTGCCAGATGGCTCATCACGGACAGCTGGGAGTTCAAAAGAGCGTTTATGAAGCAATTTTACCCGAAATATGTCTCTGGTGCACGCCTTTGTGGCTCTGGAACAACGACGCCGGGAAAGGGTTCAACACGCATGTCTGGAAAACAGTGGAAGTTCGCGGCTGGATGGAGGAGCTCGGAGTAAAGGAAAATATCACACTGAAAGACGGAGACACAGAATTTGTGGTAAAATAATAGGCGGGAGAGCAATTTCGAAGGGAAGTGTTTTTTATGAAATTTAAAAAGATATTATGTGTGGCGATCGCCGCGGCGCTCGTTTTAACGGTTTTTGCGGGATGCGCGAAAAAGGAAGATGAAAAGAAGATCGACGCAAATACGTCATACACGCTGAGCGATGAAGGAATTTTAACGGTAAAAGGAACGGGCAAGGTATACGGTCTCGACGTTGACAGATCCGCTGTTCGCAAGGTCGTCATAGAGGACGGAGTGACGGAAATAGGCGACGAGGCTTTCGCTGACATGACAAACCTCGAGGAAGTGGAGATACCGGATTCAGTCACAAAGATCGGAGCCGACGCGTTCAAAAACTGCTGCAACATAGACGAACTTAAGATACCCGACAGCGTGAAGGACATTTCAGACAGCGCTTTCAAAGGTTGGGAAGGTGCCCAGGAGATCATCAGCGAATGGTACGAGGGCAATGTAAAATACTGGCAGGAATGGTTTGCTTACTGGAAGGAATTCGCCGACAAAGAGAATTTTGAGGAAAAAGGAAACGCTCTTAAGAAGGATATAGAGGACAAATTCTCCGAATGGTGGCAGAAATGGACTGAAAACAGCGAGTACTGGAAGGAGCACATTCCGACTGAAGAAGAAATAGACGAATTCGAAAATAAAGTAAAAGAAAAAGCCCGGTCCTGGTATGATTACTGGAAGGAGTTCGGAGAAGATCTGAAGAAGGAACTCGAGGACGAAGAGAAGGAAGCCCGGGATGATATCGACGATGCCAAAGAGGACATCGAAGACGCGAAGAACGAGGCTCAGGAAGAGATCGACAAATTCACCGGGGAATCTGAGGAGATCATCAAAAAGTACAACGAATACATCAAAGCTCTGAAAGAAAAGATCGAAAAGAAAGTCGAAGAAAAAACGACCGAAGGCGAAGAAGGCACGAAATTCGACTGGGAGGATTTCATCAACGATATTCTCGACGAGATCCGCGACAGCCTTTCAGACGGACAGACCGAAGGAGATTGATATGAAGGTCACAGAACAGACGATCCCCGAACTCATAGATTTTATCGAGAAAAGTCCGACGGTTTACAACGCTGTTGAAAATATCGCCGCGATCCTGAAAAACCGGGGTTTTACCGAGATCTACGAGGGAAAAACGTGGAATTATGACGATTTTGCTGATGAAAACGGCTCGGCGAAGGTCTTCTGTGTAAGAAACGGATCTGCTTTGATCGCCGCAAGGATACCGCGCAGGGACTTTGACGGTTTCCTGATCACAGCGTCTCACGGAGATTCTCCGACGTTCAGAATAAAGGAAGATCCCGAGCTCAAAAGCGAAGGATATGTCACTTTGAGCGTCGAAAGATACGGCGGAATGATCTGTTCCACGTGGATGGACAAACCGCTCTCGTGCGCCGGAAGGATCGCCTACAGAGATGCCGACGGCTCCGTTAAGACGAAGACCGTAAATGTCGACAGGGATCTTCTCCTTATCCCCAATGTCGCGATACATATGGACAGGACCGTCAATGAGAGTAAAAAATTTAACGTCGCGGTCGATATGAAACCGCTTATGGGGATCGACGGAGGCAGGGGTTTTTACGATCAGATAGCGGAATCCGCAAATGTAAGAAAGGAAGATATCATTTCGACCGAATTGTATCTTTACAACCGCCAGAGGGGCGTCATCTGGGGCGACGGGCAGTTCATTTCTGCTCCCAGACTTGACGATCTGCAGTGCGCATACGGATGCCTCAAGGGCTTTCTCGGCGCAAAGACCGTCGAACAGGCGGCTGTCTATTGCGTTTTCGACAATGAAGAGGTCGGAAGCGGCACGAAGCAGGGAGCCGATTCGACATTCCTTTCAGACTTCCTCTGCCGCGTCTGCGACGCCTGCGCTCCCGGTAAAACGACGGAATATATGCGCCGTATCGCCAACAGTTTTATGATCTCCGCGGACAATGCGCATTCAGTCCACCCGAATCATCCGGAATTCGCCGATCAGAAAGACCGCCCGAAGATCAACGGCGGCATCGTTGTAAAATACAATGCGGCTCAAAAATACACAACAGACTGCGTATCTGCCGCTTTATTCGAGGAGCTTTGCAGAAAAGCAAACGTTCCCGTGCAGCATTTTACCAACAGGGCTGATATGGCGGGAGGATCGACTTTGGGTAATATAAGCAATGCCCACGTGTCGCTGGACACCGTGGACATCGGACTTGCCGAGCTTGCAATGCACTCGTCATACGAGACGGCGGGCACATTGGACACCCTTTATCTTGAAAATGCGATCGCTGCTTTTTACGCGAGCGTGACATTCAAATTGTAATATTTGCCTGTAAAACGGCCAACTCTGTACACTCGGACGGTAACTGTATCTCCGGGTGTGCATTTTTGCTTGAGAGAGATCAGGTCGCTCATGGTTCTGACTTTTTCACCGTTGAACTCCACGATGATATCCCATTCTTCGATACCCGCTTTTTCTGCGGGACTGTCAGCCGCGACGCTTTTTACGACTACGCCGCCGGGATAACCGTTCTTTTCGAGAAGATCTGCCGTATAATCTGTATTTTCCTCAACTCCAAGGTATACTGTAACAGCGTCTTTGTTCTTGATCAGATCATTGACTACGCTCACCGCGTAGTTCGAAGGGATCGCAAAACCCATGCCTTCATAACCGTCGCTGACGAGTTTTACGCTGTTGACGCCGATCAGTTTGCCTGTGATATCGACAAGAGCGCCGCCGGAGTTTCCGGGATTGATCGCCGCGTCTGTCTGGATCAGTGCAATGTCTTTGTATTTCGAACTTTCGACTGCTATTGTCCTGTTAAGACCGCTTATGATGCCCTGGCTGACGGATCCGAGGAATTCAAGACCTCCCGGGTTGCCCAAAGCGATCGAAACATCGCCCTGTTTTACCTCGTCGGAGTTGCCGATCTCGATAGCCGTGAGGCCGGTCCTGTTGATCTTTAAAACAGCGAGGTCGGAGCTGATATCATATCCGATTATCTCAGCGGAGATCGCTGTTGCAGAATCCTCATAGAGGAAAACCTCAAGCGTTGCGTTTGCCGCTTTTTCTCCCGAGCTTGTGACAGCTTCGGAGATCACGTGATGGTTCGTGATGATGTATCCGTCTTCCGTGAAAATGATTCCTGAACCTTCGCTTGAGCCTTCCGTCTCCTGCGTTCCGAAGAACCACGACGTCACTTCTGTTTTATACTTGACTCTGATGCCGACTATCGAAGGTAAAACTTTCTCGGCTACTGCTGTCGCGGGCGACGTCACTCCGTCGACATTTATCGTGACATCCTTGTGCTCGATCACGATATTTCCGTTTTCGTCTGTTTTTACGGGCGTCGCTTCAACATGGCTTGCAGTGTTATCCTGCTTTTTTGCCTTTCTGTTATCAGAGAACTTTCCGATCCCGAATGCCGCAAGTCCGCCGATGATGCCGCAAAGCAGGCAAAGCAGAACGGTCTTCCACCCGCTCTTTCTCTCTTTTTTCTGCTCCGTCTGCATTTCCGTTATTGGCTCCTCACGGTAAAATGTTTCGCCGCCGGAAGCGTGCGCTTCTGTTGCCTCGTACGTTTGCTGCTCTGCGGCAGCGTTCTGATCGTGCTGCGCCTGCGCTTCGTCTTCCTGATTTATATTGCTTGCCATTTCTTTTTCAAAATCATCCTCATGCCATTCCATAATGATGTCTCCTTATTTGATTTTGTACAATAAATTATACCCCATATTTGGAACAAACGGGAGCCGAAAGTGTGTTTTTTTGGTGTCATTGGGAAAAGATCGAAACTGTCGACAGTTTTGAAAATATGTTGTGACGAAGCCTTCGAAGTTTGCGGAGAGTTTCGGTGAACATATCTTCCACTTTTGCCTTGGCGTAGCCACGACACTTTTTCAATACATAAAAGAACAATTAGCGAAGTGAAACTCTGCTTTCGAAACTATTACGTCGCTTGTCGACCGTTTCGAAAGAGAGTTTCACGCAGCACACTTTCCCGAAACAGTTCAGATTCCTCTTCCACTTTTTGACGGAGCCACGACACTTTTTCAAAACACAAAAGAACAATTAGCGAAGTGAACTCTGCTTTCGAAACAATTAGAGCTACGCTCAGGCTTTTTTTGAAACTGTCGACAGGCTCCAATTGTTTCAAAAAACGCCTAAGCTTCGCAACATATTTCTGTCTGCGGAGCATCGACCCTTCCCGAAACAGTTCGAAGCTTGCGGAGAGTTTCGGTTAACATATCTTCCGCTTTTCCGTAGACGGAGCCACACACTTTTTCAAAACAATTGGAAGCTTGCGACAGTTTTGAAAAAGTGTAGTGGCG
>JAEEGL010677910.1_pt1 | contig 13607 bp, 14 predicted proteins | sample 9134231 | NCBI WGS metagenome assembly JAEEGL01 (sample SAMN16246548, study PRJNA631951) | gut metagenome | biome: gut microbiome; feature: rumen; material: fiber-attached | host: Bos | place: Iran: Karaj | collected 2018-10
AACTATACATGCTCCCACCTGTGTATTTGGGTCTTTAGATCTCATACCCGACAATGCTGCAACGCCCATAAAGTATTCATCCCAGCTAATATAATCAAGTCTCTTGTCACTCATGGTCAATCCTCCAATACAAATGCTATGATTTACGCCTCTATAACCCTCATTAATTTTTCAATCGATGCCTTAAGTACCTCGTAGCAAAGTCCATAAGATTGCATCGACCCGCCATAAGGATCCATAATTTCAAGCTCGTCCCCAACGAGCTCGTTTAAAAGTCGTGTGTTCTCCTCTGTGGCGTTTGTATATTCACTTAATATTTTTTGCCTCTGAGTCTCTTCCATCGTAATCACCAATGTATTTTCGACAAAATCCGAATCCATCAGCTGTTTTGAGGAATAGTCCTTCAGCTCAATTCCATTGCTTATAAGTACCGCTTCAACCTTTTGGTTAAGCGGCTCCGGAAACTGAACTATCAATCCCCTGGCTTCACAGACAATTGGTCTCTCATGCTCGATAGCATGGAAAATGGCTGTCGCCATCGGGGCTCTAGAAGTTCCACTTCCAGAAGCAAAAATTACTCTATTTATTTTCATCTCATTCTCTCCTTTAGGGTGCGAATTATAACCTATCTATAATTCGAAACGCGCTAAACCTTAAGGGTCTTTTGCCCAGCTGCCTTAAGTAGTCTGTTCATGATTGCCTGCCCCATCTTTGGAGTGGCAAAGCTCTCTGAGTAGATAACATCTACATCAAGCTCATCAAACTGCCTAAGAATATCGTATAAATTGTGGGCTATACTCTGCTCGTCTGCCCTATCACCTATAATCAAAACCTTAGCGTCGTTATATCTGCCCGCTGTTGCAGATGTAGCTATGACGCCTACCCTTTTACCCGTTGCTTTAGCTTCTTTTGAAAGCTGATTGATAGTTGAAATGACCTTGTCCTCAGAACCATCAACTATCGTCAAATCCGCTTTTGGTGCGTAGTGCTTGTAACGCATCCCCGGAGCCTTTGGCTTGGCTCCCTCGGTTGTACCCTTGTCGTTGTAGACAATGCCAGGGTCCATACGAACCTCTCCAACAACGTCCCTTAGCATATCCATGTTGATGTAGCCCGGCCTTAAAATCGTAACCACATCCTCGGTCAAATCTACTATGGTGGACTCTAGACCAATATCAACCGGACCACCATCAAGAATCGCCTCTATCCTGCCAGATAAATCCTCGTATACATGACTAGCCTTTGTTGGACTAGGCCTGCCAGAAGTGTTAGCACTTGGTGCCGCAATCATGCAGCCGCTTTCATTTATGAGAGCAAGTGCCACCGGATTGTTTGGCATACGAACCGCCACCGTATCAAGGCCTCCTGTAGTCTCGTAAGGAATAACCTGATTTTTGTTAACCACCATTGTAAGTGGACCTGGCCAAAAAGCATCTGCTAAAAGCTTTGCCGTCTCTGGCAAATCTTTTGAAATCTGTTGTAACTGTTCAAACTTAGCTATATGTACAATTAAAGGGTTGTCCGATGGACGACCCTTTGCTGCGTATATCTTGCAAGAGGCCTCCTTGTCCGTCGCATCCCCGCCCAGTCCGTAAACTGTTTCCGTTGGGAATGCAACCAACCCACCGTTTTTAAGAATCTCGGAAGCCTGTCTGATATAATCGATATTTATTGGCTCCTCAGAAACATCCAAAATCTTAGTAATCATACTCAAAATTATATCACTTTTCCTTTAGAACACAATCTTTTTAACTATGTGTAAAGCCCACAAATACGGCTAATTTTATGATTTTTTTGTGTTTTGTTTAGTACAAAATAATCTTAGAGATATTTGGCAATTACATTCCAAATACCTTCGTTGTCAAATCCCTTTTTCCAGAAGGCTCCACCGGCCAATCCGTACTTGTCCATTATCTTGAGTTTTTCTTCTAGAGATTTCTCATCCTCCACCCATATATAGTAGGTGGTATTAACCTTGGTAAACTCTGCATAGTACTGACCAAGCTCCTCATCCCATGTTGCAGATACGCCATTTGTCTTCATATAAGACTGGATTGCTCCCAAGCCATAGTGCTTGCTGTTAAGAGCACCATCTTCTCCGATTTCCCAAACTCTGCAGTAGAATGGCATTCCGAGAATCACCTGCTCCGCTGGAACTTCATCTAATGTGTCCTTAACACCCTGTTCAACCCATCCCTTAGATGCTACAGAGCCTGGCTCCTCACTGCCGGAATAGTGCTCGTCATATCCCATGATAATCACATAATCCGCATAGTTTGCCTGCTGCTTACGATTGTAGAATGTGTTGAAGTTAGCTGGCACGTAATCATCCACCGAAAGGATAATATCGTTCTTTTCGCACTTGATTGAAAGCTCTTTGATGAACTGAACATATCCATCTGCAGCTTCAATTTTAAGCTGCTCAAAGTCTACGTTGATTCCATCGAGACCATAGGTAATTGCCTGTGCAATAAGATTATTTACAAGTGCATCTCTTTTAGATGTTGTATTTAAAACAGCTGTAGAATCAACCTCTGTATTCTCTAAGTTGCTGACAAGTCCCCAAACCTGAATGTTGTTTGAGTGACAGTAATTTACGTAGTCTGTACTTGCAAAGGATGCGATTCCACCATTATTGTCGTTTAAGTAAAACCAAGTTGGAGACATTACATTAACGTTGCCTGAAGATGCAACTATAGTGGCAATCTCTGCATTTGATGCACCGCTCTTTAACTGATGCCATAAAAGGTTAACTTCTTTACCCAAAGAAATATGGTTGTAAACTCTATCAGGTAAATTAGCCACAACAGCCTCTTTTTTTACATCTGAAAAACCATTGTTTTTCATGTATCCAATAACACCTTTTTCCGAAACAACAACGCTCCAGTCTTTGTCATTAGATACTCTGACTACATTAAGCTTCTCGCCCTTTTTAACATCCTCAAGGATTGGGCTCTTTACTCCGTTACTTTTTCTGATTTCAGTATCCTTCTTTGCTGTGGTAACTTCCTTGTCGTAGTCCTTTGTCTCAATAACCACACGGTCTGGCCCTGAAAAAGATGTAATCTGGAAATCTGAAAGCAATTGCATATACTCAGTTGAAATAAAGAAGCCATCGTTTTGAGCTATAAGTACTGGAGAAGAAAGTGTATTGTTGCTCTTGTCTATTGAATAATCTGCACTTCCAAGAGTTGCTGTGTACACTTCCTTGTCAGTTGCATATCTAAGGGTAATCTCCGTTGGATCGTAAACATATCCGGAATCGATATTTTCCTTTACAAATCCAAGCTCAAGGTACACCTTTCCCTCGTTCATTATTGCACTAGGAAGTGGTGTGTCCTGGAGATATTTTCCGTTTAAAATAACTGCACACTCATTATCAAAGCGAGCTGCATAATAATCTGTCAAAGAAACATGCTCTTTGGTAGGCGCATATCTTTTCACTGCAAAAAAGCCTACTGCCACCAGAAAAGCAACCAAAATAAATGTTGTTATGTAAACATATCCTCTAGGGATATAGCTTTTCTTTTTTCTTCTTCTATGATTATGATGAACATTATGATGTCTATAGTTATTGTTTCGATTATTCATAACAATGTCTCCTTAAAACAATTATCTTGTAAAGTATAGCAAAATAGCACCTTAAATTCCATTGACATTCTATATTTCTAACCATTTTAACAAAAAAAGACCATGGAGTTAATCCATGGCCTTTTGCTCTTGATATGCGAATTCTTAATTTCATTCAAATTCTCACATCATTTTGGTATATAACAAATTCTTTATTACTATCTTTTCTTAATATTTAATTTATCTTTTTTCATTATATACCCTATGATACTAGATTAATCTTTTTACAGTACCTATCTCCTTTCCGCAGCTACAATATCATTTCCTTTAGTGCTTCAAAGTTCTTTTCTTCTAATGAAAACGGGTCTTCAATATATGGCAAGATCCGCAACGGTTGTTTAGTTATCTGGCTAAACTCTCTCGTTTTTCGTTTATTTTTACCTATATCATAGAATTTAATACTGCTTAAATTCATTCTGATATCATTAGTTCTTAGCCTTTCGTAGTAATATTTGCGTTTCCACGGTTGCATTGATCCTATCATAATTTTGGTTTCACATTGGAAAAATATAGCTTTCGTTTCATTTTCGATGTCTGAAACATCTACAACTATCCATCCTTTTGCCTGGGACATTGCCTCCCTGGCTGTTTGAATATTGCACCCGCAAACATAGTTGACTCCCTTGTATCTATACCCCTCGATTCCTCCAATGTTTATTGGCTTATCACCAACCACACCTATCAAATCACTTCTATCCCTTAGCTCAATGTAGGTGACATTTTTCTTTAAAACCGAGTGTATAAAGTTTGCCAGACTAATGCTGATGTGGGTAACTCCATAATTGCTTGACACTCCAGCTATACCAATTGTCTTTTTATTTTTTCGAATTATATTGTTGTTTTTGTTCCAATGATTAAACCTTAAAAACCTTTTCATTTTTCAAAATCGCTGTAAAGAAACGTTCCTCTTCCTTTGTTAAACCTAATCTTTTGTCTACAAGTGGATATCTATATACCTTTTTACCAAGGGCCTTTGCCTCCAGAAGAGATGTGACTTTATCAGAAAAATTATTGATAATCAAAACCTCTTCATCCTTAATCCATTCAGGATAATGACGCTTGTTCCAAGGTGCCGACCCTATTACATAAATAATTAAATCTACGTCTGCCGGTATATCTATATTTGTTCCACAATCTAGAATGTATAACCCGTTAGGAGGTGTATAGTGCTCTACGGCCTCTCCATAATTTAAAAGGCCTCTAAAGTCCTTGTGGTATAAAACACTTTCCTTTATTCTGGTTCCTTTTAGGTTTTCCCATAGTCTGTGGACAGTATCTTTTTGCATATCCCTGTAATAAGAGTCAGTATTATGTCTGTTAAAAAACCTTGTTAATCCAATTGCTATATGGGTTGTTCCAACTCCATGATCTGCCCCTATTACCGCGATTTTATTCGCGAGACATCTTCCTTTATTATTTTTTTTATTTATTACTAATGCTTCTAACTGTTCTTTTACTTCTTTAATAGTCTGTGTTCGCTTGGATAAATCTACCTCTATAGCCTTTTCAACTATTTTTTTGAGTCTTATATCCTCGCTTACATAGCTGTTTTTCTGCATAAACTCTATTACTTTTCCAACACTATATATATCACAGCGCTGGTCAACAAGAGAACCTGCTATCTGTTCTTGGGCCGCCCAGCCAGGTGTTCCTGCTGATTTAGCCTTTTTTGCTTCAGAAAGCCTTATGGCTATTCCAAAATCTATTAGCTTCAAGCCCTCATTTTGCAAAATAATATGCTCAGGCTTCATGTCTCTATATATAACCGGGTCATTTCCCTGAGTATGGATACATTCAACCACTTTACATATATCAATTGCTATTTTTAGCAGTTCCTCTTTTTGTAACTTTGTTTTGTACAAATATTCTCGAAGTGATATGCCTTCAACATATTCTTCAGTAAAATAAATCATTTCTTTCGTATTATCTACGTCGTAAATGGTGGGTATATGGGATGATTGAATCCCTTGTAAAAGATGTGCTTCGGATAGGATGCTGTCTGCATCAGGACTAGCCTTGTGAATAGCTTTAAGAATCCTAAATGCTCCTATCGGTTTGTATTTGACAAGTAAAACTGCTGTAGCTGCTGATTCTTGCAGTATTCGAATAATCTCGTACTTGTCATCTATACCTATTGGTATCAAACTATCAGCTCCTTCCTGGTGGAAGAGCTCTCGCAAATAAGTTTATATCACACAACAAATTATATTGCAAGTCTAAAATTTTTGCCACGAATGTTTTGTAACGTCTTACTTAATAAAAATTTAATAAAAATATCATGTTTTTTTATGGTATGTCGCCTTTACTTTCCGATATAATATATATATAATTCGAATAAGAATTGCGACTAAACGCATCTTATTTCGGGAGGTGATTTTATGAAGATTGAAAGAATCAACGAAAACCAAATCAGATGCACTCTTTCTAGAGAAGACTTAATTAGCCGTCATATCAAGCTTTCTGAATTAGCATACGGCTCATCTAAGGCCCGCGAATTATTTAGAGAACTTATGGAACAGGCTTCCTTCCAATATGGTTTCGAAGCCGAAGATATTCCACTTATGATAGAAGCTATACCACTTTCTTCAGAATCAATTATCCTCCTTGTCACAAAGGTAGATAACCCAGACGAATTAGATACTAGATTTTCAAGATTCTCCGAAGACGAGGATGATTACGATGATGACGATACAATAGCAGAGGCACCAGTTAAACCTTTTAACGATGCAGCTGCAGATGATGTTCTTAATCTTTTTAAGAATTTACTTGAAAAGGCAGACGAACTTGTCAAAAACAATCCAGAACAGGCAGCAGCCGATGGATTACCAGTTGATATTACCAAGATGTTTGTTTTCGACGACATCGAGGAGGTCATGAGGTTAGCTAATATTTTAGCTCCATTTTATTCAGGCAAGAATTCTCTATACAAGAGTCCGTTTGATGACCGTTACTATCTTGTAGTCAGCAAGTCAGATCAATCAGCTGAGACGTATAACAAGGTTTGTAACATACTTTCTGAGTACAGTGACCAGCAAAACTTCGTAGTTGGTACAGCTCAGTATATGTCTGAACATTACGAGACAATTATTAACGACCAGGCAGTACAGACATTGGCATTGATTTAGTAAATGTTTAGTGGCACTAAAAAAGAGCTAGTTTAAACTAGCTCTTTTATTTTGCTCTTAAGCCTTTGAATCAAGGAATGTGTTGATTTCTTCTACAAGATCATCAGCGTCAATTCCGTGAACCATAGCAGCCTCCTCGATTGTCTCCATCTGTGAAGATGGGCATCCAAGACAGTGCATGCCAATATTAAGTAAAATAGGAGCAATTTCAGTATCGATCTGAAGAAGCTCACCAATCATTGTAGCTTTTGTAACTCTTGCCATTGCTAAACCCTTCCTTTCTAAGATTTTACCTTTCAGCATAATATCATGGATAATCTAAATTAGCAATGACATATCATTCTTGTTGGTGATTAAGTGCAATTTGATTACGTGCAATCATTTTGAAAGTTGTGTACACAATTTTGCATTTTGTTAGCCCGAATCAACGCCAGTTAGTTTGCTCAAACATCGTAATCCCCCATTTCAAGCAGTATTATAAAAAATACAATTTTGTTCTTGATTTAGACACAATTTCGTTGTATTATATCCTCATCGGTTAGATTTTGATAATTTATATCAATTAGATTTTAAGGAGGATTTTAATTATGGCATACGTTATTTCTGATTCATGCGTATCTTGTGGCACATGTGAGCCAGAGTGTCCAGTAGGAGCTATCTCACAGGGCGATTCACAGTTCCAGATCGATGCAGGTGCTTGCGTTGACTGTGGTACTTGTGCAGGTGTTTGCCCAACAGGTGCTATTTCTCAGGGTTAATTTTAACTTCAAGAAATCCGGTTTTAAAGCCATCGCGTAATGCGATGGCTTTTTTTAGTCTTCTTTTATTTTATGCCATTTCTTTTTTTCCAAATCTAAAAGCAGATAAGGCCAAAGCTGCTGCAAAAATTAATACTGCTATTAAAACAAATGGAAACAGCTGCATTTTAAAAAGCTCTTCCTGGTTTGAAAACTCATGCAATGAGCAGGAAATCAAATATCCGCTATAACAATATGGATAGCAAACCCAGGCACCTGTATTAGCAACAAGAATTCCTGGAATTACTAACAGTAAATTTAATCCAACAGAAGCAATTGGCTTTTCAAAAAGTACCGTTATAGCCCAGATACATGCGGTAGCAGGAAGCATTGTTATAAATAACTTTATACAACAGCCTAGAAGGTATGATAATTGCAATGTCTCTGTTACATTATGACTAATTATTGCAATCTTTCCTGCCATTAAAAATACAATCAAAAACAATGCTATTTCCATCAACAAGAAGATTACAACAACAGTAAACTTTGCCAGAGAAATTTTCACTCGATCTATTGGCAAGGCAAGCATTTTTAATATTCCGTTATTTTGTGTTTCTCTTGCTGAAATCATTACACATACTACTATCATGCTAAGAGGCAACAGGTAATACGAATACACAAGTGCACTTTGTATAAACATTGCTGGCCATGCACTCTTATATTCAGGTGTAAAATATCTACTGAGACTATTTATTCCAGATAATACTACAAGAATGGGCGCTATAAATAACACTGGCAAAATAAATGATCTTTTAATTTTGTTAAATTCTATCCTTAACATCTTTTCTCCTCTATTCTATGTTCTTACGTTCCAACAATATTGTTCCAATTAAAAAATATAATCCAGTTTCTATTAAAGAAACAATTATCGTATATACGTTAATTTCTGCCGTCTGTCCCATCGCCGGCTTAAACATAAGTAAATATGGATGCAGCATAAATATTGGTGATGTAGCTTGGGATAAGGCCATAGCGCTTAAAAATCCTGCAACTCCAATTCCCAATGAAATCCAAAGTTTGTCTATTGCAGAAGATATTAAAAGCATAAAACTCAACACCGACAATGATGTAATAAATGTATATAATGAATATTTCAATAACATTTCCATCTGAAAAATTCCCCCTTCAAGTTTTGTAAAACCTATCCATGCCAACGCTGTGCTTTGCATAACAACAGCAAAGAAAAACATTACCATAATTATCAAAAATTTTGCCATATATATCTTCCATAATGCAGTTGGGAGCATGTACATTTTTCTTATAGCAAAACCGGAATACTCCATATTAAATGCAATACAGGTTGCTACGATTATGGCGAACATGTTTAAAATCATTATCATTCCATATAGCTGCGTCAGCAGCACATCCATTGGGGGAAGGGGTAAGCTAAGTAAAGCTTCGCCCCTGACTTTATAGTTTAATAGAATATAGAATGCTCCTATTATCCCTGTTAAAAGCAAAATCTTTATTATCCCTGTTCGCTTTTCTTTTGCCAGCTCTAGTGTAATCATAAGACTGCCCTCTGCTTTCTGGCGTGATTGTCCGCCTCAATCATAGTTAAAAACAATTCCTCTAACTTGTTCGTTTCAAACCCCTGCATCCTTGCTTCTGCTCTAAGCGCATCTATAGTTCCCTCATATAGCAATCTTCCGTGATTTAAAACTCCAATATCATCTGCAAGTAACTCTATTTCCGAAAGCAAATGTGATGAAATTAAAATTGTGCAATCATACATTTCAGGCAGTTGCTTTATCAAATTTCTTATCTCATGAATTCCTGCAGGATCCAAACCATTTGTTGGTTCATCTAAAATTAAAATTGGAGGTTTTCCAATCAACGCTCCTGCCAGGCCAAGTCTTTGCTTCATTCCAAGGGAATATTTTTTTACTAGCCTGTCTGCAAACTCTGTTAGCCCTACAAGCTCCAATGCTATATCTACATCCTTTTTCTTTAGGTTAAGAATTCTTCTGATGATATCCAAATTCTCCCTTCCAGTAAGATTTGGATAATATGAAGGGGATTCTATAAATGAGCCAATCTCACTAAGTATTTCGATTCTGTTATTTGGCATTGTCATTCCGTCAATTTTAAATCTTCCTGCCGTAGGAGCTGTAAGTCCAAGAAGCATTTTCATGGTTGTTGATTTACCCGCACCATTTGGCCCAAGGAGACCATATATACTCCCTCTTTTTACATTGATATTCAGCTTGTTTACTGATGTAAAATTCTTATATCTTTTTGTTAGACCTTTTGTTGTGATGATATAATCTTTACCATCATCTACACTTGAATTCATCCTATACTCTCTTTCTTTTGAACGCATCCTTTTTATTTCCATTTCTCTACTCATTTTATATTCCTCCTTATTTGCTTCACAAATATCGTATTTACGTATTTTTCTAACTATAAATTCATTTTAAAACTCCAACCTTACATCTACTTTTCAGTAACCTTACTTTTACCTTACTTTTCTCTTTTACTGCGGTTTTCAAAGTTGAATATGTTATACTTTTTTTGAAAGGGATTAAATCTATGGATGCTTATATTTACAAGAAAAAACTATTAATTGTAGACGACGAGCCAGAGCTTCTTGCCATGGTAAAATCCATTTTGGAGGAAGCAGGCTTTAGTGACATTCTTACTGCTGGTTCCGTTTCTGAGGCCATGGCTATTTGCCATTCAACACTACCTGATATGGCAATTTTAGATGTAATGCTTCCAGATGGAGACGGTTTTTTTCTATATGAACAGATTAATAAAATAGAAAAATTACCAATGATTTTTCTCACTGCAAAGGATGCAAATGACGATAAGCTAACAGGACTTGGCCTTGGAGCTGACGACTATATCGTAAAACCGTTTTTGCCCCAGGAATTAATCCTTAGAGTTTGTGCTGTTTTACGACGATGTTATAAGGATAATTCTGTTGTTAAGCTGGATGGATGTAGCATAGATTTTGAACGTGCAGAAGTTATCAAAGAATCTGAAACTATACCCCTTACCGCAAAAGAGCACACTCTACTTAAAACTCTTGCTAATAACTCAGGTAAAATTGTAACTGTTGATAATCTTTGTGAGGCTCTTTGGGGAGATAATCCTTACGGCTATGAGAACAGTTTGAACGCCCACGTGCGCCGAATCAGAGAAAAGATTGAAATTAATCCTTCTTCTCCTGCTTCACTTATTACTGTCAAGGGCTTGGGCTATAAGCTCATTACGAGGAACTGATTTATGAAAGCATATCTTAAATTTTTATCTAAAAGGTTATCATCTCTTATTGTTATGATATGCCTGCTTTTGTTGTTAAATATCATAGTTTATATCTTCACCTTTTATGGTGTTATTTCCAAGGATTACGGCGACAATTCTCCCCGTAATACCCTGGATTTCATTTTAGAAAACAGTACCATTTCTGGCATTTCTGATTCAGCAAAAAATCGACTGGATTCTATGAATGTATGGGCTGCTTTTCTAGATAAAGATGGAAAGGTTGTGTGGAGATATTCTGCGCCAACAGAGTTTCCCGATAACTTTTCAGTAAATGAAGTTGCTGTTTTTTCAAAGGGATATTTGCTGGATTATCCTGTATTTATCGACGCTAGTGATGCCGGTCTTTTGATTCTTGGTTATCCAAAGGATAGTTACTTTAAGCTTTCAAATAATGCTTTTTCTCTAACAGCCCTTAGAAAACTACCTTTATTTTTTCTGCTGGTAATTTTTTTAGATATTCTTATTGTGCTCTTTCTATACTGTCGCTCTAAAAAACGTATGGTATCAAATATTGAGCCAATCCTTACTGGTATTGAAAGTCTGTCTAAGGGTCTACCTACAGATGTAAATGTAGATGGGGATTTAAAAGAAATATCTGATGGAATCAACCGTGCTTCCCAAATTCTTTCCCGCCAGAATATTGCCAGGGCAAACTGGATTGCTGGAGTTTCCCACGATATAAGAACGCCTCTTTCAATAATCCTTGGCTACTCCGACAAGATAAAGTCTCGCATTGACGCTGATTCTGATATCCATAACTATTCTAAGATAATCGGACACAACAGCTTGAAAATAAAAAATCTTGTTTCTGATTTGAATGTAGTTTCAAAGCTACAATATGATATGCAGCCACTTAATATGGAAAACACCAGGTTATCCAAACTTCTACGTAGTTTTGTTGCAGATGTACTTAACGGCGGGTTGGATGACAAATACACTTTATCTCTTAACATAGCAGTCGATGCAGAATCTCTTTCAGTTGATTGTGACAATCGTCTCATTAACCGAGCTCTATCCAACCTTATTAACAACAGTATCAATCACAACCCCGATGGCTGCAATATTAATGTTGATTTGCTTTCCTATGAAAATGGAGTAAAACTTATCGTAAGTGATGATGGAGTAGGTGTTTCAGAGGAGCAGCAAAAGATATTAGAAAAGCCTCACTACTTGGATTCTTTGGATGACAAGTTGGATTTAAGACATGGCCTTGGAACCATCATAGTAAGAGAAATAGTTAAGGCCCATGGTGGCAAGGTTGAAACTCCTTTTGTAGCAGTTGGATATAGAACTGAACTATATTTTCTTTAAAAATATTGGATAAATGGAAAAAAACAGCTATTATTTTTGAATAATAAATAGGAACCCTTATCATTCTATCTATTAATCATTAAAAAATAGGAGGTTTTTTATGCAAGAAATGGAATCTAATAATACATATGATAAATACAATGACCAATTAAAAAAAATTCAAAGTGAATGTTGGAATATGCAAGAATCTGTAAATACTCTGATTGAAAATTTAAATACTTCAACAAATAAATTTTGTTATTATGAAACAGATTCGACTTTAAAAAATAAATTTGTTCTAATAAAAGAAGATTTAAACCAAAAGTATAATTCGATTTGTGCCATATTAGATTCGGTTAATTTTACACTAGGTAATGGAATACAAAACGAATTTGCTATTATTAAAAATGTTTCAGTAAAAGAAGACTTTAAGAGTTTTCCCTTAAAAGATAAAGTAGAGGATCTTACTGACCAATTTTCTCGTTTGAAAAATTCTTTCAATAGCACTGATTTTGATGAATATAAAATTAATAAAAATACAATTAAATCTCTAAAAAAACAACATAACGCATATATTAGTAATGAAAAAAAAGCTTTGTCATCCAATATTAAAACTGCTAAAAGTTTACTAAAGAAATTTTCTAAACTCAAAGAAACTTGCGAAAAACAAGCAAAAACTAGCGATAGTGATGCTGCAGCTGTATCTAATGACTTTAATTTAAACTTTTTAACCTATAAATATACTTTGCTTTTTTATTCTCTCGATGACCTAATAAAAACTAGCCAATACTATCTTTCTGAGTTGAAGCGAAAAAACAATCCTTGTCTTTCTAATATAAAAGATTGCGATAACAAATTATTAAATTTTATAAATGCATACGATTCTTATAAAAACTTTTCTAAAATAGATATTTTTAATAGGGATATAATTTTTGTGAACAAAAATCACAATTTTCTTTTGAATCTTACAAATGATATCCTTGATGAGAAAGATATTCATACTACGAACAACCTGGATTCGCTTAGTAAAGCTTTGAAAAATAATTCAATCACTTTTTATGAAAAATATTCACCTATGAATAATGATAATTTTAGTATACCAACGAATCACTTTTCTCTGAAGTTAACACACGCTGAAAATATTTCTAATAGTCTTAAAAAGATTAGACTCACAAATAATGTTATTTTAGAAAATATTTTAATCTCGAATGTAATACATTATGATGATAAATCCACCATAGAATCAAATCGAAACATTAGAACACGTCTGCAGAAAGCTGCAACTACCTTTCTTAGACATAATGTCCGTTCGTTCAATCCCTAATTTGATTCTTTTAATACTAAATAGATATTCGGATAATCTAAGTTCTTGAGGGTTTGCCAAAGTTGTTGAGGGTCTTTCATGAGGGGCTACTAGTTTTAAGCAGCTACTTGTTGAGGGTTCTTCGTGAGGGGCTGGTTTGAGGGGCAAACTTGAGGGTATAACATGAGGGTC
>JAEEGL011226542.1_pt1 | contig 13607 bp, 17 predicted proteins | sample 9134231 | NCBI WGS metagenome assembly JAEEGL01 (sample SAMN16246548, study PRJNA631951) | gut metagenome | biome: gut microbiome; feature: rumen; material: fiber-attached | host: Bos | place: Iran: Karaj | collected 2018-10
ATCATCTTCTTTAAGTAATTGTTTTAATTCTAATAATTCTTTTGATATTTTTGACATATTATCACCAATAATATGATATCAAAAAGATGAGACAATATCTATCTCATCCTAATTTTTGTTAGTTTATGATTTTATCCTGAAAGAATTTATTCTTTACCTAAATATTTATTTATTTTCTCTCTAGCACTATTTATACTATATTGATCAGGTATCATTACATATAAACTTCTACCTGGCATAGAATAAGTTTCTTCTCTAGCACCTTTACCAGTTACAAATTGTTTTTCTATTTTCCATGATTTCATACTATCTAATTGTTCTTTAACAATTAACTTAATATATTTTTCTGGAATATCTGTACGATATAATTCACTAAATGATTCTAATAATTTATCATACTTAGAAAGAATTGATTTATCTTTTGATATTTTAGTAATAACTGCTTCTAATACTTGTTGTTGATTTTGTACACGATGTACATCACCTTCTTTATAAGCATATCTTTCTCTAGCATAGCTTAAAGCTTCTGCTCCAGTAAAATGATTCATACCTTTTATAACCTTAACTCTTTTTGCTCCACCATCACCACAATGGCTTATAAACTCTGAATCACTATCTATATCAATACCACCTATTAAATCTACTAACTCAATTACTGAATTAAATCCTACTTTAATAGTATAATCTATCTTAATATCAAATACATCTTCTAATGTTTGTTTTGTCATATTAATACCATATATACCAGCATGAGTTAATTTATCTTTATTACCAGTAGTACCATGTAATCTAACATAATAATCTCTAGGTATACTTGTTAAAAGTATAGTATGATTTTTAGGATTGATAGTCATAATCATATTAACATCACTACGTGTTTTAGTAACTATCTTACCACTTCTAGAATCACTACCAGATATTAAAATATTTATAGGTTCCAACTTATCTATATTATTATTCTTTTTTTCTACTAAAGTTTCGATCTCAAAATTATATATAACTTTTATTCTATCATTTATATCATCATATTCATCTTCTAACATATCTAAATATGCTTCATCTATAATAATAGAATCAATTTTTTTATCTAATAAATTTTCATATAAACTATATATATCATCATAAGAAATAAATTCACAAGATATTTTAGATTTTAAAATAGCTAAGAATTTATTCTTTTCTTCATCCATATTCAAATATCCCATTGTTTTTCCATCTAAATCATCTAATTTATCATAATTGCTAGACTTAAGTACTGCTACACTATATTCTGTAACTTCTAATCCATTATTATTAAATGCTTTATTTAAAAACTTTAAAGTATCATCACCATAATTAATACCAATAATAGATAATATAGTTACAACTAATAATATTATTATTCCAAATATCTTACTAATTAATTTCTTACCAAATAATCCTATAATACCTAATATATTAAGTATAACTAATAATCCTACTACAATTATATAATACTTAGTAGGTACCATATCTAACTTAGTAATAATTATAGTAAAATATACTGATGAACATATACCAAGTAACATAATAATTACTTTAATTATATTCCATATATTCTTTTTCACTTAATCACCCCAAAACTTTGCATATTATATCATACATACTAAAATATGTAAAACTGATAAATCAGTTAACAAAAAATAGTACTATGTACTATTTTCTAACAAACTTTAATACCTTTTCTGATTTCTTAGTATCATTCATTAAAGTAACACCTGGTGTCATCAAATAATTAATTGCTTCTTTAACTGCATATATATCATTTGAATATATTAAACAAGCAGCTCTATTATTATCTCCACCACCATTAAATACTCTCATTATTTCACTAACATCAATTACACTATCTATTTGTTTATTATTATTATCTTTCTTATTCTTACTACGTGCTTTAACAGCTATTATATCTTCATGACCTATACCTAATTCTTTTTTATCTACAAAACCTATAACAAATGCTGCATCTATTGAATATCTAAGTAAATAGTCTGCTGCTTGTGATAAACTCTCATGAGAATATACTGTATCTATATCTTCTTCATTCATTGTAATAGCAATATTATACATTGAAAACTTAGTACTATCTATCAATTTATTAATTAAATTTTGTTGTATTCTATCACTATCAAAATTTGCTATTACAAATAAATTATTTACATCATCGCTATTAGCACCTAATTCCATAAGTTCAGCAACAGCACGTGATGTAGATGATCTAAAATTACGTGATAATCTATTAGTATCTAAATATATACCAGCTAGTAAGCAGTGTGCTAAATAATCATCAATATTTACATTAAATTTTTTTATTAAATTAAATGCCATTTCACTAGCACTACTAATATCTAAATCTATAAATTTATGTGGTGTATTTACTGTATTTTCACTAATTTTATGATGATCAATAATAATTACATTATCATAAGTATCTACATTATCAATAGGTATTAAATTAATTTTATTAGTATCTACTAATATTAATAATTCATCTTTAACTCTTATTTCTTCTAACTTATTAGTATCAATAAATTTACATCTTCTTCTTAATTCTTTGTACATTATAGAAGACGATGCTTCCATATCTGTAGGATTATCATCTGATATAATATATGTTTCATTATTAAAACTATTACATATTTGATATAATGCTGCTGCAGATGCCATAGCATCAAAATCCATATTCTTATGTGGCATAATATATACCTTTTCACATATACCAAGTTGTTCAGTTAATAAACGTCTTAATAAACTAATTTTATCTTCAAAATTCATCTTAACATTTTCCATAATATACCTCTTAATATCACTAATGATTTATATTAGCATATTTCATAGTATTAATCAATATTTTATTTTTTTATGATATATTTTATTTTTATCATATCTTATAAAATTAAATTTATATAAATTATTATATATTTTTAATAAATCAAATGAAGATATTATATTTGGATATTCATCATTTCTATAATGATAACAAATATCAAACTTATTTAATGGTATATAATTTGTTATATTTCTTTCACTAATTCTTTTTTTAGTAAAAGCATCAATATAATTATTTGTTCTTATATTATATTTACCAATATAACATCTCTTATTTCCTTCTTTTTCAGTCTCTATATAACATAGTTTATCAATTGGATAATACTTTAATTCCATACTCTTATCTATTGTATCAAATTCTTCATATATTTCTTCATTATTCAAACAATATTTATATTTCAATATTAAATTATATTTTATAAATAAAGATTCTAAATCACCCTTATACATACCACTTAATATATCAAGTGTTGAATAATGATCAGATAAATTTTCTACTTCTAAAATATCATCTATATTTAATTTTTTATTAGAAAATAATTCAATATAACAATCATCTTTATATTCACACATATAATATTCATTCTCATTATATTTAACAATTTTTAAATCAATAAGATGATACATATTCATAATTTACCTCCTAAAAAAAGCGTAATACCATTATAACAAAGAGTATTACGCTAATCAATATTATTTTATTTCTTTAATTTTTTATCTAAATCTAACATTGGAGCTTCATCAGAATGTCCTTCATACTTCAATAAATATGAAGTTATTGTTAACATTTGCATACATATAGTAGCTGCTATTACAACATTTAATACATCTTCGATATTAACAATTTCATTAATAAATGCTATACCTATTAATGAATAAAGTGTCCATGCTTTTATTTTTCCTATCATTAAAGTTCTAGGTTTCTTATTATGAATTTTTTCTCTAATATTTATAATTGCTATTATTACTTCTAAAACTACATTACAAAATAGTAAAGGTTTAAATATACTTACTGCAATTAATAAAGAAAGAGCAAATATTTTATCACATATAGCATCTAAATCTTTACCTAGTTCAGAAACTAAATTATATTTACGTGCTATAAATCCATCTAATACATCTGTAAAAGAAAATATTACTATAAAAACAATAAGCCAAAATAAATTCTTATTAAGTGCTGCTGGTACTATAAAAAAAGGAGCAGCTATTAATCTAGTAGAAGTTAATATATTTGGTATCTGTTTATGTCTTTTACCTTTAGTTTTTAAATCTTTAAATGCTTGTTTAAAATATTTTTTATATTCATTCCATACTCTTTTGATATTCATCTTATCCCTCATTACAACTTACACTATAATACTAATATTTATTTTACCATTAATTATAATAAAAAGCATTACTTTATAATTAATTTTTTTAATTCATTACTATATGTATTATGTATATCTTCTATTTCATATGAAAAAATATCTATATTAGGTATCAATACATTTATTAATTCATAAGAATCTATATTATTATAATTTACTATTTCTTTTAATATTTTAATAGCGCTCTCTTTATCCTTTTTATATATATTTAAAAGATATAAAGCAGCCATATACCCTATAGCGTATAATCCTTCACTAGTAATTGATGTATTAAGTGAATCATCTACCATTTGTCTAGTTAAATCATACTCACTTTTTAATATCTTATAAAAATTAGAATCAGTTTTATAATTATTATTTTCCCATGTACTAGCAAGAGCATTATGTATTATTAAATTATTACATATATCATATCTATCATCTAATTCTTGTATATTATTTAATGCTGAATCATAAGAATCAATACTTTTTCCTATATCATAATTAAATGCTAACTCAAAGAAAATAGAACCAATTTCAGATGAAAAATCATCTTTTGAATTATATAATAAATTTGAATTATATATATTTAATATACCGTGTCCAAATTCATGTGCTAAATTAATACATTTCAATACCCCTTTATCATTAGACACAGTAATATAAGTTTTATCTAATCCTCCAACAGATATAGAACTACCACTAGTCATTAATCCACTTAATAACTCATCACTTTTACTAAATCTAACTAATTTATATCTTTTATTATATAATTTAGAAAAACAATCAAATAATTCTTTATCAGTATCTTTATAAAAATCATATACATACGCTAATGATTTATCATGAGTAATATATTTAGGTTTATATATATAATTCATATTATATGTTTCATTATGTAAATTATTTCTTATATCTACTGTTTTACCACACTCAATATATAATTTTTTTATTAGGTCATAATATCTTTTATAAAATTTAACATTTTCCATTATTTCACACATTGATTGATTTTTAGTTTTTCTAAAATCTATATTTGATAAAGCACTTTCATCTATAGTAGCATTTAAATAATCAATTACTTTAAGATAATAACATTTCTTTTTTATATCTTTTTCTTCTTTAGCCATTCTTTTTAATTTATTTATATCACTTACTATATTCTTATAACTCCAACTATATTTCATAACTAACTCCCCTTTTTTTCACTATATACTATCACAATACTTTTTATTAGTCAAAAAAAGAATCATTAGATTCTTTTAGTTTTCTCCTTACTACGTTTATCATTTATTATTTGCATTTCCTTTTCAGTAATTAATGTAACATTATTTTCTTTAGCCCAATCTACACAACCCTTTAATACCATATTAAGAAATACTCTCGGTACTTTTACTAACATTTTACAAGCTTCATCAGTAAACTTTATTTCTGGATCAATTCTATTAGCAGCATATTTTACTGAATCTAATTCTACTCCTTTATCTTTAGGTATAGGCATAGATATAGGTGCTTTAAATTTTGAATACCAAAAATTTTTACTATCTCTATATCCATAATCAACTGGTACATTAGGAAATCCAAATCTAGTTACACCATTAATAATAGTATTATAATATCTATTTTTAATAAGTATATTATCTATTCTTAATATAAAGTGAGCACCATATTTACTAGTTATACCATTAAAATTATGATATGGTCCATTATATTCTTCTTCTATTTTATCATTTTGTGCATTATCTAATTCACTAACCCAAGTACATTCAAATACTTGAAATGCCTCTTTTATAATTTTAGGATATTTTTCATTAGAATTATCTCTAGCCCTTTTACCATCAACTAAAGTATATATAGTATCTTTCATTTTTTCTTCAGGTGTTTCTCCAGGAAAGCCTAATCTTACTGCTTCTTTAAAATACTTTTTATCATCAGTAATAAAATTTAAAGCACATTTTCCTGTCTTAAGTAAATTTTTACATGTATTTGAACTATTTCTACATTCTAATACCATAGCATAATAATCTTTACCCGCTATATAATATGGAAAACATAACGAATATGATCCTATATTAGTAAATCCATTCTCATCAATAGTAGATATCTCTATAGTAGGCATTGGAAAAAAACTAGATGTTTGATAAAAATTATCTACCATTCTAATATTTTTAAATCCTTCTAATTCTTCGACCTTTTTTGATTCATCATTCATAATTATCCTCATTTAATATATATTCTTATCTTTATTTTTTAAATATTCATCAAATACTTTTATTGTATCTTCTCTATCTATACTTATTAAATTAAGTACTTCATTATTAGTATAAACTATATCCCTAATATAATTATATATAACTTCATCCCTAAATCCAATATCTGATGCATCCTTTTTAGTATTACCATAATATACAACCTTAATATTTGACCAAATAATTGCTGATAAACACATAGGACAAGGATAACACGAAGTATATAATGTACAATCACTTAAATCATATGAATTAATCTCTTTACATGCTTCTCTTATAGCAACTATCTCAGCATGAGCAGTTGGATCATTATCTTTAAGTACATGATTAACTCCTTTTCCTATTATTTTATCATCCTTAACAATACAAGCTCCAAATGGTCCACCATTATTTGTTTTTAAATTCTCTTCAGATAATTCTTTTACAATTTTCATATATTTATTCATATCTACATTCCTATCTATATTTCAATCTAATTATACCATGTATAAAATTAAACATAAAGAAAAAAGTAGTTTCCTACTTTTATATTATCCAATTCTAAATGCTGGAGATACACCGCGAATACTATTCCACTAGAATTTCTTTTGTCATCATAGTAGAACTAATGTGAATATTAGAATACGGTGAATGTAGCCACCAAATTGAACCACTATTTTAAAATTTTCTAAATAATATATATTAGGTAATTTATAATTTGGGTTATCTTCTATTTTACCTATTAAACTATCTAACATATTATCACTTTTTCTTAACTTTATTTAATTTAATAATCTTACCACCAACATTAATTATTTCTAAACAATCAGGAAGTATTAGTTTATCTAATAGTTTTTCATCTAGTATATTCAATTGTTCTATTCCTTTAGGGAAAACTAATCCTTCACAAGTTTTTAAAGAAGGCAACCATAAAGTTTTAACATGTTCTGGCATAACGATATCTTTAGCACTTTCTAAACCTATCATAAAAAGCATATCAACATATTCTAAAGAAGAAAAATCTGCCTTATCTATATAGTTTAAACTTAATACTCTATCTATAATTCTTAAATTATCCAAATCTTTATATTCTTTTAAATAATCAAATTTTACATTTCCATATACTATTTCTAAATTTTCTAAATTTTTTACTTTATCAAACCAACTAGTAATATCACCATATATATATCTTAAATTATGTGTATACATTTCATACTCTAATAACAAATCTCCAATATAACATAATGTATTTTCATTTATTTCATTAGGAGTACTTGCTACAAACTTTTTATTAAACATTTTACAAAAATCATTATAATTATTTCTTTCATCTCTATATAATCTTAAATTATAATATAAAGTATTATCTATTTCATATAATACTCTTAATTCTTCTATACTTAATTCACAATTTATATCAAATTTTAATTTATCAATTATATTTTCTATCATAACACTAACATTTTTGAATTATAAGATTCTTGCTCTATATCACTTGGTAAATTCATTGGATATAATTCTCTTGGTATTGATATAAACTTTAATTTATCAGGAATAATAAAATTATCACTTGATTCTAATCTATTAAAATATAATCTTTCTACACTCTTAGGAAATTTTATTTTTTCTAAATTTTGTACATTTGCAAGACCTAATCTTTTTACATATTCTACACTAGATAAATCTCCATCTTGTATATAGTTTAATTCTAAAAAATTACCTACCATTTTTAAATTATCTAAACCTACATATTTATCTATAAAATTTATCATAGCATCTATATATACAATTTCTAAATTTTCTAAATTTAATACTTCTTTATTAGCATACAATAAAGTACCATATATATATTTTAAATTATATGTAGGTAATTGATTTATAAGAAATAAACTACCTAAATAACAAATTGTATTTTCAGTTATTTCATTAGGATTAGTTGCTACTGATAAAGAACCAAATAGTTTACAAAAATCATTATAATGTACTTTATCACTTCTATTATCTCTATATAAACGTAATTCTTCACATAAGGAATCTAATTCATATAATACTCTTAATTCCTCTACATTTAAATCACAATTTAAATTTTTACTTATTTTATTTAATATTTCTTCAACCACACTATCACCTCAATTAATTCTTATATTATTATATTCATTATATATATAATGTCAAATCTATATTCTTTTTACTTTTATAATATTTTTAAATTCTTCAAAAGTTAAACAATCTTTTCCAAATTGTTCAGATGAACCAATATATTTCAAATTTTCTAAACCTTCTATACTTTCTAAACTAGTAAATATAGCATTTGATGAAATATATTCTAAATTTTCTAAACTTTCAGCACTTTTTAAATATTTAAAAACAGCTGAACCAAATACTTTTTTTAAATTTTTAATACCCGATAATTTATCTGATTGAAATATAAAATTACCTATTACATATTTTAAATTAGGATAGAATTTATCATCATAATCTATATTTAAGTCATTTATAAATACTTCAGTAGAATCATTCAAATTAAAATAATTCAATGCTACTTTTTTAACACTATCAACTTCTATTCCATAAACTCTATTTAAATACTCCAAAATATTATTATCTTCATACTTAATACTTAAATGACCATAAATTCTTTCTATAGAATTAAACTTAGGTAAAGAATAAAAACTGCAATATCCTCCTATCATTTTCAAATTATATAATCCTTTTGAATCTTTTAAACTTTCAAAAAATGCATTTCCTTTTATAATTTTTAAATTACATAATCCATCTGCATTTTCAAGATAACGAAATACCGCTTCTCCTCCTATATATTCTAATTTTTCTAAACCTTTAGAACTTTTTAATATAGTAAAATATGCATTTCTATATATTTTTCTTAAACTTATTAATCCTTCTGCACTTTGTAATAATTTAAAATTTGCATTACCATTAATGATTTCTAAATTTTCTAAGCCTTTAGAATTTCTTAAATTTTCAAAATTTGCATAACCTACTATTTTTAAACTACTTAATCCTTCAGAACTTTCTAAATATCTAAAATATGCCTCCTTATATATTATACTTAAGTTTTCTAATCCTTTAGATTCCTTCAAATCAAGAAACAATCCATCTCCAATTATTAATTCTAAATTTTCTAAATTAACTATTTTATCTAATTCATAATATAGATTACCATATATATATCTTAAATTATATGTTGGTAATATTTCTTGAATAGTAAGACTTCCAACAATACATATAGTATCCACATTTATTTCATATATATGGCGTGCTACATATTTCTTATTAAATATTTTAATTAAATCTTCATATTTATTTCTATTATCTATATATTTAATTATTTCTATATATTGAGTAATATCATAATTACTTATATTTATTCCATATAATATCTTTAATTCTTCTATACTAAGATTACAATTTATATCTTTATCTAATTTTTGTTTTATTTCTTCTATCATTAAAATTCACCCTGTATTGTTCTATAATACTTTTTATATCATTTTTTACTAAAGATACATTACTATCTTTTGATATTATTTTAGCATGCATTCCTAATTCTAATTTACTTACTATTTTATTATTAGATGTATATATATTTATATCATTATTTATTTTACTACCATTTAATATATTTAAATTTGGTACATATATAGTCTTTAATCCATCAGGTAATATAAATGAATTATATTTTTTTATACTATCTTTAAAAGTAAGATGTTCTACATATTTTGGAAAAACTATATTCTTAGCATTTACTCTTTTTATAGGAAGTAATGGCCATCTTAATACTAATTTATTTACATAATCTATATATGATAAATCTAGAGGTTCATATGAATAATCTAAATTAAATGTACCTGTAACCATTCTTAAATTATCTAATCCATCTAAATTATTTATAAAATTTAAATATAAATCTCCATATACTATTTCTACATTTTCTAAATTTTTAATATAACAAGAAGTTGATGTATATATAAAATCTGAATATATAAATTTTAAATTATAAGTAGGAAGAGAATCTCCATCAAAAGCAAATTTAGAATAATTATATATTGATATATACGCTATAGTATTTATATTAATTTTACTAGCATCACATTCTACATGTTCTTCACCAAATAATTTTATAAAATCATTATATATATCTTCTATTCCTAAGTGCTCTAAATGATTTTAAATTTATATCGATTGTTTTATCTATTTCATATAATATTTTTAATTCTTCTACACTTAATTCACAATCACAATTTACATACATTTTATATTTTAACTCTTGTAACATATCTAATCCCCTCTTATTATTATTCAATTATATATTTAACTTTTTTACCTTATAATCTTCATTCAATTTATCAAATATTAAAATATCAATATTAGTTAAATTATATTTTTTACCAAGTTCATAATTATTAATGTGTATTTTTTCTATACTAGTAGGTAATACTAAATCATTTAAATTATGTACATTTCTAATATCTAATCCTTTTATACTATTTGGAAATACTATTCCATCTAGTTCTTTTATACTACTTAATTCTAGTATTTCTAATCCATTATTTAATACTAAATTTTTAGTACTTTTTAAATTATGTAAATATAAATCTTTTAAATTATTTGGTAAAACTAAACCTTTAGCACACTCTAAATTATTTAATGATAAACTTTCTAAACTATTTGGAAAAACAATACCTTTAGCATTTTCTAAATATTTTATCTCCAATTTTTTTAAATTACTTGGAAAATGTAAATTACTATTCTTTTCATTCGGAGCATTTATAACAAGCGAATTAACTTTATTTGGATATTTAAGATTTTGTAAATTATTTATATTTAAATCCATACTTTCAACTTTCTCAATAAAACTTAAATCAATACAAGAATCATCTAATAATGTAACACATAATAGTTTAACTACTCTTAAGTTAGATAACATCGAATAATATTCATTTATATCACTTACAAATAAATAACCATATACTATTTCTAAATTTTCTAAATTAGCTATTCTATTATTTCCAATTAAACTTCCTAACACATATTTTAAATTATGTGTTTGAAGTCTTCTATCAATAAATAAATTTCCTATATAAGCTATTGTATTTAAATTTATTTCATCAAAAGAACGTGCTACATGCTTTCTACCAAACATCTTACAAAAATCATTATAATTATCTCTTGTACCTATATAATCAGATAATTTCTTATCACATGATTCATCTATTTCATATAATATTCTTAACTCTTCTACACTTAAATCAGCGTATCTATCATTATCTAATTTAGATAATACATTTTCAATCATAATATCCCTACTTTTCATATATATTATTTAAAATATGAAATTATATATTTCTTATTTTTTTCATTACTTTTTAATTCACTTAAACTCATACCACCAAAGTTTTGTTCTCCTGCAACATATAAATTATCTTTTAAACCAAAAGAATTTTTTAAACATGGAAAATTTGCATCTCCAAAAATATGTATTAAACTATTTAAATACTCTACACTTTTTAAACTATTAAAATATGCATCATCATTAATAATTTCAAGATTTTCTAATCCCTTTGATTCTTCTAAAGAGCTAAAATTTGCGGAACCCATATACTTTATGCTTAATTATCCACTTGCATCTTTTAATTGTTCAAATAGTGCATTTTGACCAATATATTTTAATTTTTCTAATCCCTTCGAACTTTTTAAATTATGTAAATAAGCATTAAATCCTATAAATTCTAAACTACTTAAACCACTAGCATCTCTTAATCTTGAAAAATGTGCATGATTACCTATATATTGTAAATTTTCTAATCCATATGAATTATATATATAATCTAAAGACAAATCTCTACCAACTGCTCTTAAACTTTCTAATCCTTCTGAACTATTTACTTTATAAAAAATAGCATTACCAATTACAACCTCTAAATTTTCTAAATTATATATTTCATCTAATTCATATATTAAAGATCCATATATATACTTTAAATTATATGTAGGAAGTATTTCATTTATATGTAAATTTCCTATATAACATATTGTATTTTCTGTTATTTGATCGGATTTAAATGCTACATGTTCTTTACCAAATATTCTAGATAAATCAGCATATATATCTCTATTATTACTATAACAATTAAAAGAATTACTTGAAATGCCATATAATTCTTTTAATTCATCAATAGAAAGTTCACATTCTATATTCATTATATTCATATCTATCACTTTATCTTTTCAAATATTTAATTTTATCACTTTTTCTTAATTCATTTAATGTTATACCAGCACCTGTGAAATATTGTAGTGAGTCAGTACTTTTTAAATTATCCAATCCCGTTGGATTATTTAAACTTGGAAACCATGCATTCCCAACTATTTTTCTTAAATTAATTAATCCTTCTGCAGTCTCTAACATATTAAAATATGCATTATCTCCTATATATTCTAACTTTTCTAAACCTTTTGATTTTTTCAGATTATCAAAAATAGCTGTTCCTTCTATTTTTCTTAAATTAAGTAAACTTTCTGCATTTTCTAATGAATTAAATTCTGCAGAGCCATATATTATTTCTAAATTTTCTAATCCTTTAGAATACTTTAATTTAGTAAAATATGCAGTTTTTGTTTTCTTTAAACTAATTAAGCCTTCAGAATTTTCAAGTTGAAAAAAGAAAGCATCCTTTTCAATTTCCTGTAAACTTTCTAAACCATTAGAATCCTTAATGTTAGAAAAACTTGCAAAACCAAATACTTTTTCTAAATTTTCTAAATTGTATATTTTATCTAGCCCATATAATAAATTACCAAATATGTATCTTAAATTATATGTAGGTAATATTTCATCAATAACTAAATCACCTAAATAAACTATTGTATTTTCATTTATTTCTTTGCATGTTTTTGCTACATGTGCTCTACCAAATTTTTTTACTATCTCTTTATGTTCAATCATTTTTTTCTCCTATAATAATACTATCTTTTTATATATTTTTTTATACATTCAATTTGTTCTTTATGTTTAAATACAAAGAAATCAAAACAATTTCCATAATATTGCTTAGTTCCAGGATTTTTTAAGTGTTCTAATCCTTTAGAACTTATTAAACTATTGAAATTAGCTACTCCATATATAGATTCTAATTTATTTAATCCTTCAGCACTTTCTAAA